>Ga0163151_10000757_pt1 | contig 56134 bp, 49 predicted proteins | sample OliLakLV19MP5IB2_FD_145596 | JGI IMG/M metagenome (GOLD analysis project Ga0163151, IMG submission 145596) | Freshwater microbial mat bacterial communities from Lake Vanda, McMurdo Dry Valleys, Antarctica - Oligotrophic Lake LV.19.MP5.IB-2 | ecosystem: Environmental > Aquatic > Freshwater >... | reverse complement strand
AGCATTGCGCTGGATGCTTCGCGGCCGGCATTTGCCGCCACAGTACGAATTCTCGCCCGAAACAGAACATACATTCTTGCAAAGAAGTGATTATCAGGTCGTACCGTCCGAAGTTGCGGAATCGCTGGTTCGTCGCCCACTCCAATCGCATTCTTCATCGCGATGTTAGCCCCGGCAATGTGCTTGTCGCGTACGACAAGAGGGGCAGACTCGAAGTGAAACTGATCGACTTCGGCGTCGCACACCACCTGGACGACTTCACGGAAACCGCTAACCATGATGGTTTCAACGGACATCCCGACGAACTGCAACAAATCGGATCGGCGTCCGGAAGTTTCGAATTAGTCGGCACGCCGGCATACATGTCGCCCGATGTGCCGCATGGACTGCCATATGATGAACGCTCGGAGATCTACGCGCTGGGCTGCATGCTCTTCGAAGCGCTGACTGGAACGGTTCCATTTCTCGGTCGTAGCGCGATGGAAACGATCAATATGCACGCACTAAATCCGCCACCAACACTGGCGCAAGCAGCTTCCACTCCGTTCGATTCGAGACTGGAAGAGATTGTCGCAACGTGTCTTGCAAAAGATCCGGAGCAGCGTTTTCAATCGATGGATCATTTGCGTTCGGCTCTGGATGCGCTTGTTTGAAACTAGCGACGCGTGCGGTTTATAAAAACGCGCAAGCCGTAATCTCCACTCATGATTCAATGCACGCGATTCAACTCTCTGAACCGAGGCCTTCGTTCCACTTCACTACCACAGCCTGTTTAAACCCGCCTGGCGAGCCGATTGTCAAGCGAGCAATATCAGACAAGAACGTCAATGATGCACTACAATATATACGTTTGGATCCGTTCGTTTGAAGCGGCCAACGTTCGACGACATAGTGAATTGACGAGGCAAACGGTTGTGCAAACGATAATTGTTCTCGGCGGAGCTGGCGCGATGGGTCAAATCATCGTCCAGGATCTAGCTGATACCGCTAAAGACCACAAAATCATCATCGGCGACTTCAACATCGAAGGTAACGCCCGCATCGCCGAATTGACCATGCGACCGAATGTCACAGCTGAAAAAGTGGATATCAAAAACGAGGAGTCACTCGTCGCTCTGCTCAAAAAAGGACAGTGCGTAGTCAACTCAGCGCCCTACTATTTTAACGTCGACGTCATGAAAGCCGCACTGAAAGCCGGTTGCTCATATGTCGACCTGGGCGGTCTTTATCACATGACGATGAAGCAACTGCCGTTGCACGAAGAATTTAAAAAACAAAAACTGTTCGCGGTTATCGGCATGGGTGCCGCACCTGGCACCACAAATATTCTAGCCGCCGCCGCCGCGCGCGACCTCGACAAAGTCGAATTGATCGATATTGCATGTGGATCAGCAGATTTCGCAGAAGCATCGAGTCATCCATTCTTCCCACCGTACATGCTCGATACGTTGTTCGATGAGTATTCTAAAGACGCAATGATTTTTGAAAACGGCGTAGCCGAAGGTCGAAATCCACTGACGATGCAAAAGAATATCGAGTTCGGAGAACCGGTCGGCACGCAGCCCGCTATCTACACTCTCCACTCCGAAGTAGCCACACTGCCTTTGACTTACAAAGACAAAGGCATCAAGAACTGCTACTTCCGCCTCGCACTACCACGCGAGTTCCACGAAAAACTCAAGCTCTTCGTTGAATTAGGTTTCGGTAAAACTGAAGCGATTGAAACAGGCGAAGGCAAATTCCATCCGAGAAAAATTCTCGCTCACATGATCGCTCAAATCCCTTACGTGAAGCCGGCAGTCAACGACATCGAAATTCTTCGCGTTGACGTCAAAGGCACAAAGGGCGGCGAAGACGTTCACATCGTCATGCTCGAAACTGCTCATTCAGATCCAAAGCGCGACATCGGCGCCGGCGACCTCAACACAGGCGTGCCACCATCCATAGTGGCGCAGATGATAGTCGACGGCAAAATTAAAGAGCACGGCGTTCTGCCTCCAGAAGTCGCAGTCGATCCGGACCTCTTCTTCGCAGAGCTCGAGAAGCGCAACTGCACCATCAAGAAAGTCGTCAACGAAGCCGTCAAAAGCTAGATCCACTGATACACGTCCAATCTCAAAATTCTGACGAATGGTCGATTACTTTGACATGCTTGATATCGGGGCAATAAACGCGACAACTCTCGAACTCGGTTCGCCGCACTTAGAGCAACATGATTGCTCGCACGCAACTTCCTCGATACGTTCTAATTTAACGCTTCATCGTGAGGACAAGTTGAGGCACACGTAAAAACTGCGACGTTTATTGTAAACGTCGCAGTTCTAATGCTTCAGAGATCGAGCGTGCGTCTAGCGTCTAGCGCCAACGGCTTCGCGTACTTTTCTCTGTCTGATTTTGCGACCGCGTGGTTTCGCTTCGGATTGCTCCTTAGTCGTGCCATCTTCATGCGTTGATGGAACTGCTGTCAGTGTGCGAGCGGCTACCGGAGCGAGCGTTGGTTTAACCTTAGCAGGAGCTTTGCTATCTGGATTCGCTTCGTTGAACCACGAAACCAGTCCAACTTTTTTCATCAATTTGATCGTTTCCCATGAAGGGTCGATTTCATTTCTCTTGAATCCGCTGCGTGCGGAGCCAGGGAATGCGTGGTGATTGTTGTGCCAGCCTTCGCCCATCGTGAGCGCAGCGACCCACCAAACGTTGACGCTATCGTCTTTCGTCTCGAAGTTTTTGTAGCCCAGTTTTGGAATATGGCAGAACAGGTTGAGCATCAATGGCACGTTGAGGCAGAACAAACCAGCGGCTGTGCAGCCCAATGCGATTGGCCAACCGAAGCAGGCGAGTAGACCGAGACGGAAGACCGTGCCGATTGCTGCGCACAAGAGGTGAGCTTTTTCCCAGCTTCCGCCTTGCTCAAGGAACTGATAAATAGGGTCCTTACAGAGATCTTTGGCATCTTGAGGTCTGATGTGGTCGGCGTATTTGCCCTTCGTGGTCCAGCCGATGTACGAAGCGAACCAGCTCTCGCGCGGAGAGTGAGGGTCAAGCGGCGTATCGGTGTAACGATGGTGCGCGCGGTGGATGCTTGCCCACCAGATTGGCGATCCTTCAAATGCCAGGTATCCACCCAGCACCCAGAAGTACTCTACAAACTTAGGGCAACGGAATGAGCGGTGTGACAGCAATCGGTGATAACCGACCGTGACGCCCATGATGTGCCAGATGTAGAACACCAGAAAAGAGATTATAAATGGAACGAAAAACGAAATTGCAGCCACCTCGGGTTCTTAAGATCGGATTTCGCGGCGGTTCAACTGTGGATAAGCCGAACAATGGCACACGTCTACAATCTTATGCAGCAAAGCATATCAAATTTTCAGCCGGTATTCAGGAGGTAAAAAAGCCACAAAGCTCAAGTGTCGCAATAGCTGTTCCTCTGCGGCTTATTAAGATTCATAGCTTGTAACACTTCTGGAAACATAGATGCGGTCAGCGACTTGTAATAAGTAGGCCACAGAGGTCCCAGCAGGAGCGAACTTTGAGTTTTCAAGCGGTTTACAGATGTAGATCCCGAGACCTCCGGTGCCCTTTCCATTGCACTACCAACTTGCAGACACCAACGGCAGAAATTATTCTGCCGGCGAAAACAGTTTCGATCCCACAGCCTGCTGACTAAATCCGTCAAACCGGCACGCAGCTTAGTTTGTGGCGACTGGATGTTTCAACTCGTTGACTACAGCTTTGAGACTTTCGGTGTCGTGAATGTTCAACAGCTTGACCTTCGGATCGATCTTTTTAACGAGTCCGGTAAGAACTGTTCCCGGTCCGATTTCGACGAACGTATCGACACCATTTGCGATCATATACTCGATTGATTCATACCAACGAACCGCGCTCTCCATCTGCTTTGCCAACTTCGCCTTGATATCGGAAGACGACTTCGAACCTTTGGCGTCGTAATTTTGAACGACTTCGCAACGGGCATCTTTTAGATCAGCTTTGTTTAATTCCGTTTCAAATTCTCGGGCAGCTTGACTCATTAGCGGTGAATGGAACGCTCCGCCGACAGGCAGTGGAATGGCTTTACCACCCACTTCTTTTACTTTCTTGGTAGCTTCGGCAACCGCTTCGGGATTGCCGGAGATAACTAACTGCTCGCGCGTGTTGAAATTTGCAAGAAGTACGACAGCTTCCGATTCGCTTTTTCCGGCGGCGACGCGTTCCTCACGAACGGCAGTCACGACTTGTTCGAGCACATCGGGAGCAACACGAAGAACGGCAGCCATAGCGCCTGGCGGACACTCTTCCATCAGTCTAGCCCGTTTATCAACAAGGCGAACTGCATCTTCCAGAGAGAGACTGCCGACGGCGACGAGTGAAGTAATTTCACCGAGGCTGTGGCCAGCGACAAAATCCGGCGCCGGTCCACCAAGTTTTTCATAACTCTTCAACGCGGCAAGCGACACTTGCATAATCGTAGGTTGAGTGTTGATGGTCTTCTTCAGTTCCGTATCCGGACCTTCAAAGCAAAGTTTTGATAATTCGCGACAGGCGATCTTATCTATAGATTGAAAAGTTTCTTTGGCCTCGGGAATATTTTCAAACAGGTCTTTGCCCATTCCCTGAGATTGAGATCCTTGACCGGGAAACAAGAAAGCAATCTTACCCATCACCTTTTTCTCCTGTTCTCAGTGAGCGCAGCGCTCACTCTAAGTTTCAATCGATCTAAAACTATCTTGCGATCTCCGCTGTTTTCTCAGCAGCGGAATCTTTCTTTATCGAATCCGATTTCTCATCGTTTGCAACAGCACTAGATTCGGTGGCAGCATTTTCTGTTTTCTCGGCTTCGGTCTCGACTTTTTCTTGAGGTCGCTGATCTACCGCAGTCCAGCGCACAACAGCCGATCCCCAGGTCAGTCCACCACCAAATCCGACCAGGCAGATTGTCGATGGCGTTCTAATATTTCCACGCTTAATCGCTTGCCAGAGTGCAAGCGGAATCGAAGCAGCGGAAGTATTTCCCATCTCGTCGACGTTGGTTACTAATTGCTCGCTCTTAAGCCCAAGCCGATCGGCAGCGGCTTTGATGATACGAATATTGGCCTGGTGAGGAACCATGTAATCGATATCTTTCACTTCCACGCCGGCAAGACCGCAGGCATGACGCACCGCCTCCGGTACCGCGTTAACGGCAAACTCATAAATCGCGCGTCCGTTCATTTGCAAAAATCGATCGACTGGTTTGATCTCTTCGGCACCTTTGTGAGGATAATTCGATCCGGTGTTCGGAATCCAGAGAAGGTTACCGCCGTTACCATCGGCGCGCAAGTACGTGCCGAGTAATTCGTTGTCTTCGATGTCCGTGCCTTCGAGCACAAAAGCGCCGGCACCATCACCGAAAAGAATGCAAGTGTTTCTGTCTTCCCAGTTCAAAAACCGGGAGTGAATATCAACGCCGATAACTAAAACGCGTTTGTAAGTCCCACTGCCAATGAATTGTTGACCTACGGACAAAGCATACACAATTCCGGTGCAAGCCGCTTCCATATCGAAAGCCGCAGCCCGAGGGGCTCCGATTGCTCCTTGAACCTGGCAGGCTGTCGACGGATACAAATTATCCGGTGTCGAAGTGGCCACAATGATCAATTCGATGGTATCACCTGCGATACCAGCAAATGCCAGCGCGTCTTGAGCCGCCAAAATCGCCAGACCAGTGGCGGTTTCGTTTTCTCGAACGATTCTTCGTTCTCTAATTCCGGTCCGCGTTTTAATCCATTCGTCGGATGTGTCAACCAACTGCGTCAAATCATCATTCGTGACAATGGAGACTGGAAGCCCGGCACCAACGCCGATGATCTTCGCTCCGCAAGCGAATTTCACTTCTTGTCCTTACCCTTCAGTTCGATTGCCTCTGCGCCATTACCATTCTTGCCGGTGGTCGCCAAAACTGATTCGATCTTATCAACCACATGCGCCGCCACCATATCTTTGGCGACGCGAATCGCATTTTTAATGGCAGTATGTTTCGAGCCACCATGAGCGATCACACAAACGCCCTTGATTCCGACGAGTAGCGCGCCACCAAATTCGTCCTGGTTAACGCGCGCCTTCAAATTTTTCAAAGCGGTCTTGCCGATTACTCCAGCGACGCGCCCTTTCAGAGAACCCATCAGTTCTTCTCTGAGCATGAATGTCATCATGCGGGCTATGCCTTCGGCAGTTTTCAACGACACGTTGCCGGTAAAACCGTCGGTGACGACAACATCGACTTTGCCCAGCGGATAATCACGCCCTTCGACAAAACCGATGTAATTCATTTTGCTTTCGTTCTTACGGAAGAGCAGATTAGCTTCCTTGACGACATCCGTACCTTTTGAGTCTTCGGTTCCGATGTTGAGAATTCCGACCCGCGGGTTGGTTATGTTGTACAAACCTTTGGCAAGAATCGTTCCCATCAAACCTAATTGCAACATCTGATGCGCATCCCACGAGACACTGGCACCGGCATCAATCAAGAAGCACGGGCGGTCATGAATGGTCGGCATGGTACAGGCTATTGCGCAGCGATCCACATTTTCAACTTTGCCCAGACAAATTTGCGCGGCTACAGCTGCTGCTCCTGTTGAGCCAGCTGACACCAGACCATCGGCTTTGCCTTCGCGAACCAACTTCGTAGCAACGACGATGGACGAATCTTTCTTCTTCACAACAGACCAGCTCGGCTTCTCATGCATCTGGACAACTTCCGATGCGTGAACGACCGAGATGTGATGTGAAGCGGGGTCTTTCCCGCCTAAAAGCTGCTTAATGACTGGACGATTGAGTTCCTCGCGGATCAAATCTTCCGGTCCGACTAATAATATTGCGATCTTATATTCGAGCGCAGCAAGAACTGAACCATGGACGACCTCTCTGGGGGCATGGTCACCACCCATGGCGTCTATGGATATCCGAATCATGCTTGAGTCACACTCCGCACTGTTACCAAACAACCTGTGTCGGCTCGGGGCAAGCCCTCACCTGTGAGAGAACTAAACGATTTGTTCGCTCCTGAAGGCTGGACGGCCACGGTAATAACCGCATTCCGAACACATTGTGTGCGATTTAGCCGGAGCTCCGCACTGCGTGCATTTCGCCAAATTGGTAGGAAGAGCTTTCCAATGGGCGCGCCGTTGGTGCTGCTTCTGGTGTGATGTCTTTTTCTTTGGTTGAGCCATTTGAGGTGATTCCTCGTACCTTGGAATTGATAATTATCTACGAATTCTCTCCGGATTCTTGTTTTGAAAACAGAGTCTTTAAGTTCTCCCACCTCGGATCGATCGGGGAGTCGTCCTCAGAGTCCGACATGGAGACGGCCGAACCCTCGGCGGCCAGAGCCTTTTCGGGCTTCGGCGGACCGGGACAATCAGCGCCGCAGCGGCAGAAAACTGGTGATGCCAACGTTACAGCTTGATACACAATGTCACTGATGTCAAGAATTCCACTATCCGGAACGAACTCAAAAAAGTCGTCTTTGTTTAATTCCCGATCGCGTGGATGCGCCGTCTGGTTGGTTCCCGAGGCGAGCTGCTCGTCGATGTCGACGGACAGACTCGAGAAAAACGGACGCAGGCACGAATGACAATTGAGTTTCAGGAGCGTTTGCACGGTACCTGTCACTACTACTCCGGCACCGCTAGCCTGAAGAAAGAGTTCACCAACGACAGGCTTGACTACGTCATCGACATCGAGCATCTCATTGAAGTCGAGGCGAATGCGGCGCAGTGGCATCTCGTTTAGTTCGTCTACGTTTATTTGCACTTTGAATTCCCGAACACGAAACTCATGTACTTATAGATTCATTTCGCGTTAGATTCTCATGAAAGAAACCAAGCGACGATTCTACAGATTTACGCCACCGAATCGCAGAAAAGCGACACGTTGGCCTCACACCAGGCTGGACGGTATGCTGAGATGATGATTTTACCACAGCTTGACAGCAATAAAGGCTTTGTGATCGGGGCCAGATGGGTTTATCCCGTCAGTTCGCCGCCGATAGCCTCCGGTGCAGTTGCCATCAAAGGCACTGAAATAAAGGCCGTTGGCGCTCGCGACGCCATTCTGAGTGAATATAAAGAATTCGAATTTTTCGATTACAACAACGCAATCATTATGCCGGGTCTTATAAACCTGCACAGTCACCTGGATTACTCAGCCCTTTGTCATCTCAATTCAGAACAGAAACTATTTGATTGGATTCCGCTCCTGATGAAATCAGTTGCCAACTGGGCGCCCGCGGACTTTCGTGCGTCGGCTGCCTACGGTGCGCAATTGGCGGCGCTGACCGGGACGACTTTCATCGTCGACAGTTCTTACTCGGGACTGAGTGCAGAAGCCATTGCCGAGACTGGTTTAAAAGGTCTGGTCGGACTGGAACTGTTTGGATTGGATAAAGAGATTGCCGAACCGATCTGGAAAAGCTGGGTCGAGCGGCTTAACAAGCTCACCTTGGAAGCCAGCTCCATTCTCAAGCAGTCGCTGGATAAAGGAACGATCACATTCACCTGTTCGCCACACGCACCATATACGGTGAGCCCCGCGCTCTGGCAGCTCGCCAAGAGCTGGGCGGATTCAAAGGGTCTGCCGGTGCTTGCCCATCTTGCCGAGTCAAAACCGGAAAGCGCCTGGGTCAGAGATAGCGATCTCCTTATAAATGCTTTTCTAGTTCGAGTCAGTCCATCCAATAAAGATAGAGACACCGAAACCGTCTTGAAATCTATCGATTGGAGGCACGGCGTCTCGCCGGTTGCTCACCTGGCGAAGCATGGACTACTTTCTAATACACTTGTCGCCGCCCATTGCGTGCAGATCGACAGCGCCGACATCGCACTTTTGAAGACAGCCGGCACCTCGGTCGCGCACTGCCCCCGCAGTAACGCGCGCCTGCGCAATGGTCGAGCACCGCTGCCGGAGCTGCTCGAAGCTGGGGTCAACGTGGGACTCGGCACTGACAGCCTTGCTTCAACAGATGATTTGAACCCGCTTGCCGAAGCAGCCTTCGCGCTCAATCTGCACCGCGCCGTGGAGCCGGAATGCACGCTCAGCTCGGCCGACCTGATTGAGATGATGACGCTCGCCGCCGCTCGGGCAGTTGGTCTAGGCGACAAGATAGGCTCGTTGGAACCAGGCAAGTCGGCTGACATCGCCGTTTTTAAAGTCGCCCCGCGCTCAGCATTCGTTTTAGACCCGCCCCCTCGGCAGAAGTTTGGGAGTGGTCAGGAAGCTCGCGTTCACGAAACGACTGGAACGGAATCTTCTGAGCGACGTGTTCTTGCTGCCGGAGACGCGGGAGTTTCGAGCGTAGCTGAAACGGACGGCACGCAAGTTTCGGAGCCGCGATTTATCGAATCAACCAACCCTGCCGATCTTTTAGTTCGGTTTCCCAAAAGAATAGTAGATGTGTTTGTCGATGGTCAGAGAGTTGTGGAGGGCGGGCGTCTGAGAAATACTGGGCAATGACAGAGATAATCAAGAAATATTCGCCTGTCAAAACAGCGAACTAGTTTCCATAAGATATTTAACCTATACTTGTATACGCGGGATTCCAGGTTTTACCTGTGCCGACTTCGGGCAAATTCCCATGTATAGTATTCGCCTTCGGGCAGCAAGGTTATCCACCAGACGGTAGGAAGGTCAAGTTCCAATGAGCGTAGGACGAACGGATCACATTTGTAGCGGTAGAACGTGCATGTTTTGTCGGGTTTTGGACAATCCAAACCGGGCGAAGCAATCCGGCGCACGGACCTTCATGGACAGCCAGGTCATCGAGCGCGTTAAAGAGCTCGAGCAACGCTCTCTTCTTACAAGTACAGAACAGAGTCTGGCTGCGGTGAAAGGCGAAGAGATCGAAAGACTGGCGCTGCTCGACACGCTCACAGAGCTGTACAACTCACGAACCTTCTACAAAGAAATCAAAGACGAACTGAAAAGAGCGAAGCGCTACAAACGTCCAGTTGCTCTTTGCATGGTGGCAATCGATGGTTTCAAAGACGTGGTGCGCCAGTATGGCTCGCTAACGTCGGACGCCGTACTTAAAGTGATGGGCAATGTTCTGCGCGGCGCCGTGCGCGACGTCGACATTCCGGCTCGTTACTCGGCTGAAGAATTCGCGATTATTTTCCCTGAGACCAACGCTTCAGGCGCATCAATAGTGGCAGAACGTATTCGCCAGCGCATCGGTAATCAATCGATTACGCACAACTGGCACAACCTGCGCGTCACCGCTTCAGTCGGTCTGGCAGCATTTCCTGCCCACGCCCGCGAGCATGATGAGCTGATCGAGAAATCAGTTCGCGCTCTCGAACTGGCTATGCAACGCGGCGGCGACAAGGTGTGCACCGTTTAGTTCTAGACAATAAAACAAATTCAAGTCATACGCGGCATCGCGTCAGCTAAAACGCGGCTGGCATTTGCGGCAGTTTAGTTACATCGCTTAGTGCTCGTTTATTCACCGAGGCTCGGGAAGCTTGAGACGGCAAGCGCCGAAGCGCGCTCTCAGTCAGCGCCAGTCGCCGAGATGAAAGGGAATTAGAGCAGATCCTAAAGCAAAATGGCGCATATCCTATTGTATAGTGATCCTTACTATTTAATAGTACGGGTAGAACTGATGTTGACTACTTGCTCAGGCGGACGCAGTCGCCTTGTCCAGTCAATTCGCAGCTCTACCAACCTCCGGGATCGTTGAATGGCATTACTTGCCAGGGAGGCTCCTTGCCTAAGTTAGACTGGAAACCGTTTGCCGTTGTGCTAGCGTTTGTTCTCTCAGTCACCACTTTATTTCAAGTGGCACCAACTGAGACTGTAAAAGAATGGCAGAGACTTGCCGATCTTCCGCCGTACGATGTGGCGCTGGAAGTTGATAAGAATGTCCAAAAGCTTCCGGGCTGGGACAAAATGAACTTCTATGCTCGTGAGCATGCGGTTAAACAAGAAAAAGAGAATGCGGGTAAAGCAAATAACATTCAAATTCTTGGCCATGTAGTCAATCCGATCGACCAGAAAGAATATTCGATATTCACAAACTTGAAACTGGGTCTCGATCTTCGTGGCGGTTCGCAGCTTCTTTTGCGAGCTAACCCCGCACCGCCCCAGGTGCCTGAAATTACACCATCAGTTATGAACGGCGTTGAAACCGTCATCAACAACCGCATCAACAGCCTTGGTGTGGCAGAAACGATGGTTCAAAGAGCAGGCAAAGATCGACTGATTGTCGAACTTCCCGGTATCAAAGATCCTCAACAAGCTAAAGACCGAATTGGTACAACAGCGCTTCTCGAGTTCAAAGAACTCGCAGTTGAAGACGGTAAGCCAGTTTGGAAAAGTGTTGATTTAACCGGTGCTGATTTCAAGCGAGCGCAGGCCACACCGATGGCAGGCGGCACCACATGGCACGTCAACTTCGAGTTCAAAGATGCCGGTGCTAAAAAGTTCGGCGATCTGACGACCAGATTGGTCGGTCAACAAATCGGTATCTTCCTCGATGGCGAGCCCACCGAGCGTGGTGCCGACGGCAGACCGTTGCCACTGACGGAATATCGCGGCGTTACTGTTCGCGAAAAAATTCTTGGTGGACACGGAGAAATTTCAGGCAGCTTCACTAAAGACCAGGCAGTCGACCTCTCCGTCAAGTTGAACGCCGGCGCACTGCCGGTGCCGATCACCATTCTGGAAGAAAGAACGGTCGGCGCTACTCTGGGACAAGATTCGATAGACAAGAGTTTGCACGCCGGTCTTATCGGGATAGCCACAGTCATGGTCTTCATGGTTGCGCTCTACGGATTAGTTGGAGTCGTCGCCAACCTGGCGTTGATTCTATACACTCTGGCCACACTGGCTGTCTTCGTCTACATTCCAGTCACTCTTACATTGGCTGGTATCGCTGGTTTCATCCTATCGATCGGGATGGCGGTCGACGCCAACATTCTGATTTTCGAAAGAACTAAGGAAGAACTTTCGAACGGTCGAACATTGTTCACCGCTATCGAAACAGGCTTCACCAAAGCGTTTTCAGCCATCTGGGACAGTAACGCAAACAGCCTGATTGCTTGCGCGATGTTGATGATGTTTGGAACATCAGTAGTTAAAGGATTCGCTATCACACTGGCACTTGGTGTGGCGATATCGATGTTCACAGCGATTACAGCGACCAGAACACTGCTCCACTTGATTCCGAGAAAAGTCGGACTGTTCGGACACAAATACGATCGCAGAGACCCCAGCGCGGGAAAAAAAACCGAACAGCTGACGATTGAGGAGGCAACTAAACAATGAAATTACCTCACGTAGATATCGTGAAATACAGAAGTATCTGGTTCGGTATTTCCGCAGCGCTCACCATCCCCGGTATCATCGGAATTATCTGGTGCATGGTCGTATTCCACGCTCCACTCAAACCCGGCATCGACTTCACGGGCGGTTCCATCTTGCAATATCAGTTTGATAAACCGCAGGAACTGGATGCAGTTCGAAACGTTTTAGACGAAACTGGTCTGCATGGATCGCAAGTGCAGAAAGCGTTCATCTCCGACAAAGAAGTAATCGTCATGCGCACCAAAGCACTTGACGATGAGGCTTTGAAAAGAACACTCGATAAAAATCTGGAAGCAAAACTCGGACATTTCCAATCGTTGTCGGTTGATAAAGTAACTGCCACCATTGGTCCCGAGCTTCTTATGAACGGCTTGATTGCACTGTTTGCCACGCTCGGCATGATGGTTGCATACATCTCATATCGATACCAATTCGATTATGCGATGTGCGCAATTGCCGCGCTCTTCCATGACGTTATCTTGTTGGTCGGATTTTACGCTCTCTTCGGTGTCTTCATGGGCACGGAGGTAGACAGTTTGTTCATAAGCGCAATTCTGACTGTGATTGGCTTCTCGGTTCACGACACGATCGTGGTATTCGATCGGATTCGAGAAAATGCGAAATCTGTCGGGGCGCGCTACAAAGATCCGGTAACCGGCGAGGAAAAGAAACGAACGTTCGGCGATGTCGCCAACGACAGCGTCAATCAAACTCTGTTTCGCTCGCTGGCAACCTCATTAACCGTTATCTTCACCCTCACGGCTTTGTTCGTGCTTGGCGGCGTGACCACCAGAGATTTCGTGTTGGCAATGCTAATCGGAATCATCTCAGGAACCTATTCCTCAATATTCAATGCCAGCGCCCTGTTGGCATGGTGGCGAGAAATCGCCGCCAAACGTCCGATCGTTCCCAAAGCGATCGCCACCTAATATCGACTGAAACGTCGGTCACATCAGTGGTCTAACGTTTCAGTCTTAAGTCGGAAGTGCAGTTTAGGTAGATTGCGTGTTGCGTCATTGCCTGTATGCCATACAATGTACGCAAAGTGAGGTTCAAATGAGCGATCAACAAGATCTTCTACATGGATTAAGCGAAGAAGAAAAGTGGGATATACTCACTCGTCCGGAAAAACTTGGCGAGATTCTTCTGAAGCACGGAAAGATAACAGTTCACCAGCTCGAAGAGCTTATCAAAGAACAAGAGACATCTGGAAAGCCGCTCGGTGAGCTGATTTTGTCGAAAGGGTTGATGTCACGCTCAGAGCTTTTGACGGCTCTGGACTGGCAGCATAAAGCGGATAAAGTGATAATCGATTCGCTGACAGAACTGATCAACAAGCCGAAGAAAGACTAGCGGCCAGCGACTCCGAAGGACACTCGTACTGATTCGGCGCTACACAAATTTCACTTCACTGACTGTCGTCGGCAATGTTTGCGTAGACGCAGCAAGCATTGTTGGAAGACTTCAAATCACGATGAAAGATGCCTTTGGAATGAGCGTATTCGAAGGCTGTTGCAAATGCGCAGAAAAACCTTCACGGCGACTTCGGCGGGTAACGATCCCTTCTCTTATTCTTTGCTCTAAAGTTATTCCATCGGCATACTCCAACACCATATATGGTGCCTTGGAACGTGCACCAGCAAACTCGTTACTTTGGCTTCAGCCTGCAAACCCATCAATCGCGCCGCAGTCCGTGAACGCAGACACTTGATGGCGACAAGCTTTTTGAACAAGCGGTCGCAACAAAATAGACGATTCCGGCAGATCCTTTTCCAAGTACGAATAGTGGTTCGTCGCGATCAACAGGAAAGTTTTCCGCGTCGAGTGCACGAGTTTCTTTGCCGGAAACCGGCGCGCAATAGTTCGCATCACCCTCATCTGGCAAGGAACGACTATCAAAGCGTTTATCTTGGATAACTGATGTCTATGGACCTAAATCCGCCCTGAATCTTCCTTCGTTTATGCCCATTATTTTTCGTCACACTGGGCATTTTGTGCGTCTGATAGGGAATAAGTAGAAAGGGTTGTGTGGGTGAATCGCGATGGCAATAGACACTTACATTGGCAACTGGACCGACGAAGATCTCAGGCGCCGCCTGGATGACTTACCAAATTATCGCAGTTTAGTTCTTTATGGTCCGGGTGTTACAGACGCCGGCGCCGAGCTGATTTCGAAGTGCACGAACCTTCGCGAGCTGCATCTGGTCGACACTCAGATTACCGATGATGGCATCAAGCAAATCGCTAAGCTGCAGAACCTCGATTGGCTTGTCATAGATAATGCGGCGATCAGCGATCGCGGTATGAACGAGTTGCATACACTCAAATCATTGACGGGTCTTCACATGGTGGCGACGAAGTCGAAGGAAGATGGCTTGGCGGTTTTGATGCAGCTACCGCACCTCTGTTATCTCGAAGTGGTTGGTCAAGACATTCGCAACGTCGGCACGTCGATTATTTCTCAATTGCCGTCTTTGCATTCTCTGAGACTGGCTTCAACAACCGCTGACGACCGGGACTTTTTGAATTTAGCCTATTCGACCAGTCTGCAACAGCTGGCATACGACATGCCCCTGGTTTCCAAAGAAGCGGTGGCAGAACTAAACCAGAGATTGTCAGGTTTAGCACTACAAACTTTCCATTTCTACAAACCGGAAGAGCGTATCAGTTATCTCTCCGGTTACTGTCTCGATCTCTACGAACGGCGCGAATACGACCAGGCGAAATCAGCTGCTAATGACGTTCTGCGTTGGTTTCCATTCAATCCGGCTGCGCATGGAGCGCGTGCATTTATCAATTTTGAACTCGGCAACATTGTCGACTTCAGAAAAGATATGGAAAATTTTCGCGACAATGCAAATTTGTTTGGCGATCACGATCTGTATCAGATGGCGAAATACTATCTCACTCTCGAGTCGGCAAAGGCTGTTCGCTTGATGATCGACCACGAAAAGCCTCAAGCGCTGCTTGTTGAAAAATTGCGTGCCACCACACTGAAGAAGCAGAAAGAAGAACCGGTAGCCTCGTTGATTCGCAGAATTGAACAAGTAGCCAGGGGTGCCGGCGATCAGTTGATAGGAGTGCCGACTTTGGCGCAGATTGCAGCAGCAAGTCACCAACAAAATCAGCCTCCTCAACAATGGGCGCGGCGGAAACATCGCGATACGGAGTCGACGATCAATCTTCCGTGGAGCTGGTAGGAACAAACGAGCTCTCGAAACGTTCCAGATGTTGTCCGATTTCGTTGCTAACGCATTCGCGGTGGCCCAGTCTTTAGCTCAGATTTTTAGCTGATAAACGATTGCGGTTCGCATTAGAAAGAGCGCGCAAACTGAGCTGGAAAACAGCTTCGTGGACGCGTCGCGTTTCACGATCATTCGGACTGGTAGTATATTAGTCATCTACCGGTAGCAGCTTGGTATGACGCAAGACGAAAAATGCGAAAAGTGTGGAAAGAACGTTCGGCTGAATAAGGCCGGAACGATCACGCAATGGTTGAAGTCGACGAGCGATTGCGAATGCGAGAATCGATTGCAATTGCAGGCGCTGATCGATTCGGACGAACGCCTCATGGTCAAATGTCCGAAGTGCGGCAAAGTTCGCACTCCGGAGCGCGAAGGTTCGCTCACGCAGTGGATCTTCAAAGATGCTCGCTGCAAATGCGAGTGGGATGATTTGAACTTTGAGTTCGATCCGACACAGCGCGAAGTCATTCATCGCCCCGAACCAATGGACGAGGAAATCAAAGAACTTCTCAAATCGGAGGAGATCGATTATCACGGTCTTGCCCCAGACGAGTTTCCATTCGAGCGCTATCTCATTGCCAGCGAAATCGGTCGCGGAGCCAGTGGACCAGTGTTTAAATGCTGGGATCGCTTCCTCAAAAAACGAGTTGCGATTAAAACATTGAGCGGCAAAGTTTGGTCTCCGGAAGATATGCTTCGCCTGCAAAACGAAGCTCGCGCGTCCAGCAAACTCAACCACCCCAACGTTGTGCGAGTCCTGGATTTTGGCGCGTCTACCGGCGGACAGCCATTTATGGTGATGGATTTTGTGCGCGGTCAAACGCTGCAAGAAGTTTTGAAAGAACAGGAAATTTTAGAGCAATATATCGCGTTGTCGATCTTCTCTCAGATTCTTTCCGGAGTCAGTCACGCCCATCGCCAGGGTGTCATGCACAGAGACATAAAACCGGCTAATATCCTGGTTCTCAACGCCATGTCCGAAGATCCAAAAGCGATGGTAATCGATTTTGGTATCGCCGCTTTGACACAAGTTTCCTCAGTATCAAAGACTGCATCCGGCAACACAACTCTGACGGGTAGCCCACCTTACATGAGTCCCGATCAAGCACGAGGCGAAATTTTTGCGGCCACTTCCGATGTCTATTCGATGGGATGCGTTTTCTATGAAACGCTGACCGGCATCAATCCGTTTCGCGGAAGGACCGTGCTGGAGACAATCAACCGGCACGTCAGTTTAAAACTGCCACCATTTTCAGAAACGATTCCGGATGAAATTATCGATCCGGAACTAGAAGCGATCGTCGCTAGAATGCTCGACAAGAATCCCCAAATGCGATACCAGTCAGCTGACGAAGTTTTGCTGGCGATTGATTCTGTTTTTGACCGAATCGATGCGGAAAGAGGCGGCAGCCGCCTGAAGAACCGCAGAAGTTCTGACGATGAACAACTATTCGACGACCGACTCTGGAAGAGCGGCCGTCCACCGGATGCAATGTTGTATGCCATCGCCTGTGGTTGCTTGCTCTTAATTTTGTCAGGCGGGCTTCTGATTATGAACCGCAATGCCGAAGAGGCCATATCAAGTAAGGCGTCGTTGCCTAAAACAAAAAACACAACGACTTTAAATGACGATGCTAGCAAAACAAGTTACATCGAAGACATGCTCATGCCGAATTCAAAAAAGAATGACGCTTACCTGAAAACGCTGAAACCTGGTCAAGACCTGAGAAACATCAATCTGCGAATGTCGGATGTTACCGACGCAGGCGTGAAAAGTATTCAACACTTGCCCATTAACTGGCTCGATTTGTCTTACACATCAATTACGAACAAAGCACTGAAGTACGCATCACGCATGCCTCAGTTAGTTGGACTTTATTTAACAGGAACCGAAGTCACCGCTGACGGTATCAAGCATTTGAAGGCAGTTAAGACGCTTCAGTTTTTGGATGTCTCGGCAATTCCCGTCAACCAGGAATGCATGCGCGCGATCGCTGAAATTCCCAATTTGCACAAGCTCTTTATGATCAGCGTTCCCGACCTCGATGTAAATGTTATAAGCGAACTAAAAGCAGCCACTCATTTGGACGGACTGGGATTTCGCCGATCGATCCTCGATCGGGCATCGATACCGGTCATAGGAAAATTCAAAAACCTTCAAACATTGCTTTTGTCATACTGCGGTATCACAGATGATGATTTACCTCACCTCCAATCATTGACCGAACTGCATTTACTGGATCTGTGCGGCAATGAGATTACGGACAAAGGTCTGATGGTTCTGGCTAATTTCAAACAGTTGAAACAGCTTCACATAGGAAACTGCACGCGAATTACGCAAGCCGGGATCGATCGGTTTAAAAAGAAACACAAAAACTGTGCGGTGAGAATGGATCTCGGGCCCAACATGTTGGGCAACAACCAGGAATAGAAGAACTCGGTTGAAAGCGTCTCGGAATCATCTTTGTCGCCGGCGTCCGGTAAATATTGGTTTTGTGGACTGCCACCATATTTGGGATCATAATAAGCTTGCACTCACCATCACCTGGCAACCACTACTGGTGCATCGTAGGTAATTTTTATGAATCGAATCAGTGAATCGGCAAAGCAGCGCGCGGGAATTCTTATCGCGTCGTCGTTGGCAATCTTTGTGACAGGCTGCACGATCATCGATCCGGGTGAAGTCGGAGTGAAGGTCAGAATGGGAAAAATGCAGACGAACATTTTGACACCAGGTATGCAAGGTTACCTTCCGGGCGTCGACAGCATCCATCATTATTCAATCAAACAACAAACACTGCAGGGCAAAGCGATGCCATTGACCGCTGACCAGCAGCCGATCACGATGGAGTACAAGGTGCTCTACAATGTGCCGGAAGGACAAGTTCTCACACTGTACGCAAATTACACAGGCGATCCTTACACACAGCTCGTTGATCCGCAGATTCAAGAAGCTTTTCGGCAAGTGGTATCACAATACAAAGCTGACCAGGCCACGAAGAAAGTCAATCTGATTAAAAACCAGGTCCTGGCGATGACCAAAGAAAATGTCAAAGGTTTAGTCAACATTGTCGATATTCCGATTACACATGTTGAATTGCCGGAGATTCTCCAACAAGCAATCGCACAGAAGCAGGTAATGGAACAGCAATCGCTGCAAAAGGCGTACGAGCTGGACAAGGCCAAGAAAGAAGCGGAGATTACTATCGCTAATCGCTAATGCCGAAGCGCAAGCGCGATCGATCACATTGCAGACTCAGGCTCTGGAAAAATCGCCTGCTCTCATCGAGTACGAGAAAGTGAAAAAATGGGACGGCAAGCTGCCGAATACCTTCATCTCAGGCGGCGCAGCGAACACGCTTTTCCAACTGAAGTAGTCGCTAATGGTTCCAGTCAATTGCCCGGGGAGCACCAGAGCTTCCTTAGAATATGCTCATGAGATTAATAATCTTGATTCCTGGGCATAGTGAAAAAGTGGAATAGTACGGGGTCGAGAAGAGATTGATGCGTAACGAAAGTACGCTCCCGGCAGCGAAAGTGGACGAGCTTGCACAGCTCCTTCAGACGGGATGCTTTGAAGAATTCATGCGCCTATTTAAACTCAACACGCGAGAGCTTCAGGATGAATCCGAAGCTAGCGAAGCCCCTGTCGAGCTTGCCGAACTCGTCAATAAAGCACTTGTTCTGAAAAATCCTGAAACCGACATGAAGCTCGTGGTATCTCAACGAACCGCCGAGCAGAAACACCTGATTATGATCATGGATAACTCCCGCTTCTGGGGCGATAGTTTCACAATCACTCGACAGATGTTTACTGTCTAGTCGACGTAGCGAGAAATAGCCCACTGAGCGTGTTCCACTAACATTGGATCTTGCTCGGCGTCGGCGAAACGTTTCAAACGCCGCACTACATTTAGTACCACATCATCAGCGACTGTTTTGGTTTGTTCACCATTGGAAACTTTAAACAGCTCGTTGCCCAGCACGACAAGCGCGTTTCGCAACAGTCCGCGCCGCTTCGGTCTGCGTAGTGGCGTAGTCTCAAATCGCTTTCTGAATTCTTCATCGGTTGAAATATCCAATAAATCAGGAAGATATAGATAATGCCCGACACCTGATTCCGGGCGGAACTCCGACCAGGGAGTTTCCGGTGGTCGACTGTTATAAGGACAGACTTCCTGGCAGATGTCACAACCGAAGACCCAGCTTCCAAGCTTCTCTCTGAGTTCTATCGGAATGCCTTCTTTGTTTTCAATCGTCAAATACGAGATGCAGAGATTGGCATTCACACTGCCTGGTTCCACGATCGCATCAGTCGGGCACGCCGCACCGCAGCGGAAGCATTGCCCGCAAGTTCCATTGTATTTTTCGTCGGCTTCGATCTCAACATCCACAAAAAGTTCAGCCACGAAGTTATAGCTACCGGACAGCTTTGGTCCGATGATCAATGTGTTTTTTCCCGCGAATCCTAAACCGTGTCGATTGGAGAAGCCCTGTTCATAGAGGGCTACAGAGTCGGTAAATGGTTTGCCGACAATGTTGAGAGACAGTTTCTCGGAAAGCAAATCTCTCAGTTCTCTCAGTTTTCTGCGGATCACAGCGTGATAGTCGAGTCCGACCGCATAACGAGCGACGTTGCCATAGAACGCTCCGGGCGACTCGGGCTTTTCTGTGTAATAACTGACCGAGACAATAATTGCGGAGCGGCTGCCCGGATACAGAAGCTGAGGACTCGTGCGCTGCTCCGGGTTGCGTTTCATGTAATCCATGCCAGCCGAATATCCGCGGTCGAGCCAATCTTTGTAGTGAACCAGCTCGCTGGAAAGGGGCTCCAGAGCGCCAATAACAGTGTTGCTGAAACCTTTGGATGCAGCCAGTTCCACTACGGATTGTTTCAAACTCATTTGAGCAACTCTGGCAAGGCAAGCACTTTCTACTACAATGAGGGCGGAAAACCAATCTCAGCATGATATCTATGACTCGCTCAATATTCAACCAGACAACGGCACAAGAATCATTTGAACTGAATGATCTGACCTACGACTTGCCTGAAGAACTCATCGCACAAACGCCCTCAGAGGTCCGTCACCAGTCGAGATTGCTTCACGTGGACAGAGCGAGCGGCAACATCGAACATCGTTCGTTTTCCGATATCAAAACGCTTCTGAAAGAAGGCGACGTTCTAATCATCAATGACACGCGCGTCGTGCCTTCCCGGCTCTACGCCAGAAGAGACAGCGGCGGCACGATTCGATTGCTGCTCATCCGTCCGCTGGCAGAGAAAATAAACCTGTGGGAGGCGCTGGTGACGCCGATCAAACGACTGCGCATCGGTGAGACGCTTTCGCTGGTCAGCGACGCTCCGACGGAAAGCAAGATCACGATCACAGACATCATCCTGGATCAGGATGGTTTTAAACGACTGGTGGTCGACCTCGGCAGAAAAGAAGACGTCTACAACATTTTGCAAAGCGTCGGGTATGCGCCATTGCCACCATATATAGTGCGGGCGAAACCGATTAAAGATCGAGAAGCAACGGAAGATTCAGAAGCACACGATGGTCCGGAATTAGCCGAAGCTCCGGTTGCGAGCGCAAAATCCGCGGCTCTACACTCGATAGACGAGCACGAAATTGATGCAGTCGAGCCCGACAAGATTGGCGAGCGGCTCTGTGACCTGGATAGATATCAAACCGTTTTTGCCAAAAATCCTGGAGCCGTAGCTGCGCCGACTGCAGGTTTGCACTTCTCTGTGGAACTGTTGGAAGAACTTCGCGCCTCGGGCGTCATTGTAGAACCAGTCACACTGCACGTTGGACCCGGCACGTTTAAACCGATCTCGACCGACGTCGCCAATCACAGTATCGAAGCAGAACGATTCAGCGTCCCGCGCACCACTGCTGATGCCGTCAATCTCGCCAAATCCGAAGGTCGCCGCGTGATCGCCGTTGGAACAACCAGTCTGCGCGCGCTGGAAACAGCAGGCGCGTCGGGCGTTCTTCAAGTCGTCGATCAGGCGGAAACGAGACTCTATGTAAAACCGGGTTTTAACTTTAAAATCGTAGACGCGATGGTTACCAACTTTCACCTGAGCGGCTCGAGCTTGCTCGTTCTAGTTGCAACATTTGCCGGCAAGGATACGATCCTCTCAGCCTACAAAGAAGCCGTTGAAAAACGCTATCGTTTCTTCAGTTACGGCGACGCGATGTTCATTTCATAAGAACGCAGAACTTTATTCAGGACAGAACGCAGTCCCGTTGCCACCACGTGCTTGTACCAGCTCGGCTGCCAGATCGGCTTTGGCGACTAGCTCTTGGGCATTTGTTCCATGACCAGGGAAATAAGCGATGCCTACACTGGCTTGCACAAAGATCTTGTGCCACTGGTGTTGAATGCAATTATCCTCGAACTTCTTACGCATACGCTCGGCGACTATGGTGGCACCACTTCCTGGTGTTTCCGGCAGCACGACAAGAAAGCGCTCATCGCCGAAACGACCAACCATGTCCACATCCATTCGGGTTGAAGTGAGCAAGTGTTCGCCAACCCAGTAAACTGCGTTGTCTTGCGCGATCGAGCTGTGATCGCGACCGATGTTGTTAATTCCCTGGAATGCTACGCACAACACTGAGAGCGGTCGATTGTAGCGCTTACTTCTGCGCATCTCCCGATCGAGCTTTCGCATGAAATATTTGAAGTTATAAACTGGTGCCAGGTCATCGTAGTACGCGATGCGCTCGACGTCTTCGTGACTCAAAATTGTTTTTTGTTCTTCCGGTTGGGAGAACATAGTGCGTTCGGCGGGGCGATTCAACTCGGCAATCGCCGCGATATGCTCCTGCGTCAAACTGGAGTTCCGCAGGTCGCTAAGCCGTCGGTGGAACAGATTATCTTTGATTACCGCTTCTTCGTACCGGTCTTGATGGCTCATAACATCCTTGAAACAAAGACTGCACTACTCATCTAATACATTTCCCCAAGATTGCATTTTTAAACCGTATAAATAGAATAGAAAGCACTAAGCCTGTCAAACACAAAAGACTTCCGATGGAACGACAGCCGAACAAACTCTAAACACCGCGCGCATTTCTTTAACTGAGCTTCCGACCTTTCATGAATCGCCGAGCCGCTCGCAAAAGAAAGCTCGCGAGAGAACGACAAAGCGGCCGCTTCAAAACGGCGTAGATGAGCAGCTCCAGCAATGTCCCCATTCTGACTGAATGAATGTCGGGTGCTGGTTTCACCGCGACCGTCACCATGTTTGTTCGTTTCGCGCGATGCGCTTAATGATTCAGTAGTGGTTAAACGTTTACGTTGACGCGCTCGAGCAATTGCAAGCGCACCATATTCAGTGCCTCGTTAGCTGTTCTATGGCGAATCTCTGTTCGTCCAAGACGCGCAGGCAGTGACAGTTTTTTGCCGACGTAGGTGTCGCCCATGGCAAGTCCTAGATAAACCAGACCGACCGGCTTCTCTTCCGTGCCACCGCTGGGACCAGCGACCCCAGTGATACCAATACCGATATCAGCACCGGAAATTTTTCTTACACCACGCGCCATCGCTTCGGCGCATTCCGGGCTGACCGCGCCGAACTCGTTCAATATTTTCTCGCTCACACCAAGCACACTTTGTTTTGCTTGGTTTGAATAAGTGACGACATTGAGCGAGATGTACTCTGAGCTTCCGGCGACATCAGTCAATCGCTTGCTGAGCAATCCACCAGTGCAGGACTCCGCACTGGAAATCATTAAACCTTGACTCTTGAGCAAATCACCGACGACCGACTCGAGTGTGGAATTATCCAAGCCGTAACAGTAATTTCCACTGCGCTCCTGGATGGCGGCAACAAGAGGTGCGACCATCTCCCGCGCATTTGCCATATCATCGGATTTGCCGGTGACGCGCAAACGACACTCGCCGTTACCGGCATAGGGAGCGACCGTTGGATTACGTCCGGCAAGCAAATCTGCGTACTTTTCGGCAAGCGCAGATTCACCGATTCCAAAATGTTTGAGCTCAACGGAGAAGATCGCAGCGCCGACAATCTTGGATTGAAGAAAATCGACAACGGTTGTCGCCCACATGTTCTTCAATTCACTTGGAACACCTGGAAAGGTCATGATGTAGCGGTTCTTACTTTTCAATTCCGGCACAGACTCGATGCCCGCTTCTTTCAAACGCTCCGGTGTAATTGTCCAGATGATACCAGGGGCAGTGCCGGTCGGATTAGGCAGCAAATCTGCTCCAGACGGTCGCAATGCCTGTTTCTCGTTATTCTCCGGCATAACGATGCCGCGTTCTGAAAAGAATGAACGAATTACTTCGAGTATTTTTTCATCCATCACCATCTCCGCGCCCATAACTTCAGCGATGCATTCCATCGTCAAATCATCAGGCGTCGGCCCAAGACCGCCGGAGGTTATTACTATCTCAGAGCGGGACAGCGCGGTCTTCAGCAAGTTACCGACCCGGCGTTTATTGTCACCGACAGTGGTGTGGTAGTAGCAATCAATTCCAAGCCGGGCCAGTTCATCACTCAAAAATTGAGAATTTGTATCGAGAACTTGACCGAGCAAAAGCTCGGTGCCGACTGCAAGAACTTCAGCAATACTCATAGTTTCATTATCCTGCAAGACATTGTCATTTAACCATTTTGCACACTAATTGTGGGGAAATGTCAGGACGAAGTTCACAAACTGCCATCGCAGCGAACTCGCCATTTTCAGAACCATTGCAGTCGAAAAGATCTCGTTTATTTCACAACAAAAAAGAATTCAGGACCGCAGCCCTGAATTCTCACTTTCCCATTCAACAAAAATTGTTTCCTACACCGCCTTGTAGGCAGCGAATCTCGCACTCACTAAATGCATGATGTTTTTTAACAAACTTTCAGGTCGTTCCATCTTCATAAGAGTAAGCCGCGCGCGATGAGCGACGTATGGATTGGAATCTTCTGCAAGTTCGTTGAGTGCATCAAGGCTCAGGTTGGGATTTTCGGCAAGCCGAAAACGAACATCAGGATGGTCGTCCTGACAAAGAGTGGCCACTATGTCCTCTGTCACGTTCGGATTCTCCGAGACGGCTGCACGCACGTCAGGAGATGTGTGAGACGCGAGAATTTCTAGAAGGAATGGCTTCACATTTGGATGTTCAGCAATTTTTTCCAGCAATCGCGTGTTGTCTGTACGAGCGAGGTGCTCGAGTATTTCGGCAGGGGTATTCGGATCACTTGCTATACAGAAAGCAAGCGGCAGACACTTGGTCGACATCGAGTAATTGACTCCGAATGTCATTAGAAATACTTCCAGTAGTTCGTCTCTCTTTTGCATCAGGGGTTCCTCAGTTCTAGTTTGACGACTAAAGGTTGGCTCTGAACCTTTATCTTGGTTGTATATCAAACCCCGACTCAGCAGCTTGACATTTTGTTCCATCATTTAATTTTTGAAGCGATCGAACGGCAATTGGCTCTAAGTCCGGGTTTCCTGAAGTGCTACGAACGCATATCTTTACAGCCTACGAATCGCAGTTTTTGCGTTATAGCGCGAAAACCCAGATCCGATGCCGTTTTCAATGTAAAACATCAATGAAAGTTTCACAGAGATTTCCGCAGCAAGCGTGATGCAAGATCCGCGCGCTGAAAGGATTTTGACATGGTTGATCATTTACCGTGCTATCACGACCTGAGAAGCGCACTTATTTACGCCAACCAGCTTCTTACGCAAATCATTGCTTCAAACTTGCCACTGTTAGTGGCAGGATGAATTTGGTCTGGGCAACGAAGTTCATTAGATATTGAGTGAGGAATTATGCAAATCGTTTCTTATCGCGGACCTGGGATGGCAGGCGGAGTATCGCCAGCCTTAACACGGTTAGTGGCAGACGACAGCGCACACCACACATGGTGGCACATCGAATCGGACACTATTAAGTATTCCAATGCCGCCGGTCAAGTGGTTACAAAACAACCGATTCCTAAAGCAGTTATCGAAGGGCATTATCGCTACTGCAATGAATTCATCTGGCCGATCATGCACGACCTGCATCAGTACGCCACCTATAGATCCGAAGACCGAGCACTTTACGAACGATTCAATAGAATCATGGCAAGAGACATTGCGTCGAATCGTCCAGCAACGCGTGGTCAGGCGCCCGGTAAAATGTTCGTGCAAGATTATCAATTAGCGCTGCTTCCAAAGGAATTGCAGCGTCTCGACGGACCGCGCTGCGGCGTGTTCTGGCATATTCCCTGGCCGAAAGCGGTGCCTCAAGAATTCTTGCCACCGTTAATCGATATAGCAAAATCAATTCTTTCTGCCGAGTTTATCGGCTTTCATACTCAGGAATACTGCGCCAATTTCTTCCGTTTTGTTTCGAAACACATCAATGGTGTGAGTGTTTCGATTCGCGATCGCGTCGTAATTCGTGAACCGAAATCGCATGCGGTTAATCCACAGCACTCGCTATTTTCATTACCCAATGCAGAACGCACATCGGTTGATGATTTGACCACGCGGGTGATTTCCGCACCACTTGGCCTTGACGTCGATCACTGGCGATCATTGGCTAAAACTCAATCTAAGACGGTGCTGCACCCTGCGTTGATCAACACAGATTTCGTTTTGTCCGTCGATCGTGCGGACTACACAAAAGGTGTGATCCCGCGGATGGAGTCTATCCATCACTTCTTCAACGATCATCCCGAGATGATCGGCAAAATCACTTTTGCTCAACTGTGCACGCAAACGCGACCAGGGCTCGAAGCGTTCGATAATTATTGGAACGACATTCAACGCATGGCTAGAGAAATCAACAATAAATATAAGAGCGCAGATTGGCAACCAATCTTGAATTTGAAGGGACCACTAAACGGTCAAGATCTTTCGGTGCTCTACAATCAAGCTTCGGTCATGCTCGTTAATCCATTACGTGATGGGCTTAATTTGACCGCCAAGGAATACGTCGCATGCCAGTCGGGAAATCCGGGCGCGCTTGTGCTTTCGCCTCATGCAGGCGCTTACGAGGAACTCGGACAATGGACGACGACAGCCGATCCATATAATACGAGAGGCATGGGTCAGGCGGTTTTTGACGCACTGCATTTGTCGAATTCTGAAAAGAGATCGCGGATGAAAAACATGACCGATGTTCTGAAAGCGAACACAATCTCAAGCTGGTGCGATCAATTCAAATTCTTGCTTGAACCACAGACCGGCGACGTGAAGACTGCTGCAGAAGCGAGCGGCTAATACTTGCGGACTAAACGCGCGGATTGAACTGCGGACTGAACTGCGAACTAAACCGCCGACTACACTGCGCCGAACTTAGTGATACGTTCTTTGCACAATCATTTGAAGACCTGGTTTTACCGGGTCTTCTTTGTTATACATGCGTTCAGGATCAAATTCGCGTCATGCCAAATAATGGCGCTCTCGACACGCGTCGTCAGCACCACTGGAGGAACATGGAAACAATGAGACTTAGTGACCGCCGCCGCCGCTGGCAGCGCCTGGTGGCAACGTTGCGGTGTGGACGTCGTAGTTGAAACAGGCCCAGACACCGATCGCGAAGACCGACATTCCGAAGCATACGAAAAAGAAGATTAGCCACTGCTGACTCGTGTTGCTGTGTGCGCCGCTCATCTCAACTCTCTCCTGCTATTCAAAGCCCGAGCCCCTTGACTGGCTCTGTAAACAACACCCTAAGTATAGGGCTTAATTCGTTCCTAAACAGGCTCTGATTAAGGGGAATTACAAATTCCCGACACGACGGGCAAGTACTGTCCCTGTAAGCAGTTCCGGCATCACCCGTTCCAGCCTAATTGACCGGCGCTGAAACCGGCGCAGGAATTTCTTCAGGTGAAGGCTGGGCATCGACACTCTGGAGAAGGGTAGTTATCGGTTTAGTATCGAACTTCTCGCCCTTTTGCTGCATGCCGTAGATGATTAGCGCCCGTTTTCGGGGCTCGTCCACGACGCAGGCTACCAATCCGGTCCCGCCTTCCTCGCCGGCAAGCCGCCCGATTCGGTAAGGAATCTGGGTATCTTCTCGGAACACCCACGTGCCTTCTGACTGAACTCCAACGAATCTCGACTCCGAACTGCCGCTGATTATCAGACCTTGCTCGAAAGTTTGAGTCAGCATCTGGTTAGCGTCCATTTTTTCGCGAGTCGGGCACGAGAAGAAAGCGTATCGTTGCGCTCCGCCGTCATAATCGACCGCCACGACCTGAAACAGCCACAAGTCGATGCCGAGCACGTAGCGCCAGTCCTCCGGCAACGGCTCCGGCAGCAAAATCATGGTTCGCGCCAGTTTTGCCGTCGATTTTGGATCGCTGGAGATGTCGAATTGCTGCTTGAACAGCGCGGTGCCTAAAATCACAGTAGCTAGAGACGCCACCATTCCGAGCGCGACGAAAGCTATTAAAGCTTTAGACCAGATCGGCAACGGTTTTGGTTTTGCAAGCGTGCTGGTCATGCCTTCCGCCGTTATGACAGTTGTATTCAAACCCTGGACTGCTCTGCCAAGAACGAACCTTGGACTCGGTCTGGACTAAAACCTGGATCGCTCGCCCTGAACTGAACCCATTGAACCGCTGTAGCGAAACTGATTGCTTGCGATGTTTTGATTGTGGTTTTAAACCAGTGTTATTAGTTTAAACCCAAACGCTTCTCGTACGAACAAACCGTGTTGGCTAGCAACTGTGCAACCGTCATTGGTCCGACGCCGCCTGGAACAGGTGTAATCATCCGCGCAACCGAACTGGCAGCGGCGTAGTCGACGTCGCCTGTGATCACTGATTTTTCGTTGTCGCCTTTGGTGTAGTGAATGCCTACGTCGATGACGACGGCGCCTGGCTTGATCCAATCGCCTTGTACGAATTTCGATTTACCGATGGCGACGACAAGAACGTCAGCATTTCTTACGACCTCTTTGAGATCTTTAGTCCTGCTGTGGCAAATGGTGACAGTGGCGTTCTTTTGCATCAGCATCAAAGCGACCGGCTTACCTACCAGATTCGATCTGCCGATCACAACGGCATTGGCGCCTTCAAGTTTGACACCATATTTGTCGAGCAAAGTCATGACACCAGCAGGAGTGCACGGACGCAATCCAGGTTTGCCTGTCAGCAATAAACCAAGATTGTAAGGGTGCAGACCATCAGCGTCTTTGTCGGGTCGCATCGCTTCCAAAATTTCTGATTCAGAAAGATGTTTCGGTAAAGGCAGTTGAACCAAGATACCATCCACGGTATCAGAGTCATTCAATATTTTGATGCACTTCATCACTTCTTCTTGCGTGGCATCCGCTGGATACTTATGCAAGAAGCTCTCGATGCCTACGTTTTTGCAAGCGGTGATTTTGTTTTTCACATAGAGTTCGCTGGCCGAATCATCGCCGACCAGAACGACCGCTAATCCCGGTGCGCGATTTCCCTTTTCGGTGTGCGCCGAAACGCGCTCCTTCAGTCCGCCTCGTGTTTCTGCTGCGCAAGCTTTTCCGTCGAGAATTTCAGCTGTCTTAGTTTCTGGCACGGTAGTTTCCTTTTTAATTCGGGGCGCTCGTATGTTGAAAACATTTTTCTAGATCGAGATCTGGTCCGCACTTGCCACCCAGGGTGAGCGAGACACCATCGCCGTCTTCGACGATTCCTATAGCTTTGAACGGGTTGTGCTCGAATCCCTGCAATCGCTGCCACGACTGTTCGGAGATGCACGCCACAAGCTCGTAGTCCTCTCCACCATAGAGCACCCAGTCTAATGGATCGCGCCCGGCTTTTTGAGCCGTCTCCAAAGTTTCGTCATGAACTGGAACGTTTTTTAAGTCGACGCGCAACGCCACGTTTGACGATCTGGCAATTTGGACCAGAGCATCTGCCAGTCCGTCGGATGCGTCCATCAAGGCTCCGGCTCCGAGTGCGGCGCGATTCAAAGCCCATGATTCACACAATCGCGGCAGTGGGCGTCGGTGCCGAGTGACGCACGTACCGCCGGAACGGTTGGCGCGCCAGACGCCCGCTTGTTCGGCCGCGGACAATGTTTCCGTTTCGCCATGCTCCAAAAGATAGAAACCAGCAGCACTGGCGCCGAAGTCGCCTGTCACGATCACCACGTCGCCGACTTCAGCGCCACTGCGCGTAAACACACCGTGCTCATGCGTTTCGCCCATGACTGTTACGCTGATGGTCAGATCCCGCGCCTTGACCAGGTCTCCGCCCACGATTCTTGTGCGATAGCGATTGGCACAGTCGACAAAACCGCCATACAACGACTCCATCTCGCGCTCGCTCATAGTCGCCGGGAAGCCGACACTGACAAGCAAATGACGGGGTCTGCCGCCCATCGCCGCGATATCACTGAGGTTGACCGCAATCGCCTTCCAGCCCAGGTCGGCCAGACTTGTCGTTGCCAACCTGAAATGCGTTCCTTCGACCAGAGTGTCCGTGCTGACCAGCAAACCCGACGGCAGAACCGCGCAATCGTCGCCAATGTACCGGCTGCCGGTCCACGACTTAATCCGCTGCACAAGCTGATGTTCTGGGGTTTCTGAGCTCGAAGAAATCTTCATGGTTTTTCCGGTTTTTTCTTGTGGTTGCAAACAGATAAAATGCTACAATCAAGCCCATAGGGTTGTCTCTATATGTAAGAAGAAGGATATAAAATGAGTCCTATTGCACAGATAGTCGTGAGCGTTCTAAACCTCTTCAACTTTTTAATGATCATCTGGTGCCTTTTGAGTTGGTTTCCAAACATCAACTGGTACGACCAACCCTTCAAGACCCTGGATAAAATCGTCAGACCGGTGATTGCACCTTTTCGCAAGATTATTCCGCCAATCGGCAACATCGATATCTCGCCGATCGTGGCTTTATTGTGCTTGCAAGGACTGTCCAAGCTAATCATCACTATGGTACCGTAAGCACTTCCTTACGCGAACATCAAAACCGCATATGCTTTCTAGAAGAAGTTTCCTTTCCTGTGTTTTTGGAAGCCTGGTCTTATTTGAGTTGAATGAATGCGCTCCTGCAAGAGCCGTAAAACTCATCAAGAAGAAGGCAAAACAAGTTGTCATCACCGGCCCGCATAGCTTGTCCAAACAGGCGTGGCCTCCGGCAATCGTTCCTGACCATGTCGATATCGACAAAAAAGGATATCTCTGTTTCAGCGACCACTTCGGTCGCTTTTCGATTGTCGATCTCAGAAAAGCAGGCAGCGCCAAATTCCCGCCTAAGGTAATTGCTGAACTAACACTGCCCTGCAAGCGCGTTCTGGCGCTCAAGGTAGCAAAACAGTCTTACGCATACGCGCTCGCCAAGGAGCCTGCCGAAGGACCGGACGCGAAATACTATTTGATTGCAATCGATCTGGTCAAGCCAGAGGCACCATCTGTGATATCACGAACAGAACTGACCCAAATCGAAGACGCGGATCTGCTCTTCGCCGACAAAGACGTTCTTTTCGTATCCGGAAAAACTCGCGCAGGCGAACACTTGATCGCAGCCTACGCGGCGCCGGGTAAAAGAGGCTCCACCGAAGCCACTCTTCTAACGTCAATTTCGACAAAGTTGCCTATCCTTGGATTGGATTACACGAAGCGTGAATTGATTGTTCTGCAAGACAAAGGTTTGACCACTCAATTAGATTGCTACAACATGGCGCAGATCAGTTCGCCGCAGCAGACAAACTCGCTTGAAGTGAAGGGCTGCTACGACAGACTCAGTCGCGTTGGAGACACACTTATACTTGCTGGCGCCAGCGATCAATCCAACCGGCAGATGCAGGCCACCACGATCGCCCTGAAGCCCGCACCGCATGCGGTATCAACCGTACCGCTCGACAATACCGAAAAAATTCTTTCTGTGACGGCACAGAAAGGACAATATTTAGCGCTGGCGAAAAGTTCAAACGGCAAATTGATTCTCAATTCTTTGAACATCGACAAACTCAATAACCTGTCGAAGAGCCAAACGATTGATGTGCCAATTGCCAAAGCTTCGTCGGTAGAAACGGCGACCTTGATCGTCAACGGCAAAGAAATGTACATCGCGTCGGGTTGGTCCGGCGTTCAAGTTTTAAACAACACGACCGGTCAGTGGTCGGTCGCATACAACTACAAAATTCCACGCCTGGCGGCCGCCGGCATAGCCACATGGGGAACGCAGGCAGTCCTTTGCGGGGCGGAATTGATGTTGTATAACATCGCCGACCCGGAGCATCCGCAATTGGTTTCGAGCGCGCCGTTAACTTCGTCGGTTCGCACCATGGTTGGTGCAGGCAGTTTCATTCTTTGCCTCGAGAAAGAGTCAGTGACACTACGAAAGATGGCAGAACTAAGCCGCACTTTAGCCAGCGTCAAAGTGCCGGACAAGTGTCGCACCCTCACTTTCGACAAGTCGCAACATCGCGCGTATGCGGGCGACGCGATGGGCAAACTGACGCGGATTTATCCGGTAAAGGTTTTTTCCGACAATTTGGAAGCGCAAAAGAGTTTCGACCTTCAGGGAAATTTCACCAACATCGAAGCGGTTAACGGTGCCTTTATGGCGGCCGACATTCATGAAGTCGCCCTATTCACCATCGATTCGCAGGTCAAAGAAGTAGGCAGACGAAAATTTGAAAACCTTGCTATCAGAGACATTTGCATAACCGATCACAACTTGCTTTGCACCGCGGTGGATCAAAACTCGAAAGGTTTTCTCATCGTTCTTTCGAAAGTCGACAAGGAACTAAATATCGAAGGACGAATTGAACTTCCGCATAATGGCACCGCGCTTTCAGCGACCGCTACTCGAGCGGTCGCGGTCGGACGCGATGCGACAGGCAAAGATCTGGTCACGATTATCGATATCACAACCTCCGCCAGACCGACAGTAAAAGCGTCGTTCAGCGTACTCGAGTCGGCTTCTGCAGTGGCAGTGCAAAGTAAAATCGCACTCGTCGCTGGTCGCGGACTAGAAATCGTAACGCTCTAACGTTTTTTGACTAATTAACGCCCTCTTGTCTAATTAACGCCGGGCACAGGCTGTTCCGCCTTCGGCGCAGGAGCGAGCGGTGTCGCAGGAACAGGCGCTGGTGTCACCACACTTGGTGGCGGAGGCAGTTCCGTCGGTGGCGCCGTCACATCTCTTGGTGTGCGCGGTTGCTCAATTTGTATGATGAAATCTTCCTGGGTCGGAATATTTGTTCTTTCCTTTGCAGGAGTGTTGAATGGCGGTGGATTCCAGGTTGCCGTCGGTGCCGATAACTGCGTATCACGAAGCTCTTGACGAAGTTCGAACAAAGCGCGCTCCGTTTTAGTTTGTTGTGAAGACAGGTCCATCAAAGACATGAAACCTAAACCGACAAGGACGAGCAGAACGAGGAAAGCGACAATCCATCCGGACATTGGCGCACGATCGTGAACGACATGAGCCGGAGCATTTGCCGGCACCAACCGCTCACTCTCAAGCTGTTTAACCGGAGCAGCCACATTGCGAGTGACGATCGTCGTTTCATCGTTGTACTTCACGGTTCGCACGCCATCAAACTGGCTCTCGCGCTCTTTTCTTTCGAGAAAAGTTTCGTCGACGACATCCCTACTGTGCAGATTGGACAACTGTCGGTCACGCTCTCTAAGGTCGAGCGAATTGTCGTCTTCCGTAATGGGCATATCAGTCAAATTGCGCTCGCTTTCCCGGTTGTCGAGAAAGTTCTCGTCGTCGCCTGCGCGCACACCAAAATTGCGCTCACGTCCTCGTCTCTCGAGTTCGAGCTCACGCTCGCGTTGAAAACGATCGCCTGCTTCTAATGGCTTTGATTGAAATGATGCGGACATAAAAACACCTGTGATTTACTTTTCGGGAACTACATACTTAGAGTCGAATTAAGCGCGGTGCTCACTGTCGTAAGACCGCGGTCTACCTGGGTCAGTTCGTTTGCTTGTAACGAACCACCGCTCTTGCGAAGCTTTAATTCCTTGACCGCCAGCGTGTTGAGCATGTTGCGCAATCGCAATGCTTGTTTACCAGAAATCTGACCTTTGGAAAGTTCAGAGCTGATTTCGTCTTCAATCATCGCGCGTCGCTTCATCGCGGCATCAAGATTGATTGTCGTTCCGCCGACAAGCACGGCGGCTGGATCGGTAGGCACCATCTGCAGTTCGTACACGCCCATCAAGTCATTAATGCTTGCTTGAATCGAATCATAATGATCGGCGAGTTGAAGGAGGTATTTATAACTTGGTGCGATTTTTGCGTTCAATTCTTTCTCGATACCGTTCAAACTATCGAGTTGAAAACGCATCGTGTCAGTCTGCGCAACCGTCAACGTGCCAGTCGATTCGCCCGCTGCGATCAAAGAGCTGACGCGGGTTCTGCAACCCTTCAAAGTAGTTTTGAAGACGTCGAGGTCATCGCTTAATTTTGGAGCAACGCCGAGTTTCGGAGCCACGGCATCATGGATGGTGGCATCCATCAGTGCAATCCGAATGCCGGCTTCAGGCATCGACGTATCTTGCGTATAATCGTAGGCGGCTTGGGCAGCCGAGAATGATGATGCAATAACTGCTGTCAATGTGACACCGAAACTGAGATCGCAATCAATCGGCGATGTGAATTCAGAGTTTGTAATTTTTCAATACTTTTCAGCATAACCATTACCTCAGTTTCTCTCGTATCACTCGCTTTCTATTCGACTACCCGCGTTCTATATATATAGCCCCGACAGCGTGTTTCGATGCCACCTCAGTCTGTCACCCGGGCACTGGTTTGGCTTAACAGCATCCTGCCTGAACGACAACGGAGCACCACAAAAAGCACCACAAAAAAATGAGAATCGAGCATTAGGACACATAATGCTCAACTCTCATAACTTAATGATTGGTGCGCAGATTCTCACCTGCTGCGCGTTTTGAGGACCTACATATCGATCGAAGACTTCAATGCGGCACTAACTTTTCGTAAGTCGCTATCTACTTGAATTTGTTCGTGCGCCTCAAGGGCGCCATTGCTTCGACGCATCGCTACTTCTTTTCCAGCCATGCGATTGAGCATGCCGCGCAGCTTGAGCCCGTCCTTGCTGTTTAAGACGCCATGGGCGAGACTGGCGCTAATCTTGGTTTCCAGAGCTGCGCGTTCTGCCATAGCGGCGTCTGAATCAAGCGCCTTATTGCCAGTCATTACGGCAATCGGGTCGATTGCAACGAGTTCTGTTTCATATGTATCCAGTAACTGCTTCAGACGCGTTTGCATGGCGTCGTAGTGCACCGCAAGTTGCAGAACATGACTGGCTTCTGAAAGATTGGGGCTGGACGAAAGTTTGCTTCCGCGCAATGCTTTTTCGAGCACGCTCATGCCATCAAGCTCGCTTCTGAGGGCGTTTGCTTGCGATGCGGTGATAGAGCCTGCTGTCTGTCCAGCAGCGATAATCGTGCCCAGTCTTTCTTTGCGTTCATTCAATGTAGTCTTAAAATATTTCAGATCGTCATCCATTTTAGGAAACGAAATATCACCACGGGTGGTTACACTAACCGTCGCCACGTCACTCGCGTCCGGCAAGCTTGCGTCAGGAGAATAGTCATAAACGGCGTGTGCCGGAGCCATCGAAGATGCGCAGATTGCAGTCAAAGCAATGGCGCAGCTTGCGGACAATGTTCGGTGATTTAAATTCGCTGCCCGTAATTTGGTGAAACTTTCTAGCATGCCTGGGACCTCTTCTAAAACGCCGAACTGATCACGAGTAACTCATGCATTCCATATAGCCCTGACAACGACTAGTGATGCTGTTTTCCAAGCTTGCGAAAAAAGAGTCAAGCATCAGGACACTTGATGCTTGACTCTCATATCTAATTTTTCGTTCGTAGAAGTGCATGAGCGCCGCGTCTACGGAACCTGATTACCGAGACGATCCGACCGGAACACGTTGATCTTCTTTCGCCTGTTCATTAGCAGCCGCAGCCGGACCTTCAAACTTGCGAATAATTTGGTTACGGTGTCTCCATGCAAACACAGCGATAATAGGCGTTCCCACCGATACCAGCAGACCAATGGCGACAATCGCAATCAATATCAAAGTACTGGTTGTGTTGACGACGGTCTTCAATTCGTTCAAATCGTTTTTCAAAACGCCAAGTTGATCGCTCACGCCAGCAACCGGCTTTTGCAGCTGCCTGACCGGTTCTTGTAGACCGGCGATCGGCTCATACATACGATGGAGTTCTTTCTCCATTCGCGCCAACCTGCCGTCAACCGTTTCCATTTTCCCGGCGATATTATTCATATTGGTTTGCAGCTTGCCCATGTTGGTATCAAGCTTGCCCATGCCGTTGTTGAGCGTGCCTATGTTGCCCTGCACCTCAACCATCTTGCCGCGCAGACCCAGCATAGGTTTCTGCAAGCCGGCAATCGGTCCTTCCAGACGCATAATCTGCTGTTCCAAGTGAATGACGCGCTTTTGCATGTCGGTCACTGGTTTCAGCAGCCAACCGACTGGATTCGGAAAGCCGATTCCTTTCTTCTTCTTCTTTTTCTCTTCAAACTTTTCTGGATCAACGTTGACGCCATCAATCTCATTGACGGCTTCAATAGTCTGTCGATCTTCTTTCTTCAGATGATCGGCTGAAGCATCCTTCTTAACGGTTTGAACGGCGACTGCCGTCGTCTTCACTTCCGTATTTTGGGTGGCAGCATCTGCGGGTGCTTGAAGTAAGCACGCCGTGAGCGAAGCCGCATATAAAAGTGTAAGAGTCCTGGTAACCATAGCGTTCTCCAATTGAAGCTCCCCGCCCTATAGCATATAAAAACGGGGGTCATGTTTCACCAAGCGCGGCAGCCAGAGCCATTCTTAGCTCCAAGACCTTTCGAGCTCAATAGACGCACGACCGCGCAGATGGGCGTCTTGCCCGCTTGCGTGGGATTCGCGAAAGTTCGCATCACAAAGGTAACATCAGGCATTCCAAGTGGCGTTTCGTTGAGATTTCAGGCAATTTTTTCAGGGAATGTTAGAACGTAAGTACTGAACAAAATCAGGTTCAGTACTACCTGGATCACATGCTTAATACTGAAGCTTTAGTAAAGAGTTGATTTTCTTTGTTTATTTCCACAAACATGATGTGATTTCGGGTAGAAAGGAAACAAGTAGGATTTTATCGTGGCACAAGCCTGAAAGGGAGGACGCATGACCACCGCCCCGACCAATACCAAGAAGAGATTTCCCCGCCTTTCATCGAGCGCATTTGAACATCCGGCCGACCGCGCCGCGCTAGATGTGGTTAAGAAGATTCCGCTTCTGGACAAAGTATTTGCGAAGCTGATCGAACTTGGTGCGGAGCGCTATCTGCGCGTGTTTCTGACGGGCTCGTCGGTCCATGTGACGCCAAAGCAATGCCCCAAGATTTATAAACTGTTCCGCGAAGCTTGCGACATTCTCGACGTACCGGAACCCGATCTTTATATCATGAGCAATCCGGTGCCAAACGCATTCACGTTCGGTTTCGAAAGACCGGTCATCGTCATTCACTCCGGCTTGATTGATCTCATGACCGAAGAAGAATTGATGGCGGTGCTCGGACACGAACTCGGTCACGTAAAAGCAGGACACGTTCTATATAAAACGATCGCATTGTTCCTTCTAGAAGTCGCCAGAAGCGTCTTCGGAGTAGGCGGAGTGTTGGCGCAATTCGGTTTGCAAGTCGCGCTCTACGACTGGTCCAGAAAATCTGAACTTACTGCCGACCGCGCAGAACTACTCGTCGCGCAAGACATCGATGTCTGCATCCGAGTCAACATGAAGCTCGCCGGTGGCTCCTGGTCGATCTACGAACAGATGGATGCCGGAGAATTTCTACGTCAAGCCGACAACTACGAAGAGATGGACTACAGCACACTCAACAAGCTGTACAAACTGTTCCAAGAAATTTGGCGCTCACACCCGCTTCCCGTCTACCGCGCCAAAGAAATCAAAGCGTGGGCCGAAGGCAAAGCGTACAAAGAAATCATGGCCGGTCGCTATCCAACCAATGGCGAAGAGATCGGCTTGAGAGAATGCCCGCACTGCAATTGCAAAATCAGTCCGTCCTTTTTCTTCTGTCCGGACTGCGGCAAGAGCGCTCGCGTTTAATCGCGTGTAATCGCATCGCGTTAATCGCATAATCTCGCCATAACGAAAAACTAAAACGGGGATGCAATCAGCATCCTCGTTTTGCATTGCAGCGCGTCGTCGTTTTGAATTTCACCGTTTCGAGTACACCGTTTTGATTTTCACCTGCATCCTTTCTCCATTTCATTTTCGTGCATCTTCTCGACACCATTCTGAGTCCCCCCACTTTTTCTGAAATCAATTTGAATCGAAAAACCGCTAAATTCGCAAAAAACCCCAAAACCTGTTACTGGCAAGCAACGGCAGACACGATCAACTTTTGGCCCCTTAGGTTGAATCAACATACAGGCAAAATCCAAGAATCCAACCCAAAACCCGAAACACTGACAGGGAAGGCTGTTCAAGCGCTTTTTGCCCAACCCTGAAACGATCAACAAATCGGCAAGACAGCCGAGGCCGCGAAAACATGTCCACGACTCCGCGGATGGCTGCGTGAATTTTCAGCGCGGTCGGCGACGTAATTCTCAGCGCCGCCACATAGATTCAACCGCGAGCAATGGCACCAGCAGCGGCACCAATCGCACTACAAAGAACGGGGGCGCCCGTGGTGGCACCCCCGATTTGTAATTCGTGTTTCTTGAGCGTTTTTAAGCGCTGCTTGAGCGTCTAGTCTTCGTCGCCGCCGTTGGATTCTGGTTCGGTCTCGACGTCGACTGGACCGTCATCTGATTTGGCTGCGCCGAGTGTTTCACCGCAGGCGGGGCAGAATTTTCTGTCGCGTGCAGCGGGCGCATGGCAGCGCGGGCAGTCGTATCCAGGGGTAGGCTTGAAGCCTGCTTTTGCTTCAGAACGTTGTGCTGTTGGTGCAGACGCATCTGTTGGTTTAATCGCGTCCATTTCAGCTTTCAATATATTGATCTGATCTTCGTATCCGACCACTTCGCTGACGCGCTCTTGAATGGTGTCTTCGCTGACGTCTTTGCCACCATGATATTTGTCGACAATCAGTCGGCCCAGATCAACTAGCTTGGACGATTTTTTCTTCTCCAGATCGCGAACTTGCGAACTGAGATTGAAACTCTGGAACATCTCCTGTCCACGTTCCTGGACTTTGTTGACTTCCTTGCTGACACCGGTTACTAAATCATCGATTATGCTCACGTTTCACTTCTCCTACTCGCCATGTATCAAGTTATACCTCAGTCGGAAGCATGCCTCCCTAGGATTTTTCCTGAAGTAAACTTTGCTGTGAATCAGGCTTTTTTGGAACCGTTGGTATGGTTCCTCCGTCAGGTCCGATGTTCGAAACCCGGACGAGATTTCTACCGTCCTGCTTAGCACGATAGAGCGCTTCGTCTGCTCGTAAGAACAGCTCGTCCGCCCCGTCTGCGTGCAGTGGGTAACTAGCCACGCCTATACTAGCAGAGAGCGCGCCGGGTCCGTCAATTTCGGTTTCGCGAATCGTGCGACGCAGTCTTTCAGCAAGTTGTTCTGCCATATCAACATCAGTGTTTGGCAGCAAAACACAAAATTCTTCTCCGCCGTAACGTGCGGTGATGTCAATCGATCTTGATGATTCTCTCAGAACAAAACCAATCGATTTGATCGCCTCGTCGCCTGTCATGTGACCATAGGTGTCGTTGATTTTTTTCAAGAAATCAAGGTCGATTACGGCAAGCGATAGCGGCTGACCATAACGTTTTGCGCGCTCGAATTCTTTGATGAGCGAATCGTTGAACGAGCGCCGATTGGCGACACCGGTCAATCCATCGGTGACGGCTTGTCGCTCGATTTCCATGTGCAGCTCGGCGTTTTCAATCGCGACGGCGACCTGGTCGGCAAGACTACCGAGAAGCGAAATATCGTCGATGCTCCACTCGCGCGGCATCACGCAGTCTTGTAGAAACACGCACCCTAAAACGTGATCGCGCACGACAAGCGGAATAATCAATCCGGAACGCATGCCGATGATGTTGAGAAATTCGCGATTGAAACGCGCACCATTGACCTCGAGGTCGATGAATTCAGGGCTTTTCACATCAAGCGCCATGCGCGTAAATTCCAATCCGTGATCGGATGAAAACTCGTCTTTAACCGACGCGACATTGTCGGCGTGGTATTCATAAACTTCAAATCGATCCGGTTTGCCCGCGCGCAACAGTGATGTGCGGCTCAATCCCCAGGTCGTACAGATTTTTTCAACGATCGTATCCAGCACTTCCTGAATGCGAACAGAACTTCTAACCAGGTTGCTAATCCAGTAGACAAGCCGTTCGCGCTCAACCTGTTTAATCCGAATAGAATCGCGAGCAGTCAAATCGTGAATCAGTTTGCGCGTCTGTTCTTCGAATTGTGCGGTTCTGTCCTCCATTTCCTCATACTGGCTGCGAAGACGATCGTTCTCGCGCGTCAGTTCGGAGTAGGACCAAACTCTATGAATGATTAGTGCAAGCGGCACTTCGGAAAAGAGTTCATTGACTGCATTGAGACTATCGCTGGCCGGATCACCGATTAAAACTACGCCGCACAGCTCGTCATCATGAACGAGGCGATGGATGGAAATCCGACTGAACGAATCCGTCAGTTTTGGCGGCAATGTGGTCAGATCCAGTTCGGTTGCGTTCTGGTCGATGCTTTCGTACGACTCGGCAATCTCATCGCAGATCGCGGCTATTCGTTTCTTATTAGTACCAAACGTTTTGAATTGGGCAAACGACTCCATGTCAGTGTCCCAGATCATCAGCGCCACCGCGCTGCTCTGGCTGGCATCCATGATCATTTCGCCAATTGTAGACAGGCTGGGCTGAAGCTCCTTAATCGAAAGAAGCTTGATTATCGTGGCGTGCTTGTTGTTATCACATGACATACTCAGATTTTGTGCCCGTTTGCTGTTCGCCTCAATCCGCCAAAATCCCGAAACTACCGAGGATGACGAGACAAAACGATTCTTATGACAGATTTGCCCGGATAATAACGAAAATAAGCGAAAACCCCAGAGACTGCTGGTCAAATCCCGATAAAATAGTTATGTGGAAACCAACAGCCGTTGCTTACGTCAACGCATCAGTGGCAAGAACAGGAAGAAAAACGATGGTGATGAAGCAAGGCAAATACGAGCGTCCCGCAGAACCGAAATCTATGTATACCTTTCCGGAGAAGGCGGCGGCGGCAGGAACGTATTTGCCCGCGATGATCGGTTTCTTGATCGGCATCGTCTACATTTTGGCCAAGGGCCCCGGTTGCGACCGATCCTTTTTTCGTTTCCACTTCTATCAATCGATTTTCTTGTCAGTTCTGCTTTTCTTGATTCAAGCGTTGGGAACTGGCATGTCGGGCATTATTATCGGAACCATACGATTGTTTGAGGGCATGATTGGCTCAGGCACCGTAGGATTTCTGACAGAGAATTTGACGATGGTCACGTATGTGCTGATGGCGCCGTTCGTGCTGCTTGTGCCTTACGGCATGATTATGTCGCTTCTCGGGCGGTACGCTGACATTCCATGGGTGTCGCGCGTTATTCGAAGCAACATGGCAGGCAGATAGTAAGTAAGGCCGGCGCAATTTTTCTGAGCGCGGTTATGGTGAAGGTTTTGAAACCAGCCTCTCATGCTGTTAAACGGCGGTCCGGGCGATGCGCCGGTTGCGGTGATGGCCGCGCGCTGTGTGGCGGAGCTCCTGGTGAGCGAGGCGACGTAGGGCGACGTGGAGAGCGACGCGGCGATGAGCGATGTCGCGATGAACAAAACCGCTCCAGAGACTGCTGTTGTCGTGGTTTTGCAGTCGCAGTCGCAGTCGCTGCGAATTTTCTGAGTATCTCTTTGATCCTTTGTCAAACTGCGGCCGCGCAGAGTATTTTGCCGCCGGCGCCAGGTGCGATCGGTGGAGGGAATCCGCTACAAGGACTGGGCAGGGCCGACGATCCCTCGCCTTCTCGCTATCAAGATTTCGCCAAACAAAATTTGCAAGATGTGCCCAGCACCAGGTCAGGTGGCGCGTTTTCGTCAGACTTATTGAACAAGTCGACACTGGATAATTCGGATGCCAGCCTCGGAGAGAGCCTTAACAAGCTGCTTGCGCCGGACGGGTTGAATTCACTCAGCGGGTTCGGCACGGAGAACTCAGGGGGATTCGGCACGGGAAACGCCGGCGGGCTCAGTACCGGGGAAGGCGCAGGCGGAGAGGGCTCCGAAGCTAGCGGCGGTTTACGTGGCGGTCTAAAATCGAATTCGCCGGAATTTACAGATCGCGGCGGAGGTGGTCTATCAGCTGGTCTAGAAGGACTTGGCGGAGAGACTTCGAGTGCAAGTCAAACAACATCAGAGCAATCGATCAGTTCTGAGGCATTAGAAACTGGAAGCGGGGAAACGGCACCCCGAGCGGGTGCATACGGTAGTGCAAAAATTCAGGGCGAACGAAACTCGTCGATTTCAGAGAACGCTTTGCCTGGATCGGGGAATGAGGGTTTGCCACCAGAACCGGCTGGATTAGCAGGATTATCGGCTCCACTAAAAGCACCGAGTCTAGCGACGCCGATAAAAACCACCGATTTGTCTGCCCCGCCCAAAGCAGAGGACTCGAAGAAGCGAGCGTCCGGCAGCGCGGATGCGAAGGCGAGTCAATCGGAACATGCCGCTACCGGTGGTGCCAGTGAAAAAGATTCCAGGGAATCGGCGGCAATCACCCGATTGCTGCAAAACCCGAATGCGTCACCGATGAGCAAAAACGTTTCCGACCGCATCCGTCAGGCACTGCAGAATCAGGGACGTCAACTGCCGCAGACACCGGCGAAAACAGCGCCAGAGCAGTTTCATCTCGTGCCGGCACCACCGCCAATGGCTGTCGCCATGCCGCCCGCCGGTCCCACTCCAGAACGCCAGGCGTTGGGCTTGATGCAGCGTGGAAATTATGGACTCGCCGAACGGCAGCTCAGAGAGCTGGTTTCCACGGACCAGGATAATTTGCACGCGCGATATTTGTTCGCTGTGGCGCTGGTCTACAACAAAAAATACGATGAAGCGAAAACCAACTACGCGCTCATCATTCGAAAAGCGCAGGACAAAAAATTGGTGGAGATGGCGGAAGTCGGGCTGCGAAAACTAACGCATTGAGTCCCGGGCAATTGTTACAGCCGAACTAATCAAGAGTCATTGAGCCGCGCAAAACGATATTATTGGTTGGAGCGTTTGTCTTAGGATTTATTGGCGTATATAAGATAAAAGCACCCGCTCGAACTTCTTGCCTGGCACAGCTTTTACTAAATCATGAGCGACGAAGATCACAGAAAACCGACTTTAGGCGACCGATTCGGCCGACGCCATCCTGGTGGCGGACTGTCTGCCACGGGCTCGAATGTGATCGTCCCTGACGCAGCGCATCAGGCACCGCCACTGACGCAGCAAATGTCGGGCAGCCTCAAAGAAAAACCGATTTCCTATTTGCTGCAAATGGCAGATCACTACGAAGTCACCGGTGAACTGGTGATCGCCGATCCGCAGTACGCAGTGACTATACAATTCGGTCTCGGCCAGCCGATTCACGCGTTTTCGCCTTACAAAACAGGCACCGAAGCCATTCTTGAACTGTTCATCTGGAAAGACGGCAACATCTCATTCACCGAAGATGTTCAACCGCAGAAGCCCAGCGTGGAAGAGAACACACCACAAATTATTACGCTCGGCGATGAGTACGTACGAAACATTGATTTTCTTCGGCAGCTTGAAATTACCGATCAGGCATTTCTTCTGCGTTCGCCGATTAAATTGACCGACGCAGAGTTCGAGAAGACCTTGCTGGGCGGCGCACCGCTTAACAGGAAAGTGCAGAAAGAGTTTTACGGTAACATCTACGGCACGCTCAACATCAAAGACATCTCCGAAAAGATGAACTTAACCGAGAGCAAGTGGATGGCGACGGTAGCCAATCTTTTACGACTTGAATTGATCCTCACGCCGACTGGAAAGCGTTTGGATGAAACTAATTATGTCGAGCCACCACCAAAACCAAAAGCACCTCCGCCGGAGTTCAAACCGCTAGTGGTGCCGGATTCATCATACGACGAGCATCGCACAGATCCCTTTCCAGTAGTGCAACCATCTCCTTCAGGAACGTGGCCGACCATTCCGCAAGCCGGCGCTCCAAGCGCTCCAGGAGCGTGGCCGGCATCGACTAATCCGGGCGGTCCGTTGATGCCACCATCGGCGGTGTTCCAGACTGGCAGTCCGCCACAGCAACCCGGATTCGGCGCGCCACCGAAGCCGGTACCACCAGCTTTTGCACCGACAGCAGCGAAGGAGGAGCCTCCGGCAAATTCGTGGCTAAACGCGACTGCTCCTGCACCTGCGCCAGGACATGCACCCGCCCCACCAGTTCAACATTCTGTTTCCCCATCACATGCTCCGATGGCTCCGCACTCATCAGCGGACGCGTCCGAAGCGAACACGTGGCTCAGCCACAGCTCTCCGTCGGTGAATGCGACAACCACTGCGTCGCAACCTCAAGCGCCTTCAGCAAACTGGTTAAATTCTGGCGCATCTTCACCTGCTCCGACCGCTCCGACGGCATCACTTGATACAACTTCGCCGCCAAACTCGCGGCTAAATCCCGGCTTGCTGCAATCGGCTCAGTCACAGCCTTCAGCATCTCCTAACGCGAGTAACCAATCACAAGGCGGCTTGGGTAGCAGCCAATTTCCTTTGCCACCGGTTGTTTTCCCTCAGCAGACTCAAGGCGCGGAAAAATCATCGGCACAGGCACCACATTCGATGCCACCGCCACCACCGATTCCGGCCCTGGCGGAAGTGCAAAAATCACTTCAGATCGGCGTTCCTCAAGAAGTCGTCACCTTCAATAGCGCTTTGACGGAGCGCGTGCTAGCTTCGATGATCCGCACAGACAGCGGCATCTTCAAGCACGATGCTTTGATGTTCTTTTTGGAACGCGAATTTGCGCGTGCATTTCGTTTTTCCAATAGTTTCACTCTGATGTCCATGTGCATAACAAGCGCAAATGGAAGCGTCATGTCTAGTGATCCCATACAGTCATTGGTGACCGCGCTCGATAATATGAAACGCGACATCGACATGTTCGGTCACTTCGGAGAACGTGGATTCGGTTTGATACTGCCGAATATTGACAGTGCTCAAGCGTGCGGTTTTGCCGATCGAGTGTTGCAAACTTTGCCGCAACAAGTTCCGCAACTCGCGCAGTTCGCGCCCATGCTTCACTTTGGAATAGCGGCTGTGCCGACCGATGCAAAAGACATCACCAGTTTAATCGCCGCATCGCAACAAGCAATGATGGAAGCCGCTCGAAGAAACGTCACACGAGTCAGATATTCCGAGTTGACCAATCACTAAGGTCGGGATCAGCCTCTGAATTGAGCTGAGACATTGGTAAGGAGTTCTCAGTGATTCTTCTCATCGGTTAGCTTCTACGATTTCTCAACGTTTAGCTTCGTCGATTACGCAGCGAAAGTCTCAAACCCAATCAGTGAAAAAATCTCATCAAGTTTTTCTCGCGATCGATTGTGAATCGCTGCGAGCCCAGAAAATCCTGACCGACCGCACTGCCGGCGCTACCACCAACAGAGATCGGAAAGTCTTTCTTCCAGATCGGTCCTAATCTGCATTCGACGTTAATCGTTTGCAGGGAAAACGAGCCGCCGACGCCGCTTGCCGTGGTACGTGGGGCGTCATCAGGAATACGAACTCCGATATCGGCAAGATCTTTTGCATTGAAAGTAGAGGCGTAAGCACCGGTGTCCACTAAAACTTCCAGCTCTTTTCCATTGATGAACATTTTGACGTAATCGCGCATGCCGCGACGAACGCAAGGCACATCGTATAACGAACTTACCTGTGATAGCGACGGCTTAAAGGCACTGGCCTTGCGCAAACTGATGTAGTGCGAATTGTTGTCGACTTCACACTGATAGCCCTGAATAAATTCCTGACCGACCAGCGGCAACATCGACAAGTCTTCTTCAATGGAAACCGGAGCCAATCTTGTCAGACCACCCAGTTTTATTCTCATAGTCTGTCGCCACACCGGCACTGGAGCACCGGCCCAGCCGGAGGCCTGTCCGTTTGGATTCCCTCGTGGAAGTGCAACACCAGCAGCGGAAAGATGGTTCTTTCCAAAATGCGCATTTGCGCCTGTGTCGAAACACGCTTCAATAGGGCGATTTTCGAGATACACGGTAACTCTCATGTGACCAGAAGGATCAGTAGTAAATGGAATTCGAACCTCATCAGGCAACTTGCTGAAGTCTTCGCCCGGAAAACCCGGAGAGCGACTGAGCGCCCCCGACAATGCCGCAGCAGAACTGCTCACGCTTGGCGGTGCAGATATCGAAACCCCCGCGCTTTGCGGCGAGTCGCCGATTCCAACAGGTATAACAAAACTTGGATCCAAACGATGCAACATTTGCGCTGCAAGCCCAGCTTCGTGCACCGTTGGATATTTGTTGACGACGGTGCGGTAGATGGGACGCGCTTCTAATGGACGATTGAGCTTGTAATAACAGCATCCCAAATAATAATATGCCGCGCCTTCTTTGCCTGGAGTGCGCACCGATTCGAGAAATTTGTTTGCCGCCGCACCAAATTGCCCGGCCTTGTAGAGCTTCATTCCAGCATCAAAACTTGTCGATTGCGCAGAACCAGGTTCTAAACAAACGACAAAGACAACCGGCAATAACGCTAGAAGACTGGTTTGTATAACGCGTCGCAATCGCATCAAATTATGCCTCAAGCCTGGTCTAATTTCCCCATTCGTTCACCGAGATAAACAAAATGGCGGCGCGGTCAATGGTTTTAAAGGTTACAGACTTTGCGCACTACTTGGTTCGGAAGAGTTTGTTTGAAAGAGTTTGTTCGGAAGTGTTTGTTCGGAAGAGGTTTACTAGCTACTGATTTAGAAAACGCAAACGTTAGTGACTTACACAACTCGCCGATCATCAGGCGCAAACAAGCCAACCATCACAGTCTTTACTCGCCGTCAGCAGGAACCACGTCAACGATAACAATCTCAGGTCTGCAGAAAAAGCGCAGCCGAGGAGCGCGTTCGCGTTCCATGCCGACACCACGGGTGATGACATAACTTCTTCCATCTTCCTGCGTCACGCAGCAACCGCCGCACCACTCTCTTGGTGCCTGTGAGAACGTCAACAGTGGTCCATAAAATGGTATTTGAACCTGTCCGCCATGCGTGTGTCCGGCGACAAACAAATCGCCTTCGGTAGCCGTCAGCATGAAATCCGGACGATGTGCCACCACGATGTGGAAGTTTTCGGTTTCCGGGATCTTGTAGTTCAGTCTCCAAGAATCTTTAAGCGTCAAAGCCGTAAGTGAAATACCGTCTTTGGGCTCAATCGTGTTTGGTACCACTATGGTATCACTGGTCGGGAACGTGGTCACCGGAAGACCTTTGAAGATCTCGGTCCACTGCTGCGGACGCTCGGCATCACCTTGCGTTGCGTAGATTCCCAGAGGCGCGCTCACTTTCAAATCTTGAAAAATCTTGCGCAGTTTTGCCACTTGATTGTCGTAATCACTCGCATAAGCTTGAATGTAGTCGCCGGGCAAAAGCACCATATCTGGTTTCGCTGCCATGATTTGTTTAAAAACGCTTCTCTCGAAACCACCGACGTGATCGGTTTGCAAATCAGACATGATGGCGATGCGAATTGGCTTATGCACTTTATTGGAAACAACCTGCTCATGCCGAACTTCGAGCCAACCGGGTTCAACAATAAACGCATCGACACCGACTACCGCGAGCGTCACGGCGAAGACCATAAAAACAGAAGCGAACTTTTTATATAGCGGCCAGGCGAAATACGCGCTCGCCGCGAACAAGCCGACACCGCCGATGAAGACAGCCATAGCCAACAAATTGAGGGCGTCAAAAATATCGCGACCGAGGAAAAATGCGACCCACAGCCCGACTAACGGATAGACGGTCCAGACTGCCAGATAACTCCACAGGCGTGTTCTCAGCTTCGAAAGCACAACTGAAGCAAGAAGTATGTACAGCCCGAGAAAACCCGCGTACAGCGCGATGGTCGAATCCATCGCGTCCAGTCCCCAGAAAATTGACGATACAGTCCAGTCCATCTCTCTACCTAAAATAATTGCAGTCGCCGGTAAGTCCATCCCGATTGCTCGGTTCCTTCGACTCACTTCCTATGTTGTTCCTCGGAATCGCTTGTCAGACGCGCGTCTTGACAACTAATTCCAAGAAATTTATCAAGCCCTCAGGATCATCTGTCATGATGCCATCCACGTGCATCTCGAGCAATCTGGCCCAATCTCTTTCATCGTTTGCGGTCCAAACATTAATCAAAATGCCTGCGGCTTTTGCTTCGTCACATGCATTTTTTAGCAAAGACTCGTAGTTCGGGTGCCAGTATTTCGCACCCATAGAATTCGCCATTCCAACAATGTCGTCCGGAATTCCATCCAACAAAATCGCGTAATACCAATCCGGCCGTTTTTGCTGCATCACTTTCGTTAATCGATTATCGAAAGAACTAAACACCACATGATCCATATGAGGATATTCGCTGAGTAGTTCGATCAAGTCATCTTCCAAGCCCGGATAGTCGATCGGCATGTTTTTCAACTCGATGTTGAGCATCACTTTGCCATCAATCAACTCGAGCACATCGGTCAACAGCGGAATTTTCTCACCGCGAAAATCTTTGTCAAACCACAGACCGGCGCTCAGTCTTTGCAGTTCATCGAAGCTGCAATTTTTCAGCGGTCCGGCACCATTGGTGGTTCTACCAATATCGTGGTCGTGAAACACAACGATCTCGCCGGTGCTGCAACGCTGCACGTCAAGCTCGATTCCATCGACACCGAGTTCGAGACTTTGACGAAACGCCGCCATCGTATTTTCAGGCGCCCATTCGCGACCGCCGCGATGAGCATAGACTTTCGTTGGGTGTTTCGTCATCTAACCGTTTTGTGGCTATCTAATGTTTTTGTTTGATTGTCTCGATGCTTTTTGGTTTTTATTTTTGGTTATCTGGATGCTTTATGTTTGCTCTGGATGCTTTGCGTTTGGTTATCTAAATGTCAAAAACTTTTTGCGGTTTAAACAGTCCCATATTGGCTGTGACAACCAGTTTCGGTGGTTTCACGATGATCTGCTCAAGCGGAAGTTCGATACCATGTTCGATACCAAATAATCCTTTGATATTCTTGAGTGTGAGATAACCCTTCTCCACAGCAATCTCAAAACGCATGTTCTCAGTCTGTTTGATCACGTACTGCCCCCACCGTTCTGCCGTCGGATGTTCGTTGACAATATTTATGACGTTGGCATGACGAATGACGTGGCGCACATGTGACGCAATCGCGCGAATCAAACCGGGGATCTGATCGCGTCCACCGAAAGTGTCGACCAGAGCGCGATCGACGAAATAACCATGCAGTGAAGTGTTCTCAGGACGATCCTCGAGAAATCGAATCACTCCGGAAAAGGGATCGCTAGCCGCTTTCACGATGCGTTGCGCCGTATGGGTCAGGTCTTGTTCAACTTCGGTCAATTTTTGTAGTAATTGTTCTGGTAATTTTTCTCTGGCGCAACAGTCACAGGTCACAGGCTTACCTCTCTCAAGAACTTCGAGTCACGTTGTCACTACGGGCTGCTTCGCAATTTTTACGAAGGTCCATCATATAGTTATTACGCATTTCTCATTTTTGCGCAAGTCAAGAACCGAAGATCCGTGCCAGGACAACGATTAAATTACCCTTGATAAATAAGGTTTACAAACCCCGGGATGTCCCTTGCCAACTAGCTCGGCTGGCTTCGGGCGCCAATCTAAGTCGAAATAAACGTAGAAATCCTGGAAATCCTGGATAATAGACCCACCATCGAGGGTCCACAGGCTTATGTCCAAGAAGTTCGTCGACATCATCATACCGGCCCGCTACGCATCGACCCGATTCCCGGGCAAACCGTTAGTTTCAATCGGCGGAAAGCCAATGATACAGCGCGTTTGGGAGCAAGCCAAACAGTCCACGCTTGCCGATCGTGTCATTGTCGCGACCGACGACGATCGCATTGCCGCAACCGTGCGGGGCTTCGGCGGCGAAGTTCAAATGACCGGCTCTGACCACGTCTCCGGCACTGACCGCCTGGCGGAAGTAGCTCGCAATTTGCCTGACACGCGAATCATCGTCAACGTCCAGGGCGACGAACCGCTGATTTCGCCACTCGCTATTGATGACGCTATCAGACCTTTATTGGAAGACGAAACCGTCGAGATGTCCACAGTGGCGTACCACGTGGTCGACGATGAGAAGTGGCAGACGCCACAACTGGTCAAGGTCGTGCTCGACCGCCAGGGTTTTGCCCTCTACTTCTCGCGCCACCCCATTCCTTATGAGCGTGAACCCGGTCCACAAGCCGCTCCTCGCCTGGGGCACGCCGGACTTTATGTCTACACAAAAGAATGCCTGCTGCGAATCGCCGCTATGGAACCGACTCCACTGGAGTTGACCGAGAAATTAGAACAACTGCGCGCCCTGGAAAACGGCATAAAAATCAAAGTCGTCATCAACTCGCACACCTCCCCTGGTGTCGATGTGCCTGAAGACATTGCCAAGGTGGAGGCACTTTTGGCGGTGCCTCTCGTCGTTCCGGTTATTGGTGTCGCTTGATCGGCTTCGGCTACAATATGACGAATAACAGAACCAGCAATTAAGAAAGAGGTTTTTCATGGCAAGAAACAGTTCATTGGCGGCTGCCCTTGCTCTTTCATTGCTGCTCGCAAACACCTGCCAGGCGGCGCAAAAATATTCGCACGCCGATTCGAGACAGCCGCGGTACGTTCCGGCCTCGAGCGCGGAAGGTTTGAAACCAGCCGGCACCATGGCTCCTAAAAACATTCCTGACTTCGCAGATCGCACGAAAAGCGCAGCGCCTATCGATGCCGAATATGGTGGCGGCGGCGGCACCGGAACGGCATTGAAAGCCGATCTAGCTTCGACCACTATTCCGGTTGAAACTCGATTGAAACTAGTTTTAGAAAGCGCTGTCGACGCAAAAGCCAGTCAGCCAGGCGATTTGTTTGAAGCACACGTCAAAGACGATCTCTATATTGGTATGACTTTGCTCTTGCCTCGCGGCAGTTTCGTGCGCGGCAGAGTCGCACAAGTAGTCAAACCCAGAATGCTCAGCCGCGCCGCCAAGATCGGTTTGCGCCTGGAGCAGATTGTGACACCATCGGGCGAAGTGATACCACTGGACGCGTCGATTGAATTTAAAAAAGGTCTTTCCAATAAAAAGGGTCAGCTCGATCCTGGCACCAGCTTCGGTACCAGAGTGGAAGGCAACGTAAAATCAGTAGCCGGCATCAATAAAGATGGCACCTCAAACGGCGCTCTCGTGGCAGCCAACATCGCCACTCTGGGTGCACCGGTTATCGCGACAGCGATAGGCACTTCGGCAATCGCGTTGTTTTCTCAGGGCGACAATGTCAGCCTTGGACCCGGTCAAGAGATTGAAGTCTTACTGACTAATGATCTCGGTTTGCAGATCAACTAGTAATACGTGAGATCAATCTGCGATGCTTGGGTTTTCCCACCAATGCTTGACAGATCCTCTGTTCAGCAAGTACACGCATCTGGATCATCAAACTAAAATTGAAAAAAACGAGAAGCGACTTCCCGTAGAAAGAACTGGCGTGAAGCGATCAGTGAAGTGTGATGATGTTGTGTTTAACTACCCATTTCAGACTCATACAAGGTTCAGGGAACATCACCCAAGCGGATTTACCCGCTAACGGAGATTACTTGAGAGAAGCGGTTGAGCGCGAACTTATGACACGTTACAACTGATAGCCGATTGCCAACTGAAAGGCACCAGATTCGGTGCCCACTCAAGGGTTCTCATCAACTTACGCTCGCCTAAACTCCGATCCACAGAAAGCCGATAGCCGCGCACAAAGCAGCCAGGGAACAGCCGACAATCATAATGCTGGAGCGCTTCTTACGCAGCAAGCCCAACATGGCGATGCCAGATACTAGCGCCGCAGCAACCGGCAACGCGGAGTGAGCAGGCTTTTCCCGCAACGGCGGACTCACAACTTTGTACAACGACTTACCTTCTTCGATTTCACAAGGTAGCGTGGCTTCTTGCATTTGATTAGGTTTCTTCGCGATTGGCGATCTGATGGGATCGGCTTCTTGAGCCTGACTGTCAGTTGTTTGAACTTGACTGTCGGGTTTCTTCAAGGTTAGCGAACTGTGTTCGTCGCACGCGAGGCTCGCCTGGGTGGTGCCGGCAAATGCAATCACAGCGATTGCGATCATCAACATAGACCTGACATTAGTATCTAAAGTGCTGCTCTGCATGATGCGTTTTCTCTGCATAATACGTCCTCGCCGTTGGCGCAATAGTTGAGACCTGGAGCCGAATCCAAACCAGCCAGCTTTTGGAAAACCCGTACTGAATCCAGCCTATCATTTCAATTCGAATAGCGCTTATAACTCTGACCAAACGCCAGGTCATCTTCTCACTCGCCAGGCTATATACTTACGCTGAACCCTCAAAGGAATCTAGTGCCATGTTAAGAAACCTGACCGCTCTGGCGGTGCCTACAGCTGCGATTGCCGCCCTACTTTCGAGTAACGCGTGTGCCGCTGCTGACAGCATGGTCAACTTCAATTCCAAAGGCGTTTCGTTCAGCTACCCCATGTCGATGGGCGGGAAATTCTCGTCAAAGAAAGTCCCGGCTTTTCCACTGCCATCACCTGATGAAAAACCAGACGACGTCGCACCCGCACACTGGGAAATTACTTTCGGAACATCAAACGGTCACATCTACGTTTATCCAACCAGCGATGCCAAAGTCAAAAATTTCAAGGCGGCATACCCAACGAATGCCACTGCCACCAAAGATCTTGCAACACTTCTAAAAATCAAAACTGCTGCCCCGAAGAACATCCCATATCTTCCCTGGCAAGATGCGTCGACACCAATTAACTCACACGTGAAATATCTGAAGTTCAAAAACGGCTCTGGTGTGCGGTATCTCGCCACTTATCAGATCGAACCGGAAGTGGTATCAAACGACGGCCTGGTTTATTCAATGCAAGGCTTAAGCACTGATGTAAAATTCTACGTGTCCGCGTTGATCCCAGTGAAGAGCAAGACACTGCCTGAGAAAAGCGATGCCTCTTCCTGGAAAAAAGAAAAGTACGATGCCTTCAGCAAAGACTTCGCGCAGTATTCCAAAACAGAAGAAGCAAAATTGAACAAAGTAGCCGACAACGCGTTTACCCCGCCGTTGGCTGATCTAGACAAGTTGATCGAGTCCATTAGCGTTCAGTGAGCCAGGACCACACCAAACCGTTTCACTGGCGCTGATCGCAATCTGTTTGCAAAATCTATTTATTCTAAATCGGTGGGCACTACATATGGTGACTACGCAAGCTTGCTTGCGCATGACTATTCACGCGTTTTGATTATCCAACTAAACCATTTTTGCTATCAAACCAAGCAAATGTTTGCTGTCGCAGCTAACCATTGTTCGCTCATCGATGCCTGACATAGTCAGATTTAAAGCACGTCAGCCGCATCAGCTCTCATATTATCGCCACGAGATTTATCTTTGCGTGCTCTGAGCAGCGTCAGATTTTTCTCGAACGTTCTGTTCGCTGGTTCCAGCGTCAACGCGCGTACGAACTCTTCTTCAGCTTCTTCTAAATAGTTTCGCTTTTGATAAATCACGCCGATGTTGTTATGCACCCACGCATTTTTCGGATCAAGCTTCAAACAGCATTTAAGCTCTTTGAGCGCTTCTTCATGCTTGTGTTGATCGATCAAAACATTGGCTAAATTGTAGTGCGCCTGAATCGAATAGAAGTTGGTCTCAACCGCTTTTCTGTAATTTTCTTCTGCGTCTAGAAAATCGCCTTTGCTGCGAAGCAGGCTGCCGATGTTGATCCGCGCGTGAATATCATCCGGACGAACAGCAATGTACTCTTTGTACTTATCGATCGCTTCATTGGTGCGACCTTGCAATTGAAAGATGTAAGCGCCCAAGTAGCGCGCTTCCCAATAATCCGGTTTCAGTTGGCAGGCTTCATTCAAATCGTTTAGCGCTTGCTTGTAATGCTTTTTGCTCAAGCAATAATTTGCGCGCTTGTAGTAGAAGTGCGGATCGGTTGACCAATACAACTCGGCTCTCTCAGCCTCTTTCTTCTCTTTCTCGATGTCTTCAGGAGTTTTTTCGCGCTCTTCTCCGTCTTCAGTTTCCTCGGTCTCTTTTTCGATCGCCTTCAGATCTTCGGGATCAATTTTCGGCTTCCAGGGATTGTTGTGCTCGGGCTTCCGAACATGCGGCTTGGGAGCAATCGACTTTTGTTTGCTCGGAAATTCTTCAGAGAACGATTTCGGCTGGGTCGGATCAGACATGCCACCAACGAATGGTGCCAATTCGAACTCATCTCTCAGAGATGATTTCTTGGCGAGCGCGTCGGCTACCGACAGGCTGAAACAAGCCAGAACTGCCGCGGTCGTTGTAAGTGCCTTTCTTGAAGGTTTTCGCATAAAGAGCCTTTCTATTCTACATTGCAACCAAATATACTACGAGGTTGCCATGCGACAGGGGAAATGGAGTTTATCTTGGACGATTATGGACCTTAAACAATTCTCTAAATGTCCCCTGGTTGGGTTTCGAGTATCAAGGTGACCGGCCCGTCATTCACGAGAGCGACGTCCATGTGCGCGCCGAAGACTCCAGCCTCAACAACGACGCCGTGTTTGCGAACACATTCCTTATAGTGTTCGTACAACCGATTGCCCTCGTCCGGTCGCGCCGCTCGACTGAAGCCAGGCCGACGCCCCTTTTTCCAATCTGCTATCAAAGTGAACTGCGAAACGATTAACGCTTGACCACCCATGTCGAGCACGGACAGGTTCATTTTGCCCTCGGCGTCAGAAAAAATGCGCAGGTCGACCGTCTTTTGAGCCAGGTATGTGCTATCAGCGTCTGTGTCTCCTGTTTCGACACCCAGCAATATCAGCAAGCCTTTGCCAATCTTTCCGACCGTTTTTCCGTCAACTGTTACGGAAGCTGAAGTGACTCTTTGGAGAACTGCTTTCATTCAAAATCCATATTTTCTGACAGTCATAAATTCCAGAGTGCAATCCGAAACTGTGCGCCCGCCCGAATATCGTTTCGCAACTTCTGCCAATATTTGCTCAGCAGCTAAACGGAGAATTCATGTTATCACCGCCCTTCGGCAAATTAGCTTCAGCGCGTCTCACGTTCAATAGAAGTTGCCGTGTACAATAAAGGTCGCGGGGTGGAGCAGCCTGGTAGCTCGTTGGGCTCATAACCCAAAGGTCGTAAGTTCAAATCTTACCCCCGCAACCAATTAAAAAGTCACTGAAATCGGCGGTCTCCAGGAGGCGCCGATTTTTTTATTGGGGTATGCAAAATTTAGTGCCTTACCCGTTGCCTTACCCTAAATCTCGAGAGCCTACTCCGGCGCCAAAATTTCTATTTCTCCAGATTACTGAAGATCAGTCTGCCCTCTTGAGCCTTGTCGGTTTGTTCGCTTCTTAACCCTGAATTTGGCAAGCTTTATAGACTTTTCTTTTAGCGACGTTTTGCCGTGCAGATGGCAAATAGTTTGAAGGCGACAGGAACATATTGTTTGCGCAATCCCCCTGAATTAGGGGTACAATGATATCGGTAGCGCTTGCGCTAACCCCCTCTTTCCGAGGGTTATTGTAAACAGTTTGCTTGAGAGTCGTTAAATGGGCATTCCAAAATACGTTGAAGACCTACAGGCGAAGGGGCGTTACGCATTCTCGTACCCCGCCTTAGTGGCTGCGAGCGGCAAGACAGAGAAGGCTGTCGAGCGCGCTCTAAGCCGTTTACGACAGCACGGAGCAATTGCTAATCCGCGCAAAGGATTCTATGTAATCGTTCCTCCAGAATATCGCGTCGCCGGTTGCTTGCCTCCGACATGGTTTATCGACGACATGCTCAAGTTCATGGACGAGCACTACTATGTCGGGCTATTGAGTGCGGCTGAATTGTTCGGAGCAGCTCATCACCGACCGCAGGAATTTCAGGTCGTCACAGAGCGCTCTCATCGGCTTATTGAATGTGGACGAACCAGAATCCGCTTTTTCTCCAAACGAAATCTCAAGAAAACACCAACCATCAAACAGAAGACCAGAACTGGCTTCATGCAGGTCTCCACACCAGAAGCCACAGCTCTGGATTTGGTCCGATACTCATTCGAACTTGGCGGTCTGAGTTCCGTTGCTATCGTGATCGGTGAACTCGCTGAGAATCTCAAGTCTCGTGAACTGGCCTTGTCCCGAGTTTAGTTGAAAAGTTTGGTGATCCCCTCCAGGACTAGCCTGGTATGGTTTCGGTTGCAACACCAGAACCCAATTCAAGAGGATCAACCAATGAACAAATCATCGAACGTAAAG
>Ga0163151_10000756_pt1 | contig 56188 bp, 51 predicted proteins | sample OliLakLV19MP5IB2_FD_145596 | JGI IMG/M metagenome (GOLD analysis project Ga0163151, IMG submission 145596) | Freshwater microbial mat bacterial communities from Lake Vanda, McMurdo Dry Valleys, Antarctica - Oligotrophic Lake LV.19.MP5.IB-2 | ecosystem: Environmental > Aquatic > Freshwater >... | reverse complement strand
GTCTTGCTGAATTCGACTCGCCCTGACGATGACGTGCCTTCCAGCCTGTACGCGAGTGGGAGTCTCGCCGCTGCATTGTCTCGCGGCTGGCGACGACGGCCATCCTCCGCGTGCTGCCGACCGCCGAAGCCGTGCTTCGCGTGGTGACACGCTGGAGCCTAATGGCATTGCCCATTCACCGGCCTCCGGAGCCACGATCCACAGGTCCAGTCGACTTGGCTTGCGACCGACACATGCAACATCTAGTGCAACGCGATGTGCGCGCCGCCGTAACCCCGCCTCGCGTCTATGCTTATGACCGCCATCCTGCGGCCTCCGAAGCCGCAGGCCAGTGGTTCGAATCCACTCGGGCGTACCACCACTTTTGGCGTGATCGTGAGGTCGCTGTCTTGCTTCATGGTTCCAGGCTAGGCCGGGTGCCGAGACTGGAAAGGTATTGGCAATCCGCCCCCCGGTGCCTGTCGCCCTCTTGCCCACGACGATCTGCCTGTTCAGTCAAAGCTGGCGTTCATCCGAAGTGAACAGTACAGTTTGTTGAACACTAGCCCATGGCACGCCCCGAGGAAAGACCCGCCGCCAAGCAGCCCCAGCGCACAGCGCCTGCGTTCGAGGCTCAGCTCGCGACGCTCCACGCTGCGGGCCTGAAGGCGCGACTCCTCGCGCCAGCACGCAAGCGGGCCGCCGGGGCTCAGGGTCCAGACGCTCGCCTGCGCATCGACGGTCCGCAGGGGCCCAAGGAATGGGCCGTCGAGCACACGGCGCGGCTCGACGAACGGACTTTGGGTCCGTTGATGCAACGTCTGCGCGATCTCGCGACCCGCGATGGACGCGCCCTGCTGTTCACCGACCACGTCACCCCGCGCATCGCGGAGCGGCTGCGCGAGCTGGGGCTCGCGTTCGTCGACGCGGCCGGCAATGCCCACCTCGTCGACGAGGGTCTGTACCTGTTCATCCAAGGTCGCAAGCCCGAACCGCAAGCGCGCGGCACGCGTCGCGCGTTGCACGCCGCGGGGTGGAAGCTCGTCTTCGCGCTGCTGCAGGGCACCCGTGCGGGCACGACGCACCGCGAACTCGCCGAGCGCGCGGGGATCGCACTCGGTGGCGTCGGCCGGATCCTGCGCGAGCTCGAGCTGCGCGGTTGGATCCGAGTTCGGCCGGAAGGCCGGATCGACCTCGTCGAGCGCGCGGCGCTTCTGCGCGCTTGGGACGAAGGCTACTTGCACACTCTGCGTGCGAAGCTCTTCGTGCGCACGTGCAGGGCTAGACCCGGAACGGACCTGGACGCGATCGTCGCCGCCATCGCGAAGGTGGGCTTGGAAGATCAGGTCGAGATCGGCGGTGAACTCGGCGCCACGCTGTGGACGCGCACTTTGCGGCCCGCGAGAGCCGCGCTGCACATTCGCGATGTGGACCCGGCGGATGTGATGCGTCGACTCGAACTCTTGCCGGATCGCAACGGCCCAATCGATCTCTTCGCGGCGTTCGGAGCGCGGACTCCGCGGGCTCCCGAAGACGAGGTCACCAGAGCGCAGACTCCGCGCGCTCCCGAAGACGAGGTCACCAGAGCTGATCCGCTGCTCGTGCATGCCGAACTGCTCGCCCTGCCCGACGATCGCCGAGCAGAAGCCGCCGAGCGCATTCGTGTCGAGTGCATCGAACCGCGCCTCGCATGAAGCGCGGTGGTGAGGACTTGGCGCTCTTGCGCGATCTGCTCGCCGCGCTCGAGGAGCACGGCAACGCGTGCTTCCTGGTCGGCGCAGGCGCACGGATCCTCGCACTGGACGCGCGCTTCGGCATCGCGGGTGCGCGCGCCACGTTCGATTGGGACTTCGCCGTGCGGGTCGAGTCGTGGGCGGAATGGGCCACAGTGCGCGAAGCTCTGTGCCTCGGTGCCTTTCACCCGACCACGGCGCAGCACCGACTCGTTCACGAACACGGCGGACAACTCGACCTCGTGCCCTTCGGTGACCTGGAAACGAACACGGGCGAGATCGTTTGGCCCGACGAGAGTCGTATGTCCGTGCGTGGCTTCGCGGAGGCTGCACGACACTGCGTCGCGATCGAACTCGAAGGCGGGTTGCGCGTGCAGGTCGCAAGTCTGCCGAGTCTCGCGCTCTTGAAGCTGCACGCCTACGCAGAGCGTCGACGGAGAGGCGTCGTGAAGGACATCCAGGACTTCGACTGGATCCTGCGCCACTACGATTTCCCGAGTGAACACGTGCTGCGCATCCACGACGAGCTCGCCGAGGCCTTGATCGCCACCGGTACGGATTACTCCGAGGCGGGCGCGATGCTGCTCGGCAGCGATCTCGCACGCTTCCACACGACCGACGCGATCGAGCCCTTGCGATCGCTGCTCGAGGAACTCGTGGACGCGTATTCGCGGGCCGTCGAAGACATGCTGCTCGCATCCGGCAGAGATGGCGATGAGGACGCGCGCGACGAGGTGCGAAGGCGGACGGTGGCACGCGGTCGTGCGTTCCTGCGCGGCGTGTGGGGAGTGAACACCGAGTCGTGAACGCAGGCGCGGGGCGCGAGTCCAACGTGTGATGCAACGTGGTGTCGGCGCAGTCACAACCTGCGCGTTTGGTTGGGCTTGTGACTTGGAATCGGCGGCCTCCGAAGCCGCAGGCCAGTGGTTCGAATCCCCTCGGGCGTACCACCACTTTTGGTCGCGCGCAGCGAACACACGCACGCTCGCGGGCAGACTCAGCATCGCTCGAGAGCTCTCACCAAGCGCACGAGCCGATCCTCATCGACATCATCGGGCCCGACCACGCGTCGGCCGCCGACCAGCACGATCTCCACTCGACCGCTTTCGGCGGCGCGCTCATCGGGGCCCGGCACGAGCTCGACGAAGCCGGTGCACGTGGCGTCGGAACTCGGACTCGGCCGAAGCGTTTCCTGGCGCCGCTTCCAGGCCCAGAACCCGAGGGTCCCCGCCGGCACTCCGCTCTCCAGCGCCAAGGCCTTCACTGTCTGGCCCTGACGCTCACGCCGTCCGAGCAAGCGCACCATCTCTTCGCGTCGATTCATGCACGCGATCGTCGCGTTCAGGTCCGAGGTGTCCAGGCGGGCGTGCCGGGACAGTTACGAACGGGATGCACGATGCCCGCGGGCCACTCCGCTCGACCGGCCTTTCCCATGTGAAGCGAATTTGCACGAGCGGCCTGAGGAAACCGCCTCCGGGGGCGCCCAGCCGCGCTCCGTCCGACGAGGCACGCCGCTTGCGATTCACCTCTCGGATGCGCATCCGCGCGTCACCGTCCAACTATCACGAGAGGAATCGCTCATGAACGAAGACATCTGGAAAGGGCAGTGGAAGCAGGTCCGCGGCGAGGTGAAGCAGCAATGGGGTAAGCTCACCGACGATGACCTGGACCAAGCCAGTGGCGCGCGCGACAAGCTCGTCGGTCGGATCCAGGAGCGGTACGGCCGGACGCGCGAGGTCGTTCACGACGAGGTCGACACGTGGTTCAAGGGTCGTGACACGAAGCGCTCACAACCCGCCAACCCGTGACCTGAAGTTCGGGCTCGCGAGCGCGGCGGGGAAGGCGATGGCAGGGTGCACCAAGTGAACATGCCCTCATGATGGAGCTCATGTGGGCGGCAATTACAGGCCCGATGGCCGGATTGGGCCTCTAGGCACTTTCCGAGGCCCGGTTCATGATGTCGGTCGCGCATCACGCGTGTTCTGGCGTGCCGGAAGCAGGATTCCGGAGTTCGCGCGCGAACGACGGGCTGCACGGCAGGCCGACCTCCGGATCCTCTTCGATCGGGCAAACATGCGCTCATTCCGCTCCCTCAGTTTCGTCGTCGCGCTGGCGGCGTTCACCTCGACCTCGGCGGTGCTTGCGAGCGCCGCCGAATCTCTCGTGCACCTGGGTAGTCGCGCGGTAGGCACCGTCACTGTCACGCGCACCGGCAACGTGTACTCGCTGCGGTTCAGCGGTGACGAGGTCATCGACTACCGTGTCGACCTGGACCTGCCGTACGCGGCCGACGGCCGTGTAACGGTCTACGAGGCCTCGAGCGATTGCTCGCCGATGGTCAATACCAGTCCCGGTTACCGCGACGCGGCCAACGTGCAGCGCAGCACGGGTTGGTTGGCGAGCTTCGCGACTCTCACGAGTCAGACGATGACGTCCAATTCGGTCATCCTCGACTTCACCGATGACTTCACGCCGATTGGTGAAGGCATTCGGCATCGTCGCACGACGTTCACTTTGACCGGCAAGATGCTCTCGGTGCGCTTCCAGGACATGGATGGCAGTACCTCTTTCCTGCGCAACTACCTGGGTGTGCTGCAGGGCACGGGCCTGGGCTTCGACTCGCCCCAAATTCTAAAGCTGATGGGTGGCGTCTCGCAGCCGATCGTCAAGTTCGAGGGAGCTGGGAGGACCTACTACACCAGCAACATCCTCGACTTCTTCACTTCGAACGCGGCGGACTACTTCGCGACGCAGACGCCCGTGGTCCCGGCTCCGGGCACGACGTCGCTGGCCTACAACTACAGCACGTGGGGCAACTACAAGCAGCTCACGAACGGCTCGTCGATTGGCGCGGCTGTCGACGACACATTTCAGATCGTCGTCACGAGCAAGGTGCACGAGGCCTTCGTCGTGCCGTCGCAGAAGGCCTCGCCCTATCGCGAACTCTTGACGAATCGGATGGTGCTCCTGCTCCACGGGGTGGTGCAAAGCAACTATCCGCCGTTCTGGGACAAGCTCGATCTCTGGGGCGTCGACAACATCGCGGCCTACGTGTTCCTCGGTTGGTCCGCGGGTGCTGCGGATCCGCCGGCGCCGCATGCCGGGCCTGACTGGTGGCCGGCTGCAGACCCCGCAGCCTTCGCTGCGACGCTGCAGGGTGCGCGAACGAAGGGCTTCTTGATCGGGGCTTACAACACCTACGGCACGCTGCCGCCGACGGCGCCCCTCTCGGTGAACGATCCGGCGATGATTGCACGTGACGCGACGGGCGCAGCGAAGGTCGACTATCTCTTCGGCCTGCCGATGCTCGCGTCGACGGCGTGCGGCATCCATGCGGCGCGGGAGTCGACGTTCCTGCGCAACGCGGGTGCGACGATGGGCTACCTCGACGTGCAGGTGAATGCCTCGCCGACGCGGGGCGCGGACGGCGATCACATCGATCAGAGAGCGGGCTCGCCCTGGGCCAAGACGCTGAAGACCGCTTGCGCGGATCAACACACTTGGATGCGTCAGATGCAGGAGACGTATTCAGGTCCGCTACTCGGTGAAGGCTCGTTCATCGCGAGTGGTTCCAACTTCGAACTCTTGTGGGCCGGCTTCTGCGACAGCACGCAGCGTTCGCTCAACATCGGCACCGACATCGACCCGTGGACGTTGCCCAACACCCGTCGCGGCTGGGCGCTGACGCCGACTGGCTGGCCCGTCGTGCCCGAGATCGAGTGGCGCGTCTTCTCGCAACTGCAGGTCAATCACGGCAACGGGTTCCCTGAGCGCTTCTTCTCGCCGCCCGATGGCCCGGGCTTCGTCACCGCGACGGCCCCGATCTACCCGATGAACGACGCGATGCTCGACCGCTATCGCGTCTACGAGATCACCTACGGAAAAGCGGGCTACATCCAGACGACGGGCATTCCGAACGGCGTTGGCAACATGACGTACCACGCCGACATGCTGAAGGAGTATCACATGACGAACGCGCTTCAGGCGCGTTACACGCAGGCTCCGCCGACCGCGATCGAGTACCTGAACGGGGGCACCTGGAAGACCTTTCAGCGCATCCTCGAAGACAGCGACAGCCTCGAGCCGTTCCGCAATGCGCGCATCCGGCTGACCTTCGCGAATGGACTCGAGATCTACGTCAACCACGGCGAAGCTGCACTCAACGTGACCGTCGGCGGCGTGGCCTATTCGATCCCCGAAGACGGTTTCGTCGCTCGTCAAGCGTCGACGGGCTTGATCGCTTTCTCCGCCGTCCCGCCCGGCACCGGCGGGGCACGCATCGACTACTGTCTCGACCCGGCTGCGTACGAGTTTTTCGACGGTCGCGGTGTGGTCGGCGCATGGGGCGGGCAATCGACGCCGTACGCGGGCGTGCAGTTCACGAGCTTCTCGCGCGGGCGCTCGTTCCGCGAGAACACGACGACGAACGTGATCGAGCAAGTCGGCACGACGAACGCGCCTGCGCTGCTGCGTGTCGAGGTGACCCCCGCGATGAACACGCTCGCGGCCGGTTCGCGCAAGGGTCTCAAGGCCGTCGCCGTGTATGCGAACGGCGCTCGTCGCGATGTGACGAAGCTCGTGAACTGGTCCAGCGGCTCGAGCTCGATCGCGAGCGTCAATAGCGGCGCCGCGGTCACGGCGAATGCGCCGGGCCAGACCACAGTGACGGTCACCTCCTTCCAAGGCTCCGCCGTCGTGCCCGCAACGGTCAACGTGCAGTAACGCAGCGCGCGAAGCTCCGGCCGTTCTGCGCGCAAGCTTCTCGTTCTCCAAGAATGCTCCGTGACGGAGTGACTCCGCGCGCCGGATCCCTTTCGAATCCGTCGCGCGGATCTAGCTTCTTGACCAACCTCCGTTGAAGTCGATCCGAGCTCCGTTCGACCCGTTCGAAGACGCGTCGTCGCGGAAACAGAACTGGAAGTTCCTACTACGACCCGCGTCGATCAGCGCCGCGTACGTCGCAGCGCCGCCGAGTGGGGCCGTGACCGTGCCAGCGGCGGTGCCAGCGGCGGTGATCGTGGCGGTGCTGGTGGCGGTGCTGGTGGCGGTGCCCGTGGCGGTGCTTGTGGCGGTGCTCGTGGCGGTGCTTGTGGCGGTGCTTGTGGCGGTGCTCGTGGCGGTGCTGGTGGCGGTGCTGGTGGCGGTGCCCGCGGCGGTGCTCGTGGCGGTGCCCGTGGCGGTGCCCGCGGCGGTGCCCGCGGCGGTGCCCGCGGACGCTGACGAGCCGATGGATGCGGCGCAAAGTTTCTCGGCCCCACAGGAAACCGTTGTTGCACGGTTTCTGTGTCGGCGACGAACTGAACAGGCAGAAGCCGGTCGTCCCCAGGTCCACGACGGTCAGTTCGGGGCCCCTGGCCGGTACTCGCTCAGGAATCGACTGCAGCTGTGCGTGTTGGTACCGACTACGACGAAGGGCGCCAGCGGTTCGAGAACCGCCGGCGCCCTTCGCGTATCCGTCGAGAGAACCTCAGGTCAGCCCGTACGTTGTCCCGCGGCGCTGCCCCTTCGTCTTGATCTTCTTGGCCGCCATCAGCTTCTGCATCGGGAGACGCATCGTGCCGACGTCGGTCTTCAGCGCCGCTGCGATCTGCTCGCCGCGCTGACCGGGGTTGGCCCTCACGTGCGCGAGGAGCTTGGCGCTCATCGCTTCGAGATCTTCCGGCGAACGCTTGCCGCCCTTCTTCGCGCGCGCGACGGGCGTGTTCGTCGCGCCTTTGGGCCGACCCGGTCCGCGACGGGGCTGAACGGCGTCACCGAGCGCGGCGACGACCTGTTCCAGCGCTGTGCGCCGAATCATGAGTTCGAGCTTCGAAGTGAAATCGTCGACGAGGGTGCGTATTTGATCGGACATGAGTTGGGTGGGTGATCTGGACTTGCGAGCGAGTAGCAGTCTGGCCAGCTACGCCGGACGACTCAAGCTTTCGAATCATGATTCTGGAACTAGGGGGCTGTTCAGTGCCCGCCACGGAGTCACGGTCTCCGAACTTTGGGCGCGATTTCCCCCGGCGCGACAAGAGTCGGATAGTCCGTAGGAACCATGGCCCCACGGCTCCTCTTTGGAGAATTGGCGGCGGGGTCGGATGCCTCGACGGCATCCGACCCCGCTCGAGAATCGTTTCCGACTTCAGGCGGCCGAATACGAAGTCGCGCGCCGCTCGCCTTTGACCTTGATCTCGCCGGCCTCGATGAGCTTCTTCATCGCGGGGCGCATCGAATCGGAGGTCGTCCCGAGAGCTGCGGAGATCTGCTCTCCGCGCTGGCCCGGGTTCTTGCGGACGTACTGGAGCAATGTGTCCGGGTCCACCGACGTGTCCGTAGTCGAGCCGCGCGGTCGACGGGATTGCTGCTTCTGGGGCATCACGACACCCGTCAGCGACAGGCAGGCTGCCAGCGTGCTTCGTGCCGATTCGAGCGCCTGCCGCAGCGGGACGTCGCGCGTTTCGGCTGCGGCATCATCGATGGCTTTCACAGCCTTCGTCACATACCTGAGCGCCGGGTCCTTCTTGACCTTCTTCTCCTCCATCTTCGCCTTGAGATGGTGGATGCGCGCTTCGAGTTCTGCGATCCGATCGGCTTCCGAACGTCGTTTTCCGGCCATGGATTTCGTGGAGTCCGCGCTCGTTGCCGATTCGCGGTTTGTTCGAGAGGGTTCAGTGGGATTGCGTTCCCGGGCCGTTCAGGCCTTATTCGAAGGTCCGAGCGGGCGACGGTTCGATTGGATCGTCCGTGCCGACCTGTCGAGTCGGGAACTTGGGCGGGGAAGCATACCGGGTGAAACGGGTCGATGCAATCGGTCGGAACAGGACACGTCTCGAGTGGATCGATGCCTGCCGCTCCGATTCCGGGAGCGCGGCTCGCTGAGTCAACACAGGCCTCGATGGATCGTCGCGGTTCGCCCTTGGAACGGCAGAGGGGCCCCGCTCAGGACCCCGCTCGACCTCCCCGCTCGATCGTCGGAAGTCGGTCAGACCGTGACGAACGTCGCGTCGAACTTGCGGAACGTGAAACCGCTGAACGTCTCGGCGTAGGTCACGCGCTGCTCCGCCGGGATGCGGATCGCGAGTTCTTCGCCGAGACGCAGGGATGCATACCCATCCGAGCGCCAGTGCACGCCGGCCATGTGACGACCGTACGCGACGTTCATGGCGAGCTTGTTGAGCTCGGTTTCGACCGTCGTGTTCGCCGCGCCCGGCGCCGTGTACTGCCCGGGCGAGAGCCCGTTGTCCGTCGGCACCTTCGGATTGAACGAAGGGAACGGTCCATGAAACAAGGCTCTCTCAGTCCATGTGCGCGACGACGCGCTCGTCACCCATCTGGAGCTTGATCTTGATCTGACTGGGGGCCCGCCCGAAGTGCTCGAAAAGCTTCGCGAAACAGGCCTGATAGACGCGGAAGACGCCCTTCGTCGAGAGACGGTAGGCGAAGTCGACCGGCGTCCAATAGCGCGGGCCGGACAAACCCTGCGCGGCGGCGTAGAGCTTGGCTTGCTCGGCCACGAGGTACTCCGCGTGGAGCATCGAGAGCACGAGGAGCGGCCGATACATCCAACCGATTTTCACGACACGGCGCGTGAACGGCAGGAGCCACGGGTAACGCACCGTCAACGTGAACATCTTGTGGAGGTTCTCGATCGCGCGCTTGTCGTCGTACTCGATCGGCATCGTGCGACGGAAGTTGACCGGGAAGTCCTCGTACGCCGAAACCGCGTAACCCATCTGCTTCGTGATCTCGTTGATTTCGAAACCCGGGTACGGCTGCATCAACGAAGCGAGCGGGTGGTCGACCTTGCACTGGATGTTGAGCTTCAGCGTGTCGATGTCGTCCTCGATCGTGCCTCCCGGCCCGCCGAGGATGTTCAACGATCCCAGGCGAATCCCGTGTTTGCGGATCCAGCCGGACGCGTCGACGAGCTGCTGGCGCGTCGTGTGCTTCTTGAAGACGGCGTTGCGGACGTAGTCGTTCGCGGCCTCGAACGCGATGCGTGCGTAGACGCATCCGGCGCTCGCGAGGAGCTTGATGTGGTGCTCCGTCGTCATGTTCGCCATCAAGATGACGTCGAACGGCAGGCCGACTTCCTTCGGATAGCGCTCGCAGAATTCCTCGAGCCAATCGGTGCGCAGATTGAAGATGTCGTCGACGAAGTGGACGAACTTCAGGTTGTAGTTGCGCTTGACCTGATTGATCTCGTCGATGACGTGCGAGACCGATCGCTTGCGCACGTACTCGGGATTGCGGATCCCGTAGACGTTCTTCTTCATCGCGTGGTGGAAGCAGAACGTGCACGGCATCGGGCAACCGCGCTGCGTCACGAATACCTTGCGATCGGACTCGCGATAGATCGCGCCCGCTTCGTAGACCACTTCGCGGTCGGGGAAGCCGATCGACTCGAGCTCCTTGATGATCGGACGAACCGGGTTCTCGTAGATCTCGCCGGTCTCGCGGTCCTTGATGTTGAAGTTCGCGACGTTCTGGACGCTCTTGCCCTCGGAGAGGAGGTTCAGGAACTCGACGATCGCGTGCTCACCCTCACCGCGACAGATGGCGTCGATGCCCTCTTCCTTGAGGTACTCCGGGGAGAACGTCGGGTGCGGCCCGCCGGCGATGGCCCAGACGTGCGGCATCACGGCCTTCACCTTGCGGTTCACGTCCGCGAAGTACATGTGCATGCCTGTCGTCATCGAATAGAGGACGACGTCGGGGTTGAATTCGGCGACCTTCGCCAGCCAGTCCTTGTCCGGGATGAAGAGGCACTTCGACTCGTGCCCGCCGTCCTTGATGGCCCGCGAGAGGTACATGATGCCGAGCATCTCCTGGGGGAGGTACTCGTTGATGAAGAGGACGCGCATCCGGCGCATGGTGTGCAGTGCAGTGGGTGAGGCGGACGGCGGGCAGTCTCGAAAGGCCGCGGAGAACTCGCGGATGGCTTCGATCCGAAGTCTATCGGACCTTTCTAGGTCCGGGCTTCGAATCTGCCGTGAGCGTCAGACTCGAGGCGCAACAAGACGGCTCCCAGGCCCCTGGGACGGTTTGGTCCGAGCGATCGATCGTCGGATTCGCGCTCAAAGCCCGTGAAGCAGTCCCGGGCGACCCGCCGCGGATGCGGCTCCCGCAGCGTCCGAGCACGTCCAGGCTCGCTTCTTCACCCGCTCTCAGGCTTCCCGGCAAGCCGCGCCAGCTGGCCTTCGACGTCCGCGAACGTGAGGTCGCGGCGGAACTCGTCGCGGCGCGCCAGACCGGCCGCGACGAACCGCCGTGCGAGTTCCGGCTCGTCGAAGATGCGGCGCAGCGCGTCGCGCAGTTCGTCCGGGCGCAGCGGGTCCACCAGCAGTCCGTTCACGCCGTCCGCGACGACTTCCGGGTTCCCGCACACGCCGCTCGCGACGATCGGCGTGCCGAGGTTCATGACTTCGAGCAGCGTGTGCGACAGCCCTTCGTACCGGCTGTTCAGCACGAACACGTCGGACGCGCGAATGTAGAGCGGGATGTCCTTGTGCGGCACGTTGCCGAGCCAATGGACGCGCTCGCCGAGACCGAGTTCGTCTCCGTGCGCGCGCCACGGCTCCAGCATGTCGCCATCACCCGCGACGAGCAGGTGCACGTCGTCCGGCAATCCCGCGAGCGCATCCAAGATTCCGTCGACGCGCTTCCACACCATGAGGCGACAGATCGTGAGCGCGTACTTCTTCGTCGGATCGAGACCAAGTTTCGTGCGCGCTTCACTGCGTGTTTCGCGCACGTCCTCGGCGCGCGGTCCGTGGTAGGCGTTGTGAATGCGCTGGACTTTCGAAGGCGGCACGCCGTAGCCGATCACGATCTGCCGCAAGAACTCCGAGCACGCGATGACGTGATCGCTCCATCGCCACCAACGCCGTTGCAGCGCGCGCGTGAGCTTCACCTGCCAGCCATACGTCTTCCCTTGGAACGTGACGATGTCGTCGTCGCCGCACCAACCCTTGCGGTGCGAGATCTCCCACGCGCCGTCGACCATGATGCGGATCATCACGGGTTTCCCGCGCAGCTTCGCGGCGAGCACGTGGAGCAGCGCGAGGTGCTCGTTCACGTAGACGACGTCGGCGTGCTTCGCCGACTTCCACACTTGCCAGAACGCCTTGAAGTAGCGCACGGGCAAGGCACCGCGCGAGATCGTGACGACGCGGAACGGCCAACCCTTCGGTTCGGGATCCGAGCAGAACGCGACGACCAGGACGTCGTGACCGCGCTCGACGAGGAAGCGGCCGAGCGACGGCACGTAGGTCGCCGGACCGCCGAGGTCGGGCGGGAAGATCGGCGAGGTCAGCAGCACGCGCAGGCGCCGCCCCGGTCGCTCGGATGTCGTCGCGGTCACGGTTCGAGGACTTCGAAGCAGAGGGCGCGGTCGCACTCGCGCTGTCGCGTGTCGTCGTCGGCGTTCACCGCGAGTCACGGTCCGCGCGCAGCTCGCGCAGGATGGTCTCGAGGGTGAACTCGGGGCCGCCGGCGATCGGAGGCGCGCCCGTGCGGGTGGCCGGAGTCGGCAGTCCGTTCCCGATGTCCGTCGTCAACACGGGATCGGAGACGCCACGGGTTCGGCCCGCACGTCGCGGCCCGGATCCTGAGGGGAACACGTCTCGATCCGCGACGAGCCCGGCCTCGCCGGTCCGCGCGAGCCGCAGGTGTGCGTCGAGCCGGTGCTCGAGCGTTTCGATGCCGACGGCCTTCATGCGGGAATGGTAGCCACCGATGTCTACATCGACCTCCCGCGCGTGATTCTGGCGCTCGATCTCGCGGTCCGTGCGTTCGCACCTGGGCAGACGCTCGGGATCGACGCCGGTCGCAATCAACGGCGCGATCATCGCCGCCTCTCGCGGGAGTCAGGGCGCGCGACCGTTCGCCGCGACCTGCGGACATCCCTCCGCGTCCGGAACCCCGTGACGCGCGCGGGCCGGAGGTCCGTGGGTCCGCGCACGACACTGCGCGACGACGCCGGGATCCGCCTATCCTCGTGCGCCCATGACACTGAGAGCCCCCATCGCCGTCCTCGGTGCCAGCGGTCCCACGGGCATCCACCTCGCGCGACTCCTGGCCACGTCCGCGCAACCCGTGCGCGTCGTGGCCCGTGACGAGGCGCGCCTGCGCCGCGTCTTCGCGGGTCTGCCCGTCGAAGTGCGCGCCCTCGACGTCGCCACGCCGGAGGGCGCGGCCCGTGCCGTCGACGGGTGCGCGCTCGTGTACGACTGCATCGGGCTGCCCGCGGCGCAGATGGCGCAGCACCCCGTCGTCGCGCGCGCGCTGGCCGGCGCACTGCGCGCGAGTGGGGCGCGCTGCGTCCAGATCTCGAGCTTCTGGAGCTTTCTCCCCGTGCGTCGCCTGCCGGTCGACGAGTCTCACCCGCGCGAGGGCGGTCCGCCGTGGGTGCGTTGGCGCCGCGAGGCCGAGGACGTCCTGCTCGAGGCCGGCGCGTGCGTGCTCCAGCTCCCGGACTTCTTCGGGCCCGAGGTGCGCGCGAGCAGCTGGCAGCAGTCGCTCGCGCAGGCCTTGCGGGGGAAGCCGATGAACGCGGTCGGCTCGGCGGACGTCGAGCGCGACGGGATCTACGTGCCCGACGCGATGCGCACGGCGATCGAGGTCGCGTCGAGACCCGCCGCCTTCGGTCAACGCTGGATCGTCCCCGGGAGCGGCCCCATGTCGGCGCGCGCGCTGGCCGAGATCTGCGGCGGAATCCTCGGCCGCCGCGTCCGCGTCCAGAGCGCGGGCCCGATCCTCTTGTGGATCGCGAGCCGCTTCGACAGCGAGCTGCGCGCGTTCCTGCCGATGACCCCGCACTACGCGCGGCCGATCGCCTTCGACGGCGCGAAGCTCGCCGGCCTGATCGGCGAACCGCGGCGAACGCCTTGGCCGGAAGCGGTGCGCGCGACCCTGGACTGGTTGCGCTCGCAGCGGGCCGACTGATCCGCGCCGCGTGCACGACACTTCGAGCCGTCCGGTCCCCTGGCTGCGCGCGATCGCGGTGTGGTTCCTCTTCATCGCGGTCGAGAGCGCGCACGGCACGGCGCGCGGCCTGTGGCTCGAGCCGCGCGTCGGAGCCGAGCTCGCGGGCCGCATCGGCTTCGTCGTCGGGACGGCGATCTGCGTGACGATCCCGATCCTCTGCGCGCGCTGGCTGGGAGCGCGCACGACGCGCCAGTGCCTGCTCGTCGGCGCGCTGTGGCTCGCCGCGACGCTGGCATTCGAAGTCGCGCTGGGCCGGTACGCGCGCGGCTTTTCGTGGGAACGCATCGCGGACGAGTACCGCGTCGACCGCGGCGCGCTCATGCCGTACGGGCTGCTCGTGCTCGCGCTGATGCCGTGGATCGCGGCGCGCCTGCGCGGTCTGCGCTGAAGCGCTTCAAGCCAGCGCGCGGTCCCAGGAATCCGGGTGGAATCCGACGAGCCAAGTGTTGCCCGCGCGCACGGCCGGCGCGCGCAGGTTGCCGGTCGGCCCGAGGATTGCGTCGGCCAGCTCGTCCGGGAGCGGCGCGCCGCGCGCGAGCTCGAATTCGGCCGACTTCTTGCCCTTGGCGACGGTCACGCGCCGCGCGCCGGAGAAGAGCGCGGCGAGGTCGGCGCGTCCGTCGCGCACCTTCGCGGCATCCACCGTCGCACGGACGGCGCGGGGACCGATTCGGCCGCGCGCTCGAACTCGCCGCATCCCGTCGCGCTGCGTCGCATGGATTCGCCAGAACTAGCAGGATCGCTCGGGGATTCCGCCTGAACTGCGGCGCGGGTCGAGCCGCCGTCGCCGCACAGACTCGCATCGGGCCGCACGCTCACGCGCGCCGTCTGCCGGGGCAAACGCTGGGGGTATCGCTGGGATCCGTCGTCGAAGTCGGTGGAATCGTCCGCGTTCAGCGCGCCGAACCGACCGTGCCTTGCGAGGTCATGCGCTCGCCCTCGATCGCGTTCAGGCGATCCACGGTGATGTCGCCGGTCGGATAATCGCCCGTGAAACACGCGTTGCAGAACTTCTCGATCTTCGGATTGCCCGCGCGCGCCGCGGCGTTCATCGCGTCGCGATCGAGATAGACGAGGTGGTCCACGCCGAGCTGCGCGCCGATCTCCGGCGTCGTCTTGCCCGTCGCGATGAACTCCGTCTTCGTCGCCATGTCGATGCCGTACGGACACGGCGCGACGAGCGGCGGCGACGTCGAGGCGAAGTAGACGTTCTTCGCACCGGCATCGCGCGCCATCTTCACGATGCGCGTCGCGGTGTTGCCGCGCACGATCGAGTCGTCCACGAGCAGCACGTTCTTGCCCTCGAATTCGAGCGGTATCGGGTTCAGCTTGCGCCGGATCGAGTTCTGACGGCTCGACTGGCTGGGCATGATGAAAGTGCGACCGATGTAGCGGTTCTTGACGAACCCCTCGCGGTACGGGAGCCCCATCTCCATCGCCATCGCGAGCGCGGCGTCACGCGAGCTGTCGGGGATCGGGATGACGACGTCGGGCTCGGGCGCGCCTTCGGCACGCCACTGCCGCGCGAGCGCTTCGCCGAAGCGACGGCGCGTCTTGTAGACGGACACGTCGTCGAGGAACGAGTCGGGCCGCGCGAAGTACACGAGCTCGAAGATGCACGGCCGGTGCGGCTTGTCCGTCAGCTTGCGGCGCACGACTTTGCGGTCGTGCATGATGATCACCGCTTCGCCGGCATCGAGGTCGAACGAGCGCTTGTAGCCGTTCACGTCGAGCACGACGGACTCGCTGGCGCACGCGTACCACTTGCCTTCAGCCGTCGTCTTCTCGCCGAACACGCAGGGCTTGATGCCGTACGGATCGCGGAAGGCGACCAGCCCGACGTCGGGGATGACGGCGACGACCGAGTAGGCGCCCTTGACCTGCTCGAACACGCGTTTCACGGCGAAGAACACGTCTTCCGCGCTCGGGTTGTGGCCGGGGCGCATGCACTCGTTCAGCGCGCTCGTGAAGACGTAGAGGATGACTTCGACGTCGCACGAGCTGTTCAGACGCGTCCCGCTCTTCTTGAAGTGACGCTCGTGGAGCTCCTGGAAGTTCGTGATGTTCCCGTTGTGCGCCATCGCGACGCCGACCGGGAACGTGAGGTGGAACGGTTGTGCGTCGTCCTTCGAACCGGAGCCGACGGTCGGATAGCGCACGTGTCCGACGCCGAGGTTGCCGCGCAGGCGCGACATGTTCTTCTCGTTGAAGACCTCGAGGACCAGGCCGAGCCCCTTCTTCACGTGGAAGGAATCCGTGAACGTGACGATGCCCGCCGCGTCCTGTCCGCGGTGCTGGACCGCGAGAAGACCCTCGTAGATCTCCCCCGCGACGTCGGACCCGTCCGGGCCGTAGATACCGATGAAACCGCACATGGGGATCGCTCCGCGGGCGCCTGCTCGAGCCTCGTGAAGCGCTCGAGTGTAAGGCCTGCAGGGTACGGAGTCAGGCTCCACTCCGCCGTTCTCGCTGTCGAGCAACAGATCTTGCCGAGACCGTCCGGCGAGAACGGCGGAGTGGAGCCTGACTCCGTACCCCCCGGTTAGATTGGGAGGTCGCATGCAGGCGATCCCGATGAAGCGGCTCCAGGCGGCTGACCAGATCCTTGGGATCGCGCTGTGCGCGCTGCTCCAGCCCGTGCGTTGGTTGCGGGCCCTTCGGCGAACGCCGACGCCAGCCGCGCACGACATCCTGCTCATCAAGTTCTGGGGCATCGGCAGCCTGCAGCTCCTGACGCCGGCGGTGGCGGCGCTGCGGCGGCGACATCCTGAAGCGCGCCTCACGTTGCTCACGCTCGAGGCGAACGCCGAGTTCGGGCGCGGTCTGGGCGCGTTCGACGACGTGATCACGCTCGACGTCCGCAGCGGGCGCGGTCCTCTCGGTTGGTTGCGGATCCACGCGCGAATTCTCGCGCTCGTCGCGCAGCTTCGGCGCCAACGCTTCGATCGCGTCTACGACTTCGAGTTCTTCACGCGCTTCTCCGCGCTCGTTTCGCTGGCCACCGGCGCGCGCGAAACGAGCGGGTTCGCCTCACCGCACGTGAATCGCGGCGGTTTTCACAGCCGAACCGTGCCTTTCAATCGCTATTGGCACGTCGCGCGCAATTTCCGCGCGCTCGCCGGCGGCGAGAACGGTCGCGAGGTCGATCCCGACGAACTGCTGCCGTTCACCGCTCGTGACGAAGAACGCGCGAGCCTGCGACGCAAGTTGAGTGCGGCCGGGCTTCCGACGGGCAGCGCGTACGTCGTGCTGAATCCGAACGCGGGCGAGCTGTCGCTCGAACGCCGCTGGCCCGCGACGTCGTTCGCCGAACTCGCCCGCACTCTCGCGAACGACGACGGAGTTCCCGTCGTGCTCGTCGGTTCTCCTGCGGAGGCGGAGTACGTGCACTCGATCGCGGCGCGCACCGGCGACGTCGCGCGCGGACACGTGCTCGATCTCGCCGGCCGACTCTCGATCGGCGAACTCTGCGCCGCGCTCGCCGACGCACACACCGTCGTCACGAACGACTCGGGGCCGATGCACATCGCCGCTGCGCTGGGCACGCCGACGATCGGCCTCTTCGGGCCCGAGACGCCGGTCATGTACGGCCCGCTCGGCGAGCGCGCGAGTGCCTTGTGGCGCCCGCCCGTGTGCAGCCCGTGCATCAACGTGCACGAGAACAAGGTGCTGAACTGCGTGCGCGGATTCCCCGAGTGCCTCGTCAATCTCTCGGTGCAAGTCGTGCTCGAGGAAACGCGCGCGTGGATGCTCGACGCCGTGCTGGTGCCCGCGGCACGACGCGGAGCGCGCGGCGGACTGCACGTGCTGCGCGGCGGCGTCCCCGCCGAACGAGAGCACTCCGCGCCGTGAAGGTCCTCCTGCTGAATCCGCCGGGAAATCGCGTCTACATTCGCGACTACCTGTGCTCGAAGACGACGAAGTCGAACTACCTCTTCCATCCGATCGACTTGGTCGTGATGTCAGGTACGGTCGCGGCCGAGCACGAAGTCCTGGTCCTCGATTGCATCGCGGAGGCGCTCTCGATCGCCGAAGCCGAAGCGCGCATCGATGCCATCGCACCGGAGGCGATCGTCAGCCTCGTGGGCGCCGTTTCTTGGCCCGAGGATCGCGCCTTCCTCGCCCACCAAGCCGCGCGCGGTCGCCGCATCGCCGCGATCGGCGACGTCCTCCACGAGCACAGCGAGAAGCGCCTCGCCGAGGAACTGTGGCTCGAATTGGCGCTGCACGACTTCTCGAATCGCGACGTGGTGCACTGGCTCGCGCGTGACCTCGACGCGCTCGAAGAATCGACGGTTCGCCGCGCCGACGGCGGAATCGAGCGCGTGCACCGCGGCGCGCGGAAAGGCGCATTCCGCGTGCCGACCCCGCGCCACGACCTGTTTCCGCGCGCCGGCTATCGCTTCTCGTTCGCGCGGCGCGAACCGTTCGCGACGCTGCTCACCGACTACGGTTGCCCGTATCCGTGCACGTTCTGCGTCATCGGTACGCTGGGCTTCAAGACGCGCTCGGTCGAGGACGCGCTGCTCGAAGTCGATCACATCCGTTCACTCGGGATCCGCGAGCTCTTCTTCCTCGACCAGACGTTCGGCGTCGTGAAGAAGCGCGCGCTCGATCTGTGCGGCGGCCTCGAAAATCGCGGCGACCTCTCGTGGACCGCCTTCACGCGCCCCGACACGGCCGACGACGAACTTCTCCAAGCGATGAAACGCGCCGGCTGCCACACCGTGATCCTCGGCGTCGAGAGCGCCGACGACGCGCGCCTAGCGGCGTACAAAAAGGGCTATTCGGTCGACGCCGTTCGTGACGGTTTTCGGCGCGTGAAACGGCACGGCTTGCGCACGGTCGGCACATTCATCGTCGGATTGCCCGAGGAAGACGCCGCGTCGCTGCGCCGCACGCTCGAACTGGCCATCGAGCTCGATCTCGACTTTCTCTCGCTCAACATGGCCGTGCCGCGTTTCGGCACGCCGTTCCGCCGCCAAGCGATCGAACTCGGCCTGTGCGGCGAGGACGACCTGGTCATGGACCAAGGCGGCGCCGACGCGTTCTTGCCCACGAAACACCTCGAGCGCGCTGAGATGCTCCAACTCAAGAAAGAGATGGTGCGCCGCTTCTACCTCCGGCCGCGTTACCTGGTGCGGCGCTTGTCGTCGGTCGCGAACCCGGGCGAGCTGGCCCGTCAAGCACGCGAGGGGCTCTCGCTCCTGCGGCGCAACCTCTGACTGCGCGCGCAGACACGCGCCCCTACTCCCATCTCCGGCACCAGGCCGATCCGGCCCGCACGTTTTTCGTGTTGCCCGGGCAGACGAGCGACCTACCGTCGTCCGCCCCAGCCCCTCAGGAGGCTCCCCGTGATTCGTCGGATCGCCATTCTCGCACTCGTCCTCGCCGCAACGTCGCCGCTTTCGCGCGCGAGCGGCGGTCCGTGTCCGGGCACCCCGCTCATTTGCGTCGGTGCCGGATCGCAGACGCTCGTCGTCGCGGTCGACCTCCCGCCACAAGCTCTCGGCATCCTCGTGGCGGGGCCGCGTGTGGAACCGGGTCCGACTTTCGGCAGTGGCAGGTGGTGCATCGCCGATCCGTGTCAGCGCCTCGCGACCGTGAGCGCGAACCTGGAAGGAACCGCGATCATGCGGCTCGAGGGACGGCCGCACGAACACGCGGGCTCCATGATTCAGCTCGTCTGGCGCGATCGATTGAGCGGGATGACGGGCTCCACCGGCATCGCGCGCCTCTCCGGCGGCTGACGTCCGCATCTGTCCAACGGGACGGGGTGGAGCGTGGTGCCGCGCCTCAGCCTGCACGGCGAGATCGGCTGGCTGTTCGCGGACTCCTATCTCGACGACGACAGCGGTTGCATCGTCGAGGGCGGCGCACGTTGCATGGCGCAGCCCTGGGATGGCGGGCGTCTCGAAATCAATGGCGAAATCGGGCGGTACGGCGGCCTCGACGAACTTCGGCAGCGACGATAAGCCGCTCTACTTCGAAGTGGGCGCGCGCGTGCGCTTCTTCAACGCGTTCAGCGTCGGCCTCGCCTACCAGCAGATCGAAGACGACGACCGAGTCCTCGGCAACGTGCGCTTCTCGTTTCGATCCGACTACGCAGCGAATCTCGACGGACTTCAGGCCTTCGCCTGGAGTCCGTCGCAGTATCTACGGGTGGCCGTGAGGAGACGACTCGCGAGCACACCAAGGGGCTCGCGATTCGTTGCGGGGCTTTCGCTCCGTTGGAAGTGGCACGGCACGCTCCGATAGACGCCGAACATCGCGATCCTCCGGATCAGACACTGCGAAGCAATCGCGGGCCCTTGCGTCGCGGGTCGGCGCAACGGGTTTCGAAGAGGCAATGCGATCGATATGTTCCTGGCCCCGCTCAGTTGCGCGTCGAAGCTCGAGGCGGATACACCATCACGCGCACGAGCCTATGTGCCTCGTTCTGATTCCCAACAGCCGACCCCACGGAAAATTCCATGTCGCTCCTCGCTTGCGCGCTCGCCGCATCGGCTCTCGCGCCGTCGTCCTCCGGCTCCGACTCGCTGTTTGACTCGCCGCTCGCGGAGTTCCTCGCGCCGAACTCGGTCGCCGCTCCGGCTCCGCTTCTCGCGCCCGACGCGGATTCGATCCTCAGCTACACCTACCTCGAAATTGGTGCCGCGAAGACCGATGTCGATGACCTCGACGATGACGTCGACATCTTCTACGGCCGCGGGTCGCTGAACTTGCTCGTCTGGTTCTACCTGTTCGGCGAGTACTCGAATCAATCGACGGACTTCGAGAACACGGACACTGACCTGATCACACTCGGCGCCGGCGCGCACTTCGGGATCCTCCCGAACCTCGACCTCGTCGGTGAAGTCGGCTTCCTCTACAACGACGTTTCGAGCGACCTCGACGAGCTGGACGATTCGGACACGGGGTATCGCGTGTCGGGCGGAGCGCGCTGGTTCGCGATGCCGTGGGCGAGCGGTGGCCTCGAGCTGAATGCCGCCGTCGGAACGATGAAGCTCGACAACAACCTGGGTAGCGACGACGAGCCCGTCTTCTGGAATTTCGGTGCGCGCGTGCACTTCGTCCGATTCCTCAGTGTGGGCCTGAACTACGAGCAGGCCGAGGACGACGAGATGATCATCGGGAGCGTGCGCTTCTCGTTCTGAGAGCGCATCGAGAAGTCGAGCCAACGCGCTCGCGGGACTTCGTTGCGTCGCTCCTCGATGCGAGGGTCGATGGATACTTCACTTTGAGTCGTCGATCCACGCGGTCCCGGTTTGCCGCGGAGAGGGACTCGGGGGCCGCGTCGTTCCGAAGCACGCGGCGTGCCGCGAGCCGAGTTCCCGGTGCGAGCGACCCGCGACCCACATCGCGGACCTTGGCCGCGCTGTTATCCTGCGGGCTTCTCCGCATCCCAAGGGATTCCGCATGACCACCGCCTCCTCCATCGTCGACGTCACCACCGAAACCTTCGTCCAAGAAGTCGTCGAGCGTTCGCGCACCACGCCGGTCCTCGTCGACCTGTGGGCGACGTGGTGCGCGCCGTGCAAGACGCTCGGTCCCGTGCTCGAGAAGCTCGCGCGTGAGATGAACGGCAAGTTCATCCTCGCGAAGATCGACATCGACGCGAACCCCGAGATCGCGGACGCGTTCCAAGTGCAGAGCGTACCCACCGTGCTGCTCATGAAGGGCGGCAAGCCGGTCGACGGATTCACGGGCGCTCAGCCCGAGAAGAAGGTCCGCGAGTTACTCGAGAAACATCTCGGACCGTCGATCGATCCGCTCGAAGCGGCGATCGAGCACGAAAAGTCCGGCGAACCGGCGATCGCGCTCATGCACGTCGCCGAACTCGCCGACCAAGATCCGCCGTATCCCTTGGCGCGCGCGCACCGCGCGCGTCTCTTGCTCGCGATCGGTGAGACCGAAGACGGCCGCGCGGAGTACGACGCGTTGCCCGACGACGAGAAGGATTCGGAACCGGGCCGCGCGGCGAAGGGTTTGCTCACGCTCCAGGCGAACAAGACGGACCTCGCACCGCTCGAGGCGGCCGTGAAGAAGAACCCGGACGACGTGAAGTCGCGGATCGCGTACGGACGCGGATTGCTCGCCGACGGCAAGAACACGGACGGGCTCGAACAGCTCTATCAGGCCGCTAAACTCGACCTGCGCTTCAACGAGAGCGAGCCGCGCAAGGCCATGGTCGAGGCTTTCGAGGCGCTCGGCGCCGATCCCTCGGTCGCGGAATACCGCCGCAAACTGTCGATCTTGCTGTGCTGATCAGCGCGGGCGCGGCGGATACGCGCCCGTGATCTTGTTCGTGAAAACCTGCACGGCCTCCAACAAGACGCGTGCGTAGCTCGTCGCACGCACGGTGCTGCCCAGTTGGTGTTCGACGCGCACGGGCACCTCGATCGCGCGATGACCGAAACGGTGCGCGAGATACAGCACCTCGAAGTCGAAGCCGAACCCGTCGAGCTTGTTCACGGCGAACAGTTCCTGCGCGACATCCGTGCGATACAGCTTGAATCCGCACTGCGTGTCGTGGAATCCGCGCACGACGAGCGTCGAGATCACGAGCCCGCCGATCGCGCCGAGGAACAGGCGGAACTTCGGATAGACGATGTCGCCGCCGGGCGCACGTTTGCTGCCGATCACGATCGGTGCCTCACGCGAGCGCGCAGCGAGCTTTTCGAGTTCCTGGATCGGGATCGCCAAGTCCGCGTCGGCGAAGAGCGTCCACGGACGTGTCGCGGCGAGGACTCCCGTGCGCACCGCAGCGCCCTTGCCGCCGTTCGGGCGTCGCAAGACCTTCACGCGAGGGCCGAACTTCCGCTCGACGAGGTCGCCAGTTCCATCCGAACTGCCGTCGTCAACGACGATGAGCTCGAGCGTGTCGAGATGCGCCTCCGCGTACGCGAGGATCTTCTCGATCGTCGACTCGATCCGAAGCGCCTCGTTGTAGGCCGGCAGGACGATGGTGAGGTCGCGGATCAAGGCATCGCCGGGCGCGGAGGGCCTCGAACCCTACGTCGGGCAACCGAGAGCGGCAACCGCGTGACGCGGACGACTGCGTGCTGGAGGTCGGGCCGGGCCCTCCTCCGCGTGCGCGTGCGGCTCCTGGACGGAGCGGCCGCTCTGCATCTTGGCTGGAAGGCTCGTCCGAGCGGTGCTCGACGAGCGTCAACGGGGTTCGGAGACCACGGAAGCCGTGAGTTCGTCACCCGAATCGCACCCGCTCGAAGATGCCGTCATCGCCGCGTTCCGCCCGAGTGGCACGACGCTCGAGTCGGCCCGCGCAGCGCGGGATGCGGCGCCGGACGATCCGCTGGCGCGCGCGCTCGACCTCGGCCACCTCGCGCACGGATTGAGCCCCTTGAGATCGAGCTCCGCCCACATGGAGGAGGCGCTGCGGTGGCTCCGCGAACGGCCCACCGATCTCGAGCACGTGCTGACCGGGTTCAGCCGCTACACGCATGCGCCGCTCGAGCAGTACGAAGTGCTTCGCGGCGCGTTCGATGAAGCACTCGCGGCGCACGGCGGCGACGCGAGTGTCCTGCGCGCCGTGGGGAGGCTCGTCCAACACCACGAGCCGAAGCGTGCGTTCGCATTGCTGGAAAGTGCGCACGAACTCGATCCGACCGACATGCGTGCGGCTTGGTGGATCGGCCATCAGCACGCGCTCGCGAACGAACTGCTGCGAGCGGGCGAGCGCGCCGCTGTGCTCACTTACCTACAAGCCGTGGGTCAGTTCTGGAAGATGGACCGCGGTCTCCTCGCGCATTGGCGCACTCGGATCGAGGCCGGCGAGACGCCCGAACTCTCGCGGTCCGCGCGGAACTAGGGGCCGAGAGCGAACTCCTCGCGTGGCCAGGCCGTGAGCAGCCGGAGGACTGGCCCGCGTCGTCCTTCCGCTCGCGTTTGGTTGCCGGCGGCGGATGGTCGCGGTGGATGGATCAATCTGACACCGTCATCAATCTGACATCGTCATCGCCGAATGAACGAGCCAAGCTCGCTCTTCAGCGCGTCGACGATCTGCTCCGCTGCGAACCGCGGATCCGTCGCATCGATCTTCGTGGCGTAGCGCTTGCCCTTCTGACTGTGGCGGTACAGCGGATCGTAGTAATGCTCGAGGAGGAGGCGCACGAGTTCCGATGTGCGGCCCGAATCGAGGAGCGCGACGAGGCCGGCCCCCACGTGTTTCTTCGGCATCCGCTGCTCGACGAGAGGCAGTTGTCGGCGCAGTCCGTCGAGCGACGATGAGTGGGCGAGGTAGTCGACCTCGAGGACTTCGATGCGCCGTTCGATCGGCGCGGTGATCTCGATGCTCACGCCCGCTTCCATCGCGTGCCACAGCTTCGGCGGCACGACCACGTCGCCGACCTTGCGGCTCTCGCCCTCGACGACGAGCTTCGATCCAAGCGGGCTACGCAAGCGATCGGCGATGCGGCTGTCGAAGGTCCGCTGCGAGCACGGATCGAGTCCGACCATGCCGAGCAGGGAACTTCTGTGACCCGCGAGGGCTTCGAGGTCGATCACGAGCTCGGGCGCGATCTTCTCGATCTCACGCAGGACGAGCGTCTTCCCGACCCCGGTCAAGCCGCGCAGCACGAACGTCGGCGGCGGTTCGAATGCGTCGAGACGCCGCATGACTTCGCCTCGATAGGTCTTGTAGCCGCCGGCGAGGATCGTCGCGTCCGCGAAGCCGAGCTCGCGCACGAAGTGCAGCACGCTGCGTGAACGGAGACCCCCGCGCCAACAATGGAAGACGACGGCTCGTTCGGGCGCGGGGTCCTGCGCTGCACCGACGAGGAACGAGGACGTGCTCTCGAATCCTGTTCCGGTCAGGGCGTCGACCCGCGACTCGAAATCGTCGGCGTTCGGGACCCAACCCGTAGCCGTCGAGATCTGTCCGACGAGTTCGCGAATGCCCTCGCGCACGATGGTCAGCGCTGCGCCGAATGCCGCTTCGGGAGACGAACGCGCGTAGAGCGTGCCGACGAGCGCACGTTGCACGTCGTCGAAGAGCGGCACGTTCACGGCGCCAGGGATGTGATCGTCGGCGAACTCGCCGGGACTGCGCAGGTCGATGACGAGTCGTGGCGCTGAATCGAGGAGCGCGCGCGCCTCGAGCGTGGGAAATGAGATCTGCATGGCCCGCGGTGTGCGGGCGAAGACTCTATCCGCTCTCGACGATCACCGATCCCGCGCGGGTGGACGCTCTGATTTCGAGCCGCGGTCCCCGTGCGGTGATTGGAAACGGTCACGGATGGCTCGGCGGAACTCCTCGTGGCCCAGCGCGTCGAGCTCCGCGATCTCCGTCTCATTCGCCAGCCGCTGCTCCCGCAGCTTCGAGATCACGCGCTCCTTCAGAATTCGACCGACGAGGCCACGACGCTCGGCGGGAGGCAGCTCCGCGTAGCGCAGGTGATCCGCGCTGCGCGGTCGCCCGGCTTCGAAGACCTGGCGTCGCGCGAGCAGCGCTGCCTCGTCCGGTCGCTGTGTGCCGCGGTTCTCGGTTGCGCGAAGCTTTGCTGCGCGCTCGTCGGCGAGGCGCTTCAAGCGCATGAACTCGATGGCGCGTTCTTCCTCGGGCAACGCCTCGAGGCGCGTGATCTCCTCGCTCGAGAGACCGAACTTGCGCGAGAGCATCTCCCCGAGCTTCTCGCGACCTTGACGGCGCATCTTCTCGCGCATCTCGCCCAAGATGCGGCCGCGTTCCTCGGCCGGAAGTCGTTCGAAGCGTGCGCGCCAGGCCTCGGGTGTCGATCCGTGCGCTTTCGCGAAGCGCTCGCCGCCCTCGACCAGTGCGAGGTCGTGGAGGAGCGCGCGACGGCGTTCGGGATCCAAGCGCTCGATGCGCTCGCGATCTTTCGGATCGAGTTTCGTCTCGACGCGTCGCAGTGCCTCGGCGAACGAACGAGCACGGTCTTCCAAGACGGCGCGCTCGCGTTCCGGCATCGAACGCAGTCGGTCGAATCGCTCGCGCAAGCGTGCCTGATCCTTCGGCGTGAGGGTTTCCCAGCGTGCGCGCGCTGCGTCGAGCGAGGAATCGCCCGCGAACGCGCTCGACGACGCGAAGGCCATGATCACGAGCGCGAGGAGGATGTGGACGAGTCGCATGGCTCAGCCCTCGTCCTCGAGATCTTCGAGCAGAACCGCCGCATCCGCAGGCAACGTCGAGAGCAGCGTCTCGACGTCTTCCGTGATGAGGACGTCCCAGTTCTCGAGGACGTCGAGCGCCGCGAGCATTTCGTCGGACACGGGTGCGTTCGGCGCGCCCACTTCGGGCCGCTCGGTGCGCGAGGGCTGCACGTCCACGATCGCGGGAGGTGCGACATCTCGCTGCGTTTCCAGGCCGCGGACGATCCACGCGATCGCCGCCAGGACCGCAGCAGCCGCGGCGAATCCCGCGATGCGCCACGTGAGCGGCCGCATCTTCTCGGAGCGGCGCGCGAGACGCCGCGCAGTCAACTCGGAGCGGCGCGCGAGATGCAGCGCCGTCAACTCGACGCGGCGCGCGAGATGCAGCGCGGTCAACTCGACGCGACGCGCGAGACGCCGCGCGGTCAACTCGACGCGGCGTTCGAGACGCGGCTCGGTCAACTCGAAGCGGGGCGCGAGATGCAGCGCGGTCAACGTGCGCTCCGTGAGCCCCTCGGGCACGGTCACGACGTCGAGATCGAGCAGCCGATCGAGCTGTTCGTCCCCTTCACGGCGAGTCACGGACACGAGAACGCTGCGTGCGAGTCCGCTCGGCGCCTGCGCAGCACCGGCGAGATCGAGCAAGGAATCGAGACGTTCTTCGTCGCGCGCGTGGCGTAGTCGCGCCAGCACGCGATCCCGCACGGCGGGCTCGAGGTACGGCTCGGGCAGGCTCGCGAGCAACGACTCGAGCGCCTGTTCGGCGTCGAGCAGCGCGCGGCAGCCTTCGCACGTGAACAAGTGTTCGTGCCAAGCCAAGTCGGCCAGGCGTTCCGGCGCAGCGTTCTGCGCCGGCCGGGTCGCGCGACGCGCCGGCCGTGTCGCGCGACGCGCCAACCGGTTCTCCAGCAGCATGCGGAAATCGCGGCAAGAAGCATTCACGCGATCTCTCCCTTCAGGAACGGTGCGAGCCGTTCACGCAGCGTTTCCCGTGCGCGGTGCACGAGAGACTTCACGGCCTTCTCCGAAATGCCCAGGATCTGACCGATCTCGTCGTAGGGCAGCTCGTCGTACTTCGCGAGGATCATCGCCATGCGCTGCTGCTCGGGCAAGGCGGCGATCGCTGCGCGCACGGCGGCCACAGCATCGCCGCGCGCGAGATCCTCGGCGGGCTCGATCGCGGATGTGTCGGCCAGACGCCCCATCCGATCGCTCGGGAATTCGCCGTCGTCGCTCGTGCGCTCGCCGCGCGACGTCTCGCGCTTGTCCGCGCGCTGCGTCTCGTTCACCGCCAAGTTGAACACGATGCGATAGAGCCAGGTCGAGAAGCGCGCCGTCGGTTCGTAGCGATCGCGTGCGCGCACGACGCGCAGGAACACCTCTTGGACGAGGTCCTCGCGCGCGTGCGGCGTGTGCACGAAGCGGGTGAGCAGCGCCCAGACCTGACCCGAGTACGCCTCGACGAGTCTGTCGAACGCCGACTCGTCGCCCGCTTTCCAGGCGAGCATGAGTTGGACGCCCGGGTCGTCCTTGGGATTCGGATCCATGGTCGCGGCCGCGTGCACGAACCTACGCAACCGGTGAGCAGGGTGTGGGTTCCGAGGTCTGCGTCACTCAGGAATCGCTTTCGCGGGGTCCGAGGCGACGCCACCGCGACGGCGGCCACACGACGGCGAACGGTCGGCCCACGATCTCCTGCGCGCGCAGCGGCCCCCACTCGCGGCTGTCGCGGCTCTGGCTCGAGTGGTCGCCGAGCAGGAAGTACTCGTCCGGCCCGAGGTCGCACGGCGTTCCGACCCCGAAGGCGCCGCGATCGGTGTACGTGAGATCGCGCAGGATCTCCACCGCCAAGAAATCGAAGCGGCCGGAATCGCCGCCGAACCAGGCCCGGTATCCGAGGCTCTTCCCCTCGCCCATGACGTCCGCCGGATGGAGCGTGTTCTCGCGATACGTCACGACGATGGGGTCGGATCCGGCGACCACGAGACGCACATGATTGTCGCGGTTCTCGAACGTGACCCGGTGCGCGATGTCGAGCGGCCAGGCGACGCGCGCCGTCGCCAGCACGAGGGCTTTGTCGCGCGCCTCGACCGCATTGCGCCGCGTGATCGCGACGTCGCACCAACCGGTGTCGTCGGGCCGCGCGATCGCTTGGAACGTGTCGCCTTGCTCCGAGAGTCCGATCCGCAGTTGCGACATCACGTCGTGCAGCGTGATGGAGAGCTCGATGCGCGCATCCGTCGCGCTGCTCGTGCCCCGGACGACCTCGCCTTTCGGGCCGAGGTAGTCGTCTTGGAACGGGTCGCGGTAATACAGGAGTCCGAGCGCCGCGTCGCGCGGCACGGTGCGCGCGTCGAGCCGTGCGCCCGTCCCCTGGAAGCTCCACAACGAACTCTGCGCCGCGGCCGCGGGGAAGCGCTGTTCGAGGCTCCGCGCGGTCGAATCGAAGACGGGAATCCACGCCGGGCGCAGATCGGACGGCGCGAGGCGCTTGCCGCCGACGAGCACGTCGCCGCCCGAAACCTGCACGGTCTCGCCCGGCAGGCCGAGGACGCGCTTCACGATCGGCGTGACCTCGCCGGCCCGTTGCGCGACGATCAGATCCTGTCGCGCCGGCGCGGCGTCGGTGTAGCGCACGAAGACCCACTCGCCGCCGCCTTCAGCACCCCAGAGCGTGGGCTCCATCGAACCGGAATCGACGTGATAGACGTCGCCGACGAACGTGCGCACGACGAGGACGCACGCGGTGAGCGCCAGGAGAGTCCATCCGGCTCGGACGAGGAACCGGCGCGGCCGAGTCCGCACGTCCGTGTCCAGGCTCGGAGCATCCATCGTCCGGGCAGAGTAGCCGTTCACGCGTCGCGAATCGGGACCTTCAGCCCCGCGATCGCACAGCACCCAAGAGTCCCGCGTGAAGCACGCGCACCGTGCGTTCCAAGTCGTTCGCCGACACGATGAACACTTGGCTCGGCGCGCGCACGCCGAGGAACGCTTCGCGGACTTCGACGCGCTCTTCCGCGAGCAATTCGAGCGCGCGTGTCGAGAGCGCCGTGTCGCCGCCGACATCGCGACCGATCACGGCCGCGAGTCCGAGGTCGCGCGTGACGGACACACGCCGGCCGAGCTCCGCCACCGCGGCGTCGATGTTGCCGCCGGGCGCCACGAGGCAACTGATCCGATCACCAGCCGTCGAGACGACGCCGGGCTCGACGCGATGGCGTGCGAGCACGTTGAAGAACTCCGCGACGCGCGGTGCGCGCAGCTCGCTGGCCCCGATCGCGAGGTCGAGGCGCAGCACGCTACGTCTCGCCGCGATGCCGACCGGGCCCTCGCCCATCGTGCGCCCGCCGAGCACCGTGCCGCGCGCCAACGGATCGTGCACATCGAGGATGCGCACCGTGATCGCGCCACGCTGCACCGGCGAAAGCGCGGGGCCGTAGAGCACTTCCGCGCCGTGAAATGCGTACTCCGTCGCTTCTTGGAAGCCGAGGCTCTCGATGACGCGCGCATCCGCGACGATCTCGGGGTCCGCGGTCATCATCCCGCCCACGGCCTTCCACAACTGGACTTCGTTCGCGCCAACCGCTTCGGCGACGAGCGCCGCCGTCAGGTCCGACCCGTTGCGACCCATCGTCGTGAGGTTGCCGCGCGTGTCCTTCGCGAGGAATCCCGTGACGACCGGGATGCCGACGACTTGTTCGAGCGCGCCGCGAATCTGCGCCGTGCCTTCAGGCAGTGGTCGCGCGTCGCCGTGATTCGAATCCGTCGTGAGGCCGAGATCCCACGCGTCGATCGGTGTCGCGCGCAGACCCATCTTCTTGAGGGAGTGCGCGACGATACGCGCGCTCATGCGCTCGCCGAACGAAAGCAGATGATCGTGCTGGCCCGAGAGCAGCCGCCGCCGGACCTGCATCTCGGAAAGCAGTCCGAAGAGCTCCGAGAAGTACCGATCGAGGAGATCCGGCTCCAGATCGAGCTGACGCAGCAGCGTCCGGTGCCGAATCCGAATGCGATCTCCTTCGAGGTGGCCCTCGAGGGCCGAGCGCCCGACGGTGTCGAGCAGGTCCGTCACGCCTTGGTGGGCGGAGACCACGACGATCGGGTGAGCGCCGCCGTGGGCGGCGACGATCTTGCACGCGCGCAGGACGCCGGGGCCGTCAGCGAGGCCGGCACCACCGAACTTCAGGACTCTGTCGAAGGGCATGGAAACCGTGGATATAGCGCCATTTCGGCCCTGACTACCAGCGCAGGATTTCGAAGCCGGCCCGCGAAGGAGTTCGGTTCGCGGCGATCGCCCCTGTAATGGACGCGTAAGTGGCTCGGGGAGCGGCGCCGATCGACAAGCCGCCGGGCGCAAACGGGCGAGGGCGCGTGTCACGACGTCGCCCCCACAGGAGCGGGTGGGAGACGGCGACCGCGACGTGACGCGCGGATGCGACGCCTCATCCAACTCGACCTGCGATTCGCGCGGTCCACCGCACGTTGCACGCGGCGCCTCGCGCGGTCGATCGCGCGTTGCAAGCGGCACACGGATTGAAAACGCGCGGCGTCAGCCGCCTCTCGCGGCTCGGACTCGGACGGCAGCGCCATCGCTCGGCAAGCAGGGCCAGCGCTCGGCAATGCGTTCGACCCTTTCTACACACCTCCCCGCCCTGTCCCCTTCCATGACGCAGCAGCCGCCTTCGGATCGTGCACCCTCGTCGGACCCGGTCGAGGACAAAGCGCGACCGGCTTCCCGCAAACCGCTCGAGCCCCGCGCCGACGCGAGCTCAGGTTCGGTGCACCGCGACGAGAAGCACGAGGACCTCGAGCTCTTCCGCCAACGCGATCCGCGTCCGGGATACACGACGGATCAAGGGATCCCGATCCCGCACACGGACGACTCGCTGAAAGCGGGTCCGCGCGGCGCCTCCCTCCTCGAGGATTTCCATCTCCGCGAGAAGATCATGCGCTTCGACCACGAGCGCATCCCCGAGCGCGCCGTGCATGCGCGCGGTTCCGGCGCGCACGGATTCTTCCAGGTCTACGAGTCGCTAGAGGACGTCACCTCGGCCGAATTCCTGTGCGACACGGCCGCGCGCACTCCCGTGTTCGTGCGCTTCTCGACGGTCGTCGGTTCGCGCGGCGCCTCCGACATGGCGCGCGACGTACGCGGCTTCGCGACCAAGTTCTACACGTCGAAGGGCAACTTCGACCTGGTTGGCAACAACATGCCGGTCTTCTTCATCCAGGACGGCATCAAGTTCCCGGACCTCGTGCATGCGGTGAAGCCCGAGCCACACAACGAGATGCCGCAGGGTGCATCCGCGCACGACACTTTCTGGGACTTCGTGTCGCTGACGCCCGAGACGCTGCACATGGTGCTGTGGGTCATGTCGGATCGCGGCCTTCCCCGCAGCTATCGAATGATGGAAGGCTTCGGCGTTCACACGTTTCGTCTCGTGAACGCAGCCGGACGCTCGGTGTTGTGCAAGTTCCACTGGCGGCCGCTGCTCGGCGCGCATTCGATCCTGTGGGACGAGGCGCAGAAGATCTCCGGGAAGGACTCGGACTTCCACCGGCGCGACCTGTGGGACGCGATCGAGAGCGGCAACTACCCGGAGTACGAGCTCGGGCTGCAGATCGTGGACGAAGCCGATGAGCTCGCATTCGGCTTCGACCTCCTCGATCCGACGAAGCTCTTGCCCGAGGAGCTCGTTCCGGTTCGTCGCGTCGGGAAGCTGACGCTCGACCGGAACCCGCAGAACTTCTTCGCCGAGGTCGAGCAGGTCGCGTTCTGTGTCGGAAACATCGTTCCCGGCATCGACTTCTCGAACGATCCGCTGATGCAGGCGCGTCTCTTCTCGTACCTCGACACGCAGCTCACGCGCCTCGGCGGTCCGAACTTCGCCGAGCTGCCCATCAATCGGCCGATCGTGCCCGTTCGCAACCATCAGCAGGATGGCGCCTCGCGCACGACCATCCCGACGGCGCGCGCGCTCTACCACCCGAACAGCATCGAAGGGAACCGTCCGACGTTGGCTCCGCCGTCGGAAGGCTTCCGCCACTTCGAGCAACCGCTGCAGGGCCGGAAGGTCCGCGAGCGCAGCGAGACCTTCCTCGACAATTACAGCCAAGCCCGGATGTTCCTCCACAGCCAGTCGCCGGTGGAGCGTGAGCATCTCGTCGACGCCTGCCGATTCGAATTGGGCAAGGTGGAGCGGTTGCACATCCGCGAGCGCGTCATCGGCCACTTCCACGTCATCGACGCTGGTTTCGCGGCGGAGGTCGCCGACGCGATCGGCGTGTCATTGCCCGCGCCGATCGCTGTCGTGACCACTGCCGCTGCCCGTTCGCGCGACGGGAAATCCGCAGTGAAGACGTCGCCGGCGCTCAGCCTCGCGAACCAACCGAAACCCGGCATCAAGACTCGCAAGGTGGCGCTCCTCGCGCTGCCCGGCGTGAAGAAGTCCGAGGTCGACGCGATCTGCGACGCACTGCAGAGCCGCGGTGCGAAAGTCGAGATCGTGTCGGTCAAGATCGGCGCGATCGCGACCGACGGAGGCCAGCCGGTACATGCCTGTCAGACGTTCCTGACGACGTCGTCGGTTCTGTACGACGCGGTCGTCGTGCCCGGGGGCAAAAGTGCTGCAGACCTGGCTCAGAACGCCGCAGCCGTGCACTTCGTGCGCGAGAGCTTCCGTCATGCCAAGCCGATCGGCGCGTCGAACGAGGGCTTGCGTCTGCTCACCGTCGCCGCGCTGCCGGGCATCGAACTTGCCGGCCGCAAGAGTGGAGATGTCTCCATCTCGCACGGTGTGGTCACGGTCGTCGATCGTGAACTGACCGCGTTCACTCTGGCCTTCGTCGATGCGATACGACAACACCGACATCACGACCGCGATCTGTCCGCCGTACCCGCCTGATCGGCGCCACTGGGCCTCTGCACTCCCTCACAACCGGATTCGAGCTGACGAAAGACCACTATGAAGAAGACCGTGATCAAGCCTGCTCCCAAGAAGTCGACCAACGCACTCACTCCCCAGTCCAACCTCGTTTATCAGGGCTTGGAGACCGAGATGGGTGGCGTCGAGATCTACACGACGGCGCTGACATGCGTGCAGAACGAAGATCTGCGCGAGGAATGGGAGGAGTACCTCGAACAGACGCAGCGGCACGTAGAAGTGATGCGCGAGCTGTGCACGAAGCTCGGACTCGATCCCGAGCGCGATACGCCCGGCCGCCAAGTCGTGCGCCATATCGGCAAGGCACTCGTCTCCGCGATGCAAATGGCCAAGGGCGCTGGTGATCCCGCGGCAGCCGAGATCGTGGCGGGAGAGTGCATCACGCTCGCCGAGACGAAGGACCATCTGAACTGGTCGCTGATCGAGAAGCTGTCGAAAGCCGGTTCGGGCAAGGACAAGAAGGCCTTGGACGAGGCGCAAGAAGAGGTGGAAGACGAAGAGGACGAGCACCTCTATCACTCCGCGGGTTGGACGCGTGAGCTGTGGATGCAGGCTCTCGGACTCCCGGCCCAGCTGCCACCGCCCGAAGAGGTGGAGAAAGTACAGAGCATGGAAGAAGCCGCTCAGGTGCAGAAGAAGAGCGTGACGAAGCGCGGAATGTAGAACGCTTCCTCACGAGAGTACGCCGCCCGCTCACATCGACGATTCCTTGATGTGGAAGCGGCGTGCTTCGTTCCGGGTTGCCGCGCCTGACTGCGGAGAGTTCGACATCTCAGGCGACGCGAAGCTCACCGAGTCGCTGGTCCGCCACTTGCTGGCACTGCGACCTGGACCCTTCGTTGGAGCGACATCGATGAAAGCACTCACCTACCACGGCGCGATGGACGTTCGACTCGAGACCGTGCCGGATCCGGTGCTCGTCAATGCGGACGACCTGCTCTTGCGTGTGACCGCCACCGCGATCTGCGGCTCGGATCTACACCTCTACCGCGGGAAAGTGCCCGGCCTCGAAGCAGGCGACATTCTCGGACACGAATTCATGGGTGTCGTCGAGGAAGTCGGACGCGATGTCACTCGCGTCTTGCGCGGTGATCGCGTCGTGATTCCTTTCACGATCTCCTGCGGCACCTGCTTCTTCTGCGAGCGCACGCTGTTCTCGGCGTGCGAACGCACGAACCCTGGACACGGGGCGATCTTGAACGGCAAGGGGATACGTTCCGGAGCGGGCATGTTCGGCTACACGCACCTCTACGGTGGTTATGCCGGCGGCCAGGCCGAGTACGTCCGCGTCCCGTGCGCCAACGTCGGTCCGCTCGTCGTTCCGGAGGGATTGAGCGACGATCAAGTCCTCTTTCTCTCCGACATCTTGCCGACCGGTTATCAGGCCGCGCTGAACGCCGGCATACAACCGGGATCGAGCGTCGCCATCTTCGGCGCAGGGCCTGTCGGCTGCATGGCAGCAGCCTCCGCGCGACTCCTCGGCGCGGAACGGGTGTTCATGATCGATCACCACCCCGATCGCTTGGCGTTCGCGCGATCCGCGTACGGCGCCGAGACGATCGACTTCGACGAAGACGATGATCCCGCGGAGCGCATCGCTCAAGCCACGGACCGCCGGGGCGTCGACGCGACCATCGACGCCGTGGGGTTCGAGGCGAAAGGCAGTCGTGTCGAGACGATCCTCACCTCGATGAAGCTCGAGGGATCGAGCGGCAAGGTGCTGCGTCAAGCGATCGCGGCAACGCGTCGTGGCGGGACCGTCAGTGTTCCCGGCGTCTATGCCGGCTTCATCCACGGCTTCATGTTCGGCGACGCCTTCGAGAAGGGCCTGACGTTCAAAATGGGGCAGACCAACGTGCAGCACCACATGCCCAAGCTGCTCGAGCACATCCTTCGAGGTGAGCTCGAACCGGCTCTCCTCATCTCGCACCGACTACCGCTCGCGGATGCCGTGCGCGGCTACAAGATGTTCGACGAGAAGGAGGATGGGTGCCGCAAAGTGGTCCTGACTCCCGGCTCGATGGCGCTTCCGAAGCGAGACCGTGTCGAAGAGCGTGTCGACCTCGAGGCGCATGCATTGAAGTCCGTGTTCGCCTGACGTTCATCCCCCCGACGCGGGATCGAGTTTTGGTAGGCAGACATCTGGCCCGCGTGAGCCGACGGATCCGAGCCTCCTCGCGCCCACGTCGACGCGTCGAGAGGTTCGGGTGCCCTCGCAGATGGGGCATCTGGTAAGACGCTCGAACCGTCATGCCGAACCGTCCACTCACGAGCGACGTCTTGGAGCGCGAAGGCTTCGGCCTCACGTGGCCCGGCAAGGCGGCGGCGATCCAGCTCGCGAAGGTCCCGACCGCGTCGGCGCTGTGCGCTCGGCCCGATCACGATGTCGGCGCCGAGTTCGCGACCCACGCGATCGTCGCGGGAGAAAACCTCGACGTCTTGAAGCTCCTCTGTGCCGCACGGCCGGGCAGCGTCGATCTGATCTACATCGATCCGCCCTACAACCGCGGTCACGATCGGGCGTACGCCGACGATTTCGCCACCGCGCGCATCAGCGCGAAGGACGGCGCCGACCCGCGACAAAGGCACGCGCGGTGGCTCGACTTCATGGCACCGCGGCTCGTGCTCGCGCGTGACTTGCTGTCGGAGCGCGGTGTCCTCGCGATCTCCATCGATCAGCGCGAAGCGGCGCGACTGCGGCTGCTCCTCGAAGAACTCTTCGGCGAGGAACACTTCGTCGCCGAGATCGTCGTCTCGCTGAATCCGAAGGGTCGCCAGCTCGCGCCCTTCTTCGCGACCTCGCACGAGTACTTGATGATCGTCGCTCGCGACGCGTCGAAGACTGCACTCGTCCCCGCGACGCGTGATGCGGTGGACCTGGCGGACTTCCCGCTCCATGACGAGCGCGGACGCTATCGGTTGCTGCCGCTCCGCAACACGAACAAGAAGTTTCACCCGGGCACTTCACCGACGCTTCATTTCGCGATCTTCGCGCATCCAACGGAGGGTCGTGTCGCCGCGCAGGCCTTCGACGGCGCCGTCGAGGTCCTGCCCGTCTTCGGCGACGGTTCACGCGCCGTGTGGCGTTGGTCCGCACCACGCATCGCGGAGGACAGCGCCAGCCTCTTCGCGCGCGTCGTCCGCGGTCCGAAGGGTGATCGCCTCGACGTCTTCCAGATCGATCGCTGCGGCGACGAACGCACGAAAAAGCTGCGCACGATCTGGACGTCGGACGAGATCGGGTCGACGGACGACGCGTCGCGCGATCTGAAGGACCTCGTCGGGCCCGTCTTTCCGACGCCGAAACCCGTGGGTCTCGTGCGGCGACTGCTCGCGTGCATGCCGAAGGACGCGGTCGTGCTCGACTTCTTCGCGGGTTCGGGAACGACCGGGCAAGCGGTGGTCGAGGCCAATCACGATGACGGCGGGACGCGACGCTTCGTGCTCGTGCAGGCGCCGGAGCCGACGGCGAAGGACGGCGAGGCCGCCACGCGCGGGCTCGACACGATCGCCGCGATCACTCGAGCTCGCGTGCGTGCCACGATCGAGCGCGTGCGCGCCGCGGGAACCCTGGCCGTCGGTTTCCGCGCATTCGAAGTGACGTCACCGCTGAGCGCTACGGCTCGAGGCGGCGGGCACGAACTCCTCTTCCGAATCCTTCGCGAGTCGTGATCCGAAGTCGCGCGCGGGTCGAGTTCGCCGCGGTTGGAGCTCGATGGAGCTGTGACGCTCGTCCGATTCACGAGGGCCTGCGGCCCGCGCTCGACGAAGGCTGGAGACGTCGTACAACGTCAGGCTCGTCCCCCCTCGCGACGCGAGGAGTTGCTTCCCGCCGTCTATGAAGATCAACGCGGTAGTGGCAAGCCCCGAATCCGGGGGGAAGATGGCGAGAACATCGCCCTTGTCGAGGCCCCACGCCTTCAAGCTGCCGCCTTCGTCACCCGTCACGGCCCACTTGCCCTTCGGATGCACGGCGATCGCGCGCGTACCGAGTTCGCCGACCTTCCATTGGGCCTTCGATTTCTTGCTGGAAACGTTCCACACGTGGACTTCGCCGTCCTTCGACGGCGGACACGGGCGGACCCGATTTCGAGACGAAAGCAAGTGCCGTGACCGGGGCGGTGTGCTCGCGGAGCACCCTCTTTTCGAAGCGCGAGACCGAGAACTGCGAGGAGGATGGAGTGCATGCGATTCGACTCGTTCGGTGATTCGGCACAGGTCCAAGCACTCGTTCAGGGCACCCAGCGATGGATACGCATGTCGACGCGACCGCGCACATCGACGGCCACGCCCTCGGCGCGAAGTCGGCGGCGCTGCTCGCGAGCCGATGCGCCCGTGGTCGACATTCGACCGGCGGCATTCACGATCCGATGCCAGGCGAGCTTCGTACCCGCGGTGACTTCGCCGAGCGTGCGCCCGACTAGTCGCGCGCGACCCGGGAGTCCGGCTTCGAGCGCGATCTGGCCGTAGGTTGCGACCATTCCGTGCGGCACCGAGTCGACGGTCGCGAGGATGCGTTGCCGGATCGGGTCGGCACCGGGCGACACGCGTGAACGAGGTCGGGACGCGGTCACTGGGTTCACTCCGCGAGAGCGGGTTTCGTGTCCGGCTCGCCGAGGTCGAGCGCCAGCTTCCACGTCCCGTCGGGCAATTTGCGCCACACGTCGAAGTAGCGGCCGGTCAAGAGGATCTCGCGTGAGCCGTCGTCACGTCGACGCGACATCGTGAAGCGACCCGATGTCGAACCGAGCCCACCCGCTTCGCTCATCGTGGCCGTATCCGGTTCCCACTCGAGCGCGTTCGCGGGATCGGCGAAGAACGGGCTCATCCGTGCGCGAATCGCGTCGTGTCCCGTCACGGGGCGGTAGTCGTCCTCGAACTGCGATCCGTTCGCGTCGAAGGCCGCGACCCAGGCCTCGAGACGGCGCACTTCTACGTCGGCGCTGAAGGCGCGGTCCGCGGCGAAGAGGGCTTCGGTGCGAGGGTCGTGCATGGAACGACAGGCAGTGAGGGTCAACACGGCGACGATCAGAACTCTCATGAACGCGAAGGTACTGCGCCGCGCGCGCGGTAGCATCCCCGCCCGATGACGAGCGCGATCCACGTGCGCGATCTGCGCAAGACGTATCCCGGTCGTACGCCCGTCGAGGCGGTGCGCGGGCTCGATCTCGACGTCGAATCCGGCTCGTGCTTCGGCCTCCTCGGACCGAACGGCGCGGGGAAGACGACGACGATCGAGATCCTCGAAGGACTGCTCGATCCGACATCCGGCGACGTGGAAGTCCTCGGAATGCGCTGGGATCGCGACGCGACGCAGTTGCGCGAACGGATCGGCGTCACGCTTCAGGAAACGAAGTTCACGGACAAGTTGAGCGTGCTCGAGACGCTCCAGATGTTCCGCGCGTTCTTCCCGCGCGGCGTCGCGGCCCAGGAGGCGATCGAACTCGTCGGACTGGGCGAGAAGAGCACGAGCTACGTCGTCACGCTCTCGGGTGGTCAGCGACAACGTCTCGCGGTCGCATGCGCGCTGGTCGGCGAGCCGGACCTCTTGTTCCTCGATGAACCGACGTCGGGACTCGATCCGCAATCGCGGCGGCAGTTGTGGGACGTCGTGCGCTCGCTGCGCTCGCGCGGCAAGACGATCCTGCTCACCACGCACTACATGGACGAGGCCGAGAAGTTGTGCGACCAGATCGCGATCGTCGATCACGGTCGCGTCATCGCGGCGGGATCGCCGGCAGAGCTCATCCGGTCGCTCGGCGGTGATCACGTCGTCGAGTTCGCGTTCGGTGGCGAAATCGAAGCTGCGGCGGAACTCGAAGCGCTGAAGGCTTTGCCCTCCGTCCGTTCCGCACGCGGCGAAGCCGATGGTTTCCAACTCACCGTCGCCGAGCCCCACATCGCTCTCCCAGCCATTCTCGAGCGATCCAAGTCGCGCGGAACGACGCTTTCGCGCCTCTCGACGCGGCACGCGAGCCTCGAAGACGTCTTCGTCGCGTTGACCGGGAGGCACTTGCGCGATGAGTGAATCGAGCGGCTTCGTCGAGCTCTACAAACTTCGCGTGCGTGAGTTCGTGCGCGAACCGGCGATCCTGTTCTGGGTCTTCGGCTTTCCGATCCTCCTCGCGGTCGGACTCGGGATCGCGTTCCGTGAGAAGCCCGTCGACTCGATCTCGATCGCGGTGATCGACGCCGCGGGGTCCGACGAACTCGCGACCTCGCTCTCGGCCGTGCCGGGTTTCCGCGTGCGCGAACTCGATCACGCCGAGGCACTTCTCGCCCTGCGTCTCGGGAAAGTGGCGCTGGTCGTCCACCCCGGCGCGGAGCTCGAGTACCGCTTCGACGAGACGAATCCCGAAGGCGTTCTCGCGCGATCGCGTGTCGACGACGCGCTGCAACGCGCGGCCGGCCGTATGGATCCGCGAGCGTTTCGCGAGACGCTCGTGACCGAGCCGGGCTCGCGCTACGTGGACTTCCTGATCCCGGGACTTCTCGGGATGAACATCCTCAGCGGATCGATGTATGGCATCGGCTTCGCGCTGGTCGAGATGCGCTCGAGGAAGCTCCTCAAGCGCCTCGCCGCGACGCCGATGAAGCGTTCGCATTTCCTGCTCGCGACGATCGCGAGCCGCATGACCATCGTCGTCGTCGAGGTCGTGCTCATGCTGACCTTCGGCTGGCTCGCGTTCGACATGGTGTTCCAAGGCAGCCTCATCACCGCGATGGGCCTCTGCATCCTCGGCGCAGCGTCGTTCGCCGGGCTCGGGCTCCTCGCCGCGGCGCGCACGCGCAAGATCGAGGTCGTCTCAGGCCTCATCAACGTCGTGATGCTGCCGATGTTCGTCGTCTCGGGAGTCTTCTTCTCGTCGGAGCGATTCCCGGACGCGATCCAACCGCTCGTGCGTGCGATGCCGCTGACGGCGTTGAACGACGCGCTGCGAGCGGTGCTGCTCGAGGGTGCGGACCTCACGTCGCAGCTCGGTCGCATCGGGATCCTGGTCGCGTGGGGCGCGATCTCGTTCGTCGTCGCGCTGCGCTTGTTCCGCTGGAACTGAGAGCGTGTGAAGGAATCGAGCCTACACGCTCCCAGATTCCATCTGCGCCGCTGCGCAGCGCGTCGCCCGTGAATTTTTCACAAGCTCTGAGCGCGGCACCTCGACCAGGCACGCTCGGCCGTCGCGCGCCTGATTCCGCGCTGCTCGTGCACGGGGCGAACCGATTTCAGCGCAGCGCTACGTAGCCCGCGAGCGCGGCGAGCGCCAGCACGCAGGGGACTGCGAGCTTGGAGTTCCAGGCGTAGAGCAAGGCCAGACACACGGCGGCGATCACGACGGCCGGCCAGCGGTCGAGTGCCGTTGCGGCGAGCTTCACCGTCGTCGCGGCGATCAGCCCGACAACGCCCGCCGTCACACCCGCAAGGATGACGCGCATCCGCGGACTGTGTGTGAGCCGCTCGAGGAGCTCGTGTCCGACCATCGTGAATCCGAACGCGGGCAGGAAGATCCCGGCTGTCAGGACGAACGCGCCGGCCCAACTGCTGGCCAGGAACCCGACGAAGGTCGCGAAGATGATCAGCGGGGCCGGAAGCACCCCGCCGAGCGCGATCCCGTCGAGGAATTGCTGGTTGGTCATCCAACCTCCGCGCACGACGGCGTCGTGCTGGAGATAAGGAATCACCGTGTATGCGCCGCCGAAAGTCAGCAGGCCGCTGCGGAGACCCGACCCGAATAGCTCGAGCAAACCGACGTTCTCGCGCCGCGCCCCCACGACCACTTCGGCGCCGACGGACCCGCTGCCCACCAAGCCGGTCGCGAGCAAGTAGATCGCCGCCAACATCATCAGGACGGCGATCGTCGCGAGCACGTAGCGCCGGCCTGCACCGCACACGTAGATGAGTCCCGCGAGCGCGAGTACGATCCCGAAGTGCACGCCGGCGAAGGAAGCACCGGCCGCAGCCGCAGCCGCGATCCAAGCCCAGCGGTCGATCAAAGCGTGCTCGCCGATGCGATGAACGGCACGCGCGATCAGGGCGATCACTCCGGCCTGCATCCCGGCGAAAACGGCCGCAATTCCGGGTGAGGCGAACCCGAAGCGCACGTAGACCCACGTCAACGCGAGCATGAGGACGAAGCCGGGCAACATGAATCCGAGGCCGGCGAGAAGTCCGCCGAGGCGGCCACGCGCGAGGGTGCCGAAGTACACACACAGCTCGTGCGCCTCGGGACCGGGGAGCACCTGGTAGACCGCGTAGACCCGGTTGAATTGCTCGACCGGGATCCAGCGTTCCTCCTCGACGAGTTCGCGCTTGAGCATCGCGATCTGCGCGAATGGGCCGCCCCAAGCGAGGCATCCGAAGCGCAGGAATCGCAGGAACAGTCCGCCGAAAGTCTGCGTCTCCGGCTTCGTGCGCTCGACGGACGGATCCACGGAATCCTGCTCGGAGTAAGGAGCCTGCTGATCACGCGCTCGAACTCCCGGGCGGGCGGCGGCCGAATTCGGGATGGTACAGGTGCGGCACCTGACTCGACAGCATCCGCGCCGAGTGCGCGGTGCACGTCGCGCTCTCGATCGCACCGAATAGCGGCCACGCGTCGCAGGCAGCGTCGTGTTGTTCTTCGACGAGTTCCCGTTGCGATCGGTGAGCACCGATGGTGGACCATCGCTGCGTTTCGACCTGTGCACCGTCCGCGATGCACGCGGCGAGGAGGTGCGCCTCGTCGAGCCCTGGGCGCGGATCTCACGTCGCAGCTCGCGCGCAAGGGGATCCTCGTCGCGTGGGGCGCTGCCGCGGGCGAGCACGTTCGAGTCCTCGATCTAGGTGCCGACTCCGCGCCGTGACCGTTCCGGACTTCGTGAACCAGACGGCTGGGGCGACCTCGCCCGCTCGGCTAGACTGCTCGGCCGCACCCACCTGGACGAACTCGATGACGACCCCTGACCGAACTGCTCCCGATCGTGACGACTTGATTCACGATTGGAATCTGCCCGATCTGCGCGCTTCCGGGTCAATCCAGTTCGACGACGAAACACTGCGCGACGGATTGCAGAGCCCGTCGGTCAAGGACCCGACGCTCGATCAGAAGATCGAGCTCGTTCAGCTCATGAACGACCTCGGAATCCAGACCGCCAACGTGGGATTGCCTGGCGCGGGCGCGCGCGCGAGAGAGCACATCCTCGAGCTCTCGCGCGTGATGAAGAGCTTGAAGATCCGCCCCAACGTCGCCTGTCGCACCGTGATCACGGACATCGAGCCCGTCGTCGACATGGTGCAGCAGTCGGGCGTTCCGATCGAAGTGTGCGCGTTCATCGGCAGCTCGCCGATCCGTCAGTACGCCGAGAATTGGCACATCGACCAGATGGTCAAGCTCTCGCGCGACGCGGTCCTGTTCGCGACGAAGAACGACTTGCCCGTCATGTTCGTGACCGAGGACACGACGCGCGCGAATCCGGAACACGTCCGTGCGCTCTACACGACCGCGATCGAGGCCGGCGCGAAGCGCATCTGCGTCTGCGACACGTGCGGCCACGCGACGCCGAACGGCGTGAAGCGGCTCATCACGTTCGTGAAGAGCATCGTCGACGAACTCGGCGTCGACGTGGGCATCGATTGGCACGGTCACCGCGATCGCGGGTTGGGACTCGTCAACGCGCTGGCCGCGCTCGAAGCCGGCGCGACGCGCGTCCACGCGACGGCACTCGGCATCGGCGAGCGCGCGGGCAACGTCGAGATGGATCTCTTGCTCGTGAACTTGCGTCTGCTCGGCCTGATCGACAACGACTTGTCGAAGCTCGGTCGCTACGTCGAGCTCGCAGGGCAAGCGACCGGCGTCCCGATCCACCACAACTATCCGGTGTTCGGGAAGGACGCGTTCGAGACGGCGACGGGCGTTCATGCGGCGGCCGTCATCAAGGCCTTCAAGAAGGGCGATCACTGGCTCGCGAACCGCGTGTACAGCGGCGTGCCGGCCGATCTGGTCGGCCTCGAGCAAGTCATCGCCGTCGGCCCGATGAGCGGCAAGTCGAACGTGACGTGGTTCCTCGAGAAGCGCGGCGTGCAGCCGACGGACGAGCGCGTCCAGAAGGTGCTCGACCTCGCGAAGAAGACGCCGCGCCTCCTGACCGAAGACGAGATCCTCTCCGCCGCGAAGGCCTGACGCGCGAGCTCGAGTAAGCGCGTGAACAACAGGGCCGCAGCCGTCACCGTCGTCGCTGCCGCGACGAACGTGGTCGTGATCGGCTGGATCTTGATGCGCGGCAGCTCGCCCATCGGTGCGAAGCGGGTCGCGCAAGCAGCGATCGCGGGAACAGCGCTCGTCGGCGCGCAGACGATCGGCGGGTACATCGCGGTCGGCAATCCGTTCCTCTTGATCACGATCCTGTGGGCGTACCTCGCGATCGCGTTGCCGTGCGTCGGATTCCTCCTCCTCGTGCGCCGAACGACGCGCGAGCGAACGACGCGACTCGCGCGAGTCCTCGCCTCGATCGCACTCGCGACCGTGCCGATCACGCTCTACGCGAGCTTCGTCGAACCCTACCGACTCGTCACCGAGCGAGCTGATGTCGCGATCGCGCCGCCGCGCGCGCCGAGTCGCCCGATCACCGTCGCCGTCCTGGCCGACATCCAGTGCGTCGAAGTCACCGCTCGCGAGCACGAAGCCGTCCGACGCGCGATGGATGCGAAGCCCGACCTGGTGCTGCTGCCTGGTGATTTCGTGCAAGTCGGCTTCCACCGACTGCACGAGATCGCGCCGGCCTTCCGCGAACTCCTCGCGCCCCTCGACGCGACGCTCGGCGTCTACTGCGTCCAAGGCGACACGGACACGCGCCGCGACATCGAGATGCTGATCGAGGGCACGCGCGTGCGCCTTCTCGACGATCAAGTCATCACGCTCGAGCGCGATGGGCTGCGCATCACGCTGGGCGGAATCGGCCTCGATTTCGACTCCGTCTCCGCCCGCGCCGCGCTGCGCGACATCGAATCGCGACCGGGCGACGACGATCTGCGCATCGTCACCGCGCACCGGCCTGACGTCGTCTACGGTCTCTCGCCGAACTCACGCGTCGATCTCGTCGTCGTCGGACACACGCACGGCGGACAAGTCGCGTTCCCATTTTTCGGGCCGCCGATCATCTCGTCCGAGGTTCCGCGCGCCGTCGGTTGGGGCGGCTTGCACGATCTGCAGGGTCGCCGCATCTACGTCAGTCGCGGCATCGGTTGGGAGCACGGTTCGGCGCCGCGTCTGCGCTTCCTGTCACCGCCCGAAGTTTCGATCCTCACGTTGCGTTGAGATTTCGTGGACCCATCGAGGCTGTGGGCTCTCGGAACCCAGTGGCCCCTCTGCACGGCTGCTTCGAGCCTGATCTGTTCACACACGCTGAGATCGCGTGGCGCCTCTCCACGAAGCACGAGGCCGTGATCACTCCACGAACTCCGAGTCCGAGTCTTCCACCGACTCGGGGATCGACGCGCGCCGCAACGACTCAGCCCTTCTCGTGACAGCACTGATCGATCACGACGGCCGACGCGAGGAGGAGCACCTCGTCCTCGCCGTCCGCGATGTCGATCCCGTACGTGTCGCCGATCCCGAACCAACGCTTGCTGACTTCCGCGACGCGCTTCCCGTGTCGCGTGAACTCGTACTCGCGATCCAAGAGGCTGCCCTCGGCTTCCAAGTCGTCGGGACCGGGTACGTCGACCGTGAAGCGCGCCTTCAAGAACGTGAGCGGCTTCTTGCGCACGAGCGCGATCGTCTTCCCCGCGCGCTGGATCTCGAACGTCTTGCCCCACTGGAAGAGCTTCTGCTGGAGCCACAGGAGCTCCTTCCCGTTCATGTCCTGGAACGACAGCTTCGCGCCGATCGTGAACGCCTTGCCGTCGACGAAGTACCGCTCTCGTCCTGACGCGTCGCGGATCGTGTAGTCGTCGCCCAGGCGGAAGAGGTCCTGGCGCATCTGGTAGCGGGGCATCGGTGACTCCTCTGGAACTCGAGTGCGTGCGCGCTATTCCGCAACCCTCGCGGCGTTCGCCCTCGAGCGCGGAGGCGCCGAGATCCAGCGCGACGCCTCGTCGTGCCGCAGCGAACTGTCCGAACTCGACCGCGCAGCGCCCGCGGACGAAGTAGTGATCGCTCGGGTCGCGCAGCGGCGCGCCAACCGACCCCGGCTCGCTCGGAGGGCGGACCCGCGCGTCAACCGACCTGCGCGCGTTCAGGGAACACGGCGACCGGCGCGGGCTTTCCGTGCTTCGCCACGTAGGCGTTGTTGAAGGCGCACGTGAAGCACTTGTGGTAGCTGCCGCGCTGACGATCTTGGCACTGCCCCTGGGTCACCTTGTGCGCGAACAGCACGGGCGCTCCGTCGACTCGTGTCGGGCACATCTGCAGGCCAGTCGTCTTCGCGTCGGTCATGCTCGTCCTCGGTCGTGTCCTGGAATCAGAAGCCCCCGCGAAAGCGCAGGGGCGTCGTCCCGGACCTCGATGCCGGCCGCCGGGTGGCCGCGCGGTCATTGTGAACCAGCGCGAAGGGCCGAGGCAAGGACGCGTCAGGTCAGCCGCAGGTTCGCGCGGCGTTGGGCAGCGCGGCGCGGATGCGCTCGAGCGCCGTCTTCGCGGCTTCGGGCGCGCGGTGACTGTCCCGCGAGAGCTCGACGGCCGCCATGCCGCCAAAACCGATGTCTTTGAGAGCAGCAAGACAGGAAGATAGATCTAACTCGCCGCTCCCGAGCTGGAGATGCTCGTGTACGCCGGCGCGGGCGTCGTCGAGGTGGACGTGGACGAGGTGCGCTTTCAGAGCCCGGATCTGGCTCGTCGCAGGGACGTCGCCGGTCACGACCAGGTGCCCCAGGTCGAGCGTGAGCCCGAGTTCCCCACTTCGTGATCCGAGGCGGCGCGCGAGCTCGAGGTACCCCGCCGGCCTCTCGACGAACATGCCCGGCTCGGGCTCGAAGCCGATGCGCACGCTCCGTGACCGCGCGTGGTCGAGAACCGGGACCAGCGCGGCGGCCAAGCGCTCCCACAACGGCTCGGACAAGGCGCGGTCGGCACCGGGTGCGTCGCCGGAGACGAGCTCGTACGCGGCGCCGGACCAGATCGAGACGACGCTCGCGCCGAGGTCCGCCGCCAAGTCGATCGAACGCCGATAGTGATCGACGCGCCGCTCGCGACCCTTCGCCGACGGGTCCATCAAGTTCGGACGGTGCTTCCGGAACGGGTCGAGGACGTAGCGCGCGCCGGTCTCGATCGAGATCGCGACGCCGCGCTCTTCGGCGTGCTCGCGCACGGCGCGCACGCGATCCGGTCGGAGGTCGAAGAGGTCGAGCTCGCCGACGTCGGGCGTGATCGCGATCCCGTCGTACCCGAGCCCCGCGAGGAGGTCGATCGCGTCGCGCAGTCGGTGGTGCGCGAGACCGTTCGTGTTGTAGCCCAGGCGGAACACGCGGCTCAGCTCGTGGTGTTCGGGCCGTTGCCCGAGCCCGTGACCGGCGTCGGAGCTCGCGGCGGACCGTCCGCGTCGGGATCGTTCGGCGGTTTCGTTCCGTGCTCGATCGGCTCGGGGAGCACAGCGGGAACCGCCGAAACGCGCGCGACAGGGCCGGCGAGACCCGGGTCGGCCGTGCGCAGCCGTTCTTCGTCCTCGAGACGCACCGCCAGTTTCTCGCTGGCCGTCCGTGCCACGTCCGACAGCGAGAGGTCGCGCGGAACGAGATCGCGGATCTGGCGAACCTCGCGCTCGAGCCCGCTGTCACGCCACGTCGAGTTCAGACTGCGCTTGATCTTCGCGAACTGCGCGCCGGCGTCGGCTGCGACCTTGGGCAGGTCCTTCCCGAACAAGAGCAGGGCGCCGATGCCGACGATCAGGAGCTCGATCCCGCCCAGACTCTCGAACAGTGCGAACACGATGGCTCGAATCCTAGCCTGGATCCGCTACTCGCCATTCGCGGGTCTCGGCGAAAGCTCCCGCATCGACGCCGCCGACCGCGGTCGAGGGTCGCGGCTCGCGGCTCGCACCGGCCTGCGGTCGACCTCCGCGTAAGAACGGTGCACGTCCGCGGCCGTCGCCCCCGCGGAGTTCGCGGATCTCGAACCGCTCGCGCAGGATCGAGGACGGAGCGGAACGTCCGCCGCGCGGTTCGCATGACGCGGCGCCACGGTGCCGAACGTTCTCTACGATGCGGCGCATGCTGACCGCGATCTTCCTCGCGCTCGCCGCTGTCGCGCCGGTGCAGTCCCCGCCTGCGGCAAGTCCGCCCCGGGCGGAGCAACCGGTCGACGCGCGCACGGCGCTCGTCGGTGAAATCGAAGAGCTGTACGCCAAACTGCGTCGGCGCGACTGGAACTCCGTGCGACTTGGGCTCGCTGCGCTCCTCGCGCGCCACGAGAACAGCGACGCTGCGCGCGGCAAATTGCTCGAGATCGAGGACCTCGCGCGCGTCACGACCTTCTGGGCCAAGCATCCGGAGCCCGACGCCAAGCTGCTGATCTCTGGTCAGGTCGGCATCCTCGATCGGGCGAACGACAAGGTGCGCTTGACCTACGAGCAGGGTCGTCTGGAAAAGCGCAACGCGAAGCGCGCGAAGTTCCGCCCGATCTCGGTGCCGAGCTTCGGAACGGGCGATGCCAAGGACGATGCCAAGGCACCCTTCCCCGACTTCGAGCAGCTCGGGGACCTGACCTTGCATCCGTTGCAGTTCAACGGCCCCTACCGAGCCGAGTTGCGTGGCTGGCTCCCCGCGCGCGGCGGGATCGTGCCCACGATCGTCCTGCTCCTGGACCAGGACGAGATCTACTTGGCCACGTTCGACTATCCGCCCAGGCTGCTTCTCATCACGAACGCGCCGGGCGGTCCGGAGTTCATCGCCGAGTCGAGGATTCCCGTGCTGCCGGAGAACGGCGGAGAGTTCACGATCGACGCCGCGGTCGCGGAGACTTCCATGACCATTCGCTACAACGGCCGCATCGCGTTCCAGGTCCCGAAGCCGAAGGGCAAGTTCGGTTGGGTCGGATTTCTCGGCGGTGAGCAGGTCCGCTACGTCCAGCTCGCCGGCAAGAGCTACGGACAATGGATCGACGCACTGGTCGATGCCGCCGTGGACGAGGATCGCGCAGCGTTCGAGCGCGCTTTCGACCCGCGCACCGCCCTGCCCACTTGGTTGTACGACGTGCCCGACAAGGCCGTGCGCGACGACGCCGGAGAGTGAGCCGCGATCGAGAGCGTGCAGAGCGGGTTCGCCGCCGGACACTTGGCGGAGTTCCAGAGACTCACCCAGGCTCGCAAGTGGAAAGCAGCGCTCACGGCCCTCGAAGCGCAGGGAGCCGCGGGCGCGAAGCCACCGGCGTTGGCGTGGGCCAGGGCTACTGTGCTCGTCCAACTCGGGCGCCTGGAGGAAGCTCGGACCGCGGCAAGAGCCGTCATCGCCACGGAGCCCAAGCACCTGGAGATGCGCGTGTTCGAGGCGGCGCTGGACGTACGACTCGAGGGTTCCGACGCAGCACCCGAACGTGTGCGCGCGCTCGTGCGCGACTTCCCGGCTTCACCCGAGGCGCGCACCGTGCTGGTTCAGGCTCTGCTGCGCAGCGCGCGGCTCAACGACGCCCTCCAGGAATCCGAGCGCGCCTTCGCGGCGGGTGTCGATCGGAAGCAGACCGCCCAACTCGTCGAGCAAACACGCCGCGCAGTCTCCGGACCGACTTGGCGCACGACGAATCGCCAAGATTCCAAGCACTACGCGATCGCATCGGACATGGATCGCGCGACCTGCCAGCAGCTCGCCACGGTGCTGGAAGAGACCTACGCCTTCCTGGCGCGCGCGATCGGCCCGATCTCGGACGCTCGGCCGGCGCATGCGCGTGTTCGTGTTCTCGGGCAAGCAAGCCTACTTCGACTACTGCGAGGACTTGCTCGGCGAAGCGATGCACTCCACGCAGGGTCTTTTCTCGGCCCAATTGGCGCAGCTCCTGTTCTGGAACGCGGTCGATCGCGAGGAGTTCGTGCAGGTCGCGCGACACGAAGGCTTCCACCAGTACTTGAGCGAGCTCGTCGACGAAGTCCCGGTCTGGCTCAACGAAGGTCTGGCGCGCTACTTCGAAACCCTGCGCAAGGAGAAGGGCCGCTGGATCGCCGGAGCGGTTCCGGAGTCTTCTCGCAGTATCTTGCGCGAGCTTCGAAGCGAGTCTCAGTGGTTGCCGCTCGCGGATCTCTTCCGCCTCGACGACGAGCAGTTCTACGGAAAGAACGCGGAGGTTTGGTACGCGTACGCGTGGTGCGTGATCCACACACTGGCCGATGGCACGCTGGCGGATCGCAAGCTCTTCGACGCGTTGATCGGAAAGCTCGCGCGCGGCGTCGATGGAGCGGTCGCGGTGCGCGAGACGTTCGAGGGCGTGGATTTGAAGGCCCTGCTCGACCGCGTCAGAGCTCGCGCAGCGTCGCTTTGAAGCGATGCACGACGACTCACGCGGGACGCTCGTCCTCCCTGCGCAACTTTCTCAGCGAGTGCGCATGCGCGGCCGCATGGGCGCAGCGTCCATGACCTCGACGCGTTCGCGGTCGCTCAGCGCCTGTGAAGAATTCACGGGCGACGCGCCGCGGAAGCGGCGCCAACAGCAACTGAGAGCGTGTAGGCTCGAATTCTTCTCACGCTCTCAGTGGTACACGCCGAGCCACCGATCGATCAGGCCGAGCGAATCACGACGCCACGACAGACGCGGCTGGAAACCGAAACCGAACCTGGTCCCTTCACCGGCGCGATAGCCCAGCTCGAGCTCGAACACGAAGTCGTGACCGAGGCGGCGCAGCACGAACTCGGAACCCAGCGAACGATTCTCGTTGAGCGACTGCGTCTGCGTGCCCTCGAGCTCCCACTTCGTCGTCCAACGCCAACGCGCGCGTATCGACGCGGCCTCGTACAGCGTGGCGTCGTCGACATCGCGGCCGTAATGGTGGCCGAACTCGAGGCCGACGTTGCGCACGGGCTCGAAGCCCATCGCGGAGCTCGAATACTGCGTCTCCGTCTCGCGCACGTCGTAGCGACCATCGTGCGTGATCGCGAAGGGGAACCCACCGAGGATGGTGTAGTAGCTGCCGAGGAACGCGATCGGTTGCAGCCCATCCGGCGTGGGCCCCTCGACGCCGTCGCCGAGCGACGCACGCACGTCGACCCCGAGGCGATCGTCGGAGTCCGGCTTCCACCAGCGAGCACGAATACCTGTGTCTACGAATCCGCCGAGATAGGGATCCTCGGTTCGATCGAAGCGCACGGGATCGCCGCCCGACTCGAAGTCCAGGATGTTCGCACGCACCCCGATCGTCGGCGAGAGCGTGTGCGCCGTTCCGCCCGAACTGCGCTTCCAGAACGTGGTCGTAGTCTCGATGCCGGCGAGCAGCGCGGCGCGAACCGGTGACTCCTCCTCGTCGAAACCTTCGCTCCAGATCGTGCCGCGTCCTTCGAGGTACGGCGTCGCGTTGGCTTTCAGCACGCCGAGTTCGAACGGCAGCTCGATCCGCTGCCGCGTGTCGGCACGCATCACTTCGCGATCACCGAGGCCGTCGGGATAGGGCGCGTAGTACTGCGCGTCGCCGTCCTCGCGTCGCAAGTAAGCCGCGTCAACGGTCCCCGTGTGATAGACGGGATTATCCCACCACGTCGCGAGTTGCGTTCGGCCGCGGAAGAAGCCGAGCGACGGCAGTTCCGCGGCGTCGGTGCGATCATCGAGGAGGAACTTCGCCGAACCCGAGTAGTAGTCGTTCCCGTGCGCCTTGCGCCAATGGACGTAGTTGTCCTTCTGCTCGTACTCGAGATAGTCGCGCTCGAAGAACTCGGACTGCACGCCAGCATCGGTCTGGTACGACAGCGCGATATCGACCCACTCGGCGTCGTCGCCGCGCTCGATCCAGTAGCGGCCGCGTGAGTGCAACCACGTGCGCAAGAGCGAACGATCCTCGCGATCCACGCGCACGAGTCCCGAGTCGTTGTTGCGGTCCGGAATCACGTCGGCCTGCGCATGGAAGTCGAGCTTGTCGCCGAGGCGAAGGTCGAGCCCTGCGCCGAGGAGCAGACCGCGCGAGCCGAGGTAGCGCACGTCGAAGTTCCAACCGCCGCGGATCGGGATCTCGGGCAGCCCGAATGCGACGCGCGTGATCTTGCCGAGCGCGAGGCCGATCCCTCCGAGTTGCGCGTTGACCGAAGCGCCGATCGCCGTGCCGAACTTCGCGCTGTTCCCGAGGACGAAGCGGTCGACGAGCGGGTTTCCCTCCGAGTCCGTCTCGTAGACGAGCGGAGGCATGGGCAAGCGCAAACCGTCCTCGAAACGGATCGCGTTGCCTTCCGCCGTGACTTGGAACGCGACGCGATCGTCGACGTCGTTGAGCTGCGGAGTCAGCCGGAGGTCCGTCGTCTCGATGACGTAGTGCGGCTCGTCGAAGTCGCACGCCGTGAGGACGGCTGTGTCGGCGCGGATCTCGGGTCCGCCCGAAATGCGCATCCACTCGGCCTTCGCGCGTACCGCTCGCGGCTCACCGCGGACTTCCAGATCGACGACCACGTCGGCGTCCTGGATCCAACCGTGATCCTCGACGAGGTCGAAGTACAGCGCGCCGGCGCGCGCCGAGCGGTCACCGACTTGGTAGATCTCGACATTGCCCTCGATGTAAATTTCGGAAAGCAGCCTGAAGATCGCACTCTTCTTGATCTCCTCGAGCCGGGCTTGCCACGGATTCGGCGCGGGCTTCTTCTCGCCCGCTGACAGCACGAGATCGTCCGTCGGGCGCACGAGCAGGCCCTCTTCACCCGCGTTCTCACGAATCGCCTGACGGCCACTCTTCTGCCATTCGGCGCGATCGACCCAGAACAGTGTCCAGTCCGCGAACAACTGCGTGCTGCCGAACCGCAGTCGTGGGTTGCGCAAGACGAGGATCGTCGTGTCGCCCTGATCGAAGGGCTGCATCGAGTCGTACTCGAGCGACCACGACGTCCCGGCTGCTCCGGGACGCGACACGATCTCGCCCTTGTCCGTGGCGAGCAACATGTTCGTCATGTCGTACTCGATCCACGGAGCGCGCCACTCGGCATCGAGCACGGAGAGTTCCGCGGGCCGACCTTCGAAGCGCACTTGTCCCGGCACGCCTTCGAGTCGCTCCCCGCGCGCCGTTCCGCGAGAACCCATGCGAATTTCGAAACCACCTTGCGCCACGAGATTGCGCACGTCGGCAGCGTCGAATGCCGCCGGATCCCTGAAGTCGCCGCGCACGCGAATCGAGCCGGCGTTGAGCGACCAATCCTCGCCTTGCTCGTTGACACCCGAAACGCGCGCGTCGCCTTCGAGCAGTACGTGCTCGCGATCCGCTTCGACGGTGTTCGCGCGCATGTTCTGGAACATCGCCTTCAGGCCTTCAGCGGACTCACGATCGACGACTCCGCCCTCGATTCGTGACGCACGCATCGAGTCCGGATCGAAGTCGATCCAATCCGCCGAGATCGCGTACTCCGCGAGCGCGCCCGGCAAACGACCGCGTGCCGTGACGCGACGGCCGGCGCCCGCCGACAAGCGACCTTTGCCAAGAGCGTCGACCGTGAAGCGATCTGCCGTTGCGTCGAGTGCCACGGTGCCCAATCCGTCGCCGTAGATCGCGTGCACGTCGCCGCGCGCCTCGATGTTCGTGAGCTCGGCCGTGAGCGGCGGGTCTTCGCCCGGGCGAGGCTCGATACGACCGTCTACGCGCACCCAAGCCGCGGTCAGGTCAGCCGTTTCGATCCCGCGCACCAAGCGCGCGCGAACGTCGCGGTGCGCCTCGACGTGGAACGGGCGCGGCTCGACGGAGCCGCGGCGTTCCGGCGCGGCCTCGATCTCGACCTCTTGCGCATCGAGGTCGAGACGCGAACCTTCGACTTCGGCTTCGACGTGCACGTCTCCACGCGCGAAAACGCGCCGTTCGGTCGCGCGGATCTCGCGTCCCAACGTTTCGGCGCGGAGGTCGTCCTTCGGATCCGTGCCCGACCTCTGCAGGCGGTAACTCGCGCGCTTCGACTCGGTTCCGTAGAGCTCGACGTCACGCTCACCGCGCACGACGATGCGTTCTGCGTCGCCATCGCCATCCACATCGGAGAAGCGCACATCGCCGTCCGCCGTGAACGTGCGCGCATCCCAGTCGAAACCCGTGACGCGCGAGGCTGATGCCTCGACGCGATCCGCCGCACCGAGGTCGCCGACCGAGAACGCCACGCCTTGCGCCGCAGGAACGAGCAGTTTCGAGGCCTCCCAACGCGCTTCGAGTCCGCCGCTCGCATCGAATGCGACGGGACGGCCATCCGGAGTTTGCCCGCGCATCGTCGTCGCGCCCGAGGATGCGGCATCGAGCGCGAGCGATCCGTCCGGCTCGAGCCTCCAGAAGAGATCGAGGCTCGGACTGCGCAACGCGCGACCTGCATAGTCGACGGTGACCTCCTCGACGCCGTGCAGCTCACCGCTACGGCGATCCGCACGCACTTTGCCGTCGATGCGTCGCTTCGCGGTCACGACGAGATCGCCGTCGGGGACACGGACGCTGGCCGGTCCAGCGAGCTCGATCACGATACCCGTGTCCATCCGCACGATGAGCGGCCCGGCGCCGGCGATCGCCGCGCGGGATCCCAAGAGATCGGGACGCTGGTCGCCGAGGAATCGCCCGATACCGACGTCGCCCGTCGGATCGCCGGTCAAGGTCGCCGCCGCGAGCTCGCCCTTCAGGCCGAAATCGAAGACCGCTGTCCGTGAACGAAACGTGTCGCCCTCGCGCACGAGGACGACGTCGTCTTGCAGGGTCGCAAGGCGCAATCGGCCGCGCTCACCGAACGCGAAGTCGGCACGTTGAGCGCGGAACTCGTCGCCGCCGCTCTGCGCGACGACGTCGCCTTGCGCATCGGCCGAAACGAGCTCGTAACCCTTGCGCGACGCCGTCGGTCCGCGGCCGACCAGGTGGATCGTGCGCGCGACGATCAGGACCGCGCCGACGGCCTGCACGCGATCGACGCCTTCGATCGCGAGCCGCGCGCCCGCCTCGGCCGTGACGTCGATCGTCTCGACGCCGTCGCGCACGATGCGTTCGACGACGAGCGAGCCCGTCTCGCCCGACGCGAGGAGCACGCGTTCGCCGCTCTCGAGCGTCAGACGCACCGTCGCGTCGCGCTCGAGCACGATGCGATCCTGACCGAAACCGGCGCGCAGCCCTGCACCTTCCGCGTCGAAGCCTTGACCTTCGATGTCCACGCGCGACTGTGTGGTGAACCCGAGTTGCGGCACGTCGTAGTCGAGGGTCGCGGATCGAAAGCGCAGTGGAACGACCGGAGCGCCCTCGAAAAGCGTCAGATCGACGTCGTCGAATCGCGCGGAACGCAGCACGGAACCGCCCGACGTCCCCGGATCGATCGTCATCGTCGTGCGCGCGAGCGGCGAGACGAGCCTGGCGCGCTTCGTGCCACGGTCGGGGTCGAGGACTTCGATCTCGACCTCTTTCAAGTCGTAGAGATCCGAACCGAGACTGTCGACGTCGCTCGCACGCAGCTCGAGCTCGGGCTTCGTCACCGCCCCCGTTCCGCCACGCATCGTCACGGAGAGCGGCCCGTCGAGCGAGATCCCGATCGCCTTGGCGGGCTTGCCGTCCTTGCCCGCGAACGGAACTTCGGTGAACTCGCCCGCGGGTGCCTCGGGTTGGTAGGTCGCCGAATCAGGCTTGCGATCGCTCTCGCCGCGCGAACACCACAAGACGCCGAACCCGATGCCGAAGAGGACCAGGAAGAGGAGGACGCGTTTCATCGCGCGTACGACTCGACGATCGCGTCCCACGCGCCGCGTGCTCGCAGGATCGCTTCGGCGAGCTCACGCACGGCGCCCGCGCCGCCTGCGGCACGCGTGACGAGATCGGCTCGCGCGCGCACGTCCTCGCACGCGTCGCTCGGTGCCGCGAAGAACGCGGCGCGCGAGCGCATCGCGAGATCGGGTAAGTCGTCGCCCATCGCGATCGTGTCCGCCGGATCGATGCCGAGTCGCGCCTGCAACCGCTCGAGCTCGACGAACTTGTCCGGCACGCGCAGCGCGACGTGATGGATGCCGAGCTCGACACCGCGCGCCGATGTGACGTCGGCCCCGCGCCCGCTGATCCACGCCAAAGTGATTCCCGCGTCGGCGAGCCAACGCATCGAGATGCCGTCGCGCACGTCGAAACGCTGGATTTCCTGCGGCTTTTCAAGCGCCGAGCCGCCCAGCAACACGATCGACCCATCGGTCAACGTGCCGTCGACGTCGAGCGCGAGAAGCCGCGCCCGGCGCAGGACTTCCGTGAGTGACGCTTTGGACATCGCTTCAGATCCTGACGTCGAGCATGTCTTGCACGTCGACGAGACCCAGCGGACGACGTTCGGCATCCACGACGGGAATCTGGTCGATGCGGTGCTCGCGCAAGAGGTGCTGCGCTTCCTCGACGAGCTGGTCTGGCCCGACGACCTTGGGATTCCGACCCATGTGCGCGTCGACGATCGCGCCGACGTCGACCGTGCCCCGCTGTTCCAAAAGACGCGCCAAGTCGCCGTGCGTGAAGATACCGACGAGCCTCTTCGTGCCGTCGACGATCAACGCCGCGCCCGGCCGCCCAGGCGTGCGATTCATGACGAGGATCACGTCGCGGATCGTCGTGCCCGCCGCGACGACCGGCATCTGCTCGCCCGTGCGCATGACCTCGCGCACCTTCATGAGCTTGCGCCCGAGCGCTCCCGCCGGGTGATACAGGGCGTAATCCTCACGGCTGAACCGGCGTTCCTGCGAGACGACCATCGCCAGTGCGTCGCCCATCGCGAGCATCGCCGAGGTGCTGGCCGTCGGCGCGAGATTCAGAGGACAGGCTTCCTGCACGCGCCCGATGTCGAGCACGACGTCGGCATGACGCCCAAGCGACGAATTCGGCTCGCCCGTGATCACCAGGATCGGCGCCCCGATCTTGCGCGCCGGCCCGAGCAACGCGACGACCTCCGCCGACTCGCCCGAGTTCGACAACGCGAACAGCACGTCGCGCGCTCGCAACCGCCCGAGGTCGCCGTGCCGCGCGTCCGTCGGGTGCAAGTACGACGAGGGCGTGCCCGTCGAAGCCAACGTGGCCGAGATCTTCTGCGCGACGAGCCCCGCTTTCCCGACGCCCGTCGCGATGACCTGCCCCTCGCACGCGATCAGCAGGTCGACCGCCGCGACGAACCGCGCATCGAGGCGCGCTTCGAGCCCCGCGATCGTGCGCGCTTCCACGCGGACGACCTCGGCCGCGCGCGCCAACAGAATCTCGTTGCGGTCGATCGGCCTGGGCACGCTCGCGCGGCCTCCCCAAGGAAAACGCCGAAGCGCACGATCGCGGCCTGCCCGCGGTCGCGCGCGACGGAAGGCCGGATTCTAGGAAGCGGGGGGGGCGGTGCAAGCG
>Ga0163151_10000744_pt1 | contig 56658 bp, 49 predicted proteins | sample OliLakLV19MP5IB2_FD_145596 | JGI IMG/M metagenome (GOLD analysis project Ga0163151, IMG submission 145596) | Freshwater microbial mat bacterial communities from Lake Vanda, McMurdo Dry Valleys, Antarctica - Oligotrophic Lake LV.19.MP5.IB-2 | ecosystem: Environmental > Aquatic > Freshwater >... | reverse complement strand
GAAAGGATGATGCCCTTGCCGATCGCGGACACCAGACGCACGCCCAGCCAGGTAGCCGCGCCGATGGTGAGCACCAGGGTCAGATGGCGCACGGCCTCCATCCACGCGAGCCCCGGCGGCGCGGCCTGCAGGACGGCCTGCACCGCCAGCACGTGGACCAGCAACCGCAAAGGCTCCTCGGAACGTTTCACCAGCGTCTCCGGAATCGGGCGGGAACGGGCAAAGCGACGCGCGGCCGCGAAGGCGGGCAGGCAGGCCACGGTGGCGACAACGAGTGCCGCAGCGGCCCAGATTGCCGTTACGGCCCAGGGATGAAGGTGCTGCAGGATCTCCATGGCGTATGGCCCTAGATGTTGGTGAACAGTGAGCAGCGATCAGTGACCAGTGACCAGTGACCAGTGACCAGCGATCAGTGAGCAGCGATCAGTGACCAGTAAAAAAGTGAGCCGCGAATGCGGGGCGACTCTGCCTGTCTGACCGGCGCACGCTGAACAGGTTCGGCGTGCGTTTGTTGTGTGCCGGTCTCGCCTTGAGGCGATACCGTCATCTCGAAACGCATGCGTTTCGGGACCGCGGCTCTGCTTTAGGCAGATCCGCGTCCCAAGCAATCAGTGAGTGCTTGGTCGAACCAGAGGGTTCGAATGAGCCCTCCCGTCGCCGCCAATAAAAATGGACCCACAAGGGTCCTTTTTTATTGGCGGAGAGAGGGATTGGCAGCCGCCGTAACCTTGATCGGCTGCGCCGCTAAAGGTTAGTCGCCACCTCAACAAGCTCATGCCCAACGGGTCGGAAGCGGCGAAAACGCCGCGCAGATTTGGCCTAGGCATGAGCGTGTTGTCGAACCAGAGGGTTCGAATGAGCCCTCCCGTCGCCGCCAATAAAAATGGACCCACAAGGGTCCTTTTTTATTGGCGGAGAGAGAGGGATTCGAACCCTCGATACGGGTTTAAGCCCATATAACGCCTTAGCAGGGCGCCACCTTCGGCCACTCGGTCATCTCTCCGCAGGTGCTGAGGCCGAAGAATACCACAGGAAGCCCTTGTTTCCGTGAAGGCATTTTCGGCCGGTTTGGTGGTATTTGCCTTTGCACGTCGCGAGTTACGAGTTACCAGTCCCCGGGTTTTTGCTATAATTCACGCTGTTTCATGCGCCCGTAGCTCAGTTGGATAGAGTACTTGGCTACGAACCAAGGGGTCGTGGGTTCAAATCCTGCCGGGCGCGCCAGTTTCTCCAAACGGCCAGATGCGAAAGTGTCTGGCCGTTTTTAATTTTCATGGGGACTTTATTGATTGGGACTTTTGAGTCTGCGCCCCACTATAAATCCGCTGAGTGACGTCGCACCATCGTCGATCTCGCATAGATCATCCTGGTGGCGGATGCTGCGGCACCGAATCAGGGTCCTTGTGCGCCGAGCTTCGTATCGTGTTCCGACGTGTTTTCTTTCGCCAGCGATTCGTAACCGGAGATGACGTCGAAGAGTTCTTCGTCTATCGAACTCTGGCGCAGGCGGTGGAATGAACCATGGAGACTCTCCAGCAAGTCGTCGATGTTCTTGTCGGCGCGCTGCATGGCTGCGAGGCGGCTCGCGTTTTCGCTCGCGAGGGATTCGGCGCACGCACGGAACAGCGAGACGAAAAGATATTCGCGGATGAGAGCGCGCAGGGTCGCGGCGCGGTCGCCTACGACCTCGGGCAGATTTGCCGTCGGCCAGGGAAGTTCGGCTAGCTTGCTGCGCCAGGTTTCGTCGAGCGGCAGCAACCGCAGGTTTGCGGGCGCATAAACCGCTCCGCCCCCAGGATGGTTGTAAAAAAGATGGAGTTCGGTCATTGCGCCCTGATCATGGTGCGCTTCGCTCTCGACGAGAATCTGCCCGATGAGCGGGGTAATGGCCTTGACGGAATTCGGCACCGCGAAGAGTCCGGCCATCGGCAAGCCCGCGTCGGACAGGCGGGCGTGCGCGCGTTCACCGACCGCCCAGACCCGATGCTTTCCGGGGAGAGCGGCCAGAGTCTTCACGGCAAAATCCGCCACTACGTCATTGAACTGTCCCACCAGTCCCTGATCGGAACCGAATACGATCGCACTGATCGAGGCCACTTGCGCAAGTTTTCCGACTTCCGTCAGCGGCGTTGACGGCGTGCTGCCGCGGAAACAAGTGCTCAACCCCAGTTCGACCGCCCGATAATAGTCGGCCAGGGCGCGTACCGATTGCTCGTATTGCCCGATACTCGAGGCGGCCAGGGCTTTCATCGTGCGGACGACGGACTGGAGATCGCCGGCGCTGCTGATCTTTCGGCGCAGGCTCGCCGTGGTATCGCTCATGGCTTCTCCTTGGCTGGCGCCTTGAGATTCGACGGAGTCCTGGTTTCGGGCTTAGCCTCGGCCTCGGCTTTGGCTTCAGCCCTGGCCTCGGCTTGAGGGCCGGATTCGACTGTGGGCCCGGGCTTTGATTGCGGCTTTGGCTGGAAGGGCATGAGCGCGAGGTGGGCAATTTCGACAATGGCCGTACGATCTTTATCGCTCAAGTTGTCGGCGGCATCCAGTCGTCCGTTCACCTCCGCAGGAATTTCCGTCGCCGCCTTGCGCACGGCTTGCTCGGCGTTCGTCATCTGGTCAACCGGCACGTCGTCGAAAAGTCCGGCGGTCAACGCCAGTAGCACGGCGATCTGCTCGGGCATGGAAACCGGAGAAAATTCCGCTTGCTTCAGGCAGGCACGGATGCGTCGTCCATGTTCGATGGTCTTGCGAGTGTCGTCATCCACGCGGGCACCAAACCGGGCAAAGGTTTCGAGTTCCTCGAACTGCGCGTAAGCGAGCTTGAGGTCCCCCGCCACAGCGCGATAGGCCGCCCGCTGCGCCTTGCCGCCGACGCGCGAAACGGACTTGCCGACATCGACCGCAGGCAATACGCCCAACTCGAACAGTGACGGCGAGAGGTAGATCTGTCCGTCGGTGATGGAAATCAGGTTGGTCGGAATGTAGGCGGAAATGTTCTGCGCTTCGGTCTCGATGATGGGAAGCGCGGTCAACGAGCCGCCGCCGAGCCCCTTGCGCAGGTGCGTCGCGCGTTCGAGCAGGCGCGCATGGATGTAGAAGATGTCGCCGGGAAACGCCTCGCGCCCCGGCGGGCGGCGCAGCAGCAGGGACAGTTCGCGATAGGCGCGCGCGTGATGCGTAAGATCGTCGTAAACCACCAGCACGTCGCGGCCTTGATTCATGAAATGCTCCGCGATGCTGGTCGCGGCGTAAGGGGCGATGTAGGCAAGGCCCGGCGGGTCGTTGCCCTCGGTCACGACCAGGACGGTGTAATCCATTGCGCCCTTCTCGCGTAGCGTCGCTACGGTCTTCGCCACGGCGGAGGCCCGCTGGCCGATGGCGCAATAAACGCACAGGACGTCCTTGCCGTGCTGGTTGAGAATGGTGTCGATCGCAATCGCGGTCTTGCCCGTCTGGCGATCCCCGAGGATCAACTCGCGCTGGCCGCGCCCGATGGGAATGAGCGCGTCGATGACCTTGAGCCCGGTCTGCAGTGGCGCCGTGACCGGCGCGCGATCCATGATCGGCGGGGCGGGTCGTTCGATCGGCAGGCGCTCGCTTTCGGCTACCTGCCCTTTGCCGTCGAGCGGCCGGCCGAGCGGGTCGATGACGCGCCCGAGCAATCCGTCGCCCACGGCAACATCCATGACCCGGCCTGTGCGCCGAACTTCATCACCGGCATGAAGTTGCCAGTATTCGCCGAGCAGCACGACGCCGACTTCGTCGACGTCGACATTGAACGCGATGCCGGGCACGTCGCCGGGAAACATCACCAATTCGTCATAGCCCACGCCGGGGAGCCCCGACACCTTGGCGATGCCCGTGGCAATGCTGGTGAGGGTGCCCACCTCCCGTGGCGTCAGTCGCGGCGTGAAGGTTTCCCGCACCTGGCCCATTGCGGCAAACGCGCCGTCGAAAACAGCCTGCAGGCTTTCGGGTTCCATACTCATTGGTTCTTTGTTTCCGGCTTGAGTCGTTCCGGTTCGGGCCCGGTTTTGGTTTGCGCCTTGCGGATCTCTTGCTCCGCCTGATCCCAGTTCTGATTTGCGGATGCGCTCTTGCGGCCTTGTTGCTCGTACAGTTCAAAGGCGCGTTTGGCGATCTGCGGCCTCAGATCGGTCGGTGTCCCGGCCTGCACCATTTCCTTTTCCTTCAGCAATTCGTCGACGCCTTGTTCCAGCGAAAAGAGATAGTCCGCGATGCTCCAGGCCACTTTCTGTCCATTCGCGCTGAGTTCGATGCCGCCGACGAGATCCGGCGCGGTTTCGAACCGGATTTGTATTTGCGCAGAGAAGGTTTCGCTGAGCGCATTTTGTATCGCCACGCGTTGCACTGCGGGCAGTTCGGACACACTGCGCACGACGGCAGGGCCGGACGCCGATTTCAGGGCCTGCGCGAGGCTCGCTTTCGCCTGGCCGTCCATTTCGCGCAGGCGGCGGGTGAACACCTCGCCCAGGCGTTCTTCCAGACTGGTCGTAGCGAGATCCGCCAGCGCCTTGCGCGCGATGGCAAATACTTCCTGTTGGGTCCGGCGACTGATGGCTTTGCCCAGGCTGCGCGCGTCGTTTCTGAGCGTTTCCTGTCGCTTGGCACTCAGGGCGTCGGCCGCCTTCCGTGCTTCGTCGAGGAGCCGCTCGCGCTCGCCTTTGGCCGCGTCTTTTGCCTGACTCAGGAGCGCGTCACGCTGCCGGTCAAATTCTTCGTTCTTGTGCTGAAATTCGTCGCTCTGCTTCTGGGCTTCGGCCTTTCTCGCGTCTGCGTCCGCGAGGGCCGATGCGATACGCTTCTCGCGCTCGTCGATGGCACGAAGGATGGGCTTGTAAAGGAAACGTTTCAGCAGCCACACCAGGATGAGGAAGTTGAGCGCCTGCGCGGCGACCGTGAACCAATCGATGAGCATGGGTTATTTTCCGGCGGCCTGGGCGATGACGTGATTCCAGAACGGATTGGCGAAAATCAGAATCATCGAAACCACGAAGCAGTAGATCGCCGTGGACTCGATCATCGCCAGACCCACGAACAGGGTCCGGGTGATCGTGGCGGAAGCGTCGGGTTGCTGCGCCAGCGAAGTCAGCGCCGTTGCAACCGCCCGGCCTTCCGCAAGCGCTGGTCCCATGGTGCCGAAACCGGTGGTGATGCCGGCGATGACGATGGATGCCACCGCGATAATGGTCATGCTGTCCATAGCGTGTCCTTTGCAGGGTTCGTTGTCGTATCAGGGTTCGGGGGCCGGCTCGGGTCTGGATTTACGGGTGCGCGTCGCGGCCGCGATGTAAACCGCGGCCAGGATGCTGAAGATGTAGGCCTGCACCATGCCGGTGAGCAGGCCCAGCGCAGTCATGACGATGGGAAACAGGAAAGGCGTGATAGTGAGCAGGATGGCGATGATCATCGCCCCGCTCATCATGTTGCCGAACAAACGCACGGCGAGCGCCAGCGTGCGCGAAAGCTCGCTGATGATGTTGAACGGCAGCATGATGAACGTCGGCTTCACATAGGAAGTGAGGTAGCCGCGTATGCCTTGTTCTTCGATGCCGAAAAACGGCACGGCGACGAAGACGCACAGCGCAAGCGCCGCGGTGGTCGACAGCGAGCCAGTCGGCGGCTCGTAGCCGGGGATGACGGTGGCGAGGCTGGCCGTTGCGACGAACAGGAACAGCGTGCCCAGAAAGCCGAGATACTTTTCCGGATGGCGCAGGCCGACTTCGCCGATCTGTTTCGCGATGCCGGTGACAACGATCTCCAGAAAATTCTGCCAGCGGGATCGCTCCATATCCATGGACAGTCTTCGCGTGACCAGTTGTGAGCCGACGGCCAGCGCGAGCATCAGCCCCCAGGTGTACACGATGGTGGCGTTGAGCTTGAGAAACCCGTGCTGCCAGAAAATTATCTCGTCGGGACTAAGGCGCATGGCTGGCCTCGCTTGCCGGACGGGGCGAAGTGCCTGCCGACGGCCGGGTCAGCCTCAGCACGACTATGCGTGCCATGACGAATCCAAGCAGACACGCGAGCAGCCGCTGCCAATGACCGCCGGACGCAAAATAAAATCCAACCAGGGTAAGGCTCATGCGCGCCAGTCCGCTGCCGAAGAACCAGAGCGCGGGCCTTGGGGACGAGGCACCCTTGCGAACGGTCCACCAAAGGCCGCCAAAAAAGACGGCGCCGAGAAGTCCACCCTCCAGCCACGCGAGCAGCAGCGTTGGCGCTTCACTCATCGTTGTCCTCACGGTCCTCTCTTATTGCCTTGTCTTCCCTGGCGACCCAGTGCCACGCATTCAGACAGCCGATCACGAGCCCGGCTATCAACAGCGCCAGCGTCCAGGAACGCGTACCCGGGTGGTGCTTGTCGAGCCAGAGCCCAAGTGCGGCGCCGAGCAGCGTCGGAACGACCACTGACCAGCCGATCAGCCCCATCATGCCCAGTCCGGACCACACACCCGGCACGGGGTTGCGCCGTGCCTTGAGTTTGCGTACCGCCTTCGCGCCCACCTGCCGGGCCAGCGTCGGTTCGCTGTTCGTGGTTTTCCCGGATCCCACGTCATTCTCGTCATTCATGTCGAATGGCCGCGAAACGGCGCACAAATCCCGCTTCCAGTTTCGCCATGACCGAACGCACGCTTTGCTCCTGCTCGTCCAGAGCCAGAAATTCCCGCTCGACGGCGGCGCGCAATTGGCCGAGATCGGTCCCGCTGATGGCACGACGCACCGAGACCATCACGTGCGCTCCGCTTTTGATCAGTACGCCTTCATCGACCGCCACGCAGACTTCGCCCTGCGTGTCGGCCTCGTAGATCAGAATCCCGGGCGAGAGCGCCGCGACGCAATCGAGCCGATGCGGCAAGAGCCCGAACGAGCCCTCGCGCGTCTCCGCCACGATGCGCGACACGCCGGTTATCTCCGCGAATACCTGGAATGGCAGCAGGACCTTAAGATTCATCCATGGCGGCGGCATGTGCGACCTCCTGCTGAGGTTTCGGATGCGGCTCGGGCGTAGCTTTGGCCGCCGTCCCGGTGGTGCGCTTCGGGTCGGTCTTGGCGGCAATTGTCGACTCGGGTCCGGCTGGAGTTGCCGAGCCGCCCGGTTTCGTTTTTGCCTTGGCCTCGTCGATTGAGCCGATCATGTAAAGCGCGCTCTCCGGGTGGTCCTTGAATTCGTCGCGCAGGATCCGCTCACAGCCGTCCAGCGCGTCCTCGAGGCTGACGAGTTTGCCTTTGAGCCCGGTAAATTGCCCGGTGGTGAAAAAAGGCTGGGTGAGGAAACGCTCCAGCCGGCGGGCGCGCGCGACCACGCCGCGGTCCTCCGCAGAGAGCTGTTCCAATCCGAGCATGGCAATGATGTCCTTGAGTTCCGCGTATTGCGCGAGTGTGCGCCGGATTTCCTGGGCGAGAAGGTAATGGCGTTCGCCGACGATGCCCGGCGTGGCCATCTTGGAACTGGATTGCAGCGGGTCGATGGCCGGATACAGGCCTTCGCTTGCCCGCTTGCGCGAAAGCACGATGGAAGCGGACAGATGCGAGAACGTATGTACCGCCGCCGGATCGGTGAAATCGTCTGCCGGCACGTACACGGCCTGGATCGACGTGATCGCACCCGTGTCGGTATTGGCGATGCGCTCCTCCAGGCCCGACAGCTCGGTGCCCATCGTGGGCTGATAGCCCAGGCGCGAGGGCATCTGCCCCATCAGCCCGGACACCTCCATGCCGGCCTGGATGAAGCGAAAAATATTGTCGACCAGCAACAGCACATCTCGATGCTCGTCGTCGCGGAAATACTCGGCCATGGTCAGCGCCGCATGGCCTACGCGGAACCGGGCGCCGGGGGGCTCGTTCATCTGTCCGAATACCATCACCATGTTCGGCAATACGCCGGCATCCTTCATGTCGCGATAAAGCTCTTCGCCTTCGCGGCAGCGCTCACCGATGCCGCAGAATATGCTCACACCGTCGTGGTGCCCGAGCATGTTGTGGATCATTTCCGTGAGCAACACGGTCTTGCCTACGCCCGCGCCGCCGAACAGGCCCGCTTTGCCGCCTCGCTCGAGTGGCACCAGCACATCGATGAGCTTGATGCCGGTCTCGAAGACTTCCGACTTGGTCGAGCGTCGCGCCAGCGGCGGCGGCGCCCGGTGCACCGAGCGCCATTGCACACCGGTCAACGCCGCTTCGCGGTCGATGGTGTTGCCGAACACGTCGAACATCCGCGACAGCAGCCCTTTGCCCACCGGCGCCTGCAACGGCCCGCCCGTATCCTCGACCGCCATGCCGCGGGCAAGCCCCTGCGTTGGCGTCAACGCGATCCCGCGTATGTGACGCGCATCGCGCTGAGCCAGCACTTCGATGACGATCTGGCCGTGCTCTCCGGTGCGCAGCACCGAATAGATCGGCGGCAGGCGCGCGTCGAAGCGGACGTCGACGACGCTGCCGCGTACCGCGACGACGACGCCGACATTCTCGGTGACGGCCTCACCGCTCATGATTGATTGTCACAAATCGAGTCAATGATCATGCCGACCCCTTATCTCCTGGATAATGATCCGCTTCGACTATTTCTTGGACTGGTTGATTATCACGACAACCAGCAAGACCACCACCAGCGTGCCGATGAGGGTCCAGATCCACATTCCCCCGCCCATCCAGCCACCCATCCAGCCGTCGGTATGATTCATCGTCTAGCTCCTTTTTCGTTGTGCTGCGACCGCCCGCCATCCGGAAATCCAGATCATTCCCGCCTTTACCGGCTTGTCATCGTTTTATATTCAGCAACCGCGCGTTGATGGCCACAATTACCGTGCTCGCCGACATCAAGACCGCGCCCAGCGCGGGCGTGAGCAGCACGCCCCAGGCGTATAGCGCGCCGGCGGCCAGCGGAATGGCAAAGGTGTTGTAGCCCGTGGCCCAGAGCAGGTTCTGGATCATCTTCCGGTACGTGGCCCTGGATAACTCGACGATGGCGACGACATCCAGCGGATTGCTGCGCACCAGGATCACGTCTGCGGTTTCGACCGCCACATCTGAGCCCGCCCCGATGGCGATGCCCACATCCGCCTGCGCCAGTGCGGGGGCATCGTTCACGCCATCGCCGGTCATGGCCACCAATATGTTCCGGGTTTGCACTTCTTTTACTTTGGCGGCTTTGTCCTGGGGCAGGACTTCGGCGAAGTACTCATCCAGCCCGACCTGGTCCGAGACCCATTTGGCTGTTGCCTTGTTGTCGCCGGTCAGCATCATGCAGCGGATGTTCAATGCCTTTAGGGCATCGATGGCCTGCTTCGCTTCAGGCCGGACGATGTCGGCCAGGGCAATCGCGCCTTTCAACTTGCCGTCGACGAGGACAAACACGACCGTCTTGCCCTGCGCTTGCAGCGGCCCGATGCGCGGGTCGGTGAGGTCGATGTTCTGTTCTTGCAGGAACCCGGGGCTAACCACTTTGACCTCTTTACCTTCGACCGTGCCTTCGGCGCCTTTTCCGGGAATGCTTTTGAAGTTTTCTACAGGTAGCTTTTTCTCGGAAGACGCGACGATCGCCCGGGCGATGGGATGCTCGGAATTGGCATCCACTGAAGCCGCATACTTGCGCAGGGTTTCTTCGTCGATGTCCTGCCCAAGCACCAGCGTATCGGTCACCCCGAAGCGGCCCTCGGTCAGTGTGCCGGTCTTGTCGAAAATAATGGCCTGCAGTTTGCGGGCGCCTTCAAAAGCACCGCGATTGCGGATGAGCAGGCCGTTCTTTGCGGCCAGTGCCGTGGAGACGGCGACCACCAGAGGCACGGCCAGGCCGAGCGCGTGCGGACAAGTGATGACCATGACCGTCACGGCGCGTTCGATTGCAAAGGCCAGTCCCTTGCCCATGACGAGCAGCCAGATAAGGAAGGTGATGGTGCCGCTGCCAAGCCCGATAAGGGTGAGCCACAGCGCGGCGGTGTCGGCGAGATTTTGCGTCTTCGATTTGCTTTCCTGGGCCTGTTTGACCAGATCGATGACCTGCGACAGAAACGAATCTTTGCCGGTGCCTTTGACGGCGATGGTCAGCGCGCCTTCGCCGTTGATGGCCCCGCCAATGACCTTGCCGCCGCTCGCCTTGGTCACCGGGGTCGATTCCCCGGTGAGCATCGCCTCGTTGACCGAGCTCTCGCCGTCGACAATGACGCCGTCCGCGGGAATTTTCTCGCCGGGTTTGATGAGAACCTTGTCATCCACCGCCAGTTCGCCGAGCGGGACATCCTTCACGCTGCCGTCTGGCATCAGCTTGTGGGCATCGGATGGCATGAGTTTGGCCAGTTCCTCCAGGGCCTTGGAGGCTCCCATCACCGACTTCATTTCGATCCAGTGCCCCAGCAGCATGATGTCGACCAGGGTGGCCAGCTCCCAGAAGAACATCTTCCCGGTCAGGCCGAATACCACGGCGCTGCTGTAGATATAGGCCGTCGAAATGGCGACGGCGACCAGCGTCATCATGCCGGGCTGGCGGGATTTGAGTTCATCGAACAAGCCCTTCAGGAACGGCCAGCCGCCATACCAGAAGACCGCCGAAGAAAAGCCGAACAGCACATACAGGTCGCCGGAAAAACGCAAGGCGTCGCGCAGGCCTGCCAGCGACTGCAACATCGGCGAGAGCAGCAGAATCGGCAGGGTCAGTACCAGCGCGATCCAGAACCGCTTGCGAAAATCCGCCGCCATATGGGCGTGATGGTCGTGATGGCCTGCGTGGTCGGATGCGGGGTGCTGCAGTTGCGCTTCGGCCTGCAACCAGTTCCGTTCGGCATGGCCTTGCGGACGACCTTCTTCCTGATAGATGGCGTATGCCTTCTTCGCTACCTCATCCTGCGCCGGCTTCGCATCGGAAGCGCCGGGCTGGTCGGAATGATGTTTCATGACGGGACCTTCCTCGGCCGTTGCGATGGCCGCGATTCGACGAGTTGCGTGATACCCACTGGCCTTCTCACGCCGCTTCCATGGCGGCGTCGTATTCGCCACGGCGCGCAGCCCGATTGCACGCGGCGCGATGGCGCAGCGCCCGCTGTGCGGCCGGCACGTTGGCCTCCTGACCGCGCCAGATCTCCATTGCCGACTGCTGGATGGCCCGTGCAAATGAAAACGACAGCGCCCAGGGCGCCCGCGACTTGAAGCGGACATTCATGGCATTCAACCGGGCCGATGCCAATTCGCCGGACTGACCACCCGACAGGAACGCGATACCAGCAACGGCGGCGGGGACCGATTGCAGGAAACACTCGACCGTGGCGTCGGCCACCTCGTCCACCGTTTGCTGTTTCGGACAGGCCAATCCCGGCAGCACCATGTTGGGCTTCAGAAGCATGCCTTCCAGCGTCACCCGTTGGATGTAAAGCTGATTGAAAACCGTATGCAGGACGTCCGCGGTGACCTCGCGGGACCGCTCCAGGGTATGCGAGCCGTCCATGAGCACTTCAGGTTCGACTACCGGGACCAGCCCGGCCTCCTGGCACAACGCGGCGTAGCGCGCCAGCGCCTGCGCGTTGGCTTCGATGCAACCGCTGCTGGGGATGCGATCGCCGATGGTGATCACGGCGCGCCACTTTGCAAACCGGGCGCCCATTTGCGCGTACTCGGCCAGGCGCTCGCGCAATCCGTCCAGGCCTTCGGTTACTTTCTCTGCGTCATGTCCTGCCAAATCCTTCGCACCGGCATCCACTTTTATGCCGGGAATGATGCCCACACCGGTGAGGGCTTTGGCGAACGCAGTGCCGTCCTTTTTCTGTTGGCGGATCGTCTCATCGTAGAGGATCGCGCCGCTGATGCTCTCACCGAGGCCGGGCGTGGTAATGATCAGTTCGCGCCAGGCGCGGCGGGCTTCGACCGTCTGGGGAATGCCCAGCTTCGCAAATCGCATGTTGCAGGTGGGATTGCTTTCGTCCATGGCCAGCAGGCCCTTGTCACCGGCGACGAGTTCACTGGCGGTGTCGATCAGCGTCTGCGTATTCATTCTTGAGCGGCCCACTTCCAGTTGCGAATTTCCGGCATGTCCCGGCCGTTCTTGTCGATGTACTGCTTGTGCTCGATCAGCTTGTCCTTGAGCTGCCGCTTCAGGTAAATGCCTTTGTCGCCGGTTTGCGGCAGGCGGTCGATGGTGTCCATCGCCAGATGAAAACGGTCCAGATCGTTCAGCACCGTCATGTCGAAAGGCGTGGTGATGGTGCCTTCTTCTTTATAGCCGCGAACGTGGATATTGGCGTGGTTGGTGCGGCGATAGGTCAGCCGATGGATCAGCCACGGATAAGCGTGGTAGGCGAAGATCACCGGTTTGTTCTTGGTGAAGATTTCGTCGAAATCGGTGTCGCTCAAGCCGTGCGGGTGCTCAGTTTTCGGCTGTAGCTTCATCAGGTCGACGACGTTGACCACGCGGATTTTCAGTTCGGGAAAATGCGCTCTCAGAATGGAGACGGCCGCGAGCGTCTCAAGCGTTGGAACGTCGCCGCAGCAGGCCATGACGACGTCGGGCGCGACAGCCTGATCGTTGCTGGCCCACTGCCAGATGCCGATGCCTTCGGTGCAATGCCTGACGGCGGCGTCCATCGTCAGCCACTGCGGCGCCGGATGCTTGCCCGCGATCACGACATTGACGTAATGGCGGCTGCGCAAGCAATGGTCCATCACCGACAGCAGGCAATTGGCATCCGGGGGCAGGTAAACCCGCACGATATCGGCCTTCTTGTTGACGACATGATCGATGAAGCCGGGATCCTGGTGCGTGAAGCCGTTGTGGTCCTGGCGCCAGACGTGCGAGGCGAGCAGGTAATTCAGCGACGCGATCTTGCGCCGCCACGGCAGGTGAGAGGTGACTTTCAACCATTTGGCGTGCTGGTTGAACATCGAATCAATGATATGAATGAAGGCCTCGTAGCAATTGAACAGTCCGTGCCGCCCGGTGAGCAGATAGCCCTCGAGCCAGCCCTCGCATTGGTGTTCGCTCAGCATCGAATCGAGCACGCGTCCGGCGGGTGCAAGGAATTCGTCGTTCGGCAGGGTAGCCGCATCCCATTGTCGATGGGTCACTTCAAAAAGGGACTCGAGGCCATTGGAGAGCGTCTCGTCCGGACCGAATACGCGGAAGTTGCGTTGCTCGGCATTCAGTTTCGCGACGTCGCGCAGGAAAGGCCCGAGCACCTGCGTGTCGCCGATGCCCGGCGTGCCGGGCGTCGGCACCTGCGCCGCATAGTCACGGAAATCCGGCATGCGCAGGTCGCGCAACAGCATGCCGCCGTTGGCGTGCGGATTCGCCCCCATGCGCCGATCGCCCTGGGGTGCAAGCTCGGCCAATTCCGGTTTCAGCCGGCCCTGCTCATCAAAGAGCTCCTGCGGGCGGTAGCTCTTGAGCCAATCTTCCAGAAGCTTGAGGTGTTCCGGATGCGTGTGCGGGTGCAGCGGCACCTGATGCGCACGGAAGGTTCCTTCAATCTGAAGGCCATCGACCACTTTCGGTCCCGTCCAGCCTTTGGGCGACACCAGCACGATCATCGGCCAGCGCGGCCGCGAGGCGCTGCCGCTGGCGCGCGCGTATTGCTGGATCTGCTTGATTTCCTCAACGGCCGTGTCGAGCGCCGCGGCCATTGCCTCGTGCATCGGCCCGGGTTCGTGGCCCTCGACGAAATAGGGCGTCCATCCGTAACCGCGCAGCAACTGCTCCAATTCTTCGCGTTCAATGCGGGCGAGGATGGTCGGGTTGGCAATCTTGTAGCCGTTGAGATGCAGGATCGGCAGCACGGCGCCGTCGGTGACCGGATCGAGAAACTTGTTGGAATGCCAGGCCGTGGCCAGCGGTCCGGTTTCCGCTTCGCCGTCGCCCACGACGCACGCGACGAACAGATCCGGATTGTCGAACACCGCACCGAAGGAATGGCTGAGCGAATAACCCAGCTCGCCGCCCTCGTGAATCGAGCCCGGGCACTCGGGCGATGCGTGGCTCGGAATGCCGCCTGGAAACGAAAACTGGATGAATAGCTTGCGCAGCCCGGTCTCGTCCTGGCTGATGTCCGGATAGATCTCGCTGTATGTACCTTCGAGATAGGTGTTGCCTACGACCGCCGGGCCGCCATGGCCGGGACCGGAAACGTAGATCATGTCGAGGCCGTACTGCTTGATGACGCGGTTCAGGTGCACGTAGATGAAGTTCTGCCCCGGCGTCGTGCCCCAGTGCCCGAGCAGCATGTGTTTGACATCATCGAGCTTCAGCCCCCGCTTCAGCAGCGGGTTGTCGTAGAGAAAAATCTGCCCGACCGAAAGGTAGTTCGCGGCCCGCCAATAGGCGTCCATCTTGCGCATCAGCCCGGTATCGAATGTCTTCGTATCTGCTTTCATGCTTCCAGTTCCCGAGTCGTGCGCGACGAGCCGCCGTTCGAAATCATTGATCTGCGCGTAGCGTTCCGAATAGACTGCTTTTGAACCGAGATCGTGAACCCGGCGTTATCAACACATCCTCGTAGTGCGAGCGTGCTTTCGCCATCAGTGTTTGCGCGAATGACTCAGACAAGGACTTGCCCTATTGAATCAGGCGCAGCGATCGCATCGCAGTAAGGCCCCATATACAATGCGTGGCAAAACGAACTTGTGGGATTGCGCCTAGCAAATCATGATGCCCGCTCACCGGCATGTTGTATGTTCGGTAGCGAACATGCCGTTTAGGCTTCCGTGCACCTGGAAACCACGCTCCGCGGCGCGAGAAAGGCCCGTCACTACGGATGAAGCGTGCCCGGTCCTCGGAGAAAAGCACTTCATGGCTATCGGGGTTCGACGCCGAGCGGCTGATGGGTTGCCGGCCATACGCTGCTGCTCGCGGTATCGCGCAGGAAAAGATAACTTCCTCACTCATCGCACGTCGCGTCTTCGCTTCATCCATAACCAGCGCAAGGCGACGAGGGTGCGCTCGACCGCGTCCGCGCGTGTCATCTAGCCGCGCTCAACGCCCGCCGGATAAACGGATAGCGCGAATCCGACCACAGCGATGCTCGCCGGGGCCTCCTTGCGCGAGGTGTCAGCGACCAGGACGTTGGCCAGATTCACCGTATGCACGAAGTAGTCGAACGCATTACGCTGCAGTTGGTCGAGCAGCGCCTCGTCCGACTGCGCGCGATGTTCAGTCATGATTGTTCATGCGCCGCCGCCCGGTGCAGTTGGCGAACCGCTGCCGATGGGCGCAATCGCCCTATCGACGATCGTCTGTGCTTCCACCAGAATGCTGCGTAGGTGGTCGCCGTCGCGAAAACTCTCAGCATAAATCTTGTAGATGTCCTCGGTGCCGGAAGGGCGCGCGGCAAACCAGCCGGTTTCGGCCACCACTTTCAATCCGCCGATCGGCGCGTCATTGCCCGGCGCGCGGCTGAAGACTTTCTGAATGGCTTCGCCCGCCAGGGTCGTGGATTTCACCTGCTGTGGCGAGAGTTTCGATAATTGTTCTTTCTGCGCCGGGGTCGCGGCTGCTTCGATGCGATCCGCGAAGATCTCCCCGAACTCTTGCGCTAAATCGAGGTAGATTTCACCCGGATCATGACCCATTCGCGCTGTAATTTCCGCTGACAGCAAGGCGGGCACAATGCCGTCCTTGTCGGTTGTCCACACGGTGCCGTCACGGCGCAGGAAAGATGCCCCCGCACTTTCTTCGCAACCGAAGCCGAGTGAACCATCGAGCAAACCTGCGGCAAACCATTTGAAGCCGACCGGCACTTCGTACAGTTGCCGTCCCAGCCTGGTGCTCACGCGATCGATCATCTGGCTGCTCACCACCGTTTTCCCAATGGCAGCATCTTTGCGCCAGGCGGGCCGGTGCTGACACAGGTAGTCGATGGCCACCGACAAATAATGATTCGGCGGCAGCAGGCCCGTGCTGCGCGTGACAATCCCGTGCCGGTCGTGATCGGTATCGCACGCAAAGGCGATGTCGAAGCGGTCCTTCAGTTCAATCAGACTCTGCATCGCGTAGGAGGAAGACGGGTCCATGCGAATCCGGCCGTCCCAATCGACCGTCATGAAACGAAAAGTGGCATCCACCGCCTGATTGACGACCGTGAGGTCGAGCTTGTAGCGATCGCCGATCGAGGACCAGTAATGAACCCCGGCGCCGCCGAGCGGATCGACGCCCATGCGAATGTGTGCGCCGCGAATAGCGTCCATGTCAATCACGTTGCCGAGGTCGTTTACGTAGGCATTGAGAAAATCGTGCTCGTGGGTTGTCGAAGCGTGAAGCGCCTTGTCGAAGGAAATCCGCTGCACGCCCTTGAGGCCGCGCTGAAGCAGTTCATTGGCCTGTTTTTGGATCCAGCCGGTAATGCCAGTGTCCGCCGGCCCGCCATTGGGCGGGTTGTACTTGAAGCCGCCGTTGTCCGGCGGATTGTGCGACGGCGTGATGACAATGCCGTCGGCCAACCCGTTCTCGCGTCCGCGGTTGTAGGCGAGAATTGCATGCGATACGGCGGGGGTCGGCGTGTATTCGCCGCCCGCCGCCATCATCACCTCCACGCCATTGGCCGCCAGCACTTCCAGCGCGCTGGCAAATGCCGGCTCGGAAAGCGCGTGTGTGTCGATGCCGATGAAGAGCGGGCCGCCGATGCCTTGTTTCTTGCGGTACAGGCAAATGGCCTGGCTGATTGCCAGCACATGCGCTTCGTTGAACGTTTTGTCGAATGCCGAACCGCGATGTCCGGAGGTGCCGAATGCCACTCGTTGCAACGGGATCGAGGAATCTGGCGCCTCGCTGTAATAGGCGGTGACGAGTTTGGCGACGTTGACCAACATCGCAGGCGGCGCAGGTTTTCCGGCCAAAGGGCTGATTCTCATTGCGGTCCTGGTTGATTGGCTGAATGTGCGTGCGCTGTGGCGGGTGCCGATTCTGGGGCATGACGCGCTATTGGCGCCTTGGCCGCGGCAACGAAGTGCGCCGGCTCCAACCCGAAATGCTGCGCGACAGCTTTCAGCGGCGCCGACATGCCGAAAGTATGCAGACCGAGGATGGCGCCTGCGAAGCCAGTATAACGCTCCCAGCCGAAGGCCGAGGCTTCCTCGACCGCCACGCGAGCCGTGATCGCCGGCGGCAATACCTGGTCGCGATATTCCTGAGTTTGGCTTTCGAACAATTCCCACGACGGCATGCTGATGACTCGCGAATTGATGCCATCGGCTTTTAACTTTTCATACGCAGTCACGCAGAGCGGAACTTCGCTGCCGGTCCCCAGCAGCAGCACGTCCGGTTTGCCGTCCGGGGCGTCGGCCAGTACGTAGGCCCCCAGCGCCACGCCGCCGGCGCTCGCGTATTTCGAGCGATCGAGAGTAGGTACTGCCTGCTGCGTCAGCACCGAATCAACGCATTAGTCGAACTGTCATGGCGTAACTGAGACTCCTGTGGGCTTTCCAGTTCGGGTAGCAGCTTGTGGGCGGGGCAGCGCCGCGCCGGTCACCTGACTCATTTAGCCGTGACCCCGGCAGGCTGCGCACTTTTTTCCTTGATGCGCGATAGCAATGCGCGCCACGATTTCGAGAAAGCGTCGGCGCCTTCGCGCTGCAGTCGGGCGGCCAGTGCTGCGTCGTCGACGCCTTCGCGCCTGAATTCCTCGAGCACAGCCTCGGCATAGCCGCCGTCATCTGGAATAGCGGTTCCGACCCTGCCATGGTCTGCAAATGCGCGCAGCGTCTTTTCCGGGATGGTGTTGATCGTGTCTGGCGCTGCGAGAGCCTGGACGTAGAGCGTATCTGGTGCCGCAGGATCCTTGGTGCCGGTGCTGGCCCAAAGCAGCCGCTGCGGATGCGCGCCGGTCCGTAGGATCTTTTTCCAGCGCGGCGACGCCAGCAGGTCGCGATACGCCTTGTAGGTGTGCATCGCGATCGCGATACCGAGGCGGTTGCGGTACTGCGGTGAGATCTCCTGTTTGACAGCAACATCCCAGCGGCTGATAAAGAGCGACGCAACGGATTCGACCTTCGGGTCGAGGCCGGCAGCGATGCGGCGTTCGATGCCACGCATATAGGCGCCGGCGGCGGCGAGGTAGTGTTCCCGTGAGAACAGGAGGGTAACGTTGATGGGCACTCCGGCGAAGATGGATTCCTCGATCGCGGGTATGCCGGCTGCCGTTCCCGGAATCTTGATGAAGAGATTCGGGCGTGCGGCTGCCGCCTGCAAGCGCGCGGCAGCGTGTATCGTCTTCGCGGTGTCGTCGGCGAGCAGCGGGGAAACTTCGAGCGAGACCCAACCGTCGACGCCGTCGGTCGCCTCAAAGACCGGACGGAACAGGTCGGCAGCCTGCGTCAGGTCCTGAAGCGCGAGCGCGAAGAACAAGTCCTCGCCCGACTTTTCCTGGCGCACCAGTTCGTCGATCGCCCCGTCATAGGATTTCCCGCTGCCGATCGCGTGTTCAAAAATGGTCGGGTTCGAGGTGAGCCCCGTCACCGACAGATCTGAGATGTAGCGTGCCAGCGTGCCGTTGGTCAATATTTCGCGGGTGATATTGTCGAGCCAAAGACTTTGCCCAATATCATGCAACTGTTGCGTCGCCTTCATGGCGCCTCCTGTTCCGCATGGCCGGTATGGCGTCTCCGATAAGCCGTGCGTAGGGCGATTCCGCTCCCGGCTGTTCTTCAAAAAGGTTGACGCGAGCGGCGAGCGCGACTGCTGATCTGGGGGAGAGCCGAAAGCGCAGATAATTTCCCCGCCCGGTCGCAGTAAAGAGAGTCGGCGAACAATCTTTGCGGCGGCGGCTTCAGTTCCACCAGGACCTCGGCCGCCGTTTCAGCCAGATACTTGCCTCGACGCCGAAATCTTCAGAAAGCGTGATCTGGACGCTGGCCACGCAGTTACGGTTCCAGATCGGCTCCAGAAACGAATTGGCGAGTCATCAACTCGACGTCCTTTCTGCAAACGACATCCAGGATCACTTCGACAATGAGTCCGGGCCTCTTTTCTGGCCCGATTTGGCTTACTTCATCTGGGTTGCGCGCCGCTTCAGCGGCAATTGGGAAGTGTCGCCGGGTTTCCTGCCGGCGTTTTCCCCGATCGCCTCGCTGGTCTCGCCCGGATTGTCGCGATGAATCTTTGCTTGCGCCAACGTCTCGGTCCGGACCGCCTTGGTCTCTTTCACACAGGTACGCGCGTCACTGCCCGTGAGTTCTTTGCATTTCGCGATAGAGTCGGCGTAGTCCGTCTGTGCCTGGGCTTTGGCAGCGCGGTATTCTTCGCTGCGCTTTGACGCATCGATCTTGGCAACTTCCGCGGACATGGCGACGCGGTCTGGTTCGGCATTCGGCTGGGTATCGGCCGTAACGTTCTGGGCCATTGCCGACGATCCAACGCCGACGAACAGACCCAGGACCAATAGAGAGAGCGGGGTTCTTTTCATTTTCTGGATTCCTTGGAAAAAACACGCGAGGGTCCGGAGGGCTCCGCCTTCGCCTGTGTTCACGTGGCGTTCCCCGGTGGCGCTTTACTTCTGGCATCCTGGCCATTGCGGCCCGGTCATGGTGCCTGGATCACCAAAGGCCAAGCTAGGCTGTGTCGACTCGCTTGTATGTACGCCAACACACACAGGATTGATCATTTTGCGACGTGGCGCGCGAAATCGACGCAAGAGCGAAGGCATCAATGTCGGCTCGCTTACAAGCTGTCCTTCGAATTCTTCCGCGATGGCATCGCCGGCTGTGGCCGGACGCCGCAAGTGCCGCAGCGACGATCGCCGTGTCCGTGGCCAGAGACGTAGATCGCTTCCGAAACGTCAGTAGCGCCACCACGCCTGCCAGCGCGAAGGCCACCGGCGTGCCGCCGTGCGCCAGTTGCACCGCCAGGCCCAAAACCGCAAAAATCCCGCCGCCGACCATCCCGCCGACGCCGATCGCGATCACCGCCCACAATCCGATCTTATGGGCCGCTCGCCTGGATCGCCTCCGCTCGACACCATCCACCGCCATGGTGGCGGGCCCGGGTCCATCGCTCGCGGTAATCCCCCAGCAGCAGCGGCCGTACCCTTTGAACTTGAGCGGATTGTCGATCGCATATTGCTGCTGCACATAGGTGGCGCGGCGGCTGTTCTCGAAATAGTCAATCCCCTTGTCGCGCATGAAGAGGTCCTGAATGCCGCGAAAATCGATCCAGAGGTGCGAAAGCTGGTGCGTGAAAAGTGATCCAGCGTACAGATAGTCGTATCCATAGCAGTGTTGCCACCGATAAGTCGAGCTCCACGCGGCGTAGCCGCCGTCAGACAGCGGATGCGTGGGAGAGCCGAGCGCAAGGATATAGAGCAAGACTGCTTCATCGTAGCCCTGCCAGCTATACTCGAGGAAGCCGCTTTCGGGCTTCCAGCCGTGCGTCAGCGTTGCACCCTGGTTCTGCGCCCAGTGCCAATTGGCGCGGCGATAGAGAGCGTCGGCGAGGGTCCGGATCTCGTGCTCGGGGGCCGACTCCGAGTCAAAATAACGTCCTGCCGTCAACATGCCGGCCAGCAGAAATGCGCTGTCAACCGTCGACAGTTCGCATTGCCAGGCGCGCCGCCCGGTCCGCATATCGAGAAAGTGATAGTAAAGGCCCTGGTAGCCGGTGGCATCGGGTTCAGGGCCGTGCGGACTGTTGCAGAAAAAGCGCAGTGTCGCGAGCGTTAGCTCGACAGCGGCGGCACGCGATATGAACCCGCGCTCGATCGCCACCGGGTAAGCCGCCAAGGCGAATCCGGTGGCGGCGATGCTGGCAGGCCAATCCGTAGCGGTCTTGTCGCGCACCAGTCCGTTGGCGCGATTTACCTCATTCAGAAAGTACCTGAATGATTGGAACTGAAGAATTTCCACCTCGGCTTCGATGACCAGCGACTTAGCGTGCAAGCGAGAGGCCACGGAAAAATCGCTATTTCGCCAGTTGCTTGCGGAAGGACTTCAGTTCCCGCTGGCGTTTCGCGCTGGTCTTTGGATAGGCCATCTCGAGTCCTTTGAATGCATCAAGGATGACCTGGGAAACGATCAGCCGGGCGTTCTTTTTGTCATCCGCAGGCACGACGTACCAGGGCGCGTGATCGGTGCTGGTCGCGCCCAGGCAAGCCTCGTAAGCCGTCATGTACTGCTCCCAGTATCCTCTCTCGTAAAGGTCGGCGCGGCTGAACTTCCAGTTCTTGTCCGGCTCGTCGATACGCGCCAGGAATCGCTTTCTCTGCTCTTTCTTCGAAAGGTGGAGGAAAAACTTGATGACGCGCGTGCCGTTGCGGTAGAGATGGTCTTCCAGGTCAACCATGGAGCGATAGCGGTCCTTCCAGACGGAGCCCTCATCGAGCAACGCGTCCGGCAGACCCTGCGCACGCAGGATCTCCGGATGTACCCGGACGATCAGCACTTCCTCGTAATAGGAGCGGTTGAAGATGCCGATGCGGCCGCGTTCCGGCAAGGAGCGCGTAGTGCGCCACAGAAAGTCGTGCTCCAGCTCGGTTGCGCTCGGGTGCTTGAAGCTGAACACCTGGCAGCCTTGCGGGTTGACCCCGGACATGACGTGGCGGATGGCGCCGTCCTTGCCGGCGGCGTCCATCGCCTGGAAAATCAGCAGCAGCGCATAGCGGTTGGACGCGTAGTGAAGGCGCTGCAACGCGCTAAGCTGCTCGACGTGTCGCTGGAGGAACTTGTGGTAATGCTTCTTCGACTTGTACACAGGCGCTACCAGCGTCGGCCGCTTTTTGAGGTCGACATGTTCCCCCGCCAACACCCGGAATTCATTGGCGTCAATCTTCATCTTCAATTCTTTTGTTGTTCAGGCGTCTGAGTCGAACGACCGTCGTCGCGGTAGCGCATTGTCAGCATGCGGCTGGAGCCTTCTGGCGCGGCAGTTATATCGAACGAAAGGGCCTGGTTCGGCAATCGATGGTAGGTGCCGTAGTAGGAGACGAACCCGTTTTCGTGATTGACCTTCATATCGATCGGTAGCTTGCGGCCGGTAAGATCACGAATCTTAACTGTAAGGACGGCGGGTAAGGTCGCGTTGCCGGCGCGGCTTTTTTCCATAACCGTTATATTCAGGATAAAGACGGACGGTCCCTGCTCAAAGCCATGCGCCTTCGCCACGGATGCCGGGATGGTCTCGCTGCTGACGGTGCTGCTGCGCAATGTGTAGTTACCTTCCGTCACCTCATGAGGTTGCGCGCCGGCGAAGAGCGGCGTCCAGGCAGCCAGGCAGATGAGGACGGTCGCGATGTGATTCGATCCGTTCATATTTGCAGTTCTCCCGTGACAAGGTACGCGGCTTCAGGCGATTCCTTTTGACGCCGGCCATCGAAGCGGACAAGTGCGCGTCGCTGATCTCGCCATTTTGTGAACGCGTGATCCGCACGCTTCGGCGCGAGTGCCTCGACTGGCTGATCCCCATTGTCAGAATCCCACACCTGGCCGTTGCGGCCCGGTCATGGTGCCTGGATCACCATAGGCGACGGTACGCTGTGGCGACTTGCTTGTATGTGTACCAACGCACACTAGGCGTTTATTATGTTGCGAGGCGGCGCGCGAAATCGACGCAAGATCGAAGGCATCAAATTCGGCTTGCTCACAAATCTCACGAGTGTGGAAAAGGCAAAGAAAACTCCGGCAATCAGCCCGCAGCCGAGTGCGGACAGGTCCGGAACGTTCCCATTTCAAGCAGGCTCATCTCATTCATGTGGCCCCTGCTAATCAGTCTTGTCTCTCGAATCGGTTTCTGAACTTTCCCAATACCCGGCACTCTCACTGAGCATCGTGCAATCAGTGCCCAGTCCCCTGCATAATAGGGGTGATCCGCACTGACCCGGGACCGCCGTGATGATTTCCTCCTCATTCGATTCGCTGCGCGGCTGGTTTCACCCCGACCGCTGGCAGCAGTCGCCCGCGGCCGGCTACACGCTCGCGATCGCGTTCACCCTCCTGGCGCTCTGGTCCCGCTCCTGGGTCCAGCCCTACATCGGCGACAGTGCTCCCTTTTCCACATTCTTCGCGGCGGTGGCCCTCACAGCCTGGTTCGGCGGCTACGGCCCCTGCATCCTGGCGGTGATTCTGGGGTCTCTGTGCTCGTGGTATTTCGTTCTCGTCCCCGTCACTACCTTCAAGATACCAGAGCAGCACCAGTTGATGGCCCTTGGCGTATTCGTGCTCACCGGCCTCATCATCGCGGCGTTCAGCGGCCGCATGCGCCGTGCCCTGGATGCGATGTACCTGGCCAAACTCGAAAGCGAAGGGCGCTCGATCGAAGCACAGCGCTCGCAACAGATCCTCGACACGCTGCTGGAAAACGTCCCTGAAGGCATCACCATGGCGGGGGGGGCGCCGGACTTCCGCATCGTGGCGCAGAGCCGCTTCGCGCAGAAGGTGATCGGGCCGGCTTCTGAAAAAATCATCGGCATGCCTTCAGGAGAACATTCCGCGCCCACCGGACTTCTCATGGCCGACGGGACTGTCCCCCGCAAGGAGCAGGTGCCGCTCTACCGCGCGACGCACCATGGCGAGAACATCCAGAACGAACCCTGGATCATGCGCCGCCCGGACGGCACGCCCATGCATGTGTTGGTGAACACCGTGCCGGTGCTTGATGCAAAAGGCGTGATCCTCGGCGGCATCGGCTGCTGGCGTGACGTGACCAGCGAGAAGCGAGCGGAAGAGGAGAGCCGGCGCCTGCTGGAAAGCGAGCGGGCTGCGCGCGTGGAAGCCGAGCGCAATGCACGTGTCAAGGATGAATTCCTGGCGACCCTGTCGCATGAACTGCGCACGCCGCTGAATGCCATAGTCGGCTGGATGCACGTCCTCAAGTCGCGCCCGCCGGACGCGGAAGTGCTCATGCAGGCGATTGCCGCCATCGAGCGCAACAGCCGCGCTCAGACGCAATTGATCGAGGACCTGCTCGACATGAGCCGCATCGTCTCGGGCAAGTTTCGCCTCGAGGTGCAGACACTGGACCTGGTGCCGCTGATCCACGCGGCACTGGAATCGGTCCAGCCGGCGGCCGAGGCCAGGGAGATCCGGTTCGAGTCCATGCTGGATCCCGATGCCGGCCCAATCAAGGGCGATGCCAACCGCCTGCAGCAGGTGGTGTGGAACCTCTTGTCGAACGCGGTCAAGTTCACGCCCAAGGGTGGACGCATCCGGATTCATATGCAGCGCGTCAATTCCCACGTCGAGTTGAGCGTGACGGATTCTGGCATCGGCATGAGCCCGGAATTTCTCCCGCACGTCTTCGAGAGGTTCCGCCAGCAGGACGGTTCAATCACCCGTGCTCAGGGTGGGCTGGGTCTGGGCCTTGCGATCGTGAAGGAACTGGTCGAGCAACATGGCGGCTCGGTCGAGGCGAAGAGCGCCGGGAAGGATCAGGGTTCCACGTTCGTGGTCAGACTGCCGGTTGCAATCGCCGATGCCCGCAGTGCCGATACCGCAAACGCCCTTGCTGACGCCAGCGGGATCTCGCTGGAGGGGATGTTGATCCTGGCGGTCGACGACGATCCTGATGCCTGCGCCGTGCTGAGGCGCATCCTGGAAGACAGGAACGCGAAGGTCGAAATCGCGAACTCGGCCGTCGAGGCCCTGGAAAAACTGCAGCACCTTAACCCCGACCTCATCATCAGCGACATCGGCATGCCCGAGCGCGACGGCTACGCTTTCGTGGCGGACTTGCGCGGGTCTTCGGAATCGCGCTTGCGCGAGATGCCTGTCGTGGCCATGACCGCCTTTGCCCGTCCGGAAGACCGCATCCGCGCCTTGCAGTCGGGATACAACATGCATGTCACCAAGCCGGTCAATGCGCTGGAATTGCTGACTGTCATCACGCGCATCCGTCGGTCGGGTTAAGGCTTGAGCGTTGTCGCCACAGAGGCGCCGAGGACGCAGAGAAAACCGGGCAGTGAATCCGCAGACACAGGTATCAACTCAGGCAAGAAAACGGCCTGCCATACCCGACGCGACTCATCTTATTCCGCCAGGCTTTCCCTGCGCGCTGGTTCTTTGCTCTTCCTCTGCGTCCTCTGTGCGTCTGTGGTGAAAAGGTTTTACTAGTGGGTCACGCTTGATTCCCTGGAGTGTGACGGTTGCTGCCCCGGTCGCGGATGCGCGCGTTCCGCGAATTCCTCCACCATCTTGCGGGTGAAGGCAGGCAGGTCGTCCGGCTTGCGGCTGGAAACCAGCCCGTTGTCCACCACGACCTCACGATCCACCCATGTTGCCCCGGCGTTGATCAGGTCATTTTTCAGTGAAGGCCAGGACGTGATGGTGCGGCCGCGCACGGCATCGGCCTCAATCAGCATCCAGGGGCCGTGGCAGATGGTGGCGATCGGTTTGCCGGCATCGACGAAAGCCTTCACGAATGCCACGGCCTGGGGCTGCATGCGCAACTGATCGGGGTTCGCCACACCTCCGGGCAGGACCAGCGCATCGAAATCCTCGCTGTTGGCCGCATCGAGCGAAACGTCGACCTTGAAGCGGTCGCCCTTGTCGAAATGGATCCAGGCCTGGACTTCGCGTTGTCTGGGGGACACGATCATGGACTTGGCGCCGGCCTCATGCAGCGCGCGCCTCGGTTCCACGAGTTCGGATTGCTCGAACCCATCCGTCACCAGGACCGCGACTTTCATCCCTTCAAGCGTGGTCATCGGCTAACTCCTTTGTGCCAAGGATCGGCGGCGATCCGTCCTGGCCTTGCGCTGTTCCGGCTCCTGCATGGTGCTGCCGCTGTTCTGCGGCGGGCCGCCGGGATCGGCAAGGTTCTGGGCGAACTGGTGCGTCGATTTCGGGCGGCTGTTGTCACTGTCGCGCGGGCCGCGCCGGTCGGTGCCGAACTGCGGCGCACGCGACCGCGTTTGCTTGTGGGTGCCTTCGCCCTGCGTTGAATGGTAGGGCCGGGCTTTATCCGGCGTGCTGCCGCCGGCGTTGGGGTTCGAAGAGGGTTCGGTCTTGTTCATGGTGTGTTCCGGTCTGTGAATGGGCACACGCCTGTGTTTGGCTGCGGGCGTGCCTGCGGAGATGGGCGCCGGGAGAATGCATGCCAGGACTGATGCTGTAAGCGGCTGACCGCTGGCAGCGCGAAACTTGCCGCTTCCGGACGTCTTACTGGTTCGACAGGCTTTGAGCGCTTAGTTCAAGGGGATTTGGTCTGCGAACGGCGGGTAGCCCCGTTAGAGGCGTGTGCTCCCGCCCCTAACGGGGGGTGCCGCCCCCTAGATTTCCTGGCCGCTGGCGCTGTGGAGCAGGCAGTCGCGAATGAATGCGGTTTCGTGCTCTTCCGGCTTTTTCGGCTCGTCAAACACCCCGGCCGCGCGCGCGCTCAGGAACGCTTCGTCGGCATCGTCCTGCACGAACCAGCGCAGTTCCGGTGGGAAGGCACGGATGACCAGCAGGTCTTCCTCCAGCTTGCCGAGGAAGAATTCCCGGGTCACGCCGTTTTCCCGGGCAAGCGCGGCATTACGGATGAACTCGCCGCCCTCGCCGCATTCCGCGAGGGAAATGTTGCGGGCCGTGGCCTCGGCGACCCACGTAATGCTCAGGGCAAAAAGGCCGACTGCGTATGCAAGGCTTCGGATCATTTTCTTCTCCTGTAGCCCCGCGCCGCCGCGAGTCTTGGGCAGGTCAAAACCATGTTATTGACTCGCTGGTTCGCGTGGTGCCTGCCTGAGTGGATTGTAAGTCCGAAAATTCGTTCTGTTAAACTGGTTTCGCGTGCTGCATTGCGATTCGCCGCTTTGCGATTCAGCGCTTTGCGATTCGGCGCCGACAAACTGCGAGGGGGAACTGCCATGACAAAAAGATTCCCACTGATCAAATCGATCGCCGGCATGGTTCTGCTAATGCTGGCGCAGGCCGCCGATGCGGATCGCATCTCGCGGATGGAAAAGACCGAGCTCTGCGTGTACGTCTCCAAGCTCGAGGTCGCGGCCTACTACTATTTTGAGCAGGGCCGGCCACGTGAGGAGGTCGTCATCCATTGGCATGGCGACGAAACCGAAAACGAGATCGCCTTCATCAACAAGACCGTCGACGATGCCTATGGGTGGCTGGCGAGCTGGAAGGAAAGCAGCAATGCCATGCTGTCCGCGCAATCCTTCGGCGACATGATTTACCAGGCCTGCATGCGGGGAAATTCGCTCTGATCCGCATCTGCTCCGGCCTGCTGCTCATGACGCTGGCCTGCTCCGCGGCCGCGCAGAAAGACGCCGCCGAGAAAGTGCAGGAAGGCAACGTCAACAACTGGATCGAGTACTACAAGAAGCAGCGCGAGGGGGCGCAGGGCGATGCCGGTGCAGAGCAAAAGCGCAAGGACAAGGCAAATCTTGAAGGGGAGCAGGGAGAGCTTTCACCTGACCGGGCCCCGAATCCGGGAGAACGCCCCAAGTAGAGAATTTCTCTCAGCACTCAGCACCCAGCACCCAGCACCCAGCACTCAGCACCCAGCACCCAACCCAGTCCCTTTTTTTCGCCCGCCAGGCGAAAAAAAAGGGTGCGCATGGCGCACCCGTAAGTCAGTCGCAGCCCCCGAAAGGGAGGAGGAGGGCCGCGGCCTTGGAGAGATCAGCTATTGCAGGTCGCGTCGATGATGCCGGCGACCAGCGGATCCGCCGGATCCTTGTAGAGCGAAGGCTTGGTGACCTGGCCGGTCCAGACGGTGGCGCCGGTTCCGACTTCACCCGACGTCATGGTCCAGGCTTCGAAGCCCAGGCTGCGGTCTTCGCAGTCGACGGCGTAGTGAAGGATCTCGGATTTATGCGGAAAAGCAGCATCTCCGATGGTCTGCACCGTGCTGTAACTGCGCAGGATACGGGCTGTCTTCAGGGCGCCTTCGTCGCGAATGCTGGTGCGGTCGACGAACACGATCTGGTTGCTGACCTGTGCCACCAGGCTCCATTCGCCGGCAAACGAGGTGGCTGCCGTGAGGGCCACGATTCCAGCAACTAACCACTTGGCTGCATTGAGGAAAAGAGTTGCTAATACCAGTTTTATTGGGTTCATTTTCGGGTTCCTTTACGTGAGCTGAAATCGGGTACAACGCTACTTTGTTGCATGGCAGCAAATGTAGGCCTATACAAGCCAAACAGGAAGGGAGGCAGTTCGCATATGATTCATGCCGATAATGCATGTAATGGGGTGGGGGAATGGATCGCCTGACCGCAATGGAAGTGTTCGTGCGCATCGTCGAGACCGGAAGCTTTTCCGCCGTGGCGCGCGAGATGGGGATGACCCAGCCGACGGTGAGCAAGCAGCTCACCGCGCTGGAAAAACAACTCAAGACCCGGCTGCTCAACCGCAGCACCCGCCAGCTCTCGCTGACCGAAGCCGGCTCTTCGTATTACGAAAGCTCCAAGCGCATCATCGATACCGTGCACGAGGCGGAAGGCAACCTCGGCCTGCTGCAGACGCAGCTCACCGGCGTGCTGCGCGTGAACAGCTCGATCGGCCTCGGCCAGGTCTACCTCGGGCCGCTGCTGCTAAAGTTCCAGGAAGCGCATCCCGGCCTTTCGCTCGATCTCTCGTACGCGGATCGTTACGTGGACCTGGTGGAAGAGGGCATCGACGTCGCCATTCGCGTCGGCAAGCTCAACGACTCCACGCTCGCAGCGCGGCGCATCGGCAGTTCGCTTCGTTGCGTGATCGCCACGCCCGAATACCTGCAGCAGCACGGTACGCCGCAGGTACCGCAGGACCTCGTCAATCACAACTGCCTGCTCTATGCGTACCTCTCCACCGGCAACGAATGGACGTTCAACAGCAAGGAAGGCGAGATCCGCGTCAAGGTGTCGGGCAACTTCCGGTCGAACAACGGCGAGGCCATCCGCCAGGCCGTGTTCGCCAATCTCGGCATCGCCGTATCGCCCGACTGGCTGATCCTGCGCGAACTGGACGAGGGACGGCTGATCGCGATCCTGCGGGAATATGCACCGGCGCCAGCGGAAATCAACGCGGTGTATCCGTCGGCGCGCCACGTGTCGGCGAAGGTGCGCGCCTTCACCGAATTCGTCCGCGCGGAGTTTCAGAAGATTCCGGCGTTGAAGATCAGGTAAGGAACGATCGATGAAAGCGGGGCCGCGGTTCGAGGGCCGCGGGCCGAGTGAAAGCGCAATGCTCGAGGGCGGCTATTCCGCCGAAGGATTACCGGCAATCCAAGGCTCTGCTGTCACTCAAACCTCGACCCTCGAACCTCGGCCCTTGTTCTTTCTGATGCAGCCGGCATGTCGCCACAGAGAAATTTTTAGCTCGCTTTGTGTGCGGAAAAATCCAGCAACTCCATGATCCGTAGAGAGAAGCCGTCAAACCTATCACTTTGATAGATTTGACAGCTTTGCCGCTTGGCGAGGAAAGTGTTCACCAAGCGGCGGGCACAGCGCCGTTCATAAAAGAAAAAAGACAAAAAAGGCGATGTTGGAAAAAGGGATTCGCAATTGGCGCCGCAAGCGATGCAGTCGTTTGAACGGAAGCGGCTGTGGGAGCGAAAGGGAGAAGGAGCGCAGCGCGACGCGCTCGACAGCGACGCACTGGTCTGGGTGCTGGCCGCGCTCACCCAGTATTTCCGCATTCCCTTCGACCCGCGGCTGGTGCAGGGACAGTTCCCGCCGCCGCATGGATTCGAAACGATTGTTAGCGCAGCCGCGGCGCTCGGGCTGCGCGCCGGATGGAAGGCACGGCCCGCCTCCACACTGAACAGGATTGGGGCGCCGTTCGTAGCTGTACTGGCGCCCAGGATTTCAGAGCCGCACCCTGGTACCGGTGCCACCCGATATGTAGCCTCCCTGGCCCCGGAGGCATCGGACCAGCGGCTCGTTTTTATACTGCGGATCGAAGACGGGCGCGTCGCCCTCTTCGAGCAAGGCCAGTCCAGCCACTCGATCCTGCCGTTCGCGGAATTCGCGGCGCGATATGCGGGACAGGTGCTGCTGGTCACGCCGCAACGAAAGGCGCCGCAGGATCCCGACGTGGCGTCGGTCCGCGAGCCTTTCGGATTCCGCTGGTTCGTCCCCGAACTCCTGAAGCATCGCAAGGTGTTTCAGGATGTTCTTCTAGCGTCGCTAGCACTCCAACTGATGGCCCTGGCGACGCCTCTTTTTACGCAGGTGGTGATCGACAAGGTCATCGTTCACCACACCCTCAATACGCTCACGGTCATCGGCATCGGGCTGGCCGTGTTCCTGGTCTTTACCGCAGCCATGACCTGGGTGCGGCAATACCTCATCCTGCATACCGGCAACCGGATCGATGCCGTACTTGGGCTGAGGGTGTTCGAGCATCTGTTCCGGCTGCCGCCGCGGTATTTCGAGCATAGACCCACCGGTGTGCTGGTAGCTCGCGTACAGGGAGTCGAAACCATTCGCGAGTTCCTCGCCAGCGCTGCGGTGACGCTGATGCTGGACTTGCCGTTCATGGGCATCTTCCTGGCGGTGATGTTCTGGTACTCGTGGCAACTCTCGCTCATCACACTTGGCATATTGCTGGCCATCGTGGTGCTGAGCCTGATCGTCGCCCCGATGTTCCGCCGCCGGCTCAACCAGCAGTTCCTGCTGGGCGCACGTAACCAGGCCTTCCTCACCGAATACGTGTCGGGCCTGGAAACCGTGAAGTCGTTGCAGATGGAGCCGCAACTCAACGCCCGCTTCGGTGAGTACCTGGCTTCCTATCTGGATGCGGGATTCAGGACCAGAACGCTGGCCAACAGCTACCAGGTCGCCGCCAACACGCTCGAGCAACTTCTGACGTTGTCCATTCTCTGTGCCGGCGCCTGGCTGGTGATGCAGGAAGTCGGGTTCACTATCGGCATGCTGGTCGCCTTCCAGATGTTTTCCAGCCGGCTGTCGCAGCCGATGCTCAAGCTGGTGGGGCTATGGCAGGAATTCCAGCAAGCGGACATTGCGGTCAAGCGCCTTGGCGATCTGATGGATGCGCCGCAGGAGCCGTACTCCACCGTTCCGAGCAGAGAGGGCAAGCGTCAGGGCAAGATCGAAATCGAGAACCTTGCCTTCCGTTACGCCGACAACCTGCCTTACCTGTACCAGAACCTGAACATCACCATCGAACCTGGTCAGTGCATCGCCATCATGGGGCCGTCAGGCTGTGGCAAGAGCACGCTGGCAAAGCTGCTGCAGGGTTTCTATTTGCCCTCCGAAGGCTCGATGAAAATCGACGGACACGACATTCGCCACCTCTCCGCCAACGAACTCAGAAGCAGCTTCGGCGTCGTTCCCCAGGAGACGATGCTGTTCTCCGGCGCGATCTACGACAACATCGTCCTCGGTCATCCGCTTGCCAACTTCGAAGACGTAGTAATGGCCTGCAAGGCAGCGGGGATTCACGAAACCATCGAGGCGCTGCCGCAGGGCTACCAGACCCCGATTGGCGAGCACGGCGCTGGACTCTCCGGTGGGCAGAAGCAGCGCATCGCCATCGCAAGAGCTTTGCTCAAGCGGCCGTCGATCCTGATATTCGATGAGGCGACCAGCAATCTGGATGACGAAACGGCGAATGACTTTGGCGAGACGATCAATCAGCTAAGGGGCAAGGCGACCATTCTGATGATCGCTCACAAGCTTCCGGTTGGCATCAGGGAAATTGAGACGTTGGTCCTGGACGGAGCGGGGCCTCGATGAAAGTTTCAGGACTAAAGGGGTCAGGCCTGCATAATTGCATAAAGATGTTTTCTCAGGGCGTCGGCGATTTCTCCGGGGCTGCGCGAAAGCTTCTCCAAGTTGGCAATCTGATGGCTTAGTGTCGAAGGGGAGCGCGAGAAATGTTCTGCAACTTCAGTAAGTGCACAGGAACGAAGCTGGATGGCAAGCCAGGCCGCGAGTGCGCGGGCCTGGGCGGTCTGGCGGCCGCGGCCCTGGGCGCTGAGCGCGTCCTCGGTGAGACCGTAACCCTCGCATACGTAGGCCACGATCTGTTTGAGCGAAGGGGGCTTGCGTATTGTTTCATGCTTGGGAAGCACCTTCTTCAGGAAGTCTTCCTCCCCGACCACCCGACCATCTGCCTGCCCGCCGTAGAACACCTCCGAGTGTCCATCGCGCGCTCCGGCATCGACAAAGGCCGCAAAGCGCCGCCTTGCGGGATCGAGTTGATTTCCGAATTGACCCAAGATCCAGTTGGTCGTCAACCACGCCAGGACTTCCTGTCCGACATAGGCGCGATGGCTGCTCCAGGCATAGCCCCCGGGGTGGCTGACCATTCGGGACCGAACAGGATTGAGATGGAGATAACGTACCAGCGCCAGCCCATATCGGTCGTGATCCACCAGAAAGGCCTTGAAGCGCCCCTGGAACACATGCCCGATCCTGTCGAGTCTGGCGTTCAAATGGCGGGTGTAGCGGAAGGAAAGATTCTGCATGCCGGCCGACAAGCTCGATTCCCCGGCCTGAAGCGCCAAATGCAGGTGATTGGTCATCAGGCAGAAGGCGTGAACTCTGTAACCGAAACGCTCCACGCCTTCGGCGAGCAGATCATAGAAGTACCGTCGATCTGCCTGAGTCAGGAACACGTCCTCGCGCGCATTGCCGCGCAGGATGACGTGGTACAGACCACCGGGGGCATGAAGTCTGGGTTTGCGAGCCATAAGGGGGAGGATACATGATCAATTACGCACACTGCAGGCCTGACCCCATTCGGGAGGTGTCATGAGGTTTTACTACATCAGCATTTTCAGCGTGGTGTTCCTGGGCTTGATCTACCTGATCGGAACGGGCCTGCTGGCGTGGATCGGGCTGTGGTTGCGCAAGAGATGGAAGAGGGCGTGGACGGTGATGGTTCCGCTTTTTTTGTTGCTTTACATTGCGCCGATTGGAGAGGAGTTCTGGATCGCTTGGAACTTCGGGCAGTTGTGCAAGAAGGATGCGGGGCTCTTCGTTTACAAGACGGTGGAGGTGGAGGGATTCTACGACGACACCACTCATTGGTGGCGGCAACTGGCTGAGTCGAAATATCAATTTATGGAATCGAGGGATAACACGTACGGTGGTTTGTACCGAGTCGAGCGTGATGGCAGTGGAGTGCGTCACTTCAAGATCGAACGCCCCACGGCGAGGTATCACTACAGGTGGCCGCACATGGACACCCCGATGCGTCACAAAGTCGAAAAGATTGAGCGCATCGTTGTTGATAGTCAAACAGGCGAAACGTTGGCTCGCGAGACAAAATACCGAAGAAAGGCACCGTGGTTCTTTATCGGACTGGATCGTCCGGTGATGTTGTGTCCTGGTCCTGGCGAACATCCGCTTGAAAAGTACGGATCTGTTTTTAACTTGGCACTTAAACCGGCAAGAAACTGAAAAGTGGGAGAGCTCTAATGTCTACGATACTTGATTACTACAAGTACGCAGCGCTGGCTACCGCCGCCTATGTGCGGATGGGTACGGAACCACTTACGGGCCAAACGTTTGCGGAAGTTGGTAGGGATCAAAAACGCCTCCCCTTGTCGATCGCGACAGAGCTTTTCAATCCGGCCGACCCAAATGCGTCGCGTTGGACCATCGCCCACTACTACAGCGGTGACGTGCCCGGAACGAACGACGACACGGGCTTTGCGGCGACGCTTTTCAAGAGGGAGGACGAAAACGTACTGGCCATTCGCGGGGTGGATCTCGCTGCTGGTTTCAGGGAATGGTTCAAGGACCTGGTGGGCGCAAGCGCGGGAGGCATAGGCTTGCTGGGTGTGGCGGTGACACAGGTGGTGGACATGATCAACCTTATCCAGCGATTGTATGGGGCGGGGATGGTCACCCAGCTCAGCGCCACGCTGACTCTGACGCGTCCCGATGAACCGGGCGCGCACTTTATCGCCTTGCAAGGCAGTCTGCCCAGTCCCCGTCCCATTCCCGGGTTGCCGGGCATCCCGATTCCGATGTACTTGTCGTTGAGCACCTTCCAGGCGCCGGGTGAAAAGCGCCTCGAACCCGGCGACAAAATTACCCTGACCGGACACAGTCTGGGTGGCCACCTGGCGATGGTGGCGGCGCAGTTGTTTGGCGACCGCATCAATCCCGATGTCTATCTGTTCAACAGCGCCGGGTTCGATCCGGTCAGCGTGAACGTGGCCTCGGCGGCGGCGAGCCTCTCGGTCTATCTGGGGCCGGTGGCGCAGGCGCTTATCACAGGCGCGAAAGTCGCCCTGGCCGAATCTCTGGGCTCGAAAGCACTATTTCTTTCCAGCGATTCGCAACAGGCCAGCTCGAGCGTCATTGGGGGAATCCGTTCCGTGCTCGGCACCCCGGCCGGTGCTTTTACGGTACACAACCTCGAGAGCGAAGACAGCAGTCCGGGCAACGATTTCAGCGTCGTGGCCAGTGTATTCACCGGAGCGGGCGGCCTCGGAACCGCGGTGCTGGTGGGCACCGAAGTCAACAGCCATTCGATCGAACAGATCATGGATGCGCTTGCGCTGCATGCGGTGTTCTATCGCCTGGATGACACTCTGACACTGGAAAAGATCAAGAAATTTGTCGATGCGGTCGAGAAAGTCCCTGGAAGGAGCGAGGAGGTTCTGACTGAGGCGCTGCATGCGCTGCTGATAGCAGGCAGCCGCTTTGCCCGGGATGGGTTGCAACTTTCCATTTCAGATGCTTCAGCGGGGGTGGATGTCTGGACGGACAAAGGAGACATCACTGCGCGTGACGCCTACCACACTGCAATTCTGGAATTGAACAGGCAGCTTGATGAAGGTGACCTGGAGAACATTCAAGTCGTGTCATTGATCAACGAGCCGTCACAACCAATGACCAGCCAACAGTTGATCGACCGCGCCACCTACGGGCCCGACGAGCATGCCTATCGCTATGCGCTGAAGAAACTGTTGCCGTTTTCGGTTACGGGCATCGACTACCAGACATTGCACAACTTCAGCGGTGAGCTGGAACTCTACGACCGGCAGCGTCACAGCGGGACGCTTACGACGGACTGGATCAAGGATCGGGCGGAATTTCTTTACTGGAAGAACGTGGCTTTTCGAGGGGATACGGACCTCGCATACGCAGCGGAGACTCCCGATCAGATGTTTGTCGATCTACACACCAGATCTCGCGTCTTTACAACCACCGTCACGGTGGAGGACGGCCTGCAGAAGCCGATCGATCCGCCCCGCTTCGTCTTCGGCGGCGACTACCCGGATTTCGTGACCGGCGGTAAAGAAAGCGACCGCCTCTACGGCGGAGCGGGGACCGATTTTCTTGCCGGCTTCGCGGGCAATGATCGCCTCGAAGGCGGACAAGGTTTCGACGTCTACCAGTACGGGGCATTGCGAACCACGGGCCCAGAGGGAAATGTCAGCGACAGCAACGATGGCCTGGATACCATCCTGGATACGGATGGTCGCGGGGTCCTTCGCTATGTCGTGGACGACCCGACGAATCCGCAGGAGGCCGCAGTCATTGCCGATGCACGCGTCAAGGTATCGGATGCCGAATGGAAGAGTACCGACGGCCGCTTCGCTTTTTTCAAGGCGCCGAACGAAGCAGGCCTGATCGATCTGCGGGTGGAAGTACTGGATGGCCCCGGCGGCAGCATGATTCTCAAAGACTGGCGGGAAGGCGATTTCGGCATCCGGCTCGGTAGCGACCGCGGTGCGACCGAGGCACCGAGTCCGGTTCGCGTCGTTACAGGCGACAGGAAGCCGGAGGTTGCTGAAGCGATTGTTCCCGCTACCGAAGACGGGCGCCCGGCCAACGTACAGCCGGAGTGGCGCATCGTTGCCCAAACGCCAAATGAATTGGAATCCTCTGTGACAGTTGGATTGAGCGAGGTCCCAGAATTGCCGGGCAATACCCGGATAGTGTCCCGAACAACGAATTTTGATTCCGAAGGAAACCCGGTTTCGGACACGCTCGCTCTCCGGGAAGTGGTGACCTTTGCCCTGACCTTCAACCGGGCGGACGACCTCGGGAATCTGGAAGGTACGGATCCGGAGCCCGATCGGCCTGACGTGTTGTACGGCAGCGAGGGATCCGATGTCATCATTTCTCTCGGCGGAAATGACCAGGTTCACGCAAAAGGCGGCGCGGATCTTATTTTCGGCGGGACGGGAAGCGACGTGTTGGACGGTGACGCCGGGGACGACCGGATCTATGGCGAAGCCGGCAAGGACAGGCTTCGTGGCGGCACGGACCACGACGATCTGTTCGGCGGCCTCGATGGCGACATACTCAATGGCATGGAGGGAAAGGACCGTCTCGCGGGAGAGGGCGGCAGGGACCTGCTGTTTGGGGACGACGGCAATGACGAGCTGTACGCCGATGACATGGTCGAGGCTATCGGCCTCGCGGCAGCAATCAGAAATGGCGAGACACAATCCGGAAGCGGCATTCAAGGCGAATGGCTGGACGGGGGTGAAGGCGACGACCTGGCTCTCGGAGGCGCCGGCGACGATCAGCTAATGGGCGGCGGTGGAAACGATGTCCTGATCGGCGGTGGCGGCGACGACAATCTCAATGGCGATCGTTACGGCATCTCCGTCGATCCCGATTTCTGGCGGGTCGAACGCGAAATCGTGTCCACCGACGGATTGAGGCTCTTTCGGGAGCAGTACAACGCATACATCCAGTACGCGGAGAGTGCAAATGGGGGCGACGACCTGATCTATGGCGGGGCGGGTGCAGACTGGATGTTCGGGTGGGTTGGTCAGGATCTGCTCGACGGCGGGGACGGCGACGATATCGGCTTCGGTGGCGCGGGCGATGACATATTGATGGGGGGAGCAGGGGCGGACGAGTTGAGCGGCGACAACGGGGACAACTCGGGACCGGGCGCCGACTTTCTCGATGGAGGAAGCGGAGCGGATATTCTCTGGGGTAACGACGGCAACGATATTCTCATCGGCGGCCACGGCAATGATGAGTTGTACGGTGGCAGCGGCGACGACGTTCTGTTCGGCGGAGCGGGAACGGACGTGCTCAAGGGCGGTGCGGGTCAGGATACTTATGTTTTCGAATCGGTGGAGGGCAAGGAGCAGATCGATGATGTCCCGGACAATGCTCCGGGTTCCGTTTCGGAAAGAAGCATCCTCGTGCTGGGCGACGGTCTTGAGCGTGAGGACTTCAAATTCAGACAAGGCAGCCTGATGCTCGACTTCGGCGAGGGCAACGAGATCCATTTCCTCGGTTTCGACAGGGACGATCCGTGGTCTACCGCGGTCCTCGGCGAAATTCAATTCGCCGACGGCACGTTCATGACATTCCAGGATGTGCTGGACCAGGGATTCGAGCTGGATGGAACCGAAGGCGACGACAACGGCGAAGAAGGCGCCGCTCCGATGCTTGTCGGGACAGCAGTCAACGACCGCATTCACGGACATGCCGGGGATGACATCCTTGCCGGCATGGGCGGCAATGACGTTCTGGATGGCGGGGATGGTGCCGACATGCTGCAGGGCGGTGCCGGGGATGATGCGTATGTCGCCGATGGCACCGATACCATATTTGACATGGAGGGCCGCAATTCCCTGGCTTTCGCGGATTCGACGACGGTGTTCGATGTCGAGATCGGCCGGTTTCTGATCGATGAGGCCGCGCACTGGGCACTGTCGATCGGCGGCCACGGTTTTCTGGCCATTAATGCTGACCAGCCCGCGTTTGATTTGTTCACTTTCTCCGATGACTCCTCATACAGCCTGCTGGATCTCCTCGGGCTGCGATATTTCGAGGGCCAGAGCATTTCTGGTGGCGAGGGCAATGACGCCATCCGGGGTTACGGCGGCAATGACTATCTGGAAGCGGGGAGCGGGAATGACGTGGTTCTTGGTTATGGCGGTGGGGATTTCCTGGCCGGAGGGGATGGCAATGACGAACTGGGCGGCGGCGCCGGTTCCGATATTCTCCAGGGCGACAGCGGCGACGATGTTCTGGACGGTGGGATGGGAGATGACACGCTAGAGGGCGGCGACGGATCCGATGTGTACGTTTTCGGAACCAACTCCGGATACGACTCCATTATTGAAGAGGGATCGATCGGTGACTATGACGTTGTGGTCCTCGACGAAGGTTTGAGCGTCGAAGGGGCAAGCTTTGAGCGACTGTCCAATGGAAACCTGGCGATCTCCCTCGACTACGGCAGTGCCGGATTTGAAGTCGAGGGGTACTACGCCAATCAAAGCCGCAAGATCGAGGCCATTGTCTTTTCTGACGAGACCGTGATCGAGGCCTCGTTTCTTGATTCCCTTGAAGTCCCGCCCATTACCGGGACCGGGGAAGCAGACGAGATCGTTGGCACTGAGTGGAACGATACGATCGAGGCTCTTGAGGGCGATGATGTCCTCGATGGGGCGTCCGGAAGCGACTTGCTGCGTGGAGGTGACGGCGCCGATACCTACCTCTATACCCGAGGTACCGGGCAGGACACGCTGACTGATGGTTCGGGGGTCAACCGGATTCGGCTGGGATTCTCAATCTCGTTCAGCGACGTTGGCGCGCGTCGCATTGGCAATGACCTTTCCCTTGATTTGCGTGGAACGGGCGACAGGTTTCTTGTCCAGGGATATTTCGATGCCCCTCAAAACTGGACCATCGAAACTGCTGACGGAGAGGCGGGACAGTTCGACGCACTGATTGCCGAGACCCAGCGGCTCGATTCTGATGAATTCGCCCGTGTGGCGGCCTTCAGTGAAGCGGTTCATCGGGGCAGTTTCATCTCCGTTTTCCAGGCTCAGGGATATCAGTTGGTTGACGGTACCTCCCTTGCCAGAAGGTACGCTACCCCGGCGTTGGTGACCTATGTCGACGGAGTGCAGACCAATACTACAACCTATACGTTCTTCGTCAATCCGGACAATCCATCGGTTTCGACACAGACCTTTAATCTCGACGCCTGGAACTATGAGGACAGTGGCACGGTGCAGGACAACAGTGTGTCACTGCAGAAGCAGTTGATCATCAGCGATGCGGCGGTTATCAGTGGCACCGTCCAGAACATCCATCAGATCGGGAATGAGTGGGTCTGGGCATCGACAGGCTGGAGCGAAATCGACAATCCGGTTCATCGCTTCTCTACCGATTCGTCGGTCGGGTTCATATCCGGGCAGGAGCTCGATCCGCAGACCGGCCAGTATCTCGCAGTCGGTACCGTCAGAACAGTCCGGGAATTCAATTACAACACCGGATCGGCGCAGAGCTACATCATCGAGCTGCATCCCGGCGAGTCTTTTCCCGCTCCGCACTATTCCGCTCTCTTCCCGGATAAAAGCCTGTACGAGTGGATGCATGAAACCTCTATCAAATACTACTCAGAGGTCCGCGCGGGCAACTCCGACAATCAGATCTCCGGTGCGTTCATCGTCGATGCCGGTGGCGGCAATGACGTTGTGTGGGGCTCGGTGATTGTCAATGGCGGAGAAGGCGATGACATCCTTACCGGAGGCGACTACCTGTTTGGCGGATCCGGCAACGACGAACTGTATTGGGCTTACACGATGAAGGGCGGGCCTGGCGATGACCGGCTGGCGGGCGGTACCGAAATGGATGGCGGGGAAGGCGATGACCGGCTGTTCGACGGCTCGATCCTGAGCGGCGGATTCGGAAACGATCTCCTGGATGGCGGTCAGGGTGCCGATCTTTATTTGATCAATTCAGGCGACCTTGGTGTCGATCTTGTCGCCGATTCCAGTGGTGGTTCGACGGATGACTTCCTGAACGCCTACTACGTTTCCATAGGGTTGCCGGACTGGCGGCATCTGCAACGCATAACGACTACAACCTATCGAATATGGGGCGGCGAAGGGCCCACCTTCGACACCGAGGAGCAGGTTCGTAACTTCTTTCTTGGTCGGGGCATGACTTTTGAAGAGGCGTATGCCCGCGGCGATGTCGAAATTCTCGAACCGCTTCCCCCGGCGCCCCGGCCGGCTTCCAACGACTTTGAAGCGCTCGAACCTTACTATCAGGCGGGAGCTATCGATCTGGACACAGTTGGGTTTGCCGAAGGGGTAGCCATCGGGAACTTGACGTTCTCCTGGGGGCGGCAGCGAATCAACCTGGCTGATCGTGACAATGAACAAGAGGCTTCCGACCACGTCACGCTGGATATCGCCCGGGATTCAAGTAAGACGGTACGGGTTGTCATCCCACGCGCCGATGACCCGATCGGCAGTGGTGTCGAGCAGTTCCGGTTTGCGGACGGTGCTGTGCTGACGCTTGCTGAAATGATGGCGCTGGCGCCTCCCGCCCCCGATTTTGATCCGCCCCCGATCGTCACGGGCACCGAGGGCGCCGACGAAGTGTTCGGCACCGACGCCGACGACATCCTGTACGGGCTGAGTGGCGACGACTCCCTCAGCGGAGGTGAAGGCAACGACGAGTTGATCGGGGGTGTCGGAAACGATCAGCTTTATGGCGGATCGGGAGACGACCTTCTGTCCGGTGGAGAGGGTAACGATATTTACGTCTATGAGTGGGGTGATGGCGTAGACCAGATCTTCGATCATCCTTCGCCTGGAGAATCCAACACTCTTCATTTTGGTGAGGGTATTGCGCCCGACGCGATTTCGCTCGGACAGGGGTCGCTGGTAATCCGTATCGGCAATGATCAGGGGGCGATCCATCTTGGATCATTCGATCCGATCAACCCGCTCGTCTCCCGGGACATCGATCTGTTCGTATTCGCGGATGGAACGGTATGGGACTACCTGGCGTTGCTTTCCCTTGGAATAGAAGTTTCTGGCGGTCCTGGAGCCGACTTTCTGCAGGGGACGGCAGTTGCCGATCGAATCTTCGGATTCGAAGGGGCGGACCGGCTAGATGGCCGCGGAGGCAATGATTTTCTGGCCGGTGGAGAAGGCGGGGATGTCTATCTGTTCGGTGCGGGGAGCGGGCATGACGAGATTCTGGACGAAGGGGGTGCGGGAGGCGTTGACGCCATCGAATTGACGATGGGGATTGTTCCCTCGATGTTAGAGATTTCAAAAATTGAGAATGACCTGCTGCTCGCCATAATCGGGAGTGATGACGCCATTCGAGTCAGACATTGGGAGGATCCGGCGTCTCAAATAGAAGAAGTACGGTTCGCAGATGGCGTGATATGGGGAATGGACGTTCTTCGACAACTTGCCAACGAGGTAAACCGTGCACCGGTACTCAACGCGGCCATTCCCGATCAGACTGTTCAGGAAGACGAGTTGGTGGGTTTTCGATTGCCGGAGAGGGCTTTCCTGGATCCTGATGCGGGCGACGAATTGACGTACAGCGTAAATCTTGCCGATGGATCGACGCTTCCGGTCTGGCTTGAATTCGATTTCCTGACCTTGACGTTCCGTGCGACGGCGTTGAATGCCGATGTCGGAACAATCAGCGTAAATGTAACCGCCACGGATAGCGATGGAATGCAGGCATCAGACCGCTTTGATGTGACGGTTATCAACACCAACGATGCGCCGGTCGCAGCGAATGACGTGTTACTTATGATCGAGGATGAGATCCTTTTATTGAATGCCGGTACCTTGATCTCGAACGATGTCGACGAAGACCCGACTCAGGACGCCTTGGAGATTGTTTCTCTGGGGGACGTGTATCACGGCAGCGCGGTGCTCGGGGCCGATGACGGCGTGGTCTTTGTGCCCGAGAGCAATTACAGCGGGGCTGCAGGGTTCACGTATCTCGTTGGAGACGGGAATGGCGGTTTCTCGATCGCAGCCGTGGAGATCTGGATTGAAGCGCAAAACGATGCGCCCGTTCTGGCGGCTGTTCCCGTCGACCAACGTGCCCTGGAGGATCGGGAAAACTCATTCAGGCTTTCGCCTGGCACATTTGTCGAAGTCGATGCCGGCGATAACCTTGACTATGCGGTGCAATTGTCCGGGGGCGAGGCTATTCCGGCCTGGTTAGTGTTCGATCCGGCGGATCTGTCATTCATGGGCGCGCCGGGCAATGAAGATGTCGGCACGCTGTCGATCCGGGTAACTGCCATTGACGACTCCGGTGCGTCGGCCTATGTGGATTTTCAGATTGATGTAGAGAATGTCAACGATGCTCCGATGCTTGGCACCCCATTGCCCGACGTGTTTTTCCAGGAGGGCATCGAGTTTGCGCTATCGGTTCCAGACGGGGCCTTCGTTGATATCGATCAGGGGGACATTTTTTCCTATGGGGCCACGCTCGTGAATGGTGACCAGTTGCCGGCCTGGTTGACATTTGACCCGGGCACCTTGACCTTGCAGGGCACTCCTGATGCCGCTGCTATCGGCAGTATCGAGGTGCAGGTGGAGGCGACTGATCTGGGGGGCGCATCGATCCGGGATGATTTCATCCTGACTGTGGAACCCGCTCCCGGTTTGCTGCTGAACGGCACAGGGGATGCTGATAATCTCATCGGGCAATCCGGTAATGACGTTATCAACGGATTGGAGGGCGCCGACACCATGACTGGAAAGCTCGGGGATGACCAGTATTACGTCGACAATTCTGGCGATGTCGTATCCGAGTTGCCTGGCCAGGGAATCGATACTGTTTTCAGTTCCGTAGCTTACCGCCTCCCGGAGAACGTCGAGAACCTCACACTCGTCGGGACAAAGAGTACCGGCGCCACCGGCAATTCTCTTGATAATACTCTCGTCGGAAACGATGGCTGGAATGTGCTGGATGGGGGATTCGGCAATGACTTCCTGGACGGCGGAGCCGGTGCCGACATACTGGCTGGTGGAAAAGGGGATGACGCTTACGTTGTGGACAATGGGCGTGACGTTGTTGTCGAGAAGTCTGGTGCTGGGATGGATACGGTTCGCAGTCACATCTCCTATGCGCTCGGACCGAATATTGAAAATCTCGTATTGCTCGGCACTTCGGCGATAAAGGGCACGGGCAACACTTCGGACAATCTTTTGACCGGAAATTCCGCGGCAAATGTGCTGTCGGGTTCCAGGGGCAGCGACATTCTTCAGGGAGAAGGCGGAAACGACACCCTGAGTGATTCGAATGGCAACGCGCTCTTCGATGGCGGTGAGGGGGGCGATTCCCTTTCCGGCGGCGGCGGTGAGGAGATGTATATCGGCGGCCCTGGCGACGACAGGGTTGATACAGGCGGCGGCGCGGACATCATCGCTTTCAACGCCGGAGACGGCCAGGATGTGGTCGTTTCAGGTACGGGCAGGGACGATACGCTGTCCCTGGGCGGCGGCATTCGCTATTCGGATCTTGGCTTGTCGAAGTCAGGCAAGGACCTGATTCTCCATACTGGCGGGATGGACCGGTTGACGTTCAAGGACTGGTACGCGGGTGCGAACCATCGTACCGTGGTCGGGCTTCAGGTCATTGTCGAGGCCATGGCAGAGTTTGATTCTTCCAGTGCGCAAACGCTTTACGACAATAAGGTTGAAACCTTCGACTTCAGGGCACTCGCCTCGGCCTTTGATGCGGCGGGCCGCGTTAACGGCTGGGCACTGACCAACGCGTTGCTGAATGCACATCTGTCCGGGAGCGACACGGCAGCGATGGGAGGAGATCTGGCGTATCAGTACGGCCTGAATGGCAGCCTGTCGGGCATCGGTCTCACTCCCGCGCAGGATGTATTGAAGGCTGCGCAGTTCGGCACATCCCCTCAGGCGCTGCGGCCGCTCCAGGATCTGCAGCAGGGCCAGCTCCGCTTGGCATAACCCGAATGAGAGGGGAGGCAGTCATGACCAGAAAAGTTCCCATTGCAAACACTGGTGCACTGGAATTCGCCCCGGCGATCATGCGGATCGAGCATGAGAGCGCCTCTCCGATGCCGCGTGCCGTACTGTACGTCACGCTGGCATTGTTCGGCGTGATGCTGATGTGGGCATTGTTCGGGCGGCTGGACATCATTGCGGTTGCTCAGGGCAAGCTGATACCCGGCACCTATGTGAAGATCGTTCAACCCGCAGAATCGGGTGTACTGCGGGAGATTCTTGTGCGCGAAGGCGAGGAAGTGCAGTCCGGGCAGGTGCTGATGCGCATGGACACTGACGTATCGGATGCGGAGCAGACCACCGTCGAGACGGACCTTGCCTTGCGCCGTTTGCAACTACGTCGCATCGATGCTGAATTGGCCAACACCCCGTTCAATGCGACGAAACAGGACCGTCTGGATCTCCACGCCCAGGCCGCCGCCCAGTACCGCGCCAACCGGGAGGCCTATCGCAGCCAGATGGACAGCGAGCAGGCCGTCCTGGCCAAGGCGGAACAGGACCTGAACGGCGCGATCGAGATGGAATCGCGCTTGCGGCAGATCGTGCCCATCTACCAGGAACAGGAAGCCGCCCACGGCAAGCTGGTCAGGGACGGCTTTGTCTCCAAGCTCGCCGGCCGGGACAAGACCCGCGAGCGGATCGAGAAGGAGCAAGAGCTTAAGGCGCAGGCGCATCAGGTCGCCAGCCTGCGGGCCACCATCGAGCAATCCAGAAAACGTCTTGCCCAGATCACCTCCAGCTACCGCCAGCAGCTCCAGAACGAGCACGCGGAAGCCAACGCCCAGCGGATGCGGCTCGAACAGGAGGCCGCCAAGCAGGCCTATCGCCGCGGCCTGCTCGAGCTGAAGGCGCCGCAGGACGGTGTCGTCAAAGACCTCGCCACCCATACCTCCGGGACGGTGGTTTCCCCCGGCACCATCCTCATGACCCTGGTCCCGCACAACGACCCGGTCAAAGCCGAGGTCTGGGTGACCAACGAGGACGCCGGGTTCGTCGAAGCCGGCCAGCCGGTCAAGGTCAAGCTGGCGCCTTATCCGTTCAACAAATACGGCATGGTCAAAGGCAGGGTGGAGTACCTCAGCCCCGACGCTGCGGAACTACCCGACGTCCGCGAGCGCGACCGCAAAGACGGCCAGGAGCACGTCATGCCGCCTTCAGGGTTTCGCGCGCTGGTCGCCCTGGACTCGCCTTACCTGGAACGCAACGGCAAGAAGTACGCGCTGAACGCCGGAATGCAGGTCTCCGTCGAGGTCAATCTCGGCAGCCACACGGTGATGGAATATTTGCTGTCGCCGGTTTCAAAAACGGTTCTGGAGGCGGGGCGGGAGCGGTAAAGAAAACGTCTGCAGAACGAGCGAGTTTACCGGGGCCCGGGGAAGTCTCTCTCGATCCTGCCTTTAACAAGTCTGCTTGTCGCAGGATCAAGTTTTGTCGCCGTCAGGCGAGCCAGCAGAACTTCCTTGTTTGTCATTTTGTGTCGCGCCAGTTCCCGGGTGAATTCTAGATCCTTTTCGCGACCGGCTGTGTACTTGGAAATGGCGAGATCGTTTGCTTCCAGGCAAAGACCGGCTGCGCCGCCGGTATTGGGATTCTCGATGCGAACCAGACGTTTCTTCCAGCGGGCAGGAAGGGTGGCGGTGTCGGGGCCTACGCCCTGGGCGTAATAACCGTGGGTTTGGTGAAACTGCGACCCTTCGCCGATTGCGCCGTCTACTTTGTCGGCCAGCTCCGGGTGTTTCAGAGGGTAAAGGTCGGCGTCCATGGACCGTAGCAATGCCGCAGGCGCCTGCGGAAACTGGCCAAGAATGGATTGACTGCCGATGATTACGAGTTCGGGCTCGCCGGCAATCTTGCCCGCGGCACGAATCAGGTGCTCAAGATCCGAACGCCGCATAGATCCGTTCCCGCTCGTCTGTGCTGAGTACGCTGGAGAAAGGCGACGATTGCCGCATGCGTGTGGCGCCTTCGCCTGGATCCGTGATGACCGCGGAAATTTGAGGCCACGGACGTTCCAACATCTGCCGCCACTCCTGCAGGGCTAACGGTACGTCGTCTTCATAGCGTGCCAGCCAACTCGCAAGAATCTTCCTGACCTGCTTCAGAAGCATGCGATTGCGTTCGATCTTTGCGGCTGCTACGCAGTGCATGGCCAGGCTGCGTGCGTCGAGAATACGGTGCTTTAGCGCGCCTGCAGACAATTGCCGCGTTGATGTTTCGAGCCGGGTAACGGTGCGCACGCCTGCTGCGCGCTGGCGGATGCGATAGCGACGCATGCGCTCCGAGGCGGTCTGCGCCTTACCAGTCGGCGGGCGGCCACGTGGAGTTTTGGCGATCTTTGCAGGAGTTGCCACCTATTTATCGTAACAAGCGACAATAAATAGCGCAAGGTTGGGAGCCCGATGACGGGCCCATCTTATTGCGCTTCCAGCCCTGCTTTTTCCGTCCTGCCTCGGCTCGACGGGATTGAGGGGAGCCAGCGCGGAGTTCAATTCCCGGGAACAAGGGCGTCGTGGATCGGCTTCACCCAGTTGTCGGTCTTCATGTCGAAGACGATGAAATCGCCATCGAACTGCCAGTAGGTCCAGGCCCACCCCAGGGCCTCGGCTTCGCGGGCGGCGGCGGCGGTATAGGCGACCCGCGATGCCATGTCGCTCTTGTCATAGGCACCGAACTCTCCCAGCAGGATCGGCCGGTCATGAGCTTTGGCCCAGCGCTGCACCAGTGCGAAATCTTTCTTCATGCTCGAGCGCTCGGCGGGCGTTCCCCAGGTGACGCCGGTCCTTGACCCGCCCGAGAACCACGGCGCGCCCTGATGGGTGAATTCCATCGGCAGGTAGTAGTGGACGGTGGCGATGATGTGGCGGTCGGCTTTGGGGAGGTCGAGTGCGTTCAGGTAATCAATGTTGTTCCAGAAGACCGGACCGATGACTACGTTCCGGGTCGGATTAGTCTGGCGGATTATGGCCAGGGCCTCGACCAGCCACCTGTTCCACACCGCGGCGCTAAGTTGTCCGTTCGGTTCATTAAGGATCTCGAACACGACGCCGTCGTCGGCGTCCTTGTAGTGCCGGCTGATTTGCCGCCAGAACGCCATCAGACGAGGTTTGCAGGCGTCGGCTTTCTCGCCGCAGGTACTGAAATTGTGCTCGTCAAGAATTATGGTCAGCTTCTGTGCGAGGGCGGCGAAGACCACTCGATCCAGCAGGGCCAGCCACGCGGGCTCGATCCGGTTTTTGGCGTCCATGTGCTCGAAGGCATGCAGGTTCACGCGAACGGTGTCAAAGCCGGCCTTCTTGATTCTCGCGAGGTGTTCCAGCCGGAAACGGGCCTGGGCGGGATCGCGCCAGATCGGGTCGTAGCCCAGGATATTGACTCCCCGTCCCATCATCTTTACCTGCGCTTGCGGAGTGACCTGCGCCGTCGCCGGGCCGGCGGTGGCCAGGGCCAGCGTTATCCATGCGATCAGCGTGTACGCGATTCGAACCATTACCTTCTCTCTTTGAACCCACAAATGCGTGCGCATCAGAACTTTCTAATTTACCGGTGGCATGTAAAAAATTCCTCCTGCCGATGCAAGGAATTTTCAGTCCAAAGAAAGATTAGTAATATTTTCAATAACTAAGCACCGGCCACTCGCTCTGGCGAGAAAATTGCAAGGTACTTTCGTCACACACCTGGATGGCGTGCGTACCTATTCCCGGAGGACGCGATGAACGACCCACAGATCACCGAACTGTTACTGCAATCGCTGGAACATGATTATGAAGACATCGAAGAGCAGGAGGATGACCATATTTATCGTTCGCAGGACTGGAAGCGCGACCTCCTGATGGATTCTCTCGGCATGGAAGCGGCGCTGCCGGCACCCGAAGAGGGGCTGCATGTCTGAGCAGTACTGGGCTTGTGCAAGCAGGCGACGAAAGGGATAGAGGACGGCCATGGCTGCAAGGTCCCTCGCGTCGTTGACTATCTCTTTCGGCCTGGTTTCCATACCGGTCAAACTCTTCTCCGCGACGCAAGCCCAGGCCGGGATTTCCTTCAATCTCATCCACGCCAAGTGCGGCTCCCGCCTTCGGCAACAGTACGTCTGCATCAAGGAGGACGTCGTTGTCGAGCGGGACGCGATGGTCAAAGGCTACGAATTCGCCAAGGATCGATATGTCACGTTCACTCCGGAGGAACTCAAGCAACTGGAGGAGGAATCCACCGGCACGGTGGAAATAACCGAGTTCGTGCCGGACGAGAAAATCGACCCCGTCTACTACGACAAAGCCTATTTCCTCGCTCCCGACAAAGGCGGTGCAAAGCCTTACGCGCTGTTATCAGAGGGCATGCGTTCCACGGGCCGGTGCGCGCTTGCGCGTTGGGCCGCCCGCGGCAAGCAATACCTCGTTCAGATACGCCCCGTGGAAGGCGGTCTTGTCATGCAGCAGCTCCTCTACGCCGACGAGGTGCGGGCCATGGAGGAAATCGAGATTACGAAGTCCCCCGTCAAAGATGCGGAACTGAAGCTGGCCGTCCAGTTGATCGAGCAAATCTCCGCGGACGAATTCAATCCCAAGGCCTATGAAGACGATGTCCAGAAGCGCATCGAGGCGGCGGTGGAGAAAAAGATAGCGGGAAAGGAGATCTCTGTCTCCCCCGAAGTGCCAGCAGCCAAATCCGCCGAGATCATCGACCTGATGGGCGCCCTTCGCGCAAGCCTGTCGAAGGGAGCGCCCAAACGAACGGACGCGCAACGCAAGCCGCCAAAACGTGCGGCCGCCACCCCTGTTCCGCTGAAGGCAAAGTCCAGCCGGCGGTGAGCATTGGCGGCTACCTACACGATCGATAACGTCCGCTCCATTCTCGGGCTTACCCGGTCCGCGGTGATGAGTTTGATCCGCCACGGATTCATCGCTCCGTCACGAGGGCCGCGGCGAAGCTACCTGTTCACGTTCCAGGACCTGGTCGTTCTCAGAATGGCAAAAGCGCTACAGGATGCGCGATTGCCGCCGCGACGAATCTCCGCGTCAATGCGGCGCCTTCGGGAGCAACTCCCGCAGGAAGCCCCGCTACAAGGGCTTCGCATCGCCGCCGTCGGCGGTGATATCGTCGTTGTCGAGCCCTCCGGACAATGGCGGGCAGACGATGGACAGCTTCTGCTCGCATTCGACATAGGCCAGAACGGAACCGTGTCCCTCATCGCGCCGGTTGAAAACATTGATTGGTTCTCCCGCGCATTTACCATGGAAGAAACAGCGCCCGATGACGCCATGGAGTCCTACAGAAAGGCCATCGGCGAGGATGCGTGCGCAAGCAGAGCGTACGCAAATCTGGGCCGCTTGCTGCATGAATCGGGGCGGATTGCGGAAGCAGAGGCCATTTATGTGACCGGGGTGGCCGCATGTCCTGCCGATCCATTGCTCTACTTCAATTTTGCCGTCCTGCGGGAAGACCAGGACAGGACCGGCGATGCCATCAATCTCTACATGCAAGCCCTGGAGCAGGATCCGACCATGAGTGACGCGCATTTCAACCTGGGCTTGCTCTACGAGACGCTTCGCCAGCAAAGGGAGGCTGTGCGCCACTTCAGCGCGTATCGAAAATTGACCGCGATTCCGCCGGAGCGTTAGTGTCCGCATGGCTCTCGAAACCTATCGCAAGAAGCGCAATTTCCGGATCACGCCGGAACCGGCAGGGCGAAAACCCAGACAGAAAAGGCGGGGCCTCGAGTTCGTGATCCAGAAGCACGCGGCCAGCCACCTCCATTACGATTTCCGGCTTGAACTCAATGGTGTCCTGCTGAGCTGGGCAGTTCCAAAAGGTCCCAGCCTCGACCCCAACGACAAGCGGCTGGCGATGCATGTCGAGGATCATCCGATGGAGTACGGGGCGTTTGAAGGGATTATTCCGGCGAAGCAGTATGGCGCGGGAACGGTTTTGCTATGGGACAGGGGCATCTGGCTTCCGAAAGAGGATCCCGCGGCCGGATACAGCAAAGGAAAGCTGAAATTTGAACTCAAAGGCGAAAAGCTGGGCGGAGGCTGGACGCTGGTGCGGAGCCACGGCAGCAAGTGGAGCCACGGCAGCAAGTACGGAGGCGATAAAGCCTGGCTCCTGATAAAGGAGGATGACCCTTTCGCCCGGCGCGGCGCGGATGCGGGCATCGGCGACGACAGGCCGGAGAGTGTGGTCACCGGGCGCAGCCTGGAAGACATCGCTGCCGAAGGCGATCGGGTCTGGCACTCCGGTAAATCCGTTAAGGAAAACGTCAGGAGTGGCGCCGTCAGAAAGCGCAAACGCGCTTTCGACGTGTCCGGGATTGAAGGTGCCGTCAGGCGCGCCAATCCACGTTTCGTGGAGCCGCAGCTTGCTACCCTGGTCAAAACCATTCCGCCGGGGGAAAGCTGGATCTCGGAGATCAAGTTTGACGGGTATCGAATGCTTTGCCGTGTGGACAACGGGGAAGCTCGCATCTATTCCAGGAACGACAAGGAATGGACAGCCAACTTCCCCTCGATCGCGCACGTAGCTTCCCGGCTTGCGGTGGACAGCGCATGGCTTGATGGAGAAGTCGTGACGCTGGACGCAAAGGGCCGAACCAGCTTTCAGGCCCTCCAGAAAGTGCTTTCGGAAAATGAAGAGGGCAGCCTTTCCTACTTCGTCTTCGATATTCCCTACCTCAACGGCTACGATCTGCGTCAGGTCCCGCTGCTTGAGAGAAAGAAAGTACTCGGACGAATCCTGGATGCGGTGCCTGCTCCGCTACACCTGAGCTTCCACCAGCGGGGCGGTGGGACCGCCTTCCTTGCCGAAGCGTGCAAGCTCGGGCTGGAAGGCTCCATCCTGAAGCAGGCTGACTCCCGATATTCGGCGGGGCGAAATCGGGCGTGGCTTAAACTCAAGTGCGGTAAACGGCAGGAAATGGTCATCGGCGGTTTTACCGATCCGGCAGGCAGCAGGACGGCTTTCGGAGCGCTGCTCATGGGTGTGTACGAAAACGGCCAGCTTCGCTATTCGGGCAAGGTCGGCACCGGGTTCGATGATGACGCGCTGGAAACGCTGCGTCGGAAATTGGACAAACTTGTGCAAGCAAAGCCCGCGTTCACCAATCCGCCTCGGGGCGCGGAGGCCCGCCGCTGCCATTGGGTGAAGCCGCTACTGGTCGCGGAGATCGCATTTACCGAATGGACCGACGGGGGGGGCCTGCGCCACCCATCCTTTCAGGGACTGCGGATGGACAAGAAGGCGAAGGACGTCGCGAGGGAATTGGAAATCGACGTCGCCCCTGAAACCGTTCCGCAAGAGGACGACCCGGGAGGCCCGCAACGCAAGAGGTCAAAAAGCCGGGAGAGAACAGTCATTCAGATATCCAATCCGGACAAGCTTTTTTACCCGGAGGCGGGCATCACCAAACGCGACCTGGCGACCTATTACCAGGCTGTGGCGCACTGGATGTTGCCTCATCTCCAACAACGCCCGCTCAGCTTGCTAAGGTGCCCGAACGGCTGGAGCCAGCAATGCTTCTATCAGAAAAACGCAGACCGGGGCGCCCACGAGGCGATCGACCGCGTGCAGGTTTCCACCAGCGACGGACCCGCCACGTACATGATGGCGAATACCGAGGATGCGCTGATTGCGCTGGTACAGATGGGCGTACTCGAGATTCATCCATGGGGATCGACGGCAAAGGCGCTTGGCCGCCCGGATCGCATCATTTTCGATTTCGATCCGGACGATGATCTGCCGTGGAAGAATCTGGTCGAAGCTGTCAGATTGATCAGGACGCTGCTCGAAGAAATCGGCTTGCAGGGATTCCTGAAAACCACAGGCGGAAAAGGGTTGCATGTGGTGGTTCCAATCAAACCCACCCGGCCCTGGAGTGAAATAAAGGCTTTCAGCAAAGCCATAGCAGAGCTCCTTGCCGTCACGTTTCCGGACCGGTTTACCGCCAGGATTTCCAAGTCCTCGCGAAAAGGAAAGATCTTTGTCGACTACCTCCGTAATGACGAGGGCTCGACTGCGATTGCGCCCTTTTCGCTGCGCGCACGCGCGAAGGCTCCTGCGGCCACGCCGATCTCCTGGGATGAACTCCCGAAGGACATTCGCTTCGATCACTTCAATATAAAGACCTTGCCCAAGCGTCTGCGGCAAGCGAGGCGCGACCCCTGGTCAGATTTCTTCGCTGTGCGCCAGGCCCTGACGCCAGGCATGTTGAAGAAAGTGGGCGCATAAGCGACGGTGCTTGTTATTTCTTCTCGCCATCAGCGGCCGTGCGATTCAAAGGGCTCATAGATTTTTTTGGCGGTGGCGCCTTCGTGCGGAACTTTTCCCCGAAAACCGCTTCCTATAACCAGACGATCTGTTTGTGGCCCCTGTTGCCGCAAGCGGACTCGTCGGCCCCCGATTCTCCCTCCCTTGAGCCGGGGGCCTCTTATTTGTGGCCCAGATCCGGATTTCCTGGGTCGCGGACGATAAAAAGCCCGGCAGAGTTTCCCCTGCCGGGCTTTTGCTTTCCTGGCGCTGCCTAGCCGACGATCCGGACCAGGCTCCTGACGCTCTCGACCGACTTGCCGCCGTTCGGCCACTCCACGCAGGCGCGATCGCCGTACACCGCTTCGACTACGCCATCCGTGCGTTCGGTACCGCCGAAGCTGCCGATCAGGTTGACCTTGGCGCGGGTGACGATTTCGGGGCGGCGGGTGCTGATAACTGCCCTCAACGCTGAGAACATGGCCGCCTTACCACGGGTTGTTGTTGCGGGTGTCCATGACGCGCAGCCTGCGTTCCAGGTCAGCGACGTTCTGCGATTCAGCGAGGTAAGCGTCACGACGCTTGGCGTCGAGGTCGCTGAAGAAATTCTCGATCGAAACGAACACTTTTTCGAAGACATTCATGTTTCTCTCCACTGACTTAAATGATGCTTTGCACCATCCCCCGACAGCGGTCATGCTTCCTTAGTTCGTTTTGCGGATCGTCCTGCTGGCCCGCAATTAATCCTTCTTGAATCAGATGCTAAAGAAGCTTCCCGGCTATTCCGCCGATTTGGTGTAACCCGGCTATAAATGCATCATCCCAGAAGTTATACCGCATAGCAACAAGAACTGCATGACGTTTATGCGAAGCCGCGTACATATGGCTGATCCGTTGGATGAAGGTATGAGATATCCAGAGCACTGAGCCTAGATTCCGTAGCAGGTTCGAGCCAGCAAATCGGTAACCCTGCCGGAGTTCCAAATCACCCCCCTCAGCGGATCGCACACGGCGTTTCGACACTCCGGCGCCGGGACTGGCGGGGGCGGAAGGTCGGGAAGGAGTCACACCAGCGGTGTACTTGCCCCGGCGCCGCCGCGCGGATAGTCTTGGGTGAATCCGACTTGTCGCGCCGTTGCAACTCATGAGATTCCTGCTGCTGGGTTTTGCCGTTGTTAGCGGTTTCGCCTGTGCCCACGACTGGGCACAAATTTCCTCGGACTACGAATCGTCCATCTACTTCGATCGCGGCGGCCTGAAGCGCGACGGAGACATCGTCGAAACCCTGCTGCTCTGGGATTTCGCCAATCTGCAACTGACGCGGCGGCCGGTGAAGCCTTACCTGTCGGCAGCCCGCCTGACCCGCTTCGACTGCGCGAAAGGCGGTCGCGCCAACATCGAAACCACGCTTTATCGCGAGAACATGGCGAAAGGGGAGGTCACCGATGTTTACCGCACGCCCGATGCGGAGATCCGTTTCGAGTGGGTAAATGCCGATGCGCCCGGTGGGGAAAGCATGCGCCAGGTTTGCGCCGCCGGCCGCAAGTAACGGGTGCCGGTTAAACCCCGGTTAAACCTTTGGATCTTCACCGCAGAGGCGCAAAGGTCTGGAGCAAATTGCGAGGCAGCGCAAGGGTGTCGGTTATAATTGCGCGCCCTTGAAAACTCCTGAATCCAACAAGCGCCGGCTCGCTGCTTGATGCTCGAAGTCACCCAGATCACTTGTGTCCGCGGCAGCCGCTGCCTGTTCGACAATCTGTCCTTCCGGCTCGAACCGCAGCAGGCGCTGCGGATCCTCGGTGAAAACGGTTCCGGCAAGACCAGCCTGCTGAGGATTGTTGCGGGGCTGGCGCCGGCCGAGTCCGGGAATATCGCCTGGAGTGGCAAGTCCGTCGGCGAATTGGGAGAGGACTATCGGCGGCAACTGGCGTTTCTCGGCCACGCCAATGGACTCAAGGACGATCTCACCCCGCTGGAAAATCTGAAACTGGCGCTGGTGCTGGCGGGAATCGATGCGGAAAGGGATTTACTCCAGGGCGCGCTGGAACGCCAGGGGCTGGAATCGGCAGCGGAGCTGCCGGTAAAAGTGCTGTCGCAGGGACAGAAGCGGCGCGCCGCGCTGGCGCGGCTGGAGTTCTGCGCGGAGAAGCCGCTGTGGGTGCTGGACGAGCCTTTCGCCGCGCTCGATGCCGCCGCGGTGACCCGGCTTGCCGCTACCATGTCGAAGCAATTGCAACGCGGTGGAATGGTGTTGTTCACCACCCACCAGGAAGTCGAATTGCCCGGTGCGGCGGTGCGTTCCATGCAACTGGACGCGGCCTGATGGCCGCGGGTGCGGCGGCGGCGTTCTGGGCGGTTCTGGAACGCGACCTGCTGATCGCGTTGCGCCGCCGCGCTGACGTGCTGACGACGTTTTTTTTCTTCGTGATCGTGGTCAGCCTGTTCCCGCTGGGGATCGGACCGGAACCCGGCACCTTGCGCGAGATCGCGCCGGGCGTGGTCTGGGTGTCGGCTTTGCTGGCTGCGATGCTGTCCCTGGCGAGAATGTTCTCCGGGGATTTTGCCGACGGCACGCTGGAGCAACTGGTGCTGACGCCGCAGCCGCTGACACTGCTGGTGCTGGCAAAGGTGGCGGCGCATTGGCTCACCACGGGACTGCCGCTGGTGCTGATCGGCCCGCTGCTGGGCTTGCAGTTCGACCTGCCGGTCGATGAGCTATGGATTCTTGTGTTGTCGTTGCTGATCGGGACGCCGTCGTTGTCGATGATCGGTGCGGTGGGCGCGGCGCTGACGCTGGGTGTGCGCGGAGGCGGCGCCCTGACGTCGCTGCTGGTGCTGCCGTTGTACGTGCCGGTTCTGATTTTCGGCGCCGGCGCCGTTGCCGCGACGGCGAATGGAACCGGGGCGGGCGGCCACCTGTCCCTGTTGGGGGCGATGCTGATGCTTTCACTGGTCTTTGCGCCCTGGGCAATCGGGGCCGCATTGAAAATATCTCTGGAATAGGGACGTGGCAATAAACTGGTTCAAATACGCTTCTCCCCCGGCTTTCTATCCGCTTGCGGGGAAAATGGCGCCCTGGTTCCTGGCGCTGGCGGCGCTGCTGGGCGCGGCCGGCCTGTACATCGGCTTCTTCGCCGCACCCACCGATTTTCAGCAGGGCGATTCGTACCGGATCATCTTCATCCACGTTCCCGCTGCGTGGATGTCCATGCTCATTTATGTCGTGATGGCGTTCTGGGCCGGGCTCGGACTGGCGTTCAATACCCGGCTGTCCTCGATGATGGCCCACGCGCTGGCGCCGACCGGGGCCTTGATGACGTTCATCGCGCTGTGGACCGGGGCGCTGTGGGGAAAACCCACCTGGGGTACCTGGTGGGTATGGGACGCGCGCCTGACCTCCGAACTGATCCTTCTGTTTCTTTACATCGGTTACATGTCGCTTGCCGCCGCGATCGACGATCCGCGCAAGGCCGACAAGGCTTCCGCGGTGCTGGCCCTCGTGGGCGTGGTTAACGTGCCGATCATCTATTTCTCGGTGCAATGGTGGAACACGCTGCACCAGGGCGCATCGGTCAGCATCACCCGCTCGCCGAGCATGGCGGCGATCATGCTCTGGGGTATGCTCGTCATGGTGTTCGCCTTCTGGTCTTATTGCATCGGCGCGGTGCTGATGCGTGTGCGCCACATCATCCTGGAGCGCGAGCGTCATGCGGCCTGGATAAGTGAAGTTTAGAGTCCCCGATAGGGGATCCGTAAACCCCTCGCCTTTAGGCGAGGGTAGTTCACTAATAGTGAACCGCCAAAGACGCCAAGGACGCCAGGGAAACCTGATGGATAGGCAAAGTTTGAGGTTTGCCTGGTTGGCGTTAGTAGTATTGCAGCGTGGCTTTGCTTTTCGTGGTGGCTTGGCGATTAACTGAACCTTTGCCAGGTACGGCAGGGTAACTTGTCAGGTGCGCAACATTTCAGGTCAGATTATTGGTTCATATGGTCTTGCGAATTGCTTTTCCTGGCGTCCCTGGCGTCCTTGGCGGTTAATTGCCAGAGCGTCTTGGCGGTTGATTTTTAGAGTTTGCGGAGTTTAAGAATGCAGTGGAACAGCGCAGCGGAATTCTTCGCAATGGGCGGTTACGGCCTTTACGTGTGGGGCGCTTATGCCGTCACCGCGGTGCTCATTGCCGCGGAACTGGTAATTCTTTCACGGCGTGGGCGAACTCTGCGGGTGGCCTCGGGTCGTAGCCCGGGACCCGACAATCGCACGCAATGAAACCCCGACACAAAAGAATTGCTTTGATAGCCGGCGCGCTCGCCGCGCTTGGCATCGCGGCAACCCTGATCCTCAACGCGTTCCAGAGCAATCTGGTGTTCTTTTTCACACCCAGCCAGGTGATTGCGCACGAAGTTCCGCACGGCAAGAGCTTCCGCATCGGCGGGATGGTGGAGGAGGGCAGCCTCAAGCGTCAGCCGGACGGGGTCACCGTGCGTTTCATGGTGACCGACACCGTGAAAAGCGTCCCGGTTGCCTACAAGGGCATCCTTCCCGACTTGTTCCGGGAAGGCAAAGGCGTCGTGGCCCAGGGCAAGCTGGACGCCGACGGCGTATTTGCCGCTGCGGAAGTGCTGGCCAAGCACGACGAGAACTACATGCCGCCGGAAGCCGCCGACGCAGTCGAGCGTGCCAGGAAGTCGATGCAGGAATCGAAAAAAACGTTGGTGGAAAAAAAATGAAAAGGCAGGAACGAGGGACGAGGGACGAGGGACGAGGGAACTGCGAAAGGGCGGGGTGGCTTTTGTCCCCCTCGCCCCTCACCCCT
>Ga0163151_10000743_pt1 | contig 56706 bp, 56 predicted proteins | sample OliLakLV19MP5IB2_FD_145596 | JGI IMG/M metagenome (GOLD analysis project Ga0163151, IMG submission 145596) | Freshwater microbial mat bacterial communities from Lake Vanda, McMurdo Dry Valleys, Antarctica - Oligotrophic Lake LV.19.MP5.IB-2 | ecosystem: Environmental > Aquatic > Freshwater >... | reverse complement strand
GTCTATTTCCCACGCGAACGAAATGCTCAGCAGGGAAGGGGCAGCACCGGCTAGAATTAGCCGCCGCAAAGTCCGTTAAGGACCAGAGAAGTTACCATATTCCCGCGTTATCGTCCAGCTTTAGCCTAGTTTACGTCTTTCTCATCTTAATCTCGAATTTACCCAGCTCGATTAAATCTTTGAAATGAAAAATGGCATCAAGCTTTTTGCCTTGTAAAACCAGGGGAATCCAGTATTGGTCGTCTGTCCACATCTGGTCGTAAGGCAGATCGTTGGCTTTGAACCACTGAGGACGTATTTCCTCGGTCTCGATCGGCTCGCCTAAATAGTCATCGCAAAAATACACCGTACAGTCGATGGTGTCTGGGGTAGATTCAAAATCAAAAAAGATATGGGCGATCTCCGTAAATGACTCGCCTACGAGTCTAGACTCTTCCAAAAGTTCGCGTTTGGCTCCTGCAAGAGGCGATTCACCTGGTTCAATTTTTCCGCCAAAACCATTCCAGCGCCCTTCGCCAAAACCTCGCTTCTTCATGCCAAGCAAAATCTCGTCGCCACGGCGTATAAAAACGAGTGTAGTAAGTTTATTCATATTTTCGGGCTAGCGCTCGTAGGTCCATCTGAAGACCATGAGTCTGAGGATCATGAAGCCCATCGTCATCACACAACCGAAGGCGAAGGCCAACAGCATTATGCTGTTCAGATCGGACGCAAAGAAACTGAGCACGCCTCCTCCTAGAAGCTAAGGGACTCAAGATTAGGCTAAAAATGACTGGCCGTCAAAGTCCTTATGCCCGTTCAAGAAGTCTTTGGCTTTAAGACGTTTGCCAGCAGGAGCCTGAAGCTCAAGGATCTCGAGGGCGGCGGTAGCGGTTCCGATGAAAATACGGCCGTCGACGACCTTCGCTTGGCCGATCGGTAAGGTTTGCTCTGAAATAACGGCTGAGTAAACCTTAAAGCCAGCACTCGAGGTACCTGGCCAGGGGTTAAAAGCTCGCGCCTTGCGTTCAATGACCTCAGCAGGCTGCGACCAATCAATAACCCCGTCCTCGCGCGTTAAAAGCTTGCAGAAGGTAGCCTGGGAATGGTCTTGCTCGGTTGGCACGATCTTTCCAGCTACAAATCCCTTAAGTGTCTCGACTAGCAGGGGTACGCCGATGTCTACGACTTTCTTAGTTAACGACTCGGTGGTTTCGTCTGCAGCTACGAGCAAGCCCGCCTGAGCCAAAATTGGGCCGGCATCCATTTCCTGAACAAGCTTCATGACCGTCACGGCTGTTTCAATATCGCCACTCGCGATGGCAGCGATGATTGGCGAGGGGCCACGATACTTTGGCAGTAGGGAAGGGTGAACGTTAACGCAACCGTGAGCAAACACGGACAACACAGCTTCAGGCAAAATGCGTCCGTAAGCAACGACTACGCCGAGTTCGGCGCCGGTGTCCTTTAAGTTTTTTTGAAAAGTTTCGTCCTTCAGTTTAGTTGGTTGGAAAACCGGGATGCCGTGTTCGATGGCAACCAGCTTTACGTGCGGTGCTGTCAAAATCTTCTTCCGTCCCATCGGCTCATCGGGCTGAGTCACTACAGCCACGACCTCAAAAGTTGAATCGGCGATCAGGCCTTTCAAAAACTCGGCTGCAAATGCTGGGGTTCCAAAAAAGGCGATCTTCATACGAGACCCTCCTGAGTGACGACGAAGGATTAGGAGACCGGCAGCTTTTCAGCTTCGGGACCTAGCCCTTCCTCTCGTCAGGGTGGCAATTAAACTAGATTCGAGAGTCGCCGACATCGGTTAAGGCTTCGGCACGATCGATAAATAAAACACCGTCCAAGTGATCAACTTCGTGTTGGAAAATGATTGCAATTAAACCGGTGACTTTAAAAGACACGGGATTACCATGAGTATCAAGAGCTTTCACAGTGACGCTGCGGTGACGCTTTACCAGGCCCCACTGACCAGGAACAGACAAGCAGCCCTCCTCGCTATCAACGAGCTTAAATGATTTCTCAGTAATCTCAGGGTTGATGAAAGCAGTTGGTTTGTTGTTCATGTCCACGATGATTACGCGTTCATGCACGCCAACCTGAGGAGCGGCGATACCGATGCCGTTTTCCTTCTTCATGGTGATCTTCAAATCCTCAATCAAGGCCTTCATGTCTTGCGAGGCAGCCCGATCAACCGCGACGGGTTTGGAAACCATGCGCAGCTCTTTGTTGGGATTATGGAGAACTTTCATGGCTTGGGCTTTCGTCATAAGGTCCTTCGTATTGGATCTTGATAGTGTCGGGTAAACGTTTGAGAAGCTCGTTTTGAGTTATATGTCCGCCCCTTTCGTCCTCCCCATGGCTGGGGAGGGGGGCTGCTGTGAGAGTAAGTTCGATCGTGTCGTTTCTTTCGAGTGCACAGTCTTTGAGTTCAATAGGCAGCTCTTCGAACTGGGCGTCGTGCAGAACAAAGCGAGCTGCGTACGGAGGTAAGTTGTACTGTTGTCGAGTCTTGAGCTCTGCGGCCACAAAGGTCGGTAAGTCGAGCATCGGTCGGACTATTTCGGGAAGCCAGGTCTGCACCAATACTTGAGCTCCTTGGCGCTCTGCAAAGTTTACCAGACGATGGAGCTTGCGGGCAGTTTCTTCGACACCTCTGAAATCAGAGGCATGGAGACTGATGTCGGCTGCCAGGTCGACCACCAGGCCAAAACGTTTGGCGGTGAAAGGTTCAAGGTAACTAGAAAAGAAATATTCGGTAGCGACCACGATGTCTGCTTTAGGATTCTCGACATTACCCTTTTCCAATCGTCCAATGGTGGCGGTAGGAAAAAGTTTTTGCAAAGTTGCAGCCATCTTGGTTCCACCAATGCCGCGAAGTGCCAATTTAGGCTTTCCGCAGGACGGACACTGGGCGGGGATCCACATCTCGGTCTGACAGTTGGCACACACCAGATCATCATGTCTGACCATGGGAACGTGGCCACAGGTGCCACACAGGGGCACGTGACCGCATTTACCGCACTGGAGGCGCTTAGCCACCCCTTTTCGGTTGAGGAAGAGTAGCACCTTTTTGTGGCTTTGTAAAGCGTTTTCTACTCCAAAAATGACGCTATCAGACAATAAAGCCTCATTTGTCAGTTCATCGGAGGAACCGAGGTTAATCACCACGGAATCGTCCGGTCTCGCGGTAGTCGTAATGAGTGGTGAAGTGACCAGCTCTTCAAGTCTTGGGACTGAATCGAAAAAGACCAAATGGGCCTCATGATCTTTGGCTAATAACTTAGCGGCTTCGCGAGCGTCAAAGCGTGGGTTGCGACGTTCGTTCACATACTCCTCGTTGCCGCTTTCGAGTACGAGCACGGTCGTCAGAGATTTTGTAGGCAGTAGGCTGGTATTACGCGTACCGATCAATGTTTCAAGTTTGCCCGTGCGCCAAGCCTCAACTATCCGAGAACGATCTTTAGGTGTTGTCTTGCCATGGAGTAGGCTGGTCGACTCACCGAGTTTGACGTAGCGGGCCAGGAGCTCGGCGTCACGTTCACGTGGCAGTAAAACAAGCATTTGCCCTGAACGCTTACGCCGCAGGACGTGGGCTAGTGCAAAGCCGATGTCTTTGTCGCCAGAAATTACTACGGATCTGTTAAGTGTGATCTCGCCTAAACATCGTTCGAGTACCGGGATATCGAGCGTACCGATATGTGAGGATCCTGTGGCATGTACAAGTGGAGCCGGTCCATCGAAAAAGGTTGTCGGTAAAACAGTGCTGATTAAACTGCTAACCGATTGCACAATATAGCTGGCAATGTGCTCGTAGCGCAAAAGATCTTTGCTCGAAAGATAGGCTGGTTTGGCCAGGGAGTTTACGGCCATCAAACGTTTAGCCTCAGACGAGTTTTTAAGTCCCCTGACTACGCCGAGTGACTCTCTGCCTTTAAACGGGACCCGAACCAAGTCGCCAGGAGCCAATTTCAAATCAGGCGGAATGTCGTAATCAAAATACGAGCACTTCCGGGGAAGTTTTAAGATCGGATAAACCTCAGCGATCATGTAGCCTTATAGTACGAAATTGGTCACACAATAGCCAACTCCAAAGGGTGCGTCGTAGGAAAGTACCGTTGGGGTGGTGTACATGCCGTCCAGAACTCCAATTAGCATGCAAAGTTGTCGATAGGAGGTGTCGTGAGCGTTTTTGATTAGGCTTTCGGGTAGCTGGAGAAGCCCTGAGGCATTATGTTCACGCAGCATCGTGATGACACTCTCGTCAAAAATCTTGCCGTCCTTGTGCAGGCCAGCGGGGGCCGTTTTTGAAAGTGCATGCGACATATCGCCGGCCGCAATCACCGCAATCCGTTTGTCGCTCTCAAGGATGAGGTGCTTGAAGACTACGCCGACATTAAAATGCGTTTTAGCATCCAGATCGCAGGGAGCAACTGGCACAACCCGTACGTTTGGCAGGTGACCAGTTAAAATATCGAGCGGCACCACGGTCGAAGCACCCAGCTTGCTATCGGTCGACAGTGAGATCGGTAATTCGTTCTTGCGGAGATGTCGCTGGAGGCGATCGATGAACGAAAAGTCGGGATGATATTTTTTGAGGTAGCCAAGATGCCCGAATTCTTCCAAGTCAGCCGTGTAGGGGTCGGCGACATTCACAGAGAAAGCGTCGCTGTACATGGTCTTGGCTTCAGAGAAGACAATAATGGTGTCCGGATGGACGGCATAAAGTTCCTCGGCTAGCTCTTCAAAAGCTGCCCGGGTGTCTTGGACCTCGCTCATCTTGGCTTCATTGATCGCGGGCAGGAGTAGCGGCGAGCTTGGCGTAAAGCCAGCAAAAACGAGCATACTACTCGGCGGAATCAGTTAAGGTTTCGCCAAGTGGGTGCAGCCCAAGAGTAAAGTCCGATACCACGTGTACGTTTTCCCATTTGTAACCGTAGCCTAAGAACATGGATTCGCTCGTAATCAAGCGCCGTTCGCCTTCAGAGATAACAAAGACTGCTGGCTCTGATTCGGAGCGAACAAGATAGCCATCGGGCAAGGTGACGGGAGCGCCCTCGGCATACTGCTCGATCTCGGTAGGTGAGGCTGGGATGAGATCAGCGTAAGGGAAACGAGCGTCGAGAACGGCCTTATCAAAGATTGGATGACGAACACCATCAACGATGTAGAAGACGCCACCGCTGGTCTTTAGCTGGAGCAAAAGTCCTTGTGGGTGAAGGGTTGTGAGTGTAATCGGTTCACCGGCTGCGTAGAAAGCCGATTCTTCGCTTGTAATGCTTACAAGCTCATCTTCGGAGAAACCGATCTTTCGGAAGGTTTCCATGGAAGTGATGTGGCGGAGCGAATCATCAACAAGCAAAGATATCTTGCCGGTTTCGTCGCGGAGCAATGAGTAGTTTGGGAAGCTGATTGGTGTTCCAATAGGGAACTGCTCAAGGACGGTTTGTGAAACAGGGATGATCAAATCAGCATTGAAGCGTGAAGATAAGGCGCTTGCGCTCATAATTGGACGGCGATAGCCACGTTCAACTAGCCAGACGTCATCTTCACCAACGGCCTGGAGGAGGGATCCTGAGGGATATTCACGGCCAAACCAGCGATTCCAAATGGCCACGAAAATTTCGTTACCGTGGAGGTGCGGAGTGTAGGCGTACATGGCGGCCGTGGCGGCGTTCATGGGGGTTACGCTCTCGCCGTCGATGGTGACGGTAACGCCAGGGCCGTAACGACCAGCCGTCTTACCGTACTGATCGATGTCGCCAAGATAGCCTTCGATGAACTGGAGTGAGGCAGAGTTAACCTGCTTACCAAAGCCCTTCCAGCGATCGAGAGCTGGGTCATTCATGCTGCAGTAATCACAGATTCCGTAACCAGCTGCCCAGTCGAGCTGTTTTTGCGTAGGATCGTTATCCTCAATCAAGCTCTGCTCTTTTTGGAGCAAGACGAGAATGAATTTCGGATTAATGTTGTGTTGCTGGGCGGCCCGCCAGATGATGTCGGCCGCGTAGCGCGTACGTCCGTCGTGATCTTCAGTTTTAAATTCAGCCAGGTAACCACGCTCCAAGAAAGCTTGAATTTGGTTAAGGTCCATGGCATTACCGTCCTGAAGTTCCTCATCCGAAAGGATATAGTTCGGATCAAAGGCCAGGGCCGTCTGGAGCGGCAGGAAAATCGCTGATAACAAAGCCAGCGTAAGCAGTGGTTTCATACCGGCCTAGTATAGCAAAAAATCCTGCCGGTGTTGATTGATCTTGTGTTTTCGTTTACTCTTAGAGCACTTTAGCGGGTTAGGCCGAGCCCAACCCTTTACAAGCCCTATGTCTATGCTTACGATCGGTAGTAAGGCGCCAGAAGTTTGTCAGGCCATCATCGAAGTGCCCCGTGGCAGCCAAAATAAGTACGAATTCGACAAAGAACAGGGTATCGTTAAGCTCGATCGCGTGCTTTTCAGCCCGATGTTCTACCCGTGTGATTACGGTTTCTTCCCAGAGACTTTGGGCGGAGACGGAGACCCATTGGACGTCTTGGTTATGGTTACTAATCCATTGTTCCCAGGTGTAGCAGTCGATGTCCGTCCGATCGGTGTCCTCGTCATGAGTGACGACAAGGGTCAAGATGAGAAAATTCTTGCAGTTGCCAAGGACGATCCTCGTTTCAAGCACATCAACGATCTCGAAGACGTCCCACAGCACATTCGTGACGAAATCTCATTCTTCTTCGAGAGCTACAAGATCCTCGAAAAGAAAAAGACCGTGATCGAAGGTTGGAAAGATGCTGCAGAGGCTAAGCGCTTGATCCAAGAGGGGATCGCTAACGCCAAAAAGTAAATTCAATAAATGACGAGCTCTTGAGCTCGTCATTTATATTAAACGAAAGCCCCCGTCAGCGGACGGGGGACTCGAGTGATACGGACGCACATCACTCGACGGACGGTCCATCGAGTTGGCTCACGGCCTCTTCCTCGGCGGGGTCCAGAGCCATGAGCATGTCGTGCCAGTCGTCACGGGCTTCGAAGATCCAGAAACGAGCTGGCTCGCCGCTTTCGGCTTCGCGCTTCTTGAGCTCTTGTTCGTAAGCATCCAGTTGATGCTCACGCTCCTTGGCTCCCTCGGGCGGCAGCCGGCTGAGCTCAGCAATGGTCTCCTCGTCTTCGTCCCAGGAGATGCGAACCGCCGACTCGGGCAGGCCGGTTGCCTCCCGCAACGCAATGCTTTCATCGTATCCCGCCACCTCATTCGCGTAGTTTTCGTGCTTGAGGTCGATCTCCTGAAGGACTTGATCGATGACCTCGACCTTGTCGACTGTAGGGATGACTACTAGCGCCCTGTGTGGACGCCCCTTCGCACGTGACGCCTTGCGAGGCCGTTCTCTCGCCCCCTCGCTCTTTTGGATCGTAGCTAGGGTCGAGGTCGGATCACGAAATAGCGCAGTGTACCCGGCGATCAGGACGAACAGTGCGCAGATCAGGACGGCGACGTAACGAATGTTCTTCATGACGACACCTCCAAAGCTGCTATAAAAAGTAGCTGGTAAACATAGGTCGGTCAATGAACTTACAAACACAAGACGAGCCGTGAGGCTCGTCTTGTGGCTTATTTGATTTTGATCTCTATCTCATCTTTCTTCACATCGATTATCGCCGTGCTGTCTTCCGGAACTTCGCCTTTGACGATTTTCATTGCCAGGGCGTCGAGAATCTCGGTTTGAATGACGCGTTTGAGAGGACGAGCGCCGAAGCGGGGATCGTAACCCTTCTTAGCGATCAGCTCCTTAGCTTTGTCGGACACTTGAATGGTGAGGGAACGTTGTTCACGTAAACGATTGGAAACCAACTGGAGCTGGAGTTCAACGATGCTTTCGATCTGTTCAGGCTTCAGGGCCTTGAAGACAATAATGTCATCGATACGGTTTAAAAACTCAGGGCGGAAATGTTCACGCAGCATTTCGTCGAGTTTTTCCTTGGCGATAACCGTATCAGACTCATCGCCGTTGTTGAAGCCGATACCGGCCACACGACCTTGCGATAGAATCACATCAGAGCCGATATTGCTCGTCATGATAATGATCGTGTTCTTGAAGTTTACGGTACGGCCTTTGGCGTCGGTCAAACGACCATCGTCCAAGATCTGCAAGAGGGAATTGAAGACGTCCGGGTGAGCTTTTTCAATTTCATCAAATAAGACCACGGCGTAGGGATGACGGCGAATACGCTCGGTCAATTGGCCGCCTTCATCGTAACCCACATAACCTGGTGGGGAACCGATCATTTTGCTGACGCTGTGCTTTTCCATGTATTCACTCATGTCGAGACGAATAAGCGAATGCTCATCGTTGAACATGAATTCTGCCAGAGCCTTGGCAAGCTCGGTTTTTCCTACACCGGTAGGTCCCATGAAGATAAACGAGCCGATCGGTTTCTTTTCTTCGGACACACCAGCACGCGAACGTCGGAGCGCATTGCTGACAGCCGCGATCGCTTCCTCTTGTCCAACGACACGCTTCTTGAGTTCTTCTTCCATGCGCGCCAGCTTTACCATTTCGCTCTCAAGCATCTTTGAGACAGAGATATGTGTCCAGCGTGAAACTACGTCGGCGATATCAGTTTCAGTAATCACTTCTTTCAAGAGCCCACGCTCAGCCTGGAATTTCTTCAGCTCGTCTTCGATTTTGACGAGCTCGGTTCGCTTATTCGGAATTTGTCCGTAACGAATTTCAGCTACGCGTTCCAGATTACCACGACGCTCTTCGTACTCAGCTTCGTTAGTTAATTTATCAACTTCGTTTTTAATGGCACGTAGCTTGCTGATGAGGTCTTTTTCGCCTTTCCAGCGAATCTCAAGCTCCCGAGTACGCTCATCAACATCAGCCAAGGTTTTCTCGATCTCTTTAAGACGAGCTTTTGATTCCTTGTCTTCTTCTTTCAAGAGCGCCTGCTTTTCGATTTGCAGACGGGTTTGCTCGCGCTTTAAGCGATCAAGTTCCTCAGGCATCGAGTCGATCTGCAAACGCAGGGCCGATGCGGCCTCGTCGATTAGGTCAACAGCCTTGTCTGGCAATTGGCGGTCGGAAATATAGCGTTGTGAAAGCTCGACGGCAGCCACAATAGCCGTGTCGCTGATGCGAACACCGTGGTGAATTTCGTAACGCTCTTTAATACCGCGCAACATTGCAATGGCATCGGTTGCACTTGGCTCTTCCACAAAAATCGGCTGGAAGCGGCGTTCAAGAGCCTGATCTTTTTCGATGTACTTTTGATATTCCTTGGTGGTAGTAGCGCCAACCACACGCAGCTCACCGCGAGCCAGAGCTGGCTTCAAAAGGTTAGAAGCATCCATTGGGGACTCGTCACCCTTGCCGGCACCAACCAGCATGTGTAACTCGTCGATAAACAAAATGTACTTCCCGTCAGCTTGCTGAACCTCGCGAATGACGGCTTTCAAGCGCTCTTCAAACTCACCCCGAAATTTTGTGCCAGCAATCAAAGCACCAAGATCGAGAGCGACTACTTCACGGTTCTTCAAAGTTTCGGGCACATCACCAGCCACAATACGTTGAGCCAGACCTTCAACAATCGACGTCTTACCAACGCCAGCCTCACCAATCAACACAGGATTGTTCTTGGTACGGCGTGTGAGTACCTGCATGACGCGGCGAATTTCTTCATCGCGACCAATGATCGGGTCAAGCTTACCGTGACGAGCGCGCTCAGTTAAATTCAGGCTGTATTTTTCGATAGCTTGGTACTTCGATTCCGGTTCCGGGGAATCAACTTTCTGACTCCCGCGTAATTCTTTCAAAGCTGCAAAGACTGCATCTTCATCAATGTCATGAGATCGCAAAAGATCACCGAGATGACGGTCGGAGAGTAAGCCAAGGAATAAGTGTTCGGTAGAAATATACTCGTCACCAAACTGGCGAGCTTTTTGCAAAGCCACCTGGAGCGTATTAGCTAAAGCGGGAGTTAGCGTCACTTGTCCAATACCGCCACGGTCAACGTTGGCGTGCCGGGGAAGTGTATCTAAAATACGATCAATGTCGCCGCGCAACGCTGGTAGGCTGATTTCAAGCTTCTTTAAAACGGACACCACGAAGCCGTCCTCTTGGCTTACAAGGGCGCCTAGAAGGTGAATGGGTTCTACGCCTTGCTGACCGTTCTCATTAGCCATGAACTGCGCCTGCTGGATGGCTTCTTGAGATTTGCTGGTGAAATTGTTGGGGATCATAGGGAAGTATTCAAGTATTCTAGAAGCACTATATTCTAGGGCTATCTCCAACCGCACCGTAAACACTAGATTACTTGATCACTAGAATACTTACTTAGCACTCATAAGTATAGAGTGCCAGATGACTGGCTGTCAACGCTATTTTAGCACAGTAAAAATAAGATCGCCAGCAACATTGTCATCTCGGTTCGCCGAGACTGACAGACATTGCTGGCGTGAAGGTTAGGACCTGTTCAGGTCCAAGGACACGGTGAGTTGTGACCTAGGCGACGGCCTGCTTGGGCAGAGTAGTGGCGGCACTCACGATCTCGATCTCAGCCAGGCACAGCCGAAGTCCCTTGATCTCGGCGGCAACGCTTGGAAGCGCAGAGTCATCACCGTGAGAATCGACCAGGTGCCCCTGCCACCTGGACAGATTGTGTGGCGACTCACGACGGTGCAGCCGATTGTAGGCCAGTCGGAGTTCGATCTCGAGCAGCTCACGCAGCTCTACCCAGCCGATCTCGGCCTGGAGCTTGCAGCCCCAGTAACCAACCGACTTATCGACCTTGCACAGCGTGACGAGCGGCCGATTGGCCAGGCCACGAACGAGCTCGCAGACTCGCGGGACGGCGAGCACGTCGTCGAGTAGAGCATCGATGCAGTCATGGCTCGCGAGCGTGCAGATCGGCAGCAGCCACTCCCACGGCCGTCCGTTGAGCTCGAAGACCAGGGTGTCGAGCGTAGCAGAGCAGGCAGAGTTCGGCCGAACAAGGCGTGCGTACAAGACGTGCAAGGTGGGCTCCAGGGGGTGGTGGACGGACAAGAATATAGCCTACTTTACGCAAAAAGTCAATCAGGCTATACTCTTTCTTTGTATGGTAACTTTGCGTCGGGCACTGACCTCGATCTTTCTGCTTCTGCTTGTTCATGGGGTAGCTATTTTGTCGGGCTGGTACGAATTCAATAAATGGTTTGATATCCCGATGCACTTTTTGGGCGGGGTAGTTATAGCGCTTTTAGCTTTAGCAATTTGGAATCTCTGCGTTCAAAAGATCGTTTTTCAACCAGGCGTTAAGCCTGTTTGGCAATTCTTGGTCTATTGCGTCGGTATTTTAGGATTCGTGGCCCTTGTCGGGGTAGCCTGGGAATGGTACGAGTTTCTTTTCGATCGTTTAGTTATTGAGCTCAGCTATAACATCAGACCGACCCAAATGGGCTTGGGCGATACCATGGTCGATTTACTCCTCGATATCCTAGGAGGCTTGGTTACCTTTCTTTTGTTCCGTAATCCTCCTCAGAGATAATTCCGATATGGTCGAAGCCGCTCCACAAACGTCCGCATGGAGGCAGCACGTTATTCTTGGGGTACGTGTCCACGATTTGTCGGATGCGGAGTTAGCCAAAACGCTTCAGGCTTGGCTAACGGGCGATACAGCTCGGATTATCGTGACCCCCAATCCGGAGTTCGTCATGAACGCTCAACGCGATTCGGAATTTAGAAACGTCTTGTCAAAAGCCGATCTGTCATTGCCTGACGGTGTTGGTTTGCGTTTTGCTGTTGCCGCTCTCACGCCTGAACGACTGGACCATCGCCACACCGGTGCAGATACGTTGGTCACGTTGGCTGAATTAGCCGCCACGGAAAAGAAGAAAATGGTATTGCTCGGTGGCTCGCCACGCAAGTCAGAGCGGGCCGTCGTGTCGCTTCGTGAGCGCTTCCCAGGTCTCGACATAGCTACTTTTGATCCAGGCATCATCGACGAACATCATGTTCGAGTCTCGGAAGCTACTTTGGCTGGCGTCGAACGGCTTTCGCCCCAAGTCATCGCCGTAGCGCTAGGGCAGGGGAAGCAGGAGCGTGTCATGGAGATCCTGAAACACAAAATCCCCTCGGTTCGAGTCTTGATCGGCATTGGCGGCGCTTCTGACTACATTTCCATGTCAGTAAAACGAGCACCAACCAGCTGGCAAAAGTACGGCTTTGAGTGGCTGTGGCGCCTAATCCAAGAGCCCTGGCGCTGGAAGAGAATTCTTAACGCCGCTGTCTTCTTCCCGACTCGAGTTGTCTGGGCTACACTCGTAACAGGACGTTTCCTGACAGCCATTCGAAATGTCAGTCAAGAGCTCAAAAAGCATTTCAAGCAAACTTCGTAATATGACTATTCGTACCCGCATCGCACCGTCACCGACGGGCTACATGCACATTGGAACCCTTCGAACGGTCATGTTTGATTACTTCCTGACTCGCCAAAGTGGGGGACAGTTCATCGTTCGTATTGAGGACACGGACCAAGCCCGTCTTGTACCTGGAGCCCTGGAAAGTTTATTGTTGACCTTCCAAAAACTCGGCATCGATTACGATGAAGGCCCTGTGCTAAGCGCCGATGGCTCGATTGTTGAAAAGGGTGAGTACGGTCCGTATGTGCAGTCCAAGCGTCTCGACATTTACCGACCCTACGCCGATAAACTTGTCGAGGCCGGCCATGCGTATGTCTGTTTTTGTACCCGTGAACGTTTAGAGGAAATGCGTAACGCGCAGACGGCAGCAAAGCAAACACCAAAATACGATCGCCACTGTTTACATCTTCCTGTTGATGAAATTGCTAAGCGCTTAGCGGCAGGGGAGTCGTACGTTATTCGTATGCGCATTCCTGATGGTGAAGTCGCCTTTGACGACGCTATTCGTGGTGTCATCAAGTTTAATCTAGCCGACGTCGACGATCAGGTGATTATCAAGTCTGACGGTTTTGCTTCATATCACTTAGCGGTCGTGATCGATGACCACCTCATGAAAATCTCCCACGTGCTCCGTGGTGAGGAGTGGATTTCATCAACTCCAAAGCAAATAGTTTTGCACAACATGCTCGGTCTGCAGATGCCGGTTTATGCTCATGTACCCCTCATCTTGAACCCTGACCGTACCAAACTCTCTAAACGTAAAGGCGATGTTTCCGTCGAGGGCTATCTAACCAAAGGTTACTTGCCCGAGGCGATCATTAACTTTATCAGCACGCTTGGATTTAATCCCACCTCGGATCAAGAAATCTTTACGCGTGAGGAGCTCGTCCAACTTTTCGACTTATCCAAGGTCAATAAGGGCGGAGCGGTCATGAACACTGAAAAGCTCGACTGGATGAATCATCAGTACCTCGCCAAGCTATCTGAAGACGATCTGGCTAAAGTCGCCAAACCTTTCTTGAAGGAAACCGTTGACAACCAGCTAGTTCGTCGAGCCCTGTTCGTTGAACGTCAGCGAGTGAATCGCCTTGACGAGTTTGATGAAAAGATCCAACCGTACCTGTTTGCGATTGAGTATCCAAAAGACATTTTGGTATGGAAAAAGGCTAGTCCAGAGGACGCTTTGCAGCAACTCAAAAATATTCGCCCAGTCATTGCGGGTTTGAGTGACGAAACCTTTACACAGATGTCACTACTCGAGGTCGCGGTAAAAGAGTATATTAGTAGCCAAGGACTTCAGAACGGCAACGTTCTGTGGCCACTGCGCGTAGCTTTGTCTGGAGCCGAAAAATCGGCTAGCCCGTTTGAATGTCTCTGGGTATTGGGTAAACAGGCTTCGGTCACGCGTATCGATAAGGCAATTAGTTGCCTCAAGTCGTAATCACCACCCTGAGGTTACAAGGGCTAGGTCCCGAAGCTGAAAAGCCGTCGGTCTACTAATCCTTCGTCGTCACTCAGGATGGTAAAAACATGAATTGGATAACATCAAAACTAATCCCCACTACTGCTTTGGCGCTGCTCGCAATTGTGAGCGGCTCTGCCGTACTTGCGGCTAGCGTCACACCTGAGGAGATTACCCATTTGCAGTCAGAGATCCAGAATCGCAAAGCTCAGATTGAGACCATCAATAATCGACTTGAGGAGTATAAAAAGAAAATTTCCGAGTACTCTAAGCTGGCCTCGTCCCTCCAGAACGATATTGCAATTCTCGAAAATGAGACAGCCATGACTGAGCTCGATATCGCAGTTACCCAGAACGCTATCGAGGAAGAGAATCTTCATTTAGCCATTCTCGACGCCAACATTGAGGACGCTGATACTAGGCTCGCCCGTGAAAAAGACCTCCTGACAGACCTTATTTTCGAAATAAACAAACAAGACAAACAGGGCGGTACTTTTGAATTGATTATTGGAGCAAGAAACTTTAATGACGTCTTTTCAGCTGCCTCAGAGCTCCAGAGTGTCAACGCAGACCTACGCAAGACACTGGTAGCAACTCAGCAAACTCGTGACACCCTGGAAGATAAAAAGGGCGAGCGCGAAGAGCGCCTAGCTACCCTGAGCGACCTGCAGGTTGACCTAGATACAAAAATCGCACAGCTGGATGCCCGTGTAAGCGCTAAAGAAGTGCTGACCTTCGAGACAAGGGAGTCGGAGCTTGAATACCGTGTGCTCATGAGTGAGCTGCGACAGGAGCAGCAGGGGATTAGTCAACGCATCAATCAGATTCAGCAAGACATCGAGAATAAACTTGCCGCTTCTGATGACGAAGGTGACACCACAGTTATTTCTTGGCCTGTCGTGGGTCGTATAACCACAACATTTCACGACCCTACTTATCCATTTCGCTATCTCTTTGAACACGGCGGCCTAGATATTGCCGTACCCCAAGGCACACCAATTGAATCGTCTGCACCTGGTTATGTAGCCTGGGCTCAAACTGGCCGCCAATACGGTAATTACGTCATGGTCATTCACGCCAACGGTTTTGCGACGCTTTACGCCCACATGAGTCGCATTGATGTCGACGTTGATCAGTACGTGGCCCGTGGCCAGATCATTGGTTTGTCCGGTGGCAGGCCCGGAACTCAGGGCGCCGGCTTCTCTACCGGCCCTCACGTTCATTACGAGCTCCGCAAGAACGGTATCCCAGTTGATCCAATGCCGTACCTACCATAAAGAAAGCTCCCGAGGACCAGCTCAGCTAACCGAGCCTGACCCACAAGGCACTCGGGGCTTTTTTATTTAGACGTCCATAAACCAATTTGATTTAAGAGGTACCCACGTACCCCTAGATTAACCTAGGGCGTTTAAATGCGTCGACGTTTTTCGATATTTCTACACTTATTAGGAGAATGCACCTAGGTCCCGAGGCTGATAAGGCCGGCGAGCAACGATGAACTGCGACACATAGTTTAATGCATGAATATACGGACAAACGAGTGGGCAGTGAGATTGAAAGAAAGCCCCCACTTGGTAAACAAGGGTGGTGGGGGACCTGGAATGGGTGCCTATAAGAAAGATCAATAGATATAGGGCCTTTAACAGGCTACGTGTCGTATAAGGTATATTGTATGACACTTAAGTATACACGTCCCTAGGGCCTTTTACAAGCTACCCATAGACCCTGATTCCCCTGTTGCATCTGAGCGTCGTTCAATTTTTCATTGAGTGTAAACCTGTGACACAAATATACGTATCCCCCGTTTCCGAAAATACTGGCAGGGGACCGATAGGGGGTCTGTGTCGCAAAAGTTTATCCACGGCTTGTATCGACATCCCGTCTGCACTCGCTATGATGGCTGCGGAGGCTAAACGATGACCATCGTAAAGATGCGTTCTCGGATTCGGGTAAGGCTCAAGGTCTTGGCAAGCTCGTTCGCCAAGTGCACGCTCACGGCCCTGGTGGCAGCCGTCTTCGTCGTCTTCATGGTTTGGGGCGCGTTGGCAAACGCGCTTCACGATGCGGATGCAGACAAGTCATGAGCTCGACTCAACGAGGCTGCTGGGTGCCTCATCGCTAAACCCAGCTTTTTATTTTATGCAAAGACCGCCCTGAACGAGCTAGACTCGACTGAAGCGGTCTATTGTTTATTTCATAGCCTTGAGGTCCTCCAGGATCTCCTGAACGTGTACAGCGGGTTTAACGCCTTCGTAGACCTTAGCAATCTTGCCGGCGGGATCGATGAGGAACGTATTTCGCATGATGCCATCGTAGGTACGGCCCATGAACTTTTTCTTACCGTACGATTCGTAGGCCTTACAGGTCTCCAGGGTTTCGTCGGCGAGCAACGGAAAGTTTAAACTTTGGTTCGCCGCAAACTTCGCGTGACGCTTTACGGAGTCAGCCGAGACACCGAGCACGATCGCTCCAGCGGCCGTTAAACGAGCTTCGTTATCCCGGAAGCTACAGGCTTCAACGGTACAGCCCGGAGTCATGTCTTTAGGATAGAAATATAAAACCACCCATTTACCTTTGTAATCACCCAGGCGATGAACCTTCCCCGTCTGATCGGGCAACTCAAAGGCTGGAGCTGGCTTGTTAAGTAAGGGGTTTGTCATACACGAGAGATGTCTCCGTTAAGATTAGTGAGTTGAGATAGGGCTACCGGATAAACACCCGCGTGCCAAACCGAACGTCGATGTAACGAGGTAGACTCTCTTGTGTCGCGAAATACTCGTCAGTCAACGCCTCGAGAACAGTCAGCTGGGTATCGACACTCTCCAGTGCATCAAAAAGTATCAGGTAGTCTTTATCACTTGTGACCGCGAACCACGGTAAATCAAGGCCGTCACTCACAAACTCTTTTGGAGTTGTACCGAGCCTGCGTAAGCCCTCACCAAATTGTATAATATTTTCAATCATGACGTCGTTGAACACTAAATCGCCAACAACATGGTCAGTGGCAGTCTTTTCACGCAGGACAGGGATATCGGTCTGGAGTATAGCCAATCCTCCCTCCCCTGCCGCCGGCGCTGGGACTGCGCCGATCCTTACAAGTACGGCCGCTTTCTCTTCAGGAGCAGCTACACGAGTTATAAGCCCGTTCGGATCAAGAAAATAAACTTCTTCACCTGATCGAAAGGCAATCATGAAAATATCCTCTTTCACGGCTACGTGCAGTGTGGGACCTTGTTGGGTGATAACCGCACTCTTCAATGGGTAACTTTCTGCCAGGGCAAGTTCTGTATTCTTCGTTGCGAAAAACCAACGATGATCGTTCGGAAAGATCCAAAAATTTTTGTTCGTCAGCTCCTGTTCCAACGTATTCCGAATGTCGGCAGGAGACAAAATAACTGTACCTGTGACCTCAATGGTTTGTAAGCGCAGATATGGTCCGTAGACCAGTACCGCCAGCCCAGCAATCACGAGCGCTACCGCCATCAACAAGCAAACAATAGTCCAAAGTTTCTTCGAACTTTCTTTACGCGGAAAAAGCGGATTGCCAGGGTCTTGCAATCCGTACGCCTTGGCCTCAAAAAAACGCATGAAGTCCCTCCGTTTCATACTGCCAAATTTTACACAACTACTCGGGGCAACAATGGGTTAATGCGGGTCACGATCTCGTAGTTAATCGTGCCAATGCGTTCGGCCATGTCGTCCGCGGTAACTGCGTTCATACCGTCCCGACCAAGCAAGGTAACCATGTCACCAACTCTAGCGGCCGGCACAGTGGAAACATCGACCATCATCATGTTCATACAAATGTTCCCGAGTACGTTGCAACGCGTGCCACGAACAATGACTTCGCCACGCTGAGACAAGCCGCGATCATAGCCATCATAATAGCCTACTGGAAGGATAGCGATACGCATTGGGCGGTTTACCACAAAATTTCCACCGTAGCCCACCTGAGCTCCCGGCGCGACGCTCTTCACTTGCGCTATGGTTGTTCGCCAAGCTAGGACCGGTACCAAGTCGACTCGCTGGCGGCCAAGCGTGACGCTTCGGCGCACACCAGGCGATGGCCACAGGCCATATAAAGCGATACCGATACGAGCCATGTTGTATTGCGTGTCTACCTTAGTTAGGGCGGCTGCGGAACAAGCCATATGCACAAACTGCGGCTGAATGCCTTTGTCGACAAGCTTATTCAATGCCTCTTCGAAACGTGCCATCTGTGCAAAAGTAGGCTCAGGACGATCGACTTCTTCAGAACTGGCAAAATGCGAGCTAGCTCCGGTAACCACGATGCGCTCGCCCGCTTTCTTGAGAACTTCAGTAACCGCTTCAAGCTCACGTGTGTCCATACCTTGACGGTAAAGACCGGTCTCGAGTTTTAGGTTGACGTACGCAGTCGTTCCAATGGCACGGGCAGCTTCCGTCAGGCCATTCACCATCTCTACGTCGTAAACAGTTTGAATAAGTCGGCCAGACACTACCTCCGGCAAACGAGCCGGAATGGTCATGCCCAAAATGAAAATATTGCAGGCTGGATCAAGTACGCGAATAGCCAAAGCTTCATCGAGGTTATCGACGGCGAAGGTTTTCACATTCGCTCGCAGAGCCAACCGAGCAACTTCGCGCAGCCCATGACCGTAGGCGTTAGCTTTTACGACTGCACAAAACTCCACCCCAGGCGCAAGCACGGAGCGGAGGTTTTCGATATTACTGGCCAAGGCCGTGGAAGAAATCTCAACCCAGGTTTTGTGTGTTGATGTGACACTCACATTTACTTACGCGGCTTCAACACGGTCTTACCACCGAGGAATGACTCAAGCACCGGTGGCACAGTTACCGATCCGTCTTCGTTCTGATAGTTCTCAAGAATAGCCACCATGGTGCGGCCAATGGCAAAAGCCGTGCCGTTCAAGGTGTGGACGTATTTCGTTTCCCCTTCCACGGTCTTATAGCGGGTGTTTAAACGACGTGACTGGAAATCGGTACAGGTGCTTGTGGAGTGTGTTTCGCGATAAGTTTCCTGCGACGGTACCCAGGCTTCAATGTCAAATTTGCGGGCAGCTGGTAGACCAAGATCGCCAGTAACCTGCTTAATGACTCGGTACGGGATGCCAAGACCCTGCATGAGTTCTTCCTCAATAGACAGTAGCAACTCATGCTCAACATCAGATTGCTCAGGCGTGGTGAAGCTAAACATCTCAACCTTATCAAATTGGTGAACTCGGATGATGCCACGCGTGTCCTTGCCATAGCTTCCAGCCTCACGACGGTAGCAAGGAGAGTAACCAATATAACGAATTGGCAGTTGCTTCTCATCGAGCGTTTCGTCTAAGTGCAAAGCACCAAGTGACTGCTCAGCTGTTCCGATCAAGTACAGATTGTCTTTTGCTAGGTAGTAAATCTCGTCATGGCCACCGTGTTCAAGATAACCCATGGCACGCATCACGCGGGCGCTGACGAGGTGTGGAACGGTAGCGGGTGTGAAGCCATGCTTGGCAGCAATCGATAATGCGTATTGCAAGAGCGCGAACTCGAGCAGAACAGCGTCACCAGTGAAGTAGACAAAACGCGCTCCGCTGACTTTGGCGGCACGCTCGGTGTCGATGATGCCAAGAATTTCACCAATCTCCTGGTGATCACGGGGCTTGAAGGTAAACATGGTGCGCTGACCCACTTCACGGACCACCTCATTCTCGGCGTCAGACTTACCGATCTTTACGTCCGGCAAGGCTGGGTTTGGGATTTTGTACATGAGCTCAGTCAGCTCTTCGGCCAGGGGGTTGTACTCGGTCTCCAAAGTCTCAGCCCTGCGATCGATGTGGCGCATCGATTCAATTACAAGCTTACGCTGGTCAGGAGTAGCCTTAGCAATTTCTTTCGAAGCCTCATTTTTTTGCGCCTTTATACCCTCGAGCTCGGTCTTTAATGAGCGTACTCGGCGATCAAGCTCAAGGATGCGATCAACATCGATTTCAACATTTTTTGCTTTGGCGGCATCACGATAAAAATGGGGATTTTCGCGCAGCTGTTTAATATCGATCATACAAGTTCTCATCCCCGTAGCAGGGAGCTTTTATACGTTTCTGGTTGGTAAGGTTTTAGCACAATTATCGGGGTTTCGTCACCTGCAGCCTGTTGGAATCTTTTGAAGTCCTTTTCAAGCTCCGTCTGGTCGTAGCCAAAGGCCACTAAATCGGGACTTGTCTGCTTGAAGCAATTGTACGCACCCAATTCAAGATCGCCGGCCACAGCTTTGTGTACTTGCGGAAGGTCCTGTAGCCAAGCCAGACGCTGTTCTAGCGTAAACTGCGGCGCATGTTTCTTCAGTCGTTCAACCATCTGGTCCTGAGCCACGCACACAATGACTTTGTCGGCTAACTCGCGTGCCTGTGACAAAAAGGCTTCATGGCCTAAGTGCACTCCATCAAAGGTCCCGAAGACAAACACTTTCGTCATACGGCTTCCCCTTCCCCGCCAAGATTCTTGGGCTTCAATGTTGGGAAGAGAATTACCTCCTTGAGGTTGTGTGAGCCGGTGATAAGAGCGGTAATGCGATCAATACCAAGTCCCATACCTCCGAGTGGTGGTAGTCCAGTTTCAAGGGCTTGAAGGAAATCAGTGTCCATCCACTGAGCTTCTTGACTGCCCTGATCACGCAACGCCTGTTGCTGCTCAAGACGCTGACGTTGATCAACTGGATCGTTCAAATCATGGTAGTACGCATTCACAATCTCGGCGCCCATGACGACAAGCTGGACCGAGGCGCTCTTGGTAGCGTCTTCAGGATGACGCTTGGCTAAAGGCTTAAGCTCGATAGGATAATCAAATACCCACGTTGGCTGAATGAACCCCGGACGAGCCGTGGCTTTATACAAGGTGTCATAATAGTCACCCATACCAACGCAACCCTTCCAATCTGCCCGAACATTGGCGGCCTTAGCTGCCCCCATGACGGCTTCTGGCGTTTTCAATTCGTCGATATCAAGCCCGCTTGCGTTCTTGATGGCGTCATGGAAAGTTACCCGTGGCCAAGCACTAAAGAAATCGATCTTTGTGCCTTCAACCTCAACCGGATCCTTGCCGCGTGCTTGCTCGATGGAGTAGCGCAACATGTTTTCGATCAGATCGATGTATTCATCCTTATTCACGTAAGCCTGGTACATCTCGATCATCGTAAACTCGGGATTATGCGAATAATCGATGCCCTCATTGCGGAAACAGCGACCAATCTCGTAAATTTTCTCAAAACCACCAACCACCAAACGCTTCAAGTAAAGCTCGGGAGCGATACGCAAATAAAATTCGGCGTCGAGTGCGTTGTGATGCGTCACAAACGGACGGGCCGTAGCGCCACCAGGGATTGGCTGAAGCATGGGAGTTTCGACCTCAATAAATCCGCGCTCGTCTAAGAACCGGCGCAGAGCTGACAGAAACTTGGAACGGATCACAAATTTCTGCTTGACCTCAGCGTTTGAAATCAAGTCCAATTCACGATGGCGATAACGAGTTTCAACATCTTGGAGTCCATGCCACTTTTCTGGCAAAGGCATGATCGCTTTAGCCAGGAAACGCACACTCGAAGCCAAGATCGACTTCTCGCCAGTCTTGGTTACAAAGGCCGTACCGGTAACCTCAAAAAAATCACCCACATCGGCGTGATCGGCAAAAGTTTTGTAAGCGTCACCCAAATCGTCTTTCTTCAAGACTGCCTGCATCAAGCCGGTGCCATCTTCTAAACGTAAAAACGTCAGCGCGCCAATATTACGCAGAGCCTTGGCACGGCCCACGATGATGACTTGGTGCTTATTTTCTAAAAGTACCTCGAACGAGGCTAAAGCCTGTTCGACGCTATGGGTACGTCGTACCTCACTAGGGTACGGATCGACGCCATTTTTTGCTAAAGATTGTAAACGGCCCAGTCGTACCTCGCGTTCTCCTATGTTCATAGGCGACTTTAAGCTTTCCTCTTTTTTCTTTAATCTCAACTATTCGATAGACAGAATCTCGTACTCCATTTTTCCTGAGGGCACTTCAACTTGAACGGTGTCACCAATTGAGTGACCCAAAAAGGCATTACCGATCGGTGAGGCGTTGCTGATCTTGCCTTCCATGGGGTTGGCCTCACTTTCACCTACGATTTCAAACGAACGTTCAAGCTTTCCGGTACGTGCCTTAAACCGAGAGCCGACGCCGATCTGTCCACCCTTCTTTTCATCAACCACAACGGCGTTCACCAACATGTCCTGGATATCGATTACCCGGGTCTCGTTCATGGCTTGCTGCTCACGCGCTTCATGATAAGCAAAATTTTCTGAGAGATCGCCCATCTCTTTAGCGTCACCAATTTTTTGAGCGATTTCTGGACGCAGAACCTTAATCCGATGGATAAGTTCTTTCTTGAGATCGGCTAAAGCTGCGGAGGATAAGTATGTCGGTCCATTGGTCATAAACAGGGCTTAATTGCTCTTGAACGAGCAAGACGCCGTAGAACGGCGTCCGGTGCTTAGAAACGATGATGCCTGATGAGATTAGCTACGTCAAGCGATTTATTCGGTTCCATAAATGGACCGATCGGACAAATTAGGGAACCGTTCTTCACGACCAGAATACATGCGCACATAAGACTCTAAGCCCCGTTGCTTAATGAGATAAAAAAGGTGCGCCGTAATCCTTGGACTACCTACCCAAGTGCTCTTATGAACCTGCTTATATCTAGCCAGGTTTAATAACTTTCTTAATGACCGCCTATCCTGCCGACGGCTTTCAGGGATATCAAAGGAAATAATGGATATTTCGCTTGGTCCATCGACAGCTGGGTAGGATTTACGAACCAGACACTGTTGAACTAGAGTCGCAATTCCCGCTTGCGTCAAACGAATAAATTTGTCACGACTTGAGTCGGTAACTATACGTATGCGTCCAAGCTTTTGTAAACGCCGAAGATGCTTATCAAGATCACTACGTTGGTCCGTCACCCATCTGTAATCGACTTTATCGCGCCGCACATAATCGCTAGGAATTTTGCCATTTTTTGGCTGTCTACAAATTGCCTCCCAGATTATCTCGAGGAGCACGGAGGTGTGCGATGCACGACGCAATGATGGTTCCATAGATGGGCCGACCGGACTAATTAGGGAATTACTCACGGTTGGCAAAATACCACTGCAAGATATCGTGGGTGATCGGCAAGGCTGAGGTTTCTTCTCCGCCCTGTTCAACGAGCACGGTAATGACAATTTCAGGATCTTCGAAGGGCGCGAAACCGGTAAACCATGAGTGCGGGTCTTTCGTACTCGACCACTGAGCGGTTCCAGTTTTTCCAGCTACGGCCACAGGTACAGCTTGGAGCATGCGGGCGCTACCAGCAGTAATCGTTTGACGCATTCCGTCACGCACAATGTCTACGATCTCATCGTCAAGGATATCTTGCGTGGGTTGGCCATCCCCCAAAACAAAGTGCGGCGTGACAAGATTACCACCGTTGGCAAATACGGCCGTAGCTCGAGCTACCTGGAGAGGCGTGACCAGAAAATCACCTTGTCCAATTGAAACGTTGTAGGTGTCACCGATATACCAGGGCTCACCCTTAGCCTCTTCTTTCCATTTCTTGGATGGTAGGAAGCCGTCTGCTTCGCCGGGCAGATCGACACCTGTCTTCTGACCATAGCCAAAAGTCAGTGCCGCTGTCATCAACTTCTCAAGGCCCATGCCTGGAAACGCTTCGTTGCCACCCCCGATCATGTAAAAGAAGGTGTTCACCGAGTCAGCAATCGCGTGATAGACATTGGTAAGGCCGTGACCTCCTGGTCTCCAGTCAGGGAAGAAGCGATTACCAAGCATAACACCGCCCGTCGACTGGAACGTGGTCTGAGTAGTGATGGTGCCGTTCGCAAGACCTGCGGCAGCAAAAACAGGTTTGATAGTCGATCCGGCTGGATACTCACCGGCATGAGCCCGGGGAAATAAGGGCGCGTTTTCATCATTTAAAAGGGCCGAGTAATCTTCCGTGCTAATGCCATTCGCAAACAAGTTAGCATCAAAACCAGGAGCAGAAACCAAGGCCAAGATTTCTCCATTTTGCGGATTCATCACAATCACTGCAGCCCTTTCGGTGGGCGTATCTTTCAAGCGATCTTCTAAAACAACCTCGATGTACGCCTGTAAACGAGCGTCGAGTGCTAAGGTCAAATCTTCGCCGTCGACCGCCTCACGTCGTGATACCACACGCAAAGCTCGGCCTTGAGCGTTCACCTCTACTACCTCTTCACCAAATTGTCCGCGCAAAACGTCTTCATACCACAACTCGAGACCCTGTTTGCCGACACTATCGAAGCGTCGGTAACCCTTAGCCTCCAAAGTTTTATACTCTTCTTTGTTGACTGGACCGGAATAGCCAAGAATGTGCGACAACGTCGGGATGGCGCTGGTGTAATACTGACGCTTCTCCGCGAATTCAACAATGAAGCCCGGATATTCAGAACTCCGTGAATAAAAAGCTAAGGCGTTGTCATAGCTAATCCCCTCAGCTAACAGTAATTGCTCGTCAGGCTCGGCCGTCGCAAGCTTCTTGGTCAGTTCCGTACTAGAAACATCAAGTTCGGCTGCAATCGCCTGCACAGGGCCAGCTACAGCCTCACGAATGATCTGTTCACGTGCTGCAGTGTCTTTTGTCTCTTTCAATGAATCACTGGGCCAGGTGGGCAAATCTTTCGGCCAAACCAATAAACGGAAATCGGGGGAGTTCTCGGCTAACTCCAATCCAGAGCGATCTTTAATAATCCCCCGGTGCGAAGGAACAATGTTGATACGCGTACGGTTGGCGTCAGCGATCTCGCGGTAGTAATCGCCTTGACCAACCTGCAAGTAGGCCGATCTTCCTACCAGAAGTCCAAATAGCAGCAAGACCGTAAAAACACCAAGCCGCCAACGAACCAATAATACCGGAGCGTTCATGCTCGCCCACTTTGTACGCTGACGCTCAGGCCCTAAGGCCATCGACTCAATCCTGCCATCACCATTGTCTGGCAAATGCCAATCAGACCCCCTAGGTGTGAGGCCGAAAACATTACGGTCCTCTTTATTGCGGGAACGAAATATCATACAGCTGACCCTTACTCACGAATTTATCCCGCGACCAACGCAGGAAACGACGAATATAGGCTCCAAAAATGAAAATCCCCAAAATCGCTAAGAGGACCACCGCTACACTCTGCTCGATCAGACTACCAAATTGTACGGGTGTACGGGTAAAAATTACCCACACAAACAGCCACAGAATTCGAGCCACAACATACGTTACCGCGGTGCCAATACCAACACCTAGCAAAGCCCAGAACGAACGCTTGACGAAGACCGATAACGCCAGCGTGATTGCCGCCAGAGAGGCTACAATCCCCGCAATGGCTAAACCGTCACCCAAACCACGCGCTTCAAGAATAAAACCTGACAGCGACAACCACAACGCCCCAAGGACGAGCGAGCGTTCATGGAGCACGATCACGCCCATAACCAGAGCTAACGGGAACAGTCGGTAGGGCTCTGGCAAGGAGGCCACTGCCCCGGTTTGCAAGGCTAGTGTGATGATAAACAGGACCGCATATAAGGCGTTGGTTATCATACGCCTGGCGGGGGGAGAATGAGCAAGGTCGTCCATTCACGCGGCTCATACAAAAGCTCGATGAAAGCCTGTTGAAACGGAGCGCTCTCAACCGAGACTACTTCTGTCACCAAACCGATGACTAAACCCTCACGCACCAACCCGTCGAGACCGCTTGTCACGACCAGGTTGCCGTTACCAAGTTCGGCGTCTTGAGGGATGAACTCCATCACGAGCAGCGCCCCTTCCCTACCCTCAACCAAACCAATCGTACGTCTCTTACCAAGTACAGCTGCCGGAATGTTGCTCTGCGCGTTGGCGACCAGTCGAACGATCGAGGTAGTCTCGCGCACCTCTTCAACCATGCCGAATAAAACACCGTCGTCAATCACTGCGGCTGAACCTTTTTGCAAGCCATCCAAAGTACCTTTATCGATCATGACACGGGTAGCATCCTCATCAACAGCTCTGGCCACTACATGCGTGACGATACCTTCGGCCTCGGTACGGTTTGTATAAGCAACAAGCGAACGGAGTTCCTGGACTTCACGACGTAACGTGTTGTACTCGGATCCATCGATAGCTAATACGCGTTCGTTTTCTTGGCACGACTGAAATTGTGCGGCGAGGGATTGCTCGGGTTTCGTAACGCGAGCGATTCCATTACCAACTCCTGTTCCTGCTCGAACAATACCGGCCTCGATGCGTTCGTAGAATTTTGCAAAAGCCGGAACCTGCATCAGTAACCAAAAAATCAAAATTACACTAAGAAAGGCTGCCGCGGTAAGGCCCGCCTTTCTGACACCCTCTGATGTTGAGCGAAATTTGGCCATGTTTAACGCATGCTGATGCTATCGGCACCAGTAGTCGGTAAAGCGATATCCTTAAGCAAGGCCTCATTGTCCAACAACATTCCTGCGCCACGCACCACACACGTCAGCGGATCTTCAGCTACCCGAACAGGAATATCGGTTTCACGCGCAATTGTTTTTTCAATCCCCCGTAGCAAAGCCCCTCCACCGGTGAGCACGATGCCTCGCTCGTAAATATCGGCTACAAGCTCCGGGGGAGTAATTTCAATCGTGGCTTTAATGTTCTCCACAATCGTCTGAACCGAGCGATACAAAGCTTCGCGAATCTGGCCGTCATGCACCACAACTTGGCGCGGTAAGCCCGTGAGCAAATAGCGGCCGCGCATTTCAATTTCCAAAGCTTGGCCCAAATCCATCGTACTTCCGATACGACACTTTACGTCCTCAGCCACGCGTTCACCGATCAACAAGTTAAAAATGTCTCGCGCGTACTGAGTAATATTCTTGGTCATTTCTTCACCTGCTGTCACCAATGACTTCCACGTGACAATACCGCCGAGCGCAATAACAGCGATCTCGGTTGTTCCCCCACCGATATCTACAATCATGCTACCAATCGATTCTTCAACGGGCAGCCCGGCACCAATAGCAGCGGCCAGCGGTGCCTCGACCAGAAAAACTTCGCGGGCACCAGCCGACAAAGCCGCGTCTTCTACAGCCTTACGCTCAACTTCAGTAATCTCAAGCGGAACGGTCATGATAATGCGGGGCCGAGGCACCAGCGTGAAAGCGTCCTCGTGAATTTTATCCACGAAATACTTCAACATCTTCTCAGCCACTTCAAAATCTGAAATAACGCCCTTCATGAGCGGTTTCGTGGTTAAAATGTGGGGCGGCGTCTTGCCCAACATGTCTTTGGCAGCTGTGCCGACCGCTAAAATTTGATTGGTACGCGTGTTCACCGCCACAATCGACGGCTCATGCATAACAATGCCACGTTCTTTAACGTAAACACGGGTATTGGAGGTGCCCAAGTCGATGGCCACGTCCTTTGAAAATTGACCAAAAAAGCGATTCAACATACAGCAATGCCGCTGCATTGAACCATAGCCACCCCGCTACCTCAAGACTAACTGTGCACTTCGTCTTTGCTGGAAATCAGGAAGAAAAATTCCAGGAATCCCAGGGCTAACACGGCCACAAACAAGGTTAGCGTCGAAAACAATCCTTGCGTCATGAGATACAACGAACCGACGAGCAGAATTGTTAGGAAAACCGCCTGGCGAAGTGAGCGATTCACAATTGCTCCAGTATCACGCTGGGGGAAACGATAAGTACGCACGGTAGTGCCCAGAATCGTAAACAACCCAGCTAATCCTAGGGTTAACGTGACATAGAAAGCAATCAAAGCAATCGCTCCGGAAGTGAGGGGGTTCATTGCGATCAAAACGACACACCAAGCCGAAACAGCCACGGCTGTGCCGATTGCCATCACAATGAGGTACTGGCGTAAGTTCATACGGTACCTCCATTGTACCATTCGTCGTCGCTAGCTTTGCCTGACTTAAACACGCAGACGATCTTTTTAAAGGTTTGGCTAGGATATTTCTCCTCGAGTTTGCGACCCAATGATTTGGCCAAACCCTCGGCTGCGTAACGAGCGGTGGGTGTTTTGCACACCAAAAGGAGCTCGGACGACTTAAAACTCACAGCCTGGACCTCGTCGCGTTGTTCGAACGTGAGCATACCCACCAAGAGCTCGTTAGCGGTGGCCACTATTTGGGCGGCAATAACGCGTTCACCAATGCCGTGACGCGATAAGGCGCCGCCCAAAAGATTTCCGAGTGAGTTGAGTTTGTGATCACGCATATTAGACTTTAGACGAAGGACAAATCTCATTGAAATCACAGTTTGCGCATTTCCATTCATCAGGCGTGGGAGAAAAATCGCCTTTTTCAATTGCGGCCATCGTTTCAATAATTTCATCTGCTAACTTTTCTTTGTCCTTGTCCGTTGGTTCGAATGAAACCTTGCAATCATCGGTTAAATAATAATAGGTCAACTTCTTGACTTTTAGTGGCGGGTCAAAACAATCTTCCAAGGCAATTGCGTAAAGGATCAATTGTCTCTTATCGTCCCAACTTAATTTTTCCTTTGCATGACCAGTCTTATAGTCAATGATTTCGTAGCCACCCTCAACTTGATCAACTCGATCAATCCTACCCTTGATCAGTATGTCTTTAACCTTGCAGGTGAAACCCATCTCTAATGCGTACGGATTAGGAGCTTCAGCTACAAACTTATTATAAAATTTAATAAGAGCCAATCTTCCAGTTTCTCGATATTGCTCCCTCTGACCTTCATCTACATACCATTCATCAATAAATGAGTCTGCGTAAATACTTAACAAGTCGTTTACATTCAGCTCGTTACGACCCTCAGCATCCGCCTGCGGAAAAAGTGAGGTTTGAACAATGTTTTTGCGTAACATGACCTGCTCAACGAATTTTTGTAGCGTGTTATGCATGGTTTGTCCAAAACTCATTTGTTGTTTACCAAATGAAGGTACTTTTAATATGTGCGCATACTTGTACTGCATTGGACAAGTACTAAAGGCAGCAATTTGTGAAAAGCTAATTCGCTCTGGAACTTTATGAACAATATCCTCCAAGCTATATTCGATTTGTTCTGGCAAGACCAAAAGATCTTTTTCGAGTTTCGGAACAGCTTTGGCATCAAAACCTAATTCCAAAAGAAAACGAGAGGGTTTTCTTTTTCTAGAGCCGCCATAATCTACTGCAGAAAACAAGTACAAACCTTCTTTGGCTCGAGTCATGGCAACATAAAACAACCGTCTTTCCTCAAAAACATGGTCATCGGCATCGGTATTAACCGCAATAAGTCCTGGCGGCAAAGGCAAACTCTCACTTCGTGTAACCGAAGGAAAGCGCTGCTCGATTAGATTAACAACGAACACGTATCGAAATTCTAGCCCCTTTGCAGCGTGTACTGTCATTACGTTGACAACGTCAGGGCCCTCATCAGGATCACCCTTTAATGACCCCGACTCACCGGCCTCACGTTCAGCTTCAAATTCTTCCAGAAACATTCCAAGGCTCTTGTCATCATTAGCGGCAACAAATCTCTTGAGACGGGAAAAAAATCCATCAAGATGCTTGAATGTCTCTTTTTGTTCTTCGTCAGATTTTAAGGCGACCTCCGTTAAAAGTCCGGTATCCTTCAATATCTTTACGAAGAGCTCTGACACTGTTGTACGCTTAGAATACTTTCCGCTTTCTAAAAGTAAATTAAGTATAAAATTAATTTGCTTTTTCCCTTGGTCAGAAATTAAAGGTCCCTGGCCAATCTCCTGCATTGCACCGAATAACGAACGGGTCTTCAATTTGCAATATAGAAGTAGTTCGGCTAAGTCATGGTGTTCAATGCCTAGACGCGGATGCGCCAAAACACGATACATCGCGGGACTATTATGAGGCATCTGGAGCAACCTCATATAGGCCAGTGCATCCATGATAATAGGCTGGGTGTAAAGGCCTGACATTGCCATGAACCTATAAGGCACACCAGCACGCTCAAGGGCCTCGAGAAATGGCTCTGAAGCATCATTGGCGCGCACGAGAATACAAAATTCATTCCAAGATCCCCCGCTCTTCTTCTGAAGCTCGACAATCTCACGCACGGTCATCTCGACCTCGTCATCAAGCGTGGCGCAGTGAACGTGCTTTACGAAGCCATCGTCGTCCTTGTGCGATCGCAAGGCCTTCGACAACCCCTCCGTAGCCTCAAGACGATGAGGGTTGTTTTGCTGAATTAAACGGTAGGCGCCGTCGAGAATCGACTTCCCGCTTCGGTAGTTACTCGTCAACACGACTTTAGTAGCGTCACTAAAATCTTGGCGGAACGACAAAATATTCGCCAAAGCAGCTCCACGGAACTTATAAATGGCCTGGTCATCATCGCCCACCACCGTAATGTTTCGCCGTGGCTCGGCCAGCAGCTTTACGAGACGATATTGAATGGTGTTTGTGTCCTGGAATTCGTCGACGACGAGATATTTGAAGCGCTCACGGTACTCTCGAAGGACATTTGGACGCTCAATAAACAAACGCAAAACATACGCCATCAAACTTCCGAAGTCGAGCATCGCTTTCTCTACGAGCAGTTGCTCGTATGTGGCATAAGCCCGAGCAAGCTCCTGCCATTTTTGGATATCAAGTTTATCCTCATCGCTCAGCGTCGCAAGAGCCTCCGGAGCACCCCCACCCTTCTCTGCAACATAATTCTCAACCCACAAACTGTATTGCTCAGGTGTGATGCCTTCATCTTTAGCACGCGAAAAATGGTGCAGCATCGAACGTAAAAACTTAGACGGATTTCCCCGCGGACGGAAATAATCAAGCTCGAACTTATCGAGATTACGTCGCATCAATAACCAGCTATCGACATCTGTCGCAATTTTAAAATCCTGAGGCAGGCCGATATGCAAACCGTGTGCACGTAAAACTTTTTCACAAAAAGCGTGAAAAGTTGAAATCGAGAGATCGACATAACCGATGGGCAGCAAACGATCGACGCGCTCTTCCATTTCTGTGGCCGCCTTCTCCGTAAATGTTAGGGCGAGAATCTCTTCAGGCCTCGCTTTCCCTTGTGCGATCAACCAGGCGATGCGCCGAGTAATCACGGTGGTCTTACCCGTTCCAGCTCCAGCCACAATCATCAAAGGACCCTCGCCGTGGGTAACGGCGGCCTTTTGCTCAGGATTCAAATCAGCCAACAAATCAACCTCGGCCATAGTGGTCACAGTGTACAGACATGTTTGAAAACTGAACACTTGAACTGTGTTGATGATCCAGACTAAAGTATCCCTGATACTTGCGTCGTAAAACATTGACGGCTGTTCTAAAAGATTGACTTTTTCTGAAAATGGAGCTAACTTACTCGGTCCATCAATCCGATAGCATAGGAGGTATCCATGCAGTTCGAACTGCGCCAGGTCACCGGAGAGGAGCAGATTTCCCTGGAGAGAAACGGGAAGATCTGCTTCTCCGAGCGCGGAGGCGAGACTGTGCGCTGGACGTACGACCGCATCGCGGTCTACGAGCTGCTGCACACGGGGGTCGAGAAGCAGACCTTCGTGGTCTGCGGCAAGAGCATGGGCGGCGACTTGGCCGTCTCGCTCCAGGAGGTGATCGGACCCTCGTGGGCCTGCAGCTTCTTCACGCTCACGAGCGAGCGCAACATCGATGACCCCAAGTTCTGGGCCTTCCTGGCGCAGTGCCACAAGGTCGACTTCGAGAACAACTACCAGGTCCTGCTGGACGAGCTGTTCCGCGTGCTCATGCGGGATCGCCTGCTCGTACCCAAGACCTGACCAGCAGTACGGATCGTCACCGTTCACCCGCCTACCAGGGTCTCCTGGTAGGCGGGTGTTCTGCTTTATTGACCTATCAAGCAGCTTTGGAGCATAGTAAAATTGTCTGGACTCATTCAGACAAATATAGGAGAAGTAGATGCGTAAATTACATCTGACAGAATTGGTAATGGCACTAAATGGTGCTGAGGAAGTTTTTGACCGTATCGGCGATCTGCAGGAAATTACTGCCGTGATGCTGGAGGGCCCAAACATTCACACCGTCATCTTTCAAGTCTTTGTTCAAGGGCAATCTTCTTTAGCACTGTCCGTCATTGATTTGGGTAGCGGCCTGCCTGTTCTTTTGGAACTTATCGTCTGAGCCCCTGCCTGCCCGGTTTTACCGAGGCGGGCCTTTCTTTTTCGGCCACTCGATAGTGAGAGCTTAGTTTAGCCAGCCTGAAAACGACCGACGTCCTGATGTGTTTACGCACCAGGCCAAATGTTAAAAAATTCTTGCGTCGCAAAACGTTAAGATTCGGCTGGGTATGATTTCGTTGACGCTCAATTCCGTTTAAGACTAGTCTGGACTACCCCACCTTCTGCAGGAGTTGCTTATGGCGGCCACGCTCACGCGTTTTGACACCAAGCGCTTCATGGAAGAGCTCGGCTCTAAGCTGCAGCGCCACGGCTACGCATACAAGTTCAGCCGTAACCCCACCCACGAGAACGTCGCTGTGCGCTGGATCTACGAATGGAACGACGGCAACGGCAACAACGTCTTCGTGCTCTTCGGAAAGTTCGGCGATAATCCGATGGTATCGTTTCAGTACCGTCACATGGATGGACGGACTGTCATGTTCTTTCAGGTCAGGAACCTGATGGAAGGGCTCAAGGACCCTGGAAGCGACCTCAATCGCTACGTGAGGCGCATGACGAACGGCACGTTCGAGACTGAGGCGCTCATCCAGATCTTCGCCAATGCCATGAGTCAGGAACTCGTCCGTCCCCGCCCGGAGTGAGATCACCGCACACAACCCCGTCCGGAGGTGCTCATGAGTCACCGCCACCAACCGCCAGAAGCTCGTTTCCTTCCCTGGATCGGCGCCCTGTCGATCCTCACGCCCTTCGTGTTCGTGGTCGGCCTCCTCGGCTACCGAGAACTGAACTCACTGCCGCAACTCGATCACGCTCAGGCCGCCCTCAGCATGATCGAGCTGAAGCTGCCGAACGTCGAGCGTCTGCCCTACTGCGCCCTGTACCACACGGGGCTCGACAAGGTGCATCGCCGTCTCTGTGACTACAACGAGTCCATCAACGACTGGGGCGACTCGCTCCTCGCGATGGACACGGCCGCCGACTCGGGCTGGTCCGACTGATCCTGAGCTCTCTTCATGACCGCCCCCAGGATCGCCTTCGAAAAAAGCCGCCCACCAGGCGATCCTGGGGGCGGTCTTCTGCTTTTAGGATATTTTTACACATATGGCAAATATCATTGACTTTTATCGATTTTTATGATAGTTTGTGGCAGTCCAATTTCGGAGGAACTTCATGTCCACGAACCGTGGTTCTTTCTCTCCCATGGAGGCCCTGTTCGGTCTGAGCCCGCTCCAGATCGAAATGCCGCCCAACCTGCCATCTGAGGATGAGCAGAACCTCATCCTACGTCACACATCACGACTGCCTGGTCAGGTGCACCTCTTACCTAGCCTCAATCTCGTCGTGGTGCTGACAGACTGGCTGGGACTCCCGCCTGAGCTGGGTGTACTCGCCATCTACAACCACGAACGGGGCGGCGAAACCCGTGTCAGCCTCCTCCTCGTGGGGAACTGCCAGGGCATCGATCCGCGCTTCGGGACCTCCGAAGCGCAATCACCCTATGTTCCGACGCGGATGCTGCCCGCACCCGCAGAGTCGCAGAAGTGTCTGCGGCTGTTCGCGCAGAACAACAAGCTGAACTTCAGCCTACTCATGGCGGTGCTCTGGGCCGCGGAACATCACATCAAGGTTGGACGATGACGCCTCCGATCCCCCCGCCCTACCGTCGAGTCAAGCTCCCCTCCGAGCTGACGAGCCAGGCCGTCATCGTCTTCTACGCCCCAACACTCGACGACGATGGCCGCCGCAAGGTGGTCGTCAAGATCCGCGATCACGAGAGCGTGGAGCTAACCCTCCTGCCAAGTGGTTTGGTTCACTGGCAGGAAAGGCAGGTCCAGCTCGCGCCCATCGCCGACTCTCTCCAGGTACCCGTGAACGTCTTGGCGAAAGCCATCAGCGAACACGCCGACCCGGACTGAACTGCACCCCTAGGTACAGTTCGCCCCGCCAGTCATTCGGACTGAGCGGGGCATCATTTTTTTGTGGACTACTTGTCTTTGGCAACGTAGCTGCCATCCCAATCCTCCCCCGGGTCTTCTTTCACATATTTTCGACAGCGTTCGACAAACAGTTGGGCCGTCTTATCGTCCGTAAACTTTACAAACAGTTTCTCGGCTTTAATCCAGTCACGATGATAATACAGGGTCAGTGCTTCTTCAAAGCTCGCTGCGAACTTCATCTGTACCTTGGTCGCCTCCCCCGCTTCAGCGATAACTTCAAAGATACGGACAGCCTCTTTCTTGCCTTTGACGGCCACCTTATCCAGAGGTCGGGTAAGGAATTTATCACCCAATTGTTTCTTGGTAACTTCTGAGATCAAAATGCTAACACCGTAAAACTTGGTGAGACTTTCAAGACGAGAAGCCAAATTCACATCGTCACCGATAACCGTGTAATCGAAACGTCGTTCCGAACCGATGTTACCGACAATCACCCGTCCGGTATTCAAACCAATACCGATCTCGAGGGTTGGTTGTCCTGCAGCTTTCCAGCGCTTATTCAATTCTGCCAGCCGAGTCTTCATAGCAACTGCGGTCGAGACTCCTCGCAGCGCATGATTGCCTTGGGCTAATGGTGCTCCCCAAAAGGCCATCACGGCGTCACCAATGTACTTGTCAATCGTCCCCTCATGGTTCAGCACAATGTCCGTCATCCCGGTCAAATACTCGTTCAGGAAGGTCACAAGCTCTTCTGGCGCCATCCGTTCCGACAACGAGGTGAAACCGCGAATGTCGGAAAAGAGAATTGTGAGCTCTTCTTTCTTTCCTCCCAGAGCCAAAGGTGCCTCCCCACTCGCCAGCTTCTCCACTACCGCAGGCGCAACATAACGCCCAAAGGCGTGTTCAATGAACGCTCGACGTGCGTACTCATCCCTATACCGATAAAGAACATCAACTCCGAAAATACTTCCAATTAACAGCAAAGGGTGCATGATCGGCAACAACATATCCTGACTTGCCATAGCCACGGCCACCAACAAATAGCCGATCAGTATGACAACCGCCGCTAGCGCTAAATTTCGCAGACGTAAACTGAGGCCCAAGACTAGGCCAACAAACCATAACGCACCAAGGAGTATCGCCACCTGAGTCTCGGTCAAAACTCGGACACTTCGACCCTCCACGAGTGACTCTACGATATTGGCTTGAATCTCAACTCCAGAAGTGGTTTGCCCTGCGCCAAACGGTGTGAGGTACTCGTCATGCAAATCCGGAGCGGTCGCACCCACGAGCACGACTTTGTCCGTAAACAGGTTACCTGGTGCCTCCCCCGCTAACACGTCAGCAAACGATATCGAAGTGTAGCTTCCTGGTCCTCCCACATACGACACGCGAAGTAACTCCTCTTTCATCTCGAACGCTCTCCCCGTCATTGCCTCGGCCACCAACAAAGCGAACGACTTACCGTTCTCGTTGTTCCCCTCCACATAGGCCGTGGGCACGCTACGAATCACGCCATCGCTATCTGGTATCAAGGTCGTCGGTCCGGTTTGAATACCTGCCGAAACAAACATGGGCAATGGCTCAAGTGCACTTACCGCCAGCGGCAACCCTTGCTTACGAATCTCGAGTACCGCCTCACTAGCAAGCACCACGTTATCGCGGCCGGCCAGCGTATCTGCCAAAACTTGATCTTCGCTCTGTGTGCTCGCTTCGGAAAAGGTCACGTCATAGCCGATTACGCTTGGATTGTCAGCAGCAATAGTCTCAATCAGGTTGGCGTGGAGTGAGCGTGGGAACGGCCAAACACCAAGTTGCTGGATACTGGCGTTATCGATGGTAACCAGCACAATGTCCGTACGAGCCCCCCTTTCAACAAACAGCTTATCCTGGAGTCGGGTGTCGAGCGTTACCAGGAAACCGTTGCTGTACATCCAAAACCAAACACCGGCCATCAGAACAGTCACGACAATAAACATCAGTCGGCCCTTGAACATAAATTAGTACGTCACCGGTACGTACTGCACCGGTTCAGACTGAATAGGGTCCAGCTGCATCGGTCGCTCAACGGTCTCTGTCTGCGCCCCCTGGACCACTGGTTGCGGATCCTTTTCTGTCGGAGGTTGCTCAGGCTGAACAGGAACCTCCTCCTCTACCGGAGCTGCTGGCTCGGGTTCTGGTTCGGGCGTTATCTTCGTAGGCGTTGGCTCTGGCGTCTTGATGTCACTTGAGTCCTGTAGTTCTTGTTTGCTTTCATCTTTCTCGATCTCCTGACGTAAATCGTCTGGTGTAGTTACGCGATGGCGACCAAAGAACAACATCGCTCGTTTTACTTCTGGACGCATGGCGATTTCGCGCCCACCAAACTCCTGTGCGTGCTGTAACAAGATTTTCGTGCGGGTGATATCATCGCGCTCCGCAAATTCAATGTACGCATCAAGAATTCTGCCGGCCATGAAACGTGCCCGCAATTCTGTCTGCTTATCCTCATTCAGCACCATGAATAAACGTACGCGTTCAGAGAAACGTTGAAAGTTGTATAACGATGTTTCAGGATCAAATTTTCGTACTTCATGCGCAAAGGCTAACTGTCGTGCCACAAGGTCCGCTTCGTACTCCTTATCCCAGCGACGATATTTTTCGATTAACTCCAGATCCCTACCTGTCGGTGCCGCGGCGTAACGCAAAGTTGGGCGTTGCCCTGGGCGTTCCAAGCGAACCATCTGCCCATCAGTCACTTCCAGACTAACCGAACTCACCAACGAGCGAACGTCAACCGTATGATCGTCAACGTAAACACGGGAGGTGTCCCCCGCCAAAGCCCCAACCCAGAACGTTGTTCCACGGACAGTGGCAACAGTAGAGCTGGTACGAACTTCAAAATCTGATGCCGGTGAAACAAAGTCAAACAAGCGTGCCCACAAGTTTCCGGCTTCAAGAAAAATCTCCCCCTGAAACACGTTGGGCTCTGCCGGATCCCAAACAGACTCCTCAAGAGTGAGGGTGCTGTTTTGAGCAATGTGTAAAACTCCTTGATCGTACACATTAATACTCGCCTCGCTCTCAGTACCCGTGCGAATAGTGTCACCGGCATACACATCCGTCGGCTCCATGACATCTATCCAAATCGTTGATCCCGACTTTTGGAGTTCAACGATGCCGCTGTGCACACTTAACTGCGCGCCCGTATCTGTAAATTCCAAGGGTGAAGTGACCGCGGCCATAGCCATGGTTAATCCTCCCAATAAGAACACCCCCACCAGCAGCAATGCCGCTATGACTTTAAACGATTTCATATAGGTAAAAGTGTACTCTAAAAACAGAAACCGGGTCGAGGCCTAGCCCCCACCCAGTCAGAGTTTCATCGCCCGTAGACGATTACCGCTATTCGTTGGGATACAAGAAATGTACGAAGGCCACCATGACCAAACGATTTCCGTTATCCTTTGCGCCGTGCCGAAGTGCCGGAATCCCACTGCGCCGCTCCAGACGCTTTCCTCCAAAAAGCAGTCCCCGGGAATAGCAGCGCGGAATCAGCACGTGCTCTCCATTCGGCTTCACAACTACGAGCGCGGGGACCGTATCACCAAGATGGATGGTGGCGTAATCACGGTCGAGATGCAGCCCTCCAGCCAAACCACTGCCATCATCACGCTGCTTGCGATACATCATGCAACGGATAACGGTCATTTCCCGATCGTTACGAAGCCCACCCAGCTCCGGCCTCGCCCGACCGAGCGCCTTGAGGAACCCTTCGATCTGCACATCAAGTACCGATCGAATAGGATCCATGGTCTGCAGGAACTTCTCGAACTCCGGAGGGTACTTGTCCTTCAGCTTCTTCTGGAGCAGCTCCCGAGTATCGAGTCTGGCGTGGAAGAAGACCTTCGCATCCGGAAGCTCTCCCCGCGCCGCCGTTGACGGATCATGCAGCTCAGGATCCTTGAGGATCAGTCCATCGTCCGGCTCGTCCGGCACGTCATCCGCGCCCTTGGTACGATCTACATGCAGTTCGTACTTCTTGGCTGCCAGATCCTCAAACGGAATCAGGGTCAGCAGCTCTTCGAAGCAGCGAAATGCTTCGGGCACGAGGGTTTCAAGCTCAGGCATGGGGATCCATGCCATCCGCTCCGCAAGGAAACGTTCGACAATATGGTCCACAGCCACCTCCATGAAAGGAACTGGCAATATCTTACAGCCGCTTTGGGAACTTCCAAACAAGTAACCCACAGGCAAACAAAAACAGGCCTAACGGCCTGTTTTTGTGGTTCTTAGAGGTCGGTTCCGGAGTAGCTGAGGTTCAATGACTTATTACACAGAGGGAAGTCTGGAACTATGTTGCCCGGGCCGATTTCTCCAAATAGCGCCCAGTTGCAGAAAGACGGGTCACGTACCACATGACGATCAATCTTTCCGCCCTTGACGTAGACCATGTGCAAGGTCTCTCCGCGCCAGCCCTCAACTGCTCCCAAGGCTCGGCCATCCTGTGGTTCGCAAGTAATCAAGTGGCGGCCTTCGCCTGGAGACTTACACACTTCCTGAATCAAACGTTTGGTTTCCTTCAACTCATCTACACGCAGTACAAAGCGCGCGTACACGTCCCCAGTCACTTTGACCGGGATAGTAGGAATAAAGCGATCGTAGGCTGCGTAAGGGTGGTCACGGCGCACGTCACGATCAATGCCAGAGGCGCGCGCAGGGATTCCCACAGCTCCGTAAGCCAAGGCGGCCTCCTTACGCAAAATACCGGTGGTCTCCAACCGATCACGTAAGCCGTCAGACTGCAAGGCCAAAGCTACAACGTCGAGCATTTCTTCAATAGCTTCGCTGGTTACGATTGAAATCTTTTGAAGTTCATTGGCGTTCAGATCGCGTGCTACTCCCCCAGGCACAACCATGCCGCGCCAGAAACGGTTACCGAAGAGTTCATCTGACAAACGCATCATGCGTTCCTTGATACGGAAACCATGAGCAGCAACCACGGTGTAACCGGTGCCCATACCGCCCATATTCGCCAGGTCGTGGATGTGCATGGTTACGCGTTCCAACTCGTTCAAAAGCGTACGCAAACCACGGGCACGCTGTGAAACATCACAGTTCCCTAGCGTCTCCACGGCCTGAGCAAAAGCTAGACTATGCGAAACGGCTGCGTCACCAGAGATTCGCTCAACAAAAGGCACGGCCTCGGTAGGCGTCTTGTTCTCAAGCAACTTCTCTACGCCTTTGTGGGTGAAGAAAAGTTTGCCCTCAAGCGTGATGATGCGCTCACCGGCAACGTTAAAACGGAAGTGTCCAGGCTCGATGATTCCAGCGTGGATAGGTCCAACAGGGATCTCAAAGATGCCTTCGCCGTCGACTGCATGCATGGGGTATGGGATATCGGCTTTCTCCATCTTGGCATTCCACATGAAATCCTTACGCAAAGGGAAATGCCCCTCAGGTACGTTCTCGTGGTGCACTAAACGGCGTGGGTCAGGGTGACCAATGGCCTCAATGCCAAACATGTCGCGAATCCAGCGCTCATACCAATGAGCTGCCATCACACGACGCGTGATTGAAGGATAGGTTGGGTCATCTTCCGGCAAGGTGGTCGATAGCAACAACCAGGTATGACTGGTGTCATCGTGGAGAACGGCGTGGAGACCAAAGGTATGTTTCACAGCCCGATCGTCAGTGGCGTACAGGTGTGCCAAGGCCAAGCCAACTCCTACCAAGCCGCTTTGAGCGGCTGGAGTGCTTACCATTTGCGCTGCCAAACCCCGGACGTTGACCAATTCATCAATGGCTTCTGAGAACTTTTCGCGCGGCACGTTGGCCGACAAAAAGCCTGACCGTTCTTCAGTGACGGGTAATCCCAAGATGTTGGTTAAAAATTCCTTTGTGCTCATAGAAGTCCTGAGTTAAGCGACTGGGCAATGCTCACCATAAGTTCGAGACCCTTCGGCGTTAGGTAGAAAATACCTAAGGCAACGGCTGCGATCAGCTGGATAATCATGATGACGTGAGTGACATTCCACTTTTCTGCTGGCATGTGGCCGGCTGAAGCTGTAGTCAATGCAGGGTTGAAGAACATGGCGTAAATGTGACGCGTCATGGCTACAAAGGCGACCGTCAACGAGACCACAACCAACAAGGTTGGCAGCAAGTAATCACGCAGACCAAAGCCGATCATAATCATCTCACTCACAAAGACTGCTGACGGTGGCACCGCCAACAACATGAGTAACGTAAGCAAGAACAGTAAAGCTGTCTTTGGCAAACGCTTCCATACGTCAATGACAGGAGCAGAGTCAGTGGTCTTATACATAAGGAAGATCTCGCCTGCACCCACGAACAAACTACTCTTCAAGAGTGCGTGCCCTGGCATGTGCATAACGGCAGGAATAATTCCGGCCGGACCAAGACCAATGGCAAAAGCCATGAGTCCCATATGTTCAATGCTGGAGTAGGCCAAGAGTCGCTTGTAGTTCTTCTGAATCACCATGATCAAGGCTGGAATAGCAATGGACAAACAACCAAACACTAAGAAGAACTTGCCTGTCCAGGCACCATCATCCATGAGGGCGATGTCAGCTACCTGACGGAAACGTAAGAGCGAGACAAGAACTACGTTCAACAGGATGCCTGAGAGTAAGGCCGAGACCGGAGACGGCGTCTTGCTATGCGCATCCGGCAACCAGGCGTGCATTGGCACAAAGCCGATTTTGGTACCGATACCAATGAACAAGAACACAAAGGCCCACTTCATGAGTTCGGTGTTTACACCTCCCGCAGTGGCGATGTCACGGAAAGTGGAAAGCAGCAAGGAACTGTTCACGCCATTTTGCCCAGCAGCGTAAGTTGTGAGCAAAACACCAACCAGGCCTAAGCTAATACCAAGTGAGCACAGCAACACGTACTTCCACGCAGCTTCAATGGCTGAGCGCTTACGGTAGAAAGCCACCAGCAAGGTGGTCGACAAGGTCGTAGCCTCAATGGCCACCCAGAGCAAACCAACGTTGTTACTGAGCACGGCCACGTACATGGAGGCCACGAATAGCGGCACCATGCTGTAGTAGTGACGAATATCAGTCAGGGAAACAATCTTTTCTCTAAACTCGTGGGCCAAGTAACGGTGAGAAATGATGGCTGATGACAAGGAGATAGTTGCGATCAAGAGCATCATCATGGCTGCCAAACTGTCCAAGTACCACAAGGCGCCAGGACCAAAGATTCCAGTTGGTCCATTGATAAAGCTATCTGTGCCGAGAACGGCCTCAAAGGCAGGCCAGGCAATGTATACGGCTAAAGCAGAACTCACAGCCGCTGCGACAACACCGAGATCACGAATTCGGCGCTCTGGAAGCGGTAGATAGGCCGTAACGGCGCCCATGGCGAGGATGAGAACGAGAATGAGAGGCATCATAGGTTAGTCGACAAGTTCACGCAGTTCGCCAGTGTCTTCCACGGCGTACAGCTCTTTTAGGCGGCGTGACAAGACACTCATCAGCAAGGCACCAATCGTGATGGTAAAGAAGATACCCACTTCAGCCAAGAGCGGAATGGCTCCCAAGGTGGCAGCCGCTAAAATCGCGATGCCGTTCTCTAGAGTGAAGAAGCCGATAATCTGGGAATACAAATCGCGGCGTACCGCCATCATGGCTCCGCCAAGGAACATGGCTGCAAAGGCTGTCACGGTAAGAATCAAGTCTGTCTCTTCAAGCGCTGGAGCAATTGACATACCAGCTAGTACCGCCAAGAGCAGGGTGATACCGGACACAAAGTACGAGGGAGCTGGGCGCACGAATGACGTTAAGCGTCCGCTAGCCGAAGAACGCTTAGCGCTCGTGCTAATAATGGCCGGGATCAGAATGACTTTAAAGATAATTACCCCAAGCGCGCTCAGGTACAGGTGCTCATCTCCGTAGGCAGCCATGCTTACAAGCAACCCCGCCAAAAACAAGGATTGCAAAGCATAGTAACGAATAATTTGTCCGAGTCTGAACTTACCGCTGCCTAAAAAGGCACATAGCAGGAATGACACCGCCAAGGCGATAGTCGTTACTTCTGATGAAGTGAAGGTGGTGATCATAGGAGTTGGGACAAGAGCGCCAAAGCCAGGCCGGTGAGCGCCATGAAGAAGGCTCCCGTCAAAAACTCTTGCACGCGGTAAAAACGCATCTTGGCGATAGTCGACTCAAGCAAAGCTACAGCAAACATCATGATAACCAGCTTCAAGATGGTGGATCCAACCGCCAGAAGAACGTCGAGCGGCGAAGAACTAGTCATAATGAGTGGCAACGGCATGGCAAAATTGGCCACCAGCAAAGCGAAGACGGTGAGCTTCAAAGCAGCCGCATACTCCATCATGGCCAAGTATGGTCCGGAGTAGTCGAGAACCATAGCTTCGTGAACCATAGTCAGCTCCAAGTGCGTCGCGGCGTTGTCGACTGGGTAGCGAGCGTTCTCAGCCAAAGCTACGAGCACAAGCGCAAGTAGCGACAGCAGAAGATACGGTGCAGTGATCAACAACTCCCCCGCCACGCTTGAACCCGCGATCATGCCATCAATGGCCGATGATCCAGTTGCTAATGCAAAGGCGGCAAAAGTTAAAATGACTGTTGGTTCGAGTAATGAGACAATCGTCATTTCACGGCTTGAACCCATACCACCGAAAGCACTACCCGTATCCAAGCCACCCATGACGAGAAAAGCTGAGCCGAGAGCCAGGACAGCAGCTACCACGATAAAGTTTGAGCTTGGCGCCAAAGCACCGCCAGTGGCGACAAGCGGCAAAACGATGGCCAAGAAGACTGCCGAGCCGAGTACCGCGTATGGCGTAGTGCGCAACATCCAAGAACCGGAAGTGGAAATCACGTTTTCCTTCTTCATCATGGTGGCGTAGGTCAGGTACGGCAACCATGGCACAGCTCCGTGACGGCCCTGGAAGCGCGCCTTAAAGAAACGGGTCAACCCAATTGACAAGGGAGCGATGAGTAGAACAACCAGGATCTGAATGACCGTTAAGACAATGGAGTTCATAGGGCAACAATCAAAGTCACGAGCAAGGCCAAGAGGATCAAGCTGATGTAGAACTGAATACTCCCGTTTTGGAGACGACCAACTAACCCGGCCAGTCTGGTGACACCGCTACCAATTGGAGCGTACAAACGGTCATACCACACCTGGCTCACAAGCAACGACATGGTGCGTGAAGCCACCCAAGGATTGTTTGGTGTAAGCGGCGTAGCAGTAACCACCTTCTGGGCGCGTAGGAAGAAGCGGAAAAAGAAACGGATTGGAGCTGAGAAGGCCGTAGCCGTGTACTCCATACGAGGAGTGGTTGGCTGACCGCAATCCCAAGTTTGGTAGCTGCGTTCAAACTTCACATCGCTTAAGAGACGACGGAGCAGGAAGAGGGCTAAGCTGATACCTGCAATCACCAAAAACAACGAGAGCGGCGCCAAGCCTCCCCCTCCAGTTGAAATAACTTGCGTACCAAGATCTGCCGGTGCCAAGTCGACGGCCCCAATTTTATTCAGAACAAGCGGCGAGAACAAACCAAGGATCAAACTGATGAAGGCCAAGACTACAATCGGAATCAAGAAGCCAGGTTTTGGCTCTACGGCAGCGGCGGCTTCGTCAGTACGAGGCTTGGCCAAGAAGGCAATGGCGAACATTTTGACCATGGCAAAAAGCGCCAAACCAGCCACAAAGCCGACGGCCGCCAGAATGACTACCAGGGCGACTTTTAACATCGGTGTAGCTTCGGTCAAAGCTCCAACCACAGCTTGTAAGAACGTCCATTCAGCCATGAAAGGAGCGAACGGCGGCATGGCTGCAGCGCTAAGTGCCAAGACGCATACAGCCACCGAGAACATCGGCATGCGCTGTGCCAAACCACCCATCGCCTCCAAGCGGCGGCTATGCACGGCGGCAATGATGACGCCCGAAGACAAGAACAAACCGGTTTTGAAGATCGCGTGTGAGGCTGCTAGGAACAAGGCGGCGTATAGGGCGGCCTGAGTGAGGTCCACACTCCCCTCTTGTCCGGCCAACAAACCCACACCGATCATGGTAAAGATCAAACCCAAATTTTCGATACTCGAATAGGCCAACAAGCGCTTGATGTCGCGCTCAAGGACGGCATACAGAACACCAACGATGGCGGAAATGACTCCCAGAACAACAATCGTGAGCACAAACCACATCGGTACGCCCGGCAACATGAACAGGAGCACGCGCAAGAAACCGTAGACCGCAATTTTCAACATGACACCCGACATAAGTGCCGACACGTGGGTTGGCGCTTGAGGGTGAGCTTCCGGCAACCAGACGTGGAAAGGCACCAAACCAGCTTTGCTACCAAAGCCGAACAGGAGCAAGCCGAGAGCTATGGAGAACGTTACCTCTGGTAACTCTGGAGTGACGAGTGCGATGACGGAAAAGTCACTGAGCAATGCTCCGCCGGAGAGCAGGAATAAACCTGACATGATGGCCCCAGCACCAATGTGGGTTATGATGAGGTACAGGAAGCCGGCCTTACGTGAAGCCTCGGTGCCATCTGCTAACACCAGGAAAAATGAGGCAATCGATATGATCTCCCAAAAGGTCATGAAGCCAAAGATGTTGGTCGATAGCAACACGCCCTGCATGCCAAAAATAAACAAGGCAGTCAGTGCGTTAACGCTACGAACGTTATAGCTGGCAGCGTAATGTTCTAGGTAAGGAATGGCGTAAACGGCCACCAAGACAGTGACGACTGACAAGATGCTGAAGAAAATTGCTGAGAAACGATCGAGGCCGAAGACCATGCCGTAGAACATTGGCCAAGCATGAGCCGAACCGTCTGCAGCCACGGGGTAAAGAGCCTCAGGCACGATCAACGACACGTTGCTTCCGGTAGCTACGTAAATACCCACTACCGCACCAAAAGCGGCACTCACCGCCAAAATGATGTTACTAGCGCGATGAGCGCGTGGATCTGGCCACAGAGCCACCAAACCAGCCGCAAAGGTACCAACCACCGAAATGACGAGTGCGATCGCAAGAGTAGTCAGTGACATAGGCTAGGTACGAGCTGATTGAAGCGCGTGAAGTACGCCGCGCAAAATAGCGGTTGGAGATGGGGGGTCACCAGGAATACGCACATGTACAGGAATAACCGCCTCTACTGGTCCTACCACCGCATACGAATCTTTCCAAATACCACCGGTGCAAGCGCCGTCACCGATAGCTACCACCAAACATGGTTGCGGGGCTGCTTCATAGGTAGTGCGTAAAGCACGCTCAAGGTTACGTGTGACTGGACCAGTGACAAACAAAATATCGGCGTGACGAGGCGAAGCTACAAAGCTTAGTCCGAAACGGTCGATATCATAATAAGCGTTGTTCAGGGCCGTCAGCTCAATCTCCTCGGCGTTACTCGAACCAGCATCAACTGCGCGAATGCGCAGAGAGCGACCACCGTAGAGCTTTTGAATAACGCTCTTCACGTCTTGGCCAACGGCCTCAAAATCAACGTCCTTCACCTCCGTGAAGTTTTTCTGCGGTGCAGTGACTTTCGGGCCGAAAAATAACAGGTTCAAGAGACGGATCAACGTCATAAAGGAGTGGGTTTTTGATTGGCAAAATTGTACGCCTGTTCATCGAAAAAGGTCAATGATTTTTGCGGTACATCTCCCCAGCCTTTACTAAGATTGGCTAAAAAAGAAGCGTCTCACCAGCTTCTTGCATCGCGCGGCGATGCAAGAAATCCAGTGAGACACGAGGTCCAAAGCGAAGGACCGTTAGTGATCGGTCAGGCTCTGAACGTCCGTCGACCACTCATCCGCAGCCATGGGTACGGCTACGTAGGGCGGTGGCGGCGTCTTCAGGTACTCGACTACAAGCTCCCGCTTGACGTGGTAGGTCTTGCGCGGACCCCAGGTATCGTCCTTGTTCAGGATGGCACGATGGAACATGAGTGCCACGACGAAGTGCTTGTTGGGCTCCTCGTAACGCTCCTTCAGTTCCGCCTTGGCGTCCACCAAGGCCTGAAACTGATCGCGAACGTTCATCCCTGCCAACCAACAGGCCTTGCAGGGGAAATGGCCGTAGAGGTAGCACGACCTGATGCCCAGGTGGTGTACCGCCACGTCCATTGAACGCAGTACAGACAGCCGCTCGTTCACCAGCTGGCCATCGCACTCCGCCACAGCGAGTGGAGAAGTGGAAGCCACACACACACCGCCACCGGGCCTCGTGATCGGGGCCAGACGACGGGAAGCGGACAGCTTGGCGTGATGAAGATACAGATCCTCGAAATGGTTGGCGTCGAGACACGGCACCATGGCACCGCCGTTGTACTCACGGAGGCTGTCCCTGTCAGTGTCCTGAAGGACCTTGCGGTCTCGAAGATCACGCAGGGTTGCGTATCCTTCCGCCAGATAGACGGGAGGAAATGAGGAGGGTTCCAAAAAATCTTTCTCCGGTCGCGCGTATGGGTTGAGGATCGCGCTGAGGATCAACGCAGCCGGCTGCTTGGACAACCGGATCGGGGTAGCGTACGCCTAGCCTTCATATTTTTTCAAGGTTTTCGGTGGATAGATTTTATCGTGGCAGCTTAACGACGCTTTTTGCCCTTCAAAGCTACACGGTAACGTGCCAATTCCCGCTCCAAATGGGCGGCAGCGTCGGCAAAAGTAACATCTTCGCGATTGCGAATGTTTTTCAAAGCATCTTCAGCACGTGTTTTGGCTTCTTCGATCTTTTCAAGGACAAGCTCATCAGATCGTTCAGCGGAATTGGCAAGAATAACTACCTGGTTATTCTTTTGGACCTCAAGTAAACCCGTGGAAATAGCTAAAAGCTCCATTTTCCCGTCTGGAGTCTTCACGCGCATCTCCCCCGCTTTCAAAAGTGACGCCAGCGGGATGTGGCCGGGCAAAACCGTAATCTCGCCGTTCTCGGTCATAACCGAAAGCGACGTAGCCTCTCCTTCGAGCACAATGCGCTCGGGAGTGATGATTTTATACTGCAGTTTGGACATACGGGATTCGGGTGTCGGAATTCGGGAGTCGGGCTTAAACCCGAAAACCGATAACCGTCTAAACTACCTCGTCAATTCCGCCTTTCATGTAAAAAGCCTGCTCTGGCTTGTCATCATGCTTACCTTCGAGAATTTCCTTGAAGCCACGAACAGTTTCGGCCAAGGTGACGTACTTACCAGGGGCACCGGTAAACTGTTGAGCAACGCTGAAAGGCTGTGACAAGAACTTCTGAATCTTACGGGCACGAGCCACAATCCGCTTATCGTCCTCAGACAGCTCGTCCATGCCGAGAATGGCAATAATGTCTTGGAGGTCCTTATAGCGCTGCAACACCTTCTGAACGCCACGAGCAACGTCGTAGTGGTCCTGGCCAACGATGTTAGGGTCAAGAATGGTGGAAGAGGAGTCGAGTGGATCAATGGCTGGATAAATAGCCAGCTCAGCCAAGGCACGTGACAAGGTCACGGTTGAGTCCAAGTGACCGAAAGTGGTGGCTGGGGCTGGGTCAGTCAAGTCGTCAGCTGGCACGTACACGGCCTGAATAGAGGTAATCGAACCCTTGGTGGTGGAAGTGATGCGTTCCTGCAAAGCACCCATCTCGGTGGCCAAGTTTGGCTGGTAACCTACAGCTGAGGGAATGCGACCGAGTAAAGATGACACCTCAGAACCAGCCTGAGTGAAGCGGAAAATATTGTCGATGAACATGAGCACGTCACGGCCTTCGTCGTCACGGAAATATTCAGCCATGGTGAGGGCGGTCAAAGCCACGCGAGCCCGGGCTCCTGGTGGTTCGTTCATCTGACCGAAGACGAGCGCCGTCTTATCAAGCACGCCCGAGTCCTTCATTTCCATGTACAAGTCGTTGCCTTCACGTGTGCGCTCTCCTACGCCTGCGAAGACGGAATATCCGCCGTGCTCCTTAGCAATATTGTGGATGAGCTCCTGAATCAACACGGTTTTACCTACACCAGCACCCCCAAACAAACCGGTCTTTCCACCCTTCAGAATCGGACAGATCAAGTCAACAACTTTAATACCCGTTTCAAACACCTGAGCTTCAGTAGCCTGCTCGGTGAATGAAGGAGCTTGGCGATGGATTGGATCCAAACGTTTGCCCTTCACGTCTCCCAGACCATCGATTGAGACACCGTTCACGTCAAACATGCGACCAAGGGTATCTGGACCGACTGGTACGCTAATTGGCTTTCCAGAAGCGACAGCTTCAAGACCACGAGTTAAACCGTCAGTCGCACCCATGGAAATGGTACGCACTAATCCGCCCTCCAGGTGCTGAGAAACTTCCAAAACCAGATCTCCCCCCTCACGCTTAACGGTGAGTGCAGACAAAACAGGTGGCACTTGGCCTTCAAAGCGTACGTCCACGACCGGTCCAATGATTTGAGCAATTTTACCTTTCATATTGAGTTTACATTATGCGTGATGCGGTATGGGTCGGTTTTTCTTGTGGGGTAAAACCAACTCTTACTCGAGTGCCGCCTTACCACTACTGATTTCTGCGATCTCCTGGGTAATGCTCGCTTGGCGAGCTTGGTTATAGGTAAAGGTCAGATTGTCCAACATGTCTTTCGCTGCATCTGAGGCACTCCGCATCGCCATCATACGAGCAGCGTGTTCAGAGGCCGTAGACTCGAGCAGCGCTTGCCAGAGCATCGTTTCGGCAATAGCCGGCAGGACTCGATCAAGCACTTGAGCAGGCGTAGGTTCGAACAAGTATTCGACTGGAGCGATATGACTGCCCCCTCTGTCTCCCCCATGGCTGGGGGAGGAAGCGTCTGTACGAGCGAATTCAGGCGACAGCGGTAAAAGATCGACGATCTTGGGTTTCTGCGTAATGCCTGAAATGTAATCCGTGAAGCCAAGTTTTACGGCCTTGTACTTTCCAGTGAGAAAGCCTTCGAGTGCAAGACGAGCAGCTGGGAGCAAATCGTTAAAGGTCGGGTTGTTACTAAGTGCGGGAAACCTGGCAGCTACTCCTACCCCGGCGCGTTCTAAGGCATCGGCGCCTCGACGACCCACTGCCAGAACCTCTACCTTATCCTTTCCGAGGCTGCGAGCATCGACTAGTGCAGCGCGAATCATATTGACGTTGAAGCCCCCGGCCAAACCTCGATCTGAGCTGAAGAGTACGAGCAAAGTCTTGGTAGCTTCGGGCTTAGGCTCAAGCAAGGGGTGAATGATGTTTGGTGAGGCCATGAGTACGGACTGCACGGTTGCCCAAGCTTCCTTGGCGTATGGTCGCGTACGCAAAACAGCCGAAACTGCTCGGCGCATTTTGGAAGCCGCCACCAATTCCATAGCTTTCGTAATCTTGCGAGTATTACGAATGGACTTGATGCGAGCTTTAATGAGTTTACGCGATTGGGCCACAAGACTTACTTAAAGGTCGAAACGAAATTCTTAATGTGTTGCTCAAGATCGCCCAAAACTTCCTTTACGTCACGGCTGTCATGGATCTTCTTCAAAGTCTCAGCTCCCAAGCCCTGCATGTACTTCATGAGCTCAGCTTCAAAGCGGTTGACCTCGGTAACTGCAATCGCGTCGATGTAGCCATTGTTGAGCGCGAACATAATCACCGCCTGCTCAGCAAACGACATTGGCGAGTACTGTTTCTGCTTCATGACCTCCATAGCGCGGCGACCACGTTCGATCTGTTTCTTGGTAGCCTCGTCGAGGTCAGTAGCAAACTGAGCAAAAGCTTCAAGCTCGCGGTACTGAGCCAGGTCGACTTTGAGCGTCTTCGCCACAGCCTTCATAGCTTTGGTCTGAGCAGCCGAACCCACGCGTGACACCGAGTTACCGATGTTTACAGCTGGGCGCTGACCACGGTAGAACAAATCGCTTTCCAAGAAGATCTGACCGTCCGTAATCGAAATTACGTTGGTCGGAATGTAGGCAGAAATATCTCCGCCCTGGGTTTCAATAATCGGCAAAGCGGTAATCGATCCCCCACCGTGCTCCTTGTTGACGCGAGCTGAACGCTCCAGCAAACGGGAGTGCAAGTAGAAAACGTCACCCGGATAAGCTTCGCGTCCTGGCGGGCGGCGGAGCAACAACGAAATTTCGCGGTAAGCCCAAGCGTGCTTTGACAAATCATCGTACACAATCAAAACGTCTTCGCCCTTAGCCATGAAATATTCAGCAATGGCACAACCGGCGTACGGCGCGATGTACAACATAGCCGCAGGATCTGAAGCGCCAGCCAAAACGATGGTGGTGTATTCCATTGCTCCCGCCTTTTCAAGACGGGTACGGATTTGCGCGATCTTGGATTCCTTCTGACCAATAGCTACGTACACACACTTGGTGTTCTCGCCTTTCTGGTTCAAAATGGTGTCGATAGCAATAGCTGTCTTACCCGTCTGACGATCACCAATTATAAGCTCACGCTGTCCACGGCCAATTGGAATCAAAGCATCAATAGCCTTAATGCCCGTGTGCATTGGCACGCCCACAGACTCACGGCTCATAACGCCCGGAGCGATCTTTTCGATTGGGACAAACTCGGCGTTTGGAAGTGCGCCCTTACCATCAACTGGGTTTCCGAGCGCGTCTACTACGCGGCCCACGATGCCGTCACCAACAGGAATAGATAAAATGCGACCAGTAGAACGTACGGTGTCGCCAGCCTTAACGTCAGAAACGTCACCGAGCAAAATTGCACCCGTGGTTTCTTCTTCAAGGTTCAGGGCTACACCGAAAATGCCAGAACCAAAGTCCAACATTTCCTGGCTTTTAACCGTCGACAAACCGCTCATGCGTGCCACGCCGTCAGACACGGAAACAACCGTACCCACGCGCTCTTCATGCGCTGTAGCTTTGAAAGCCTCTACCTGCTCACGCAGGGCGGCGATGATGTCCATTTTTTTTGCCATATACCTGACACAATTTACACCTCAGTCTTAGTCTCATCTACATCACACTAACTCATTTATTTACACAGATAGTGAGACACATCTACAAATTTAACACAGATAGTGACATTTTCATCTGTATGCATCTGTATATGCATCCTGCAATCTGTGTGAATAACGGGGGTATCGTTTTATGAAAGGAGGGTCTGTTTCAGACGTGTTAGCATCCCCAGAATCGTACCGTCAATACGTCGTTCGTCCATGCGGACCAGGGCCCCACCCATCAGACGCTCATCGACAACTTGTTGAATTTCGGCACCGTTGGCAAGCTCTTCGATTTTTGCCAGCGCTGTCTCAGTCAAAGGATGAGCAGAAGCGATAGTGATTTTTGAAGCTCCGTGCTTTTCTCGCCAGGCCTCATTGAGCTCGCGTTCAAGGTCACGCCAGCGGCCCAGCATACCCTTAGAGGCCAAGTACGTCAGGGTCTCTTTCATGAAGGCCTCAATCTGCTTGGGCGTTTTGCCCTCGGCCTCATTCACAATGATTCGCGCAATCCCGCGCATGCTTTTCTTCATACGCTTAGGTTAATTTGCGGACCATCTCTTCGGCCATGGATTGTGATTTCTTTTCAGTCATGCCTTCCGTAACAATTTTGGCAGCCGCCTTTACAGCGATCTCGACCAAATCCTTACGAGCGGTAATCAACATAGCCACACGCTCTTCATCAAGCTGTTGCTTGCCCTTCTGGATCACGCGCTCCACTTCACGCTTAGCGGCCTCGACCATTTCGTTCTTGCGAACTTCAGTATCAGCCATGGCCTTTTCGATAATTGCCTGTGCTTCAGTACGAGCAGCAGTAATTACCTTGGCATGTTCAGTGTCAGCGTCACGCAAACGCTTCTCGATAGCCTCAGCGTTCTTTACGCTTTCGGAAATCTTACGCTCACGTTCATCGAGCATGCGCATGATTGGTTTGTAAGCAAAGCGCCACAAAACCAAGAGCACCAGCAAGAAGTTGACCAGCTGGGCGGCAAACAAATCACCGCGAATACCAAAGGTACCAATGACACCCGCCAAACCGTCTTCAGAATGTTCTTCTGTAGCGGTCGTGGTCACGGCGCCCTCAGCATCTTGAGCAAGCTCGGTTGTTTCTTCAGGATCGGTAGTTGCCATATTTGCGTGCTGTTGATGAGGGTCGGTTAAATTGGTCGATCCCCCTCGCATTCGCTCAGGGTTGCTTAAGCTGGTTGTTGAACGATGGCTACTGCAACAACCACTTTAACCATGTTAACCAAGTCCCGAATCAAGTTTATAACCTTCGGGACAGTTAACCACTCGCTAGAGAGTGAAGGCAATGATCAGAGCGTAAATAGCGATAGCTTCAGCAAAAGCCATACCCAGCAACATCGGAACGAAGATCTGACCTGCGGCCTCTGGATTGCGGCCGATACCATTCATGGCAGCGTAACCGATCAAACCAATACCCATAGCAGGACCAAAACCACCAACGCCGATTGCGAGTGCCTTAGCGAGGAGTTGCATTACTTCTGGTGACATAAAAGGGAATTACTTAAGTCTAAAGTCAAAAGTTGAAAGTCGAAAGAGTAAAGACGCTTTAGACTTATGACTTTGGACTTTAGACTGTGAATGAGGGCTAAGTTGCCTCTCTGAATCCACGATACTCGTGGGTTCGGAGAGGCAACTTAGGCATGGGCGCTATTTACCGCTTTAGACTTTTGACTGTCAACTTTCGACTCATGTTCTTCACCCTCCGCATGTCCATGTTCCATGGTGGCTACCGTAAGGAAAACCAAGACCAGCAAGGCAAAGACCGAGGCTTGAATAACGCCCACGAGAATTTCCAAGAACATGAAAGGGATTGGGATAACGAAGGAGACTAAGCTCAGCATGACGCCAATCAAAATCTCGCCGGCAAAGACGTTTCCGAAGAGACGCAGTGACAGCGAAGCAATACGCGCTACTTCACCCACAATCTCGAGCAAGCCCACGAAGAACTCAATAATCGCTACGCCAACAGCCACCGGGCCTTTCGGAATAGCCCGGAAGATGCCTCGGATGTTCACAAACTTACTGAAGTAATTCATGAAGCCAACCCCCTGAACACCTGCCAACTGGACAACTACAACCGAGAAAGCAGCCAGAGCCAAGGTTAGGTTAAGGTCAGCGGTAGCTGGACGTAGCAACGGGATCAACTCCACATGACCGTGCATCATACCGTAAACACCAATCGTGCCGGTGCCTGGAACGAGTCCCAACCAGTTGTTGGCCAAAATAAACAAGAACAAAGTAGCCACGAGTGGAAAAAATAATTTGGTCTTTTTTCTGCTGCCGGTCACCTTATCCATCTCACCAATCATGAAAACCATCATGGCTTCAAAGACATTATGGATGCCGCGCGGAACTAGGCTATTACGACGAGAGGCAACAACAGCGACTACGATAAAAAACAACGTGACGATCCAAGCGTTCAGCAAGGCATTAGTGACCGGAAAATTTCCAAGTTGGAAAATTGGTTCAGCTGCTAGAGCTGCCCCCAGTACCGGGAGGTTTTGTACCCGTAAGTTTTTTATACTCTTCGCCATAACGTTGAACCTTTTTAACCACCATGATCATGCTCAGGATGAAAACTACTCCGAGACTTATGAAAAATATCAGCTGTTCGTAGGCGAGATGGTCATAGACGCTACGCAGCAAAACGGCTAGGAACGCAGGAACGAGGAGTGTTCCCGTGATGCCGGCCATGGCTCGCATGGCGAATACATAGTGAACTCGCATGTCGTAATCAGCCATAAAAGCGCTGCAAGTATACGCGCTCCCCCTGTGAGCGTCAAGAATTTAGAAACGAACAGCCCGGCCCCCAACGACGATGGGAACCGGGCCGATGAACGCGAGCGGAACAGGCTCAGCCTGCTCGGCCCATGATAGCCTTCAGGCACTGAGTGACTTCAGCTGTCTGCCTGGTGACTGCGTCTTGAGCCCGCTTGGCGCGCGCCTGGGCCGCTTCGGCTTCTGCTTCGGCCTTGGTGGCTTCGGCCTGGATGCGTTGCAAAACGAGTTGAGCTTCGAGAGCGGCGTCCATGGCGGCTGCCTCAGCGGCCTTCTCGGCGGCCAAGCGCTTTTGCTCGGCAGCCTCGGCACGAGCCCACAGAAACTCTTCGGCCTTCTGCGCCATGGCAGTCGAGTTCTGGGCTTGCAGCAGGAGTGCCGCATGATAGTTCGTCAGCTCTTCGTCGCTCAGTCCTTTGGCCATGTCGGGATCCTCGAGAATCGGCACGAGCGGCATGAGCTCGAGTCCCAACAGGAACGGGAAACTCGGGTCGAGCTCGAGGGTAGAGACATCCTCGAACGACACAAGGCCAGCAACGTCCCTCAGGGTGAGCTGATCTTCTTCAAGCTCACCTTCCGGCTCGATGAGCACAGTGCCGTCGTCGGTCAGTCGTGGGGACCTGCCCCCGGACACGACCGTGATCTTCTCCGAAGCCAGCATGAGCTCGCGGGAGCGCTGCGCTCGCTCGCTCAGCGAGGGCACTGCCGGCGCATGTCCGTCGGCGATTGCCTGACGCAGACGGTCACCGGCCTCGACGTCGATCAGAAAACGCCCGTCCTCGGTCTCGAGAATGACACCGTGCAGCTGCAGGAAACGCACTGCGTCATCACGCAGCCCTGGAGTCCCATAGTGACGTGACGCCTTGGTGACCTTGGACCGGAGCTCCAAGTCCGTAGCGTAACCCCCAAGAGGCTGGTCACGCGCCATGATCTTGATGATTCTCTTGAGATCGCTTGGCGGGTTCGTGGAGGTGTAGAAACGCGTAGAACGCATGACCGTAAGTCGGTCTTTCTGGCCCTCCTCGAAATCGATCACTCGTTCGGTCGCAGAACTAGAACTCAATCGCACCTCCGACGGCTAAAATAGCCGTTTTGTTAAAAATTTTGCTAACCTAACCAAAGAACGTAGATCTTAACTTACTCTATTTGGACATACCTGTAAAAAACGTCAAGTTGCGTTATTTCTACATGGTTTTTGCAAAGGAGTGTCAGAACCTGTTTATTGAAAATTATGCTAATCCAAAAAGCTTTTTGGCACTGGCAGTAGTAACACGAGCAACTTCATCGGTTGTGATTCCCTTCAATTCAGCTATTTTCTGAGCCACGTACTCAACATTCACTGGTTCGTTACGTTTACCTCGGTACGGCGCCGGGGTCAGATACGGCGAATCCGTTTCGATCATGATTTGATCAAGGGGAATCTCTTTAGCTGCTGCCATGACGTTCTTACCGAAAGTCACAATTCCTGTGAAGGACACGTAAAAACCAAGCTCGCGGTAAACGGCCGCTTCTTCAGCGGTTCCTGTAAAGCAATGAATAACGCCGCGTCGAGCCAAGCCGCCACGGTCGATCTCTTCTTTTAAAAGCTCAGCTTGATCAGCATGGGCGTCACGACAATGAATAACCACTGGTTTGTTAACCTCGGTCGCAAACTGCAACTGGATACGAGCCTGATCTTTTTGATCAGCCTTCAAGACTTCAAGATCAACGCCTAGAGGCACGCGATAGTAGTCGAGACCAAGTTCGCCGATGGCTACGACTTTCGGATGCTTGGCGAGCTCGCGATAATACTCAACATCAAAACGCTCAGCTCGCGTCTTAATATGTGCTGGGCCATCACCTGCTTCGATCTTCTGGCCCGGCGCGAGCTCGTTCTCGTCAAAAAAATCTTGAGCGTGAAGATGATTTGGATGCAAACCAATCGTGCACCAAACGCCCTCATACTTCTCTGCGAGAGCAATGCCATTCTTGCTCGTCGTCGATTGTGTGCCAACCGTAATCATACCCACACCAGCATCGAGTGATCGCTGAACGATCATGTCCATGTCTTCGGTGTAAGCCTGAAAATGAATGTGACAATGGGTGTCGATAAAGCGATAGTCCATACTAAAGCACTCCAATTTTTTCTCCAGCATCTACAGCGGTTCCAATAATCATCGATTCTAGCATTACGTCTCGCATGGCCCCAGTCGGCAAGAACGTTACCGTCACGTATGCCAAAGCACCAACAAGAATTACCGCCTGAACGACACCAAGAACCAAGCCTAATCCCTTGTTTATCAAATTCACGAAAGGAATAATCGACATTAATCGGCGTACCAGATCAAGACCGCCGACAATCAAACGCACGATCTGGCTGATGAAGATGGCTAACGTTAAGAAGGTAAACACGAAGACTACCGGATTGCCAGTCAGATCAAAACCGGTCAGATCCTCCAGCCACGTCACTCCCCAAATACTGACAGCGATACTAATCACGAGTCCGAGCAAACTACCGGCAGCTTTAATAAAGCCTTGTCGATATCCTCCCCAGACGAGCAGGATTGAAACGACAATGAGAATGACATCGACAATGATCGGGTTCACAAATTATTCTTTCTGATCGCGGCGAGGGAACAACGGTTCGCCGTGAATGAGTTTGTCACCAGTATAGCGCTTCAGGATCTCAGCAGCAGCAGTTGGGATAACGGGTGTCAAGGCATAGCCAATCCAAACGATCATGGCGGCCAACTCGGACAGCGATCTCTTGGCAGCGGCCGGATCAGTCTTGGCAAGCTTAAACGGCTCTTCCGTTTGAATTTTCAAGTTAGCGGCATTGACGACGGTCCAGACAGTATCGATGTAATCCTTGAAATCGTACTGCTTGAGAGCCTCCCCCATCCGAACGTCGAGTTCAGCGTGATCGAAGGGCACTTTGTCGACAGCGCCCTCGAAGTACTTATTGCTCATGGCGGCCACACGGCCCATCAGGTTGCCGAGATCATTAGCGAGTTCGGCGTAGCGCTCCTCCATGCGACCTTCTGAGTAATCGCCATCAGTTCCGTATG
>Ga0163151_10000741_pt1 | contig 56778 bp, 61 predicted proteins | sample OliLakLV19MP5IB2_FD_145596 | JGI IMG/M metagenome (GOLD analysis project Ga0163151, IMG submission 145596) | Freshwater microbial mat bacterial communities from Lake Vanda, McMurdo Dry Valleys, Antarctica - Oligotrophic Lake LV.19.MP5.IB-2 | ecosystem: Environmental > Aquatic > Freshwater >... | reverse complement strand
GGGCGGTAGAATGGGAGGGGACGGCGTCACGCCTCCGCCTCCTCCGCCGCCCCCCGAGCATGCCACGGAACCTGCCGCGAGCGACACGAGCAATGCGGCGCGGACGATTTTGGCGACCGACGGGCCGGCGCCGCTGGGTGGGCTCATGGGCGCGTTCTCCCGTTCGACAGTCCCGCCGTGTCCCGCGAAGATACTTGCCTGTCGCTCGGGAGTGGTCAATCACGGTATCGCGGCGCAGGGCGGCGCCGGGCGTATTCGGGAAGTGCACACGGACAATGTTCGACGTCGATGCGGTCGTTGCAGGCGCCGGTGCGGTGGGACTGGCCTGCGCTGCGGCGCTCGCCCGGCGCGGCGACAGCGTGCTGGTTGTGGAGGCGGCCGGCGCCATCGGGACGGGCGTTTCGGCGCGCAACAGCGAAGTCGTTCATGCCGGGATGTACTATCCGAACGACAGCCTGCGCCGCCGGTTCTGCGTCGAGGGCAGGCGGCTTCTGTACGCCTATCTTGCAGAGCGCGGCGTCGCCCACAAGAAGCTGGGCAAGCTGATCGTCGCGACCCGCGAGGACGAGATCGCGCAGGTCGAGGCCATTCATGTTCGCGGGCTCTCAAACGGCGTCGAGGCGCTTGAGATGATCTCCGGCGCGCACGCTCGCGCAATGGAGCCCAACCTGTCATGCGTCGCGGCGCTCTGGTCTCCGGAGACGGGAATACTCGACAGTCACGGATACATGCTGGCGTTGCAGGGCGAGATGGAGGATGCCGGCGGGGCCATCGCGTTCCTCGCTCCGGTGGGGCGGGTGAGCCCCCATTCCGCCGGCGGTTTCCGAGTTTCTGTCGGGGGAGAGGCGCCAGCCGAAATTCAGTGTCGGCTGTTTATCAACAGCGCGGGGTTGCAGGCCCAGTCCGTCGCGCAAAGCATAGAAGGCTATGATCCCGCGTTGATCCCGAAGCTAACCCTGGCGAAAGGGAGTTATTTCGGATGCCTCGGCCGGGCGGCTTTCTCCCGGCTCATCTACCCCGCGCCTGTCGAGGGCGGGCTGGGCGTCCATGTGACGCTCGATCTGGGCGGCCGGATGCGCTTTGGGCCCGATGTCGAATGGCTGGGCGACGCGGATCCCGAAGCGGTCGATTACCAGGTCGATCCGTCGCGGGCCGACCGGTTCTATGCCGCCGTGCGCAAATACTGGCCCGGCCTCCCCGATGGCGCGATCACGACGGACTACAGCGGGTGCCGGCCAAAGCTGTCGGGACCCGGCGAGCCGGCGGCCGATTTTCGGGTCGATGGGCCGGAAGTCCATGGGATGGCCGGGCTGGTTCAGCTTTTCGGCATTGAAAGCCCGGGCCTGACGTCCTCTCCCGCCATCGCCGAGGAGGTGGCGCGCCGGCTGGCCTGAACCCGAACCAGCCCGAACCAGCCCAGCCCAGTATGCGGCGCAGGCCAGTTGCAAGCCCGGGCCGCATTGCTCTATCTGGCCTTCGGCGGACGGCCGTCTTGACCGCCTCCGGGATCATGCACGCGTGAGCGACCTTGTCGGACGATTGTTGCAGGGCGGCAGGGGCATTTGGCGCAAGGCGGCCCCGTATTCCGTGAGGTCGGCTATTCGCCCGCTGATTGCGGGCCTTGTGGAGCGCCGCGCCTTCGCGGGAATCGCCCGGCCAGAGCCAGCATGGAAACCTGGCCCCCTGGTCGTTTCGGGCCTGCTGCGGGAAACCAAGGGCGTCTCCCAGGCGGCGAGGCTCACTGTGCAGGCGCTTCAAACCGCCGGCTGCGAGCCTGTCTCCCACGACCTCCGCACCGCGTTCGAGGCGGGTCCTGGCGCGACAATGCGGTTGCCCACCGAGCGGGAGGGGGGCGTGTGGTTAATCCACTGCAACGCTCCAGAGGCCCTGAACGCTTTCGCATCGATCGACCCGGCAAGCTGGCGGGGGCGATACCGGATCGGATATTGGGCCTATGAACTCCCTATCAGCCCGCCTTCATGGTCGCGCGCTGCGAGGTTGTTTAGCGAAATCTGGGCGCCGAGCCATTTCGTCGCCGAGGCGCTACGCAAGGGCGGCGTCGCGACGCCGATCCGTGTCATGCCTCATCCCGTGGCGTTGGCCGCCGAAAGCGTCTCGCCTGAACGCGCCAGATTCGGCTTCGAGCCTGAAACGGTCTGCGTGCTGGCGATGGGTGATCTTCTGTCCAGCGCGACCCGCAAGAACCTGCTGGGCGCGATTGACATCTACTGCCGCGCCTTTCCGGAAGCGACCAGGAAGACCCGCCTTGTCGTCAAGGCGCTATCGACCGCCTCGCACCCGGCTTTTGCGTCCGCCGCGCGGGCCGCTGCGGCTGGCCGGCCGGACATCGACTTCTTGACCGAGGAACTACCCCAGAACGGCGTCCTCCAACTGATCGCCTCGTGCGACATCCTGCTGTCTCCCCACAGGTCGGAGGGTTTCGGATTGGCGCTGGCCGAGGCGTTCATGATGAATGTACCGGCCTTGGCGACAGGATGGTCCGGCAACATGGACTTCATGAAAGACATCCCTGAATTGCTCATCTGGTATGTCCTCAAGCCGGTTCGCGACCGGCATGGCGTTTATCGCGGGCGTGGACTGTCGTGGGCTGAGCCCGATGTCGCTGACGCCGCCGCAAAACTCAGGCTGCTGGCGCTTTCGCCGCAGATGCGCGGTCGCGTCGCCGAACTCGGTCGGCGATCTGTTGAGCGCCAGTCGTTGTCGTGGACGCGCGCCTGCCTCGACCAGACCGCGATCGGCTCGCTCGTGGAGACAAAGATTCCGGCCTGACATGCTACCGGAAGGTGTAGGACCGGTGCAGGAAAAAGCTGGAAAAGGCGGGGACCGCGACTCCGGCGAAGTGAGCGGCCTCGAAGGGGTGGAAGCTCCACCCGATCGCCGGCAGTACAATCCGGGCGAGGACCGTGCTAACCGCCCATGCGAGCGCGAGGCCCAGAAAATTCACCAGCGTGAACCGTACGATTCGCCGCCGCAAAGGCGTCGCGGGATTGGCGAAGAACAGGCGCTGAAACATGAGGAAGGCGACAACCATTCCAATGAGGTAAGCGAGGACGACGGCGGTCTCGAACGGCAATGCGATGTCGAGCAAGTAGCGTGCGACGAGGTTGGTTACAGCGGCGATCGACCCGGTCGCGACAAAGCGGGCGAACTCCCACAGCGTCCCACGCGTCCGGTTCTTGCTCAGCGCGGCGGTCACTGTGTCTGCCCGCTGAAGACGGCAGAAAACGCCCGCGTCACCACATCCGGTAGACCGAACGCCGCCAGTGCGAAGCTGGCCGCCAGCACGGCGCCCAAGGCCAAGCTCAACGGATCCCTGATCGCGAACGTCACCGGGTCATCATCCAGTTGCGCCCGGTTGGCAAGCAGCCACACGCGCATGAGCCAGAGGGAGAGCACGACCGGCCCCGTCCAGACGGCGCCGGGAAAAGCGTAGGCGTTCGCCGCCCAGGCCGAGTCGATGAGGTAGAGGACGAGAATGACGGGACAGGCGGTCGCCGTCGCGAGTCCGAGCCCGAGCGTCAGCGGTGCGTCCTCGGCGGTGTAGCCCCGATTGGCGACGACCCGCTCCCCGACCGCCGCCTTGCGGATGACCTCGACATGGCGCTTGGCAAGCGACAGCGAGACGAACAGGAACATCGAGAACACGATCAGCCACTGGGTCAGCGGGGTATCCGTCAGCACGCCCCCCATGAGAAGCCGCAGCGTGAACAGAAGGCCGAGCAGCATGACATCGACGAGCGGGGCGCGCTTCAGGACCAGCGAATAGGAAAGCGTGACGGCCAGATAGGCCGCCATGGTCAGGGCGAACGGGATCGACAGCATGGCGCCGCCCGCGAGGCCGGCGCCAATCATCAGGGGCGCAGCGACGAAGCCGTGCCAGAGCTTGATCCGGCCCGACGCGAAAGGGCGCATCTGCTTGGAGTGATGGCGCCGGTCGGCGTTGAGATCGAGCAGATCGTTCAGGATATACGTGCCTGACGCCAGAATTCCGAGCATCGGAAGGGCGATGAGGCAGGCCGTCATGGAGGCGGCGTCGGTCGCTTTCATGGCGAGAACGGGGGCCACGAAAATAAGGAGGTTCTTGGCCCACTGATGCAGTCGGAATGCCTTCCGCCAGGCTCCGAGCCCTGCATGCGGTCGTTCGAACGAGCGCCCGACAGCAACGCCCATCCGCTCGATCGCGCGTCGGCGGCGATCTCCTCCATCGACATGGGAAGCAACTCTGGCGGCTCTCCAGACCTTGAGATCCGCCGGACTGTCGCCAATGTATTCGAAGCCGTCGGGAAAGGCCGTCCGCAGGATATTCGCCTTGGCCTCGCCCTTGTTGTTGGTGACCCCGTCGCTGCCGATGGCGCGGTCGAAGACGCCGAACCGCGCGGCGAGGGACGTCACCACCGACTGGTCGGCCGCTGACACCAGCACGATCTCGCGGCCTTCCGTCCTCGCTTCGCGGCAATAGGCCAGAACGCTTTCGTTGACCGGCAGCATGTGGGTGTCGATGTCGGCGCCGCGCTGCAGCCGGGCTTTCACCTTGGCTATGGAGAAAGGCATCAGAACCAGCTGAAGAAGCGTCCAGAACGGCCGATTTCGCAGCCGGTCGGCGACCGCCTCGAACAGGGTGTCGGTCAGGAGCAGCGTACCATCGAGATCAACGGCCAGCGGCAACAGTCCGCGCCTGGGCGGGGCATCCGCGAGACGCGGCGGGGAAGTCCTGGGTTGTGTCATCCTGCTTCCCGTAGTTTGTCGGCCCGGCGCGGTTGGGGAGCGCCGGCTCGGTAACTGCCGGACAGTGCTCAATATTCTGTTGATAGACGACCGCCCCAACTTTCCGTCAATGCGCGAAGCAGTGGGCGAGTTGAAGACTGCCGGCGGACGATCTAAAGACCGGCTTGCCCTTGTGAGGGCGGGAGCGAGGTCGGGGCGTTGTCGGCGGCAATCCTGTGTCTGCTGTGGATTCTCTGGACGCCGCTCGCCTTCGCCGGCGGGCTTGCGTTCTCGCCCGTAGTCGGGCTTGCGGCGGTCGCGACGCTGCCCGGCGTCGCGAGGCGCCTGCGACCGAAGCTGTATATCATCGGCCTGCTGGCATTCCTGGCTTTCGCGGCGGCTTCAACCCTGTGGTCGCCGCGACCTTTCACGTTTATCGACATCAACCTCGCGGAGGGCGACTTCAATGTCCGCAGCGAGGTCGTTCGTGTCGCGCTGTTGATGGCGGCGCTTGGGGTTCTCCTCGCGGTCGCCGCGCGGCTCGATGGCGGGGCGCGGCGCCTGGTCTCGAGTATCGCCACCGGCGCGCTGCTGGTCCAACTGGCCGTCGTCGCAGCCCTAACCGTTTTCGAAACCCAGGCCCTGGAGCTGTTCTCGCCTCTCATGCCCAACAGCGGGGAGGGCGTGCAGAACATCTCGCGGAACAGCCTCATCATGGCGGTCGCGGCGCCAAGCTTGATCCTCGGGCTCGCGGAGAATCGCTCGCGCCCGGTCGCGATCCTTGTCGGTTTGTGCGTCGTGGCGGTGGAAGGCGCGATCCTCGCCGGGCGGGGCGTTCATGCCGGCCTGCTGGCGCTGGCGGCAGCCGGCGTCTGCGCGGCGATCGTTCGTCTGTTTCCGAAGCGCGGATTCCAGATCATCGCCGCCGGCATTGCGGTCCTTGTGATGACGGCGCCACTCGTCTTCGGTTACCTCGTTCGGGGAGCGGACGCCTCTTCCGCTACGAGCTCGGTGGATTTGCGGCTGGCGATCTGGAACCGGGTCCATGCAATCATCATGGAGAACCCGCTGTCCGGCGCGGGTCTGGGCGTCCTGCGGACCATCGACGAGACCATTCCGTCCGGAGCGTTCGCCGGAAATCTCCTTGTCCCGAATCACGCGCACAACATGGCGCTGCAGCTCTGGGCCGAGACCGGGGCCGTCGGTGCGTCCCTGCTGGCGCTCGCCATACTGCTCGCGGCCTGGCGGCTGCCGCCTCCAGCCGACCTGGGACGCGCGGCGCCACGCGTAGCGGCTCTCGCTGGGGCGATGACGGCGACAATCGTATCGTTTGATTTGTGGAACGAATGGTGGTGGGCGGTGGGCGGTCTCCTCGCGGTGCTGGCCGCCATTGTTCCGCGCGGAGGAGACAAAGCGTTCCCGGGCGAGGAGGCGCGGGAGACCGTTTTCGGCGATGGCGCAGATCGCGAAGTCGCGCCGGCCGCAGAGCCGGTGTCGGCGCAGGCTTCGGCGGAGACCGAGTCTGACCAGGACCCGGCCGGGCAGGTTCCAGCGATCGACGCGGGCAACAATTTCAATCTCCTCCGCCTGGTGTTCGCCGGCCTCGTCGTAGCCTATCACGTCGTCATCCTGTCGGGCGTCCCGGCCTGGTCGCCGGGGGTCATGCCGCTGGCCTACGCCGCCGAAGCCGGCGTGCAGGGTTTTTTCATCATGTCCGGCTATCTGGTCATGGGCAGTCTCGAACGGTCACGATCACTCGGCGGCTATGCCGACAAGCGAATGCGGCGGCTGTACCCGGCCTATGCCGCTATTGTCCTCATGTGCGCGATCGCCGCGCTGGCGGTCAGTCCCGAGGCCCGGGCCGATCTCCTCGGCGTCGCGCGTTACCTGGGCGCCAATCTCGTCTTCCTGAATTTCCTCGAACCTGGCTTGCCGGGTCTCTTCGAAACGAACCCGTTCAACGAGGTCAACAGTGCGCTCTGGACGCTGAAGATCGAGGTGATGTTCTATCTCATCCTGCCGGTCCTTGCGTGGACGCTCATGTTCTCAGGACGCCTCCGCTGGGCGCTGCTGCTCTCCATCTACATCGCGGCCGAAGTCTGGCGGGGTGGGCTGCAGGCAGCGGGCGAGGCTGGCGGGCGAACGCTTCTCATCGAGGTGTCGCGGCAGCTGCCGGGCCAGATGAGCTTTTTCGTCACGGGCGTTGCGCTCTATCTGTGGCGTCGGGACATCAACTGGCGATCGCCCCTGCCGGTCGTCGGCCTCGCGCTTCTCGTCGCATCTTTCGCCTTCCCGTTCGCTGAGCCGATGAGAGCCATCGGGCTTGGCGTCGTCTCGGTCTGGGCGGCGGTCGCGGCGCCGCGCCTGATTGACGCGGCTCGTTTCGGCGACCTCTCCTACGGGGCCTATATCGTCCACTTCCCCATCATCCAGGCGTTTGTCGCGGCGGGACTTTTCGCGAGCTCGGCGGCGCTGGGCGCAGGCGTTTCGGTTGTCGCGACCCTGATCGCCGCGCTGGCGATGTGGCGGCTTGTCGAACGCCCGGCGCTTCGTGCAGATAGCGCCTACCGGACGTGACGCGCGTTGACCGCGACCGCGCGACCGCCGAGTTGATCTAGGGGATGTGAGAATGGACCTGTTCATTGATTCAGCCGACGTCGCCGAACTTCGCGCGGCGGCGGCAAGCGGGCTGATCGACGGCGTCACGACAAACCCATCCCTCATAGCGAGGAGCGGTCGCAAGATGGGCGAGGCGATCGCAGAGATTTGCTCGATCATCCCAGGTCCGGTCAGCGCCGAAGCTGTCGCGACCGATGTCGCGACCATGCTGGCCGAGGGGCGGTTTCTTGCCGGCATAGCTCCCAACGTCGTCGTCAAACTGCCTCTCACCGAAAACGGTTTGCGCGCCTGCCGGACGCTGGCGGACGAGGGGATCGACGTGAATGTGACCCTGTGTTTTTCGGCCGTGCAGGCGCTGCTGGCGGCCAAGGCCGGAGCGGCTTTCATCTCGCCCTTCATCGGCCGCCTCGACGATGCCGGCCTCGACGGCATGGACCTCATCCGCGAGATCCGGGCGATCTACGACAATTACGGCTACGAGACGAAAATCCTGGCCGCCTCGATCCGGACAACCAATCATGTGCGCGACGCCGCCCTCATGGGGGCCGATTGCGCCACCATTCCAGGAAAGGTGTTCAGCGTGCTCTACAAGCATATCCTGACGGACGCCGGCATCGAGGCGTTCCTTAAGGACTGGAAATCAACCGGCCAATCGATCCTCTGAGCGCGGTGGCGCTCTTGCCAGAAACCGCAGGTGCGCCGGAGATCACGGTGGTCGTGGTCAACTACAATGGCGGCGATTATCTGCGCGGATGCCTGCGGTCTCTGGCGCGGCAAACGCATCGCGATTTCGAAGTCTTTCTTATCGACAACGCTTCCACCGACGACTCGCTGGAGCGCCTATCCGAACTGCCCGACCGGACCACGGTCCTGCGGCAGGCGACCAATCTGGGCTTCGCGGCCGCCAACAATATCGGCGCACGCGCCGGACGCGGTCGCTGGCTCGCCTTGCTAAATCCCGACGCTGAAGCGGAGCCCGACTGGCTCGATGCGCTGATGAGGGCGGTGCGGGATCATCCCTTGCACCAGATGGTCGCGTCCCTGCAGATCGGCCTGCATGACAGCTCGATTCTGGACGGGGCGGGAGACTGCTACCTCGCTTATGGCTATGCTTGGCGTGGCGGGTTCGGTCATCCGGCAGCGGCGGTTCCGGGCGCTGGAACCTGTTTTGCCCCATGCGGCGCTGCGGCGCTCTACCCGCGCGCGACGTTTCTGGAGGCGGGAGGCTTTGACGAGTCTTACTTTTGCTATCACGAGGACGTCGATCTCGGCTTTCGCCTTCGGCTGATGGGGGAGGCCTGCCAGTTCGCGCCCGACGCTCGCGTGCTGCACGCCGGCTCGGCGATCAGCGGCCGTGCCAGCCGTTTCTCGACCTTTCACGGCGTCCGCAACGGCGTCTGGACCTATGTCAAGAACATGCCGGGCGTCCTCGTGGCGGTCACGGCGCCGGTCTGGTTCGCGGGTGCGCTGGCGTTGCTGGCGCGAGGCGTCGCGCGCGGCCAGTTCCGGGCGACGCTGGACGGGTTCATCGCCGCATTCGCGGGTGTTGGACCGGCTCTGCTGTCGCGGCGGTCGAACCGGCTCCGGCGCACCGCCCGGCTCGCGGATATCGCGGGAGCCCTGACCTGGAATCCATTTGCTTATCTTGGCCGCCAGACCGATGTGCGGCCTTTCCCCGTGAGCGTGTCGGACTATCGGCGCATTTACGGGCCGAATGCGCCTTGATGCCAGGCAGGCGTCAGACCGGGCGACCGATGCTTTCGTAGATGAACCCACGCCGGATCATCTCAGCCGGCTGGTAGACATTGCGCAGATCGACGACCACCGGCGCCTTCATCAACTTCTTCACCCGTCCAAGGTCGAGCGCGCGGAACTGGTCCCACTCGGTGATGATGACCATGGCGTCGGCCCCCTCGATTGCGTGATACGGGCCGTCGCAGAATTCGACATCGGGCAGCATCTTGGCGGCCTCGTGCATGCTTTCGGGATCGAATGCTCGGATACTGGCGCCGGCCGCCTGCAAAGCCGGAATTATGTCCAGCGCCGGGGCGTCGCGCATGTCGTCGGTGTTGGGCTTGAAAGCGAGGCCCAGCACGGCCACGGTCTTGCCCGCGATCTCGCCGCCCATCGTCGCGATGATCTTGCCGGCCATCGCCTTCTTGCGCGCATTGTTGACCTCGCAGACGACATCCACGATCCGCACCGGGCTGCCAGCGTCATTGGCGGTCTTGGTGAGCGCCAGCGTGTCCTTGGGAAAGCACGACCCGCCATAGCCGGGCCCGGCATGCAGGAATTTTCCGCCGATCCGGGCGTCGAGGCCGATACCCTTGGAAACTTCCTGCACGTTCGCGCCGACCTTCTCGCATAGATCCGCCATCTCGTTGATGAAGGTGATCTTGACGGCGAGAAACGCGTTGGCCGCGTACTTGATCAGTTCAGAGGTGCGCCGTCCGGTGAAAAGGATCGGCGTCTCGTTGATGAAGAGCGGACGGTAGACTTCGCGCATTACTTCCTTGGCGCGCTCGTCTTCAGTGCCGACGACGACGCGGTCGGGCCGTTTGAAGTCGTTGATCGCTGCTCCCTCGCGCAGGAATTCCGGATTCGAGACAACGGTGAAGTCGGCGTCCGGCCGAGCGTTGCGGATGATTTCCTCGACCTCGTCGCCGGTGCCGACCGGCACAGTCGATTTGTTCACCACGACGGTGAACCCGTTCATGTGCTCGGCAATGTCCCGCGCCGCGCTGTAGACGTACGAGAGGTCGGCGTGACCATCACCCCGGCGCGACGGCGTTCCCACGGCAATGAAGACGGCGTCGGCGTCGCGTATCGCCTCCAGTCCGTCCACGGCGAAGGACAGGCGACCCTCGCGTACGTTCTGGGCCACCAATTGCTCGAGTCCCGGCTCAAAAATGGGGATCTTCCCCGCCTTGAGACGTGCGATCTTGTCAGCGTCCTTATCGACGCATGTCACGGTATGGCCAAAATCGGCGAAACAAGCGCCGGACACCAGCCCGACATAGCCTGAGCCGATCATCGCAACCCGCATCGCCTATCCCCTTGCCGGGCCGCCTGGCCCCTTAGAGCCTGATGCGATCGCCCTGGATCAGGTCGATCGTTGGGTCAGTCCCTACACCAATGAATCCAGAGCAACTTTCTTCGATCGATCAGGATCGGGTCGATCCAGATCGACCGAAGGTTGCCCTAGTCCCGCAGAATCCGCGTTTAGCGTCCGCAATCAGGGCAAAGTCAAGCATCAGCCTGAATTCGGCCTTCTTGTCCCGCGACGCCTCTTTTCCACTCGGCGCCGCACCTTTGAAGTTCGCCGCAATCGGAGGCGCGAGCGGCGAGAGTTCCGATCCGGAGTTATCCCGAGATGACACAGTCGCTGTGCGTGATGATTTGCCTAGCCGCGACCGCGCTGGCGGCATGCGGCGGACCGTCAGCACCGGCGGTGACCGTCGAGCCCGCCTCGGGAGGCGCCCTTGCCGAGTACGCCGAGAACATCAACGACGGCGCTGACCGGCGCCGCGACGCACCGCTCTATGAGTATTTCTGCCTCAATGCACTGGGCATGGCCTGTCCGGCCGACATCGAGGCGCGTCTGGAAACTTACGCCGTTGCGGGGGCGGCTTCGCGGGTCGATCTCGCCGATTCGTTCACGCGCCTTGCGGCGGCCGAGACCAAGGGAGATCCCGCTGCGCTTCTGTCGGAAGAAGAGTATCTCACGGCGGCCTATCGGGTCGTTCTGGGCCGTCCTGCAGACCCTGGAGGGCTGGCGGAGAATCTGTCGTTTCTCGAGCGCACGGGAGAGCGGAATACGGTTCTGCGGTCGATGCTGCAATCGTCGGAATTCCGGTCGCAACGCTAAGGGAGCTAAAGTCTGGTCCGGTGGAAGACGGCGGATGGGACAGAGCGTATCACCAGCATGATAAGCCTCCACATTCCAGGCGCGTACTGGATCGGACCGCCCCGGCTCGCCGCCCTGCGGATCGCCATGCCGACCTGATCTGGGCTTGCCCAGAGCGCGCCCTTTTTCTCGATATCGGCGGTCATGGGCGTATCGACAAAGCCGAGCTTCATGGCGACGGCGCGTGCGCCGGACGGCGCAAGGGAATGCGCGAGACCTTGCATGAAAAGGGCGAGGCCGCCCTTGGCTGCCCCGTAGGCGTAGTTGGACTGCCGCCCGCGGTCGCCGGCGACCGACGAGACCGCCACGACTGAGCCCCGCTTGCGCTCGCGCAGATACTCCCCCGCCGCCGAACACCACAGCGCGGCGCTGGTGAAATTGACCGACAGGATCCGGGCGAGTTCGGCGGGATTTCCGGGCAGGGCGTTCTGGTCGCCGAGATAGCCATAGACGACGTGAAAGTGATCAACGCCGCCCAGCATCGAGGCCCAGTCGGAGACATGGGATGCCGACTCTGCCGCACCGCTTTCGAGGTCGAGGGTTACGGTCTCGACCCTTGCGGCGCCTCGGGCGCGCAGGTCGGCAGCGGCGGCTGCGAGCCGGTCGGAATGACGTGCGACCAGTATCAGGGCGGCGCCCTCGGCCGCATAAATTCGCGCTGTCGCCATGGCGATCGCCGACAGGGCGCCCAGGATGACGACGCGGTTGGACGGGGCGTCGGCTGCGGTTGTTGTTCCGGCTTGGCTCGCCCTGACCTGTGTCATGCCGATACGCGTCTCCAGAAACCTGATGAAAGCCCCGGATCCACCTGGGCACGAAAGTCTTTCCATTGCGGAAATCCCGCCTGGAACATGCTGGCGGACATGCGTCCGTCCTTGGCGGGGTAGAGCCGGCCGCCGGCCTCCATGACGATGCGGTCGAGGTCGGACATGAGCTGCAGCGTGCGCTTGCCCCGGTTCGGGAAGTCCATCGCTAGCGTCGTGCCCGACATGGGAAAGGAGAGCGTTCCGACCGAGAGTATGGGGCCCATGTTCTTCAGCACGGCGAGGAACGAGCCCTGCCTGGACCGCGCGATGAGCTTCAACTGATCGCGCACGGCCTCGCGGGCCGTCACGGTCGGCACGACACTTTGGTACTGGTAGAATCCTCGCGCCCCATAGAGCCTGTTCCAGTCTGAAATGGCGTCGAGCGGGTAGAGGAAGGGCTCGTGGTGAGTGAGACGCTTGCCCGCCTGCATCGTCTTGAGGCCGTTGTAGATCTCGTTGAACGCCTTCACCGAAAAGCTGTTGAGGAGAAAGCCTGGCGCATCCATGGGCATCTTCTTGCGGGGGCGTTCGCGCTCCGGCGCGCTTTTTTCCTGCCTTGACCGGTTGGCGCTTGACCAGTTGGCGAAAGAATAGACGCCGCGACCGAGAGACGCGCCAATCGCAAGGCCATCGACCCAGGCCATCGCGTGCTCCGCCGTGTCCTTGCGCTCGTCCGACAGATCGAAGAACTCATCGAGATTCCGGAAGGCGACATCCTCGGCGTCCAACCAGCTCGACGGAATGCGAACGGCCTGGAACTCGACCCATTCGATAACGCCGGTCAGGCCCAGCCCGCCTATGGTCGCAGTAAAGAGCGGGTCGCCCGGCTGAAGATCGTGAACGGCGCCATCCGTCCGGCGGAGGCCAAGTCGGCGCACGGCGTTTCCAAAGGATCCGGCGGAGAAATGATTCTTGCCATGCACGTCGTTGGCGACCGCCCCGCCAAGGGTCACGAAGCTGGCGCCCGGCGTCGTCGGCAGGAACCAGCCCGCCGGGACCAGCGCCCGAAGGCATTGCGACAGGCTCACGCCCGCCTCACCGCGCATGACGCCAGTGCTGCGGTCGAAGGCGATCAGCCGGTCGAGGCCAGTCATGTCGATCACACGCCCGCCCGGATTGAGTCCGCTGTCGCCATAGGATCGCCGCAGCCCGATCGCGAGGCCCGGCGCGGCTGGGGACAACTGGTCCATAAGCCCGCCCAGCTCGTCACGAAATGCCGGTCTGGCGGCCTGATGTTCACTGCGGATGACGCGACCCCAGGACTGTATGGAGTTCGTAGGGCGAAAAACCGGCGTCATGAAGCGACGGCGCGGCGGCCGGGCTGCATGCAGGGCAGGGCGCTCGGTCTCATGCGATCTCCTGCGACCCGATCCCTTTGGCGCCTTTCCGAAGAGCGGTGATGTCGAATTCCGGAAGACTCATTCCGCAGCGCGGCCAGCCTCGACGATCCGCGTGGTCGACTGTCCCTCGACCAGTTCAGCGCGAATGACGCGACCGCCGCGAGCCCGGACAATGTCCGCGCCGACAATTCGGTCTTCCGTGTAATCGGCGCCCTTCACCAGCACGTCGGGCTGGAGAGCCTGGATGATCTCGAGCGGGGTGTCCTCGTCGAACAGCACGACGGCGTCGACGCCCTTCAGTCTCGACATCACCTCGGCGCGGGCGTCCTGCGCCTGCAGCGGCCGGGTCGGACCCTTCAGGCGCTTGACGGACGCGTCCGTGTTCAGCGCCACGATAAGGCGGTCGCACACCGTGGCGGCCTGCTGCAGCAGCCAGACATGTCCGGGATGCAAAATGTCGAAGCAGCCATTTGTGAAGCCGACGCTGAGGTCCTGGTCGGCCCACCCGCGCCGCAACGCCATCATGGCCTCCAGGGAGAGGGCGCCAGCTACGCTGGCATCGCGCTTGCGTTCACCCAACTCAGCGCGAATCTCGGCCTGGTTCGTGGTCGCCGTCCCGCGCTTGCCAACCACGATTCCGGCCGCGACGTTGGAGATCGCCATGACGTCCTCCATCGGAAGTCCGACCGCCAGCCCGAGGGCCAGGGACGCCGCTACGGTGTCGCCTGCGCCCGACACGTCGAACACCTCACGGGCCTTGGCGGGCAGGTGGACCACCGGCGCGCCGTCCCGGTAGAGCGACATGCCTTTTTCGGAACGCGTGAGGAGAATGCTGGCGCCCGTCGTCAGCATGGCGCGCCGCGCCGCCCTCTCGCAGTCCTCGTCGAGATCGCTCGGCAGGCCTGTCGCCAGCCGAAGCTCCTTGCGGTTGGGTGTGATGTAATCCGCGCCGGCATAGACGCTCCAATCCTCCCGCTTGGGATCGACCAGGACAACGCACCCAGCCGCCTTGCCTGCGGCGATCACGGCGGAAAGCACGCGGTCGGTCAGAACGCCTTTCGCATAGTCGGACACCACAACCGCGCCGCATGCGCCTGCGACCTCCCTCACGGCGGCTATAAGCGCATCCTCGGTCTCGGGCCGGATCGCCCGCAGGTGCTCGCGGTCGACGCGCAGCATCTGATGCTGCCCGCCCATGTAGCGGGTCTTGACCGTGGTGGCGCGCGACGCCTCCGGCAGAAGGCGTCTTTCGACCGCGCCGCCCATGGCGCCCAGCGTGTCGGCGGCCGCGTCTATCCCGACGACGCCGACAAGCACGGCCCGCCCGCCCAGATCGCTGATGTTGGCCGCGACATTGGCGGCGCCGCCCGCCGTCCACCGCTCGGCAGTGACCTGGATGATCGGCACGGGCGCTTCGTCGGACACGCGGGAGACCCCGCCCGAAACATAGTGATCCAGGATCACGTCGCCGACCACAAGTACGCGGCCGGCCGACAACTGGGCAATCTGGTCAGGTCGAGGCATGCCAACAATCCGGTGTCTCAAGAATGTGACAGGGTCTAGCCTGCTCTGACGGAATCGTCAGCGGGTTTTCGCCCAACGATGCTGCGGAACCATGAACGGCATATATTTGCTATCAACAACATTCTTCCCGACAGCGCCTGAACGTGAATATACTTGTCTTGCGCGCGCAACCGACTAGAACGCGCGACGAATACACGAGCGGACGACCAGACTGGTTTTCTCTTGTGACTCGCTCAGCGAGGAAGGCGGTGGGGGCCGCCTAAGACCACGACGGTGTGCGGGACGATGCTTCATGGCGCTTGAGGGCGTATCGGCGCTCATCCTTGACGACAACGCGCACATGCGCGGACTTGTCCGCGTAATTCTCAGCAGTTTTTCGGTGCGCCGTATCGAGGAGGCGGCCGACGCCGACGCCGCAATGCGTGTTCTTGTCGATGGCGACATCGACCTCGCCCTGGTGGATTTCAAGCTGGGAGGCGCTTCGGGCGTTGATTTTTGCCGCCGCGTCCGGCTTTCGCCAGATAGCCCGAACGTCTATCTGCCGATCCTGATGATCACCGCTTATTCAGAGCGCAGCCGGGTGCTTGACGCCATCAATGCCGGCGTCGACCAATTTCTGGTCAAGCCGATCCGTGCGGTCGATGTCGCCAGCCGCGTCAACGCCATCATCGAGCGACGCCGCCCGTTTGTACGGGCCGCCGGCTATTTCGGCCCCGACCGGCGCCGCCGCCAGGACCGCCGCTACAAGGGGGCGATGCGCAGAATGTCCGATCCCGGAACGATCGATATCTGATTTGGGCGCCCGCCGGAGTCGAATCGTTTGCGAGGGGATCGCAACACCGACGACGTCGCTCCACTGGAACTGACGCTCAAACGCGCGGCGCCGGCTCGCCTGATCGCGGCCAATTCGTCTCTCCGGTTGCCGCAGGCGTCGCGCCTGAGTAACGTGCCTGTCATCAGGGAGCGGGATTGTTCAAATCCACGCTGACGGAGGTCGATGCATGGCGGATGAGAGCGGCGCTTTGGCGCCAGTGTCGAGGCGCGGTCTCCAACAGCTTTTCGCGCGGAAGAGCGTTGCGCAGATACAGGCGGAACATGCCGGCGGTGAACTGAAACGCACGCTGGGGCCCTACAATCTCGTTCTGCTCGGCATTGGCTGCATCATCGGCACCGGCATCTTCGTGCTCACGGGAACGGCCGCCGCCAACCATGCCGGCCCCGGCATCATCTTCTCGTTCATCATCACCGGCACGCTCTGTGGTTTTGTCGCCCTTTGCTATGCGGAGCTGGCCTCGGCCCTGCCGGTGTCGGGCTCGGCCTATTCCTACTCCTACGCCTCGGTGGGAGAGCTGGCGGCCTGGATCATGGGCCTGCTCCTGCTGCTGGAGTACGGTCTTGCGGCGTCGACCGTAGCGGTCGGCTGGTCGAACTATCTCACCAGCCTGCTCACCGAGAACATGGGCATCCAGTTGCCGCCGCAATTCCTGGCGGCGCCGGGGGAGTCTGTGCGCAACAGCGCGGGTGACGTGATCGCGACCGGCGTCGTCAACCTGCCAGCCCTGCTGGCCATCCTCGCAGTAACCGTGTTGCTGACGGTAGGGGTCTCGGAATCGGCGACGGTCAACAATGTGATCGTCGCGATCAAGATCACGGTCGTGGTCGCCTTTATCGTGATCGGCGCATTCTACGTCAATCCGGACCTCTGGTCGCCGATGATTCCCGAACGCGTCCCCGGCACGGCGACTGACCAGGGCAAGTATGGCTGGGAAGGCGTCATGAGCGGCGCCTCGGTAATCTTTTTCGCTTATCTAGGCTTCGAGGCGGTATCGACAGCGGGCGCCGAATCCAAGAACCCCGCCAAGGACATGCCGATCGGCATCATCGGCTCGCTGCTGGTCTGCACCGTCCTCTACATCCTGACGTCGGCCGTGCTCGTCGGCATCGTGCCCTATGACCAGCTCGCCGTCGCCGCACCGATCGCCAAGGCCGTCGATGTCATGGGTTTGCCGTGGTTCGCCATACTCGTGAAGGTCGGCGCCATTGCCGGTCTTTCTTCGGTGATGCTCGTGCTGATGTTCGGCCAGACCCGCGTCTTCTACACGATGTCGAAGGACGGGCTCATTCCGTCGGTCTTCTCCACCGTCCACAAGACGTTCAAGACCCCGTGGATCAACACGCTGCTCGTCGGATTCTTCGTATCCTTGGCGGCGGGCTTCCTGTCGCTGGACGCGCTGTCCAATCTCACCAATGTGGGATCGCTGGTGGCGTTCGCGATCGTCTGCCTGACGGTGCTTTACCTTCGGTTCAGTGCGCCCGACATGGTGCGGCCCTTCAAGACGCCGCTCTTTTTGTTTGTCACCATAGCCGGCGCGGCGATGTGCCTTTACCTCACCTATCTGCTTTTGGCCGACCCTGAACGCCGGCCTTTCTTCGCGCTCGAATACACCACAGGAGAATTCTTCGCCGCCTATCTTGTCATCGGCCTCCTGATCTATTTCGCCTATGGCATGTGGAACTCGAAGCTGGCCAAGGGTGTGATCGTCCCGGGCCACGAGCCGTCGATCGCAGACATGCAGAAGCCGGGCTCAACGATCTAGCGGGCCGCGTCTGCCGTTTACCAGCTGAGGCGGCGGCGCAGGGTGGGTCGGGCTGCGGCGTTGGCCGTCGCCACACGCTGCGGCGCCGCGTCGATCGCGAGCGGCGGGGGCAGCGGCGTGACGGAGAAAGCGCTCTGGGCCCCGCCATCGCGTGGCGCACCAGCGAGTTGTTCTGGGCTCGACGCATCGGCCGGCGCCCCTCCGGGGAGCGTTGAGTCTTGGGTGATGGCGTCGAGGTCTTGTGGAGACAGGGGGGCCGCGTCGAAGGCTCGCGCGGACAAGGGGGCGGCGCCTTCGGGGGAAGGCGATGCCTCACCAACTGCTGCACGTCGGCGGGTCACCGCGACGCGCCGGGTCGGCTCGGCAACGAGGCTGTGCATCCTGCCCGTCCTGGGATCGGCGCGCGTCACGTCGGACAGGTCAGCTCCTTCCTTCCAGACGAGGCGCGGCGTATCGACTTCGACGATCTCGATGACGGTCTCGAACAGGAGGTCGCCGTCCGGCGTCTGAGCCAGGGCGGCTTCAGAAAAGGCGGCGCCCGTGAGCGTCATGGCGGCGGCGAGCTGAGTTTTCACGGTTGCGTCCCCTGAAAAGCTGGCGTGTCGGGCGCCTCGGCGCCCTTGACAAACCCTGCTAGCAGGAAACACGCCACGGGCGAATGTGCGGGCGAATGTGCGGGCGAATGCGCCGGTTGGGCGGGCGCCGGCGAGGAGCGGCTGATGGCGGGCGTCGAGGCGGTCATCTGGGATTTCGGCGGCGTCTTCACCACCTCGCCATTCGACGCCTTCGAGCGTTACGAGCAGGAGCGTGGCCTCCCGGCCGACATCATCCGCCGCATAAACTCGATCGATCCCGACAGGAACGCCTGGGCGCGACTCGAACGGTCGGAACTGAATGCAGAAGCTTTCGACGCCGCCTTCGCGGCCGAGGCTATGGCGCTCGGCCACGCAATCCCTGGCCGCGATGTGCTGGCCCTGCTTTCGGGCGATCTGCGCCCGGCGGTCGTGGCCGCGTTCAAGGTGTGCGCCGCGAGGTTCAAGGTCGGGTGCATCACCAACAACGCGCCGTCAGGCAAGGGCGCCGGCATGGCGTCGGACGACGGCAAAGCGGCGGGCATTGCCGAGGTGTTCGGTCTGTTCGACCATGTGATCGAAAGCTCGAAAGTGGGTCTGCGCAAGCCGGACCCGCGCATCTACGCGATGATGTGTGAGGCGCTGGGGGTCAGCCCTTCGGTCTCTGTCTATCTCGACGACCTTGGCATAAACCTCAAGCCGGCCCGCGCGATGGGTATGACGACGATCAAGGTGACGTCCGAGGCGCAGCTATTGGCCGATCTTTCGCGCGCGGTCGGGCTGGCTTTCCACCAGGCGCCCGGCGCCTAGGCGCCCGCCGAGTGCTTGTACAAGCTCGATGTTCAGGCTGCCTTGTCCGTCTTGCCGATTCGCGGCGGGCCGCCATGGGCCGACTGGGACGGTCCGAAGGCGCGGTCGAGTATGCGCGTCGAATCGAGGGCGAGGCTGATCAATTCCGACATGTGGGCGAGGATTTTCAGATTGTTGTTCATTACGGACAGCGCCTCGGGACGATGATCCGTGGCGATCGCCTCGCAACGCTGGATCAGCTCGGCGCGCAGATGCATCAGCAGGTCCTCGAGCTTGGAGCCCTCGGGGTGCTTTTCCGAACACAGGAACCGGGTCATGCTTGTCTCCGCATCTCGGGTCTTCATGGGCGATCGTCGCAGCAAAAGCTTAAGGACTGTTTCCGCGCGGGTGCGAGATTTGCCATGACGGCGGCAGCAAGGAGGTTGAGCGTGATCCCTAAAATTGGTGCGGAGGCGGCGGCGGCCAAGCTCGACGGCTGGTCGGTGGCAAAGGACCGGGACGCCCTTGTGAAGTCCTTCAGATTCAGGGATTTCAGCGCGGCGTTCGGCTTCATGACACGCGTCGCGCTGAAGGCGGAACAGTTGGACCATCACCCGGAATGGTCAAATGTCTACAACCGGATCGATGTTACGCTCACAACCCACGAAGCTGGTGGGGTCACGCAAAAGGACATCGACCTGGCGCTGTTCATGGATTCACTGGCGAACTGAAGCGACGTCTCGCCCTGTTGGACGCTCAGTTGCTCCGGATCTCGGAAGAAGATGGATTTGCCCGTCTGCAGTCGATGCTGATTAAAGGCGCGCGTCTCGGGCGTCAGTTCTCGAACACCATGATCGAGGCGAGCGCGACCCGCGCCTCGCCCTTGCCCAGGACGCCGTCGACGGCTTTCTGCAGCCGTGCGCGGATGAGATCGGCGTCCGGCCGCTCGCCGACAATGTAGGAGAGCGAGGCGTAGTTGAGGACCGCATCCCGCATGTCGCTCATCAGCCGGGGCTTGAGGGCCGCCACGCGCTTGCGGGTCTTGGCCTCGGGTACATCGAGCCCGGCGTCGATCGCCAGCACGCCGTGGATCCTGAACCCGCGTGAGATCGACGCGCGCAGGCCGAATGTCGGTACATAGGCGTCCGAGCCAGTGATCCGCTTGGCCTGCGGGTCCGTTGCGGCGGACTTGTCGGAGGGAGGCGGCGCGCCGTGCGCGGGCGCACCAGAGACGGCGAGGGCAAGGATCAGCAGGGATAGCATAGCGCGCATCCCGCGATCCTGGCGGCCAATGCTTAACGCAGGCTTATGTCGGGCCCGCGCGTGGCGCTCGACTCCGCGGCGAACCGCAGCCAGCCGGACCCGGGCGTGTTGCCGTCGACCGCTGAAGTCAGGGGTCTTCAGCTTGACGGGCGCCCGGCTTGGGCCTAGCAAACCGGCTCCCGAACCCGGGTCCCCCAAAGGGTCTCAAGGGGCCGTAGCTCAGTTGGGAGAGCGCGTCGTTCGCAATGACGAGGTCAGCGGTTCGATCCCGCTCGGCTCCACCAGGGTTGACCGCCTCCCGCTTTCTCCAAAGCCCTTCGCGCGCCTGTAAGCCAGCGGCTTGCTCCGTCCGCATTGCACACGCTAGATGCAGGCGTCACCGATTCATTTGGGCGCGGAAAGATTCATGGGCCTGCTCTGGGCGATCTACGTCTATTTCCTGTCACCGCTTCTCACACTTCTGTTCTTTGTGGTGTTCGCCTGGGTCATCGCCGGCTGGCTCGTGCAGTTTGGCGTGATCAACACGCGCAATCCGAATGTGCGGGGGCTCCTTGGCTTTCTCGACGCCGTCGTGAAGCCGATGTGCGCGCCCTTCCGGCGTTTGATCCCGCCGATCAACGGTGTGCTGGATCTGTCGCCGCTGCTGGTGATCCTGCTGATCGTGTTCGTGCGCGACTGGCTGTTGCCGACCCTGATCCGGACGCTGGCGGGCGGGCCGGCGGCTCCTTGAGGCCCGGTGTCTCCTTGAGGCAGGGTGTGCGGCGATGCCGGCCAAGCTGATCGACGGAAAAATCGTCTCGGAAAAGGTGCGCGCCGCTGTCTCCGCCGCCGTGGCGAAGCTTCCTGGCAAGCCCTGCCTCGCCGTGATGCTGGTCGGAGATGACCCGGCCAGCGCCATCTATGTGAAATCGAAAGGCGAGAAGACCGAAGCCGCCGGCATGCGGTCGATCACAAAACGCTTTCCCGTCACGGCCACTCAGGCCGAGGTCGAGACCGAACTCACGGCGCTGGTCGCCGACCCCGAAGTGGATGGCGTGCTGCTGCAGCTTCCGCTTCCGAAGAGGCTCGATGAGGCGAGGGCATTGGCGCTGATCGATCCCATGAAGGACGTCGATGGCCTGACCGAGCTTTCCGCCGGCCGGCTCGTGCTGGGCAAGCCCGGACTGCGGCCATGCACTCCTTCTGGATGCGTTATCATGGCGAAGCACGCGCTTGGCGATGATCTTTCGGGCAAGCACGTCGTCGTCCTAGGCCGCTCGATCCTGGTGGGCAAGCCGGCGGCGCTGCTGTTTCTGGCGGAAAACTGCACCGTCACCATCGCGCATTCGAAAACGACGGATCTGCCGGCCTTGTGCCGCACCGCCGACATTCTCGTTTGCGCCGTCGGCCGCCCGGAAATGGTGCGTGGGACGTGGCTGAAGCCGGGCGCGACCGTGATCGATGTCGGCATCAATCGCATTCCCGCGCCTGAAAGAGGCGTGGGGAAAACCCGGGTCGTCGGGGACGTCCACTTCGCGGAGTGCCGCGAGGTCGCAGCCCACATCACGCCTGTCCCCGGAGGGGTGGGCCTCATGACCGTGGCGTGCCTGCTGCGCAACACGGTGCTGGCGGCCTGCGCGCGAAGAGGGTGGACGCCTCCGGCCGAACTCGAGGGATGAAAGCGTTTGCCGATCTCTGGGCCGCGCAGGCCGGCCGATGCGCGCTGTGCGGCGAAGCCATGCCCAGAAGCCGATTCGATACACCGCACGCGACCGTCTGGAAGAAGCGGCAGCCCACGCTCGATCACATTCGCCCGCGCGCAAAAGGCGGCTCCGATTCGTCGGACAATCTCCAGCTCGCGCACGCCGACTGCAACTGGCGCAAGGGATCGGCCTGGGGCCGCTCCTCAGCAAGCGGCAACCGATAGTCGCGCCATGGCGTTGATGGCGCGGAGGCCGGCTGGCAATCATCGCTGATGAACCTGGGTCACGACCCCCTGCGCAAAAACCAGGGTTGGTTCAGCTGGCTGCCACCGGCTCGGGCCGCAGACGCGCGAGACCCCACCGGGCAAGCCGCCAGCCCAGCAGCAGGATCAGAATTGCCGCGTGGATGACCGGTCCTGGCTGCAGACCTTTTTCGGCGAAGAAATGGTGAATCAGGGCCAATATGGCGAGCGGGAAAATCAGCCAGTGAACGCGATCCCACGTCTTGTGTCCCAGTCGGCGGATCATCCCATTAGTGGAGGTGAGCGCGAGGGGCAGCATCAGGACGAGCGCGGCCATCCCGAACGTGATGTAGGTGCGCTTGACAACGTCCTTGATGAGGTCGGGCATCGACCATTGCAGGTCAAGACCGACATAGACCAACAGGTGCAGCAGCGCGTAAAAAAAGGCTGCGAGCCCTATCCGGCGCCGCACGAGGGCCAGGGGCGCCCAGCCGGTGATGTCCCGTAACGGCGACACGGCCAGCGTCGCCAGGAGCACGCGGATCGCCGTCTCGCCTAGGAAATGATGCGTCGTCTGGATCGGATTGAAGCCGAGATCGTGTGGTCCGCCGTTCACTGCCGAAATCCAGTCGGCGCAAAGATAGACAAGGGGCGCAAGCAACACGGCGAGCGTGAGCGGTTTCAGCCAGCGCTTGCCGAACGTGCGCAGCAGGGGGCTATGGGCCTTCGCCATGGATCAGAAGTTTTTCTTGAGGTCCATGCCGGCATAGAGCTTCGACACCTGGGCGGAGTACCCATTGAACATATCGGTTTTGCGCCGCTCGTTGAAACCCTTGCCGCCGATCACGCGTTCGCTCGACTGGCTCCAGCGGGGATGATCGACGTCGGGATTCACGTTCGAATAGAAACCGTATTCGTTTGCGCCCGCCTTGTTCCAGGCCGTCGCGGGCTGCTTCTCCATGAAGCGGATTTTGACGATCGACTTGGTCGCCTTGAATCCGTATTTCCACGGCAACACGGTGCGGATGGGCGCGCCGTTCTGCTTCGGCAGTGCCTTGCCGTAGACCCCTACCGCCATGAAGGCCAGTTCGTTCATCGCCTCGTCCATCCGCAGTCCCTCGACATAGGGCCACGACAGGACCGGTAAGCGCACGCCGGGCATCTCCTTGCGATTCAGATAGGTCTCGAACTGAACGAATTTGGCGGTCGCCTTGGGTTTCAGCTTCGCGATGACATCCGCCATCGGCACGCCAACCCAGGGCACGACCATCGACCATGCCTCGACACAGCGGTGTCGATAAACCCTCTCCTCAAGCTTGGCGTAGTCAACGAGGTCCTTGACCCCGTAAGCGCCGGGCTTGTCGGTTTCGCCTTCGACAGAGATCGACCAGGGCGAGACCGTCATCTTGTCCGCATAGCGGGCAGGGTCTGACTTGTCCGTGCCGAACTCATAGAAATTGTTGTAGCCCGTCACTGCGTCTTCGGACGCAAGCTGGTCGGCGACCGCGTAGGAGGTTTTCTTCGCCGTCAGAGAGGCGCCGGGGGCGGGATGCGTTCCGGCCGCCGGTTTGGCTCCCGGCGCCACAGCTGTCGCTTGCTGGGGTTCGGAACATGCAGGCAGCGCGCCCAGTATGCTACCGGCGCCGAGCACTCCGGCGGCCGTCATCATCCGGCGGCGATCCAGGAAAAGCGATTCGGGCGTCACCTCGCCCTGCAAATCCTCGTAGTCGGGGTTGCGCCGGAATTCCATGACGTTCTCCTGGCAGACCACTCCGCCTTCAGGTTTGATCCATTGAAGGCCGCTCAATCGATCGATTGCAAATTCCAGAGCAACCTGGCTGCGTCCGGTCGGACTTGAGGTTGCTCCAGGCAGCTAGTTCGGTCCAGCCCGCAGTCTGGTTACGCTGAGAATAGGCCGGCGGACCGGTTGCGGCGACGGCTTCACGCATGTGGTGGCCGGAATTGCAAGCTAGCCGCTCTTCCGGACCCGAAAAAAGGCCGGCGGGGTTGAGCGGCCGGCCAGGGTGGGCCAAGACTTGCACCGTCTGGCCAGACGTCACAGGCCTGACGTCACAGGGATGGAATGCACCGATGAAAGCGCTTGTCGCCCTTGTCGCCATCGTCCTCATGGCCTGCGGCGCTCCGGGGCGCGCGCAGGTCGCGCCCACCGCGCCCGCCCAGACGACCATTCCCGCCCGATCCGGCGACCTTGTCTGGGGCGTCAACGGGCATCCGACGACAGCGTATGGGTCGGTGACGCTCGACGAGCAGATGGCCGCTGTGGCTCGCCTCGGAACGACGCACTACCGGGTGGGAAGCCGGGACGACATGATGGAAGGGATGCTGGACGCCGCCGACCGGCATGGCGTAACGCTCCTGCCGATCATCGATCCTGACATTGATTTCGAGAGGGACTCGGCTGAACGCATCCGCGCCACGGCGTTTAACGCCGCCCGGACCATTGTAAACCGCTACAAGGATCGCATCCATGTCTGGGAGCTTGGCAATGAGTACGAGATTTTCGCCATCATCCAGCCTTGCGAGACGCGCGACGACGGAACCAAGTATCCGTGCGAGTGGGGCGCGGCGGGCGGGATAAGCGTCAGCGAATACTACGGCCCGCGCTGGGAGAAGGTGAGCGCCGCCCTCAAGGGCATGTCCGAGGGCGTCCGCGCCGCCGACCCGACCGCGCTGCGGGCGGTCGGGACGGCTGGCTGGGGTCATATCGGGGCGTTCGAGCGACTGAAGGCCGACGGCGTCCAGTGGGACATCAGCGTCTGGCACATGTACCGCCTCGCCGAGGACGAGTGGGCGTTCAAGACGCTGGCGGAGTATGGCAAGCCCATCTGGGTCACTGAATTCAGCCATCCTCTCGGCAGCCAGAAGGGCGCCGAGGCCCAGGCCAGGGGTCTCCGGGACACGATGGTCTGGCTGCGCACAATGAGGCCCTATGGCGTCGAGGCGGCCTTCGTCTATGAGCTTCTGGACGAGCCCTACTGGAGCGATTTCGAAGGCGTCATGGGCCTCATCCACCTCGAAAAGAACGCAAGAGGCGAGTGGGTGCTGGGCAAGGACAAGCCTGCCTTTGAGGCCGTCCGTTCAACCGTGGCCGCCGGCCGCTGACGTTTTTTCCAGCGGGGGTCCGCCGGTTCACTCGCTGAGATCAGCTTCGGTCTTGATGCCCCTGCGATCGTCCTCGCGGGCCCCCGCGAGAATGCCGGGAAGCGAATAATTTCCCTCGTGGCAGGCATATTCGTAGACCACGTCGTCGGTGAGGTTGAGCGACATTTCGGCTTTCCACGGCCGATCCAGTATGTCCGGGTCGTTGACCGAGAACTCGTAAAGGATCTGGTCCTTCGACCAGCGCGTGAAACGCTCTGTGACCACCGCCTTCGGTGAGACATAGAAAGTCGAGGCGAAGAAGGTGCGCAGCGCCTCGTCGGGGTGGAAATTGGTGGTCTCCACAACCAGCGTGTCGCCCTCCCAGCGGCCGATCGATTCGCCCATCCATTTGTGCATTGAGGTCGGCAGACGCTTGTCGGTGAGCGGAATGATCCGTGCGTCGTGATTCATCTCGACATTGATGACGACCGCCTCCGGCGTCTGCACGAACTCGTAGTGGCTGTTGTACATGACGTTGATCATCGGAGGGCCGGCAGTCGATCCAAAGCCGATCAGGCAGCGCTCGGCGAGCGGCCGCGCTTCCGGTCCGTCAAAGGTCGTCCGCCGGAACGCCAGCGTGTCGTCGAAAATCTTCTTGCCCTTCTGGCTGTAGGGGATCTTGCCGTCCGCCGGTTCGACGATCCAGGACGAGCGCGCCTCGCCCTTCACGACGCCGAAACGGGTGCCCGGATCGGTATAGACGGCATTGTATCCGCCGACATCCTGTCCGGCTTTCGGCGCGCCGTCATCGGGATTGGTGGGCCGGTCCTGCGCCGCCCGCATCGAGGCGCGCTGCGTCTCGAGCTTGGCCACCTCCTCCGGCGCTATCACCAGCCCGCTGAACTGCCGGCCGCGTTCCAGATTGGTCAGCGAGACGTTGGTCCAGGTGCCCTGCAGGTCGGGATGGCCAAAGGAGGTTCGTGGAACCGCATAGCCCGGCGTCTGCGCGTGAGCGGCGCCGCCCAGCGCGAGGAACGCAACCGCTCCAAGAATGCAGGTTTTCATGCGTGCCGCGCTCCATGCGAAAACGGGTGGCAGTGTGGCGGTTCAGTCGTTCGCACGATCTCGCCGCAGCCAGTTTGCGAACGTCTGAACCCAAGCCACACTGACAATCCAGTGATTCGAGTGTCCTTTCGATTCTGAAGTTCGCTTCAGGACCTGCCGCGACAATCCTGCGAACTTCAGAATCTGGACACTTGCGCATGTTGTACGCTGGCGCCCGCCAGTCAACCTGAGGGCGGGACGTTACACCACAAACGCGCCCGCAGATGTATTCACTTGTCCGCAACCCTTAAGGCGCCTACCTTCCCCTCGTGGCGGATGTCTGCTGCGTTCGATCGGGAGTTATTCCAGCGACCTTACATTTTCGTCAGGGAGCTGGCTCTGGACGGGACCGTGGTCCCGATCACCTGGCGCCCACCTAGCTTGCTGGGTCGATGGGAATGAACATGCCCAAAACGGCGCGAGTGGCGCCGCCACACTCTAGTTCATGGCCAATCTCGCGCCAGACCCGGAGCGCGACCTGACGCAGTCCTTTGAACTCGCCGAACAGAAGGCCATCCTGCGCGGCCATATGCGGGAAATACGGTCCGAGGCGGCCGCGCGCGACCCCGACGCCGCCGAGCGCTTGGCCGCACGTTTTCCGATCAAACTGTTTGAACGCTATGGTCCGGTGGTGGCGGGCTATTTCCCAATCCATGACGAGATCGATCCGCATCCCTTGCTGGTGCGGCTCAGAGCCGAGGGCGCCCGGGTGGTGTGGCCGCGCGTGGACAGCCCCGGCGTGATGAGCTTCCGCCACGTCGATGCCGAAACGCTCGAGCGGGGGTCTTTTGGACTGACCCAACCATCGGCGGAGGCGCCGGAGCTGCGGCCGGGCCTCATTCTTGCGCCGCTGCTCTCTTTCGACGCTCGGGGCACGCGGCTCGGTTATGGCAAGGGCCATTATGACAAGGCGATGGCGCACCTGCGCTCCACCGGACGCGTCTTCTATCTCGGCCTCGCCTACGCCGCGCAACAGGCAGATGTCGTGCCAGCCGAAAAGCATGACATTCCCCTTGACTGGGTCGAGACGCCGCTCAATTCCGTGCCGCTATTCCTGGGCCGGGCGATGGCGCGTTAACCTCAGCACGGCGAAGCTGATCCCGTCGTAGCGCATTTCCATTCCAGCTCATTCCTCTTAGTCTGTCGTGCTCCCTTGGCGTGTCGGAGGAGTGATTCGGAACGGCAATGGCAAAGCGTACAGCCCTTTTCATGCACCTTCTCGTCCTGTCGGCCTGCGCCTCGCCGGCGCCAGACATTGCATCTTCCGGCATGACGGCCGCTCAATTGCTGGCCCAGACCGCCTGTCCGCATATCGTCGCGGACGCGGCCGCCTGGGTGGATCATGGCGCGATTGCGAGCCGGCCTGCGCGCGATCTGCATGTGACGGCTCGCTTCAGAAATCCGGACGACGCGCTGGTCGTCCTGCGCTCCCCCGTCTCGACGGCGGACACGCTGGTTCTGGAGCTCCGGCCGACACCCGCCGTCCAGACTCCCGGAGCGTTCGCCTATAGCGAGCCGGCCCCCGATCCGCTCTATGCGCGCATCGTGTTTCGCTGTCGCGGCGGCGATATGCATACGATCACGTCGATCGCGCTCGTCTATTGACCGAGGCGCCTTCTGCTTGGAGCGGCGATCAACCTCATGTAAGCCGGCAGCGCAGGCGGGGCGGTCGCGACGCGGAGATGAAATGCGGCTTGCGTTCTTTGGCGATGTGGTGGGCAGGGCGGGCCGGGCCGCCATCACCCAGCATCTCCCCAAGCTGCGCGCCGATCTCAGGCTCGACTTCGTCGTCGTAAACGGGGAGAACGCAGCGGGCGGCTTCGGCATCACGCCCTCTACCGCGCAGGAGATTTTCGACGCCGGCGCCGACTGCATCACACTCGGCAATCATTCCTGGGACCAGTCCGAGGCGATCACCTATATCGAGCGGGAGACGCGCCTCCTGCGGCCCTACAACTACCCGCAGACGCTGGTGATGCCGGGACGCGGATCGCAGCTTTTCACGACGCCAGCCGGGCAGCGGGTCTTCGTCATCCAGATCCATGGTTCGGCTTTCATGGAATCCCTCGACGATCCCATCCAGGGTGTCGCCCGGGCGCTTGAGGAAGCTCCGCTGAGACAGGTCGCCGACGCCGTCATTGTCGAGATGCATGCCGAGGCGACGGCCGAGAAATACATCATGGGACATTTCTGCGACGGCCGGGCCACGCTGGTCGTCGGCGCCCACACCCACGTGCCGACCGGCGACGCGCACATCCTGAGAGGGGGGACAGGTTACATGACCGACGCGGGCATGTGCGGCGATTATGACAGCGTCATCGGAATGAAAAAGGAGCCGATCTTGCGGCGAGCGACGACGCGCCTGCCGACCGAGCGCAAATCTCCCGCCGAGGGGCAAGCCACTGTCTGCGGGGTCATGGTCCTCTCTGACGACCAGACCGGCCTTGCCCTTGGCATCGAGCCGATCCGGGTCGGCGGAAGACTTGCGCAGACCCTCCCCAGGAACTGAGGCGCCGCCTAGAGCATCCTTCGATCAAACCTGATCAGTTTGACCGAAGAAAGATGCTCTTTCTCAAAAGTGTAGAGCAACTTGTCTGCGTCCAAGCGGACGAGAGGTTGCTCTAGCTGGCGCGCGCAATCTCCAACCCTCGTGATTTGTCGTCGGCTGCAGGTTGGGTTAACCATGCCGCTGTCGAGCCGTCTCCGGCGCGCCATCCATGGGGAAGATCACATGCGCTCAACCGTTTCGCGTTCCAGCGTCTCCAGCGTTCTGGCAGTCGCGCTTCTCCTCGGCGTCGCCGGCTGCAATCACATGAACGGCAAGGCTGACGCCGCGTCGATCGCGCCGGTCGCCAGCTCGGCGCACATCGTGGCGGCGGTGAAGGATCCCGCCCGGCCGGCTGCCGACACGGCGATCGACGCGGACCGCAAGCCGGACGAGATGCTGGCCTTCGCTGGCGTGACGCCCGGCATGAAGATCGGCGAACTGATCCCCGGCGGCGGCTACATGACTCGCGTCTTCTCCAAGGCGATCGGTCCGACCGGCAAGCTTTACGCCTTTGCCGGGCCCGTCGCGGAAGGGCGTCCGCCGGTGCTGGAAGCCGTGATGAAGGAGGCCGCGACCTATCCCAACGTCTCCGTTGTCACGACCGATTTCGTGACGGTCAAAAGCCCCGAGCCACTCGATCTGGTCTGGACCAGCCAGAACTATCACGACCTTCACAATCCGGGCCGCAACATCGACCTTGTCGCCGCCAACAAACAGGTCTTCAACGCCCTGAAGCCCGGCGGGACATACATCGTTCTGGACCACTCGGCGCCGGTTGGCGCGGGCACAAACTCGACCACTCACCGGATCGAGCCCGAACTGGTGAAGAAGGAAGTGCTGGCGGCGGGGTTTGAATATGTCGGTGACAGCAATGTCCTGCGCAATCCGGCCGATCCCCGCGACAAGACCGTCTTCGACCCCTCGATCCGCCGCAAGACGGACCAGTTCATTCTGAAATTCCGCAAGCCGGCGTAGAGCCTGATTCCACCGGCCTGATCCAGGTCGCTATTGGCGCTCTCGATTCGACACAGCCGGTCAAAAACCGATCTCCACGCGCTCCAGCCCCATCGTCGCAAGCGCTTTCGCTATGCGGTTGCGGTGGCATTTCCGGCCGTCGCCGCAAGAGCAGAGCAGGGCGGTCGGCTGGGCGCGCGCCAGCTCCGCGCATTCCAGCAGCGCCAGCTGCGCCTCGGGACGCTGGAATGACGCCTCGTAGATCTCCCGGAATTCGTCCATTCGGCCGGCGCGATTGGCCTCGCGCCCGGCCTTGGGTGTGCCCAGCGCCCTGAGGTGGAGATAGCCGATGCCGGCCTCGTCGAGGCTCGCCGCCAGCAGCATTTTCGAGAAGCCGGCGCGGCGGGAGTTGGCGATGTCGCGCACGTCGATGAGGCGTTTGACGCCATGGGCGTGCAGCGCCGCGATCAGCCCGGCGAGCGTCGTATGTTCGTAGCCGACCGTGAAGAAGCGCGCCGAAGGCGTCGCGGCCGTCACCGGCACTCCGGGTCGATGCCCTGCACATAACTGGCGATCACGTCGATGTCCCGGGCCGCCTCCGATCCCACAAAACCTGTCAGGCGGTCATAGCCCACGGCGTCAGGATACTGTGCAAGATAAGTCTCCGCGACAGGCATGTAGGACCAGTGCCAGCGCTCCTCGCTATAGCCGCGCGGGCGGTCCGGGCCACTTTCCGAATAGACCTGGCAGAAACCATACTCAGCGGCGTTCTCCTTCAGCCAGTCGTGTATGGCCTTGCCCTTGCCGCTGTCGAAATAGGCGTTGGTGAGAGCGTTGAGATCGAAATCCGTTCCCCAGTGATGCCGGGACGTTCCAGGCATGGACGAGAATTCCAGGATCTTGAGCGCCCTCTCCCGCGGGTCGGGGACGGTCGAGGGCAGCTTGCCGCCTTCAACCAGCGTCTTGCCTGTCCACTTGTCCTCCCAGATGCGTGTCTGGTCACTGAAGGAGCGAAATCCGGAAACCACCTTGAGCTCGACGCCGTCGGCTTTCGCCGCGTCGAACATCCGGACGAGGGATGCGACGGCGTCCTTGTGGCCATGGCGGACGCCGCTTGCGTACTTCGCCGGCACTTTGGCGAATATCGGGTCTGACGCCGCGACATCACCCATCAGCAATTTAAGCGGCACGGGATCGCCCGACGCTGCGGGAAGCGCGGGCGGGGCCGGCGCGTCGGGCGCATGGAGGACGGCGTTGGCGTCGGCATCGTCGGGCCGCGTCTCCAGCGCCGGCTGATCATCGAGAAAAACCTTAGGGGCGGCCGCCGCGAGCTCCGGTCGGGCACCGTCGTCCCGCCCGACCGTTTCGTCGGCGGCGGGGCCAGAGAGGGTCGGCGCCGCCTCGGACGCCATCGACACATCGTCCGGCCTTGGAGAGCATGAGACCAGTAGGCAGGCGCATGCAGCGCCGAAGAAGAGGCGGTTCGGCATGGAGGGTCTCCGCGTCAATTCTTGAGTTTTGGGTCGCGCCGGCGGATCAGACCCTCTTGCACAACGGAGGCGACCAGTACGCCATTGCGCGAATAGACCTCGCCCCGGTTGAAGCCGCGTGCGCCGGAGGCCGAGGGGCTGTCCATGGAATAAAGCAGCCAGTCCTCGATGTTGAACGGCTCGTGAAACCACATCGCATGATCAAGGCTCGCCATCTGTACACCGCCGGTGAACCAGTTGACGCCATGCGGCTTCGTCGCCGTGTCGAGGATTCCCATGTCGGAGGCGTAGGCCAGCAGGCATTGCTGCAGGGGCTGGTTCTCGCCCACCTTGCCGCGCGCGCGCAGCCACATCTGCTTCACCGGCGCCGAGGGTTCCGGGCTCACCATGGCGCGGGGATCGATCGGCTTCAGCTCGATCGGCCGGGGCCGGGAAAAATGTTTGGCGAATTCCGGCGGGATATGGTCTCGGGCGATCGAGCGAAGCTGGTCCTCGCTCATCAGCTCGTCGGGGTTCTTGACCGCCGGCATCGCCGATTGATGGACGAAGCCTGTTTCCGGCGTCTGGAAGGAGGCCGAGAAGTTGAAAATCTGTTCGCCATGCTGGATCGCCACCACGCGGCGGGTCGCGAAGCTCTTGCCGTCGCGCGACCGGTCGACCTCGTAGAGAATCGGAATCGTGGGATCGCCCGGTCGGATGAAATAGGCGTGCAGCGAATGGCAGACGCGGCCCTCCACCGTCCGGTAGGCGGCGACCAGCGCCTGGGCGATCACCTGGCCGCCGAAGACGCGCTTCATGCCGTCGTCGGGCGAGACGCCGCGAAACAGGTTGACCTCGATCCGCTCAAGGTCGAGCAGGGCGAGGAGGTCGGCGACGGAATCATCCGAAGGCGTCATCGGCGCGGGGTCGGACATGGAGACATCCTGGGTGGACAGGGGCACGGAGCCGGATGTGGTCTCTATAGTCCGATGCGGGCCGGTTTGCTAAGAGGCTGAACGACAGGGAGATAAGCGATAGCGGCGGAATTCGATTCAATCGTCTTGTGAAGGCGGTCGCGTCCGTCAGTGTCGGGGAGATCGGGGATCAGCATGGTTCGACAGAACGACGTTATCGCCCCCCAACGGGCGCGGCGGCCACGTACCCTGGTCTTGATCGCAGGTGTGACAGTTGTGCTCCTGGTCGGCTGGACTGCCTTCCTCGGCATTGGCGCAATCGAGGGTTGGTTGCGGCGCCCGATAGCGCCGCGAGGCGACGCGCCGGCCTTTGCAGAAACCGCCCGGGCCGTGATGGAACGCGAGAACGCGGGCAACATCGCCTTTGCGCTGCTCGATGGCGGACGGGTCGTCGCCGAGCACTTCGCGTCTAAAGGCGCTGCGGTGGATCGCGACTCTTTGTTTCAGGTGGCCTCGCTGAGCAAATGGGTCACAGCTTGGGGCGTGATGAAGCTCGCGGAAGAAAAACGCATAGACCTCGATGCTCCCGTCTCGACTTATCTCGCCCGCTGGCGTCTGCCGGATGGTGAGTTCGACGAGGCCCAAGTCACTGTAAGGCGCCTTCTCAGCCACACGGCGGGACTCACTGATGGATTGGGCTATGGCGGTTTCCCCCCTGGCGAGCCGATCCAGCCGCTTGTCGATTCGCTGACTCTGGCGATTGACGCCTCTCCTGGCGCCGATGGCCGGGTCCGCGTGGGCGCACCGCCGGGCGAAAGCTTCGAATACTCGGGCGGTGGATACGCGCTGCTGCAACTGCTCGTCGAGGAAGTCTCGGGCGAGCCTTTCAGCACCTACATGAAGCGCGCCGTGCTTGATCCGCTCGGCATGGAGCGCTCGACCTACTTGCTGCCCGACAATGTCGCGAACGTGGCGGAATTCTTCGACACCGATGGGTCAAAGGCCATTCACTACCGCTTTTCGGCGCCGGCTGCGGCTTCCCTGTACACGTCCGCCGCAGACATGAGCCGCTTTCTCCAGGCGCATGTCGCCGGCGAAAATAGCGAACCGCCTGGACGCGGCGTTCTGACCCCGAAGTCGCTCGAAGACATGCGCCGGCCTCACGCAGATCAGTTCGGAGCGGAAATCTGGGGGATGGGCACGATCCTTTATGCCCCGAACGACGCTGGCGGTTTCGTCATCGGTCATGACGGCAGCAATACTCCGGCGATCAATACGAGCGCGCGCATCGACCCCGCGAGCGGCGACGGCATCGTCGTGCTGGAAACAGGCCACACCCGACTTGCAACCGACATCGCTGGCGAGTGGGTGTTCTGGAACACCGGCAATGTGGACCTCTTCGTGGTCTTGGCCGATCTCCGCCGCGCTCTGCCCGTGCTGGTGGGCGGCTGGCTCGCGCTTGTGATCGGCGCGATCCTTGCCGGATTTGTCGTCGTCGGCGGGCGACGGCGCGCTTCAGCATGATGGCGCACTGAAGCAGGCGAATGGTCTTGGGCAAAAGGCGTTCGTAGGGCCCGTCTCGCTCAATGCACCCGAATGCGCTCCTGATCTGACGTAGCGACCCACTTCTCGCCCCGACGTCGCATGACGCAAATGCCGACGGCTTGCAGGCGCTGCAGGCGACCGGTAGACGGGTTTCCCCAAAAACGCTCCAGACGGAAAGCGCCATCCATGGCAGGCCACAGCAAATGGGCGAACATCCAGCACCGCAAGGGCAAGGCCGACAAGGCGCGGTCCAAGGTGTTCTCCAAGCTCTCGAAAGAGATCACTATCGCCGCAAAGTTGGGGATGGCCGACCCAGCGATGAACCCGCGCCTGCGTCTTGCGGTCAACAACGCCAAGGCCGTGTCGATGCCCAAGGACAACATCCAGCGCGCCATCGACAAGGGCGCGGGCGCCGATGGCGCCAATTACGAATACATCCGTTATGAGGGCTTTGCGCCGGGGGGCGTCGGCCTGATCATCGAATGCTCGACCGACAATCGCAACCGCGCCTCCGCCGACGTGCGCGCCACGCTTTCCAAGAATGGCGGCAATATGGGCGAGACGGGTGCGGTGTCGTTCGGCTTCGAGAATGTCGGCGAAATCGTCTATCCGCCCGGGGCCGGCGCGGAGGAGGAAATGATGGAGGCCGCGATCGAGGCCGGAGCATCCGACGTCGAGAGCGACGCAGACGGCCACTACATCTACACCGCCCGCGCCGACCTGGCCGAAGTCGCGGGCAAGCTCGAAGGCAAGTTCAAGGTCGAGCCCACATCCACCAACCTGATCTGGAAACCTGCCAACACGGTGCCCGTCACCGGCGAGGACGCCGACAAGCTGATGTACATCCTCGAACTGCTGGACGACCTCGACGACGTACAGAACGTCTATGGCAATTACGAATTGTCCGATGCCGAGATGGCGCGGCTGGCCGGATAATCACCAAGCGCGTCCGGCGCTTACTCGGACCAAAATCCCGTCCGCCTGGACGCAGACAAATTGCTCTACAACACTGAGATAGAGAAACTTTCTTAAATCAAACCGACTCAGCTTGATCAGAGGATATGCTAGCTTTGGCGCAAAATCCCCGGCCGGGCGGCTGCGAACGTCAGCGTTGACTTCATTGGCCGGGGCCTGTCCGCGATGAGTTGAGCCATAAGCTCGGCCGCTGCCCGGATAAGCCTTTCAGAGCCCGTCGCTTGCGCGGCCCGAGCGATCCGGCTCACGATTTCCAGACGTGCGGCATGCTGATCGGTCTCGGTGCGCATCGCTGCGGAAAACGTCGCATAAGCATTTTCGATTTCCGCCAGTGATACAATCAGCTCAGCCTTGCACTCGGCCATCTCGCGCACGTGCGAGCGCACCTCATCGTAGAGTATGCCAAGACCGCCGTCGCCGGCCGCGATGCTTTTCCCAAACTGAAGAAAAGGCCTGAACTGAGAATCAGGAGAGAGTTCGCCCATCGGATAAACCTCAGTCGAGCGGAGAAATGCGGTAGAGACTCGTAAAAAGAATCCTCAAAACGGTATCGCGCCCCACGGACATCGGACTAGTGGAGGTTGTGCCCATGAACGCCAGCGCCTCGGCGCCGACGGAGTCGATAATCTCGATTTCCTTCCTGGCGGCGTCCAGACCGAGAGTGTATTGCGCCGAACGCTCGGCTCGGTCCCGGCGCATATCGTTCAGCGTTCGCTCGTTCTGGACGACGGCGGTCAGTTTCGCGGTGGCGTCGGCCACCATCGATCCCGCCCACGCCACCGCGATCACCGGCATGAGCTGTGGAGCAAATCTGTGAATGGCCGAGACATGGCCGCCCGAGAAGCCGCGCCAGGCGGTCGCGAATACAGTGTCCGCAGGAAGCGCCACCGATCGGTCGATCGCCGTGAATTTAAGGCTTTCCAGCTTCCGCAACGAGTCGCGCAACTGCGCCGGTAATGTCGCGGCGCTGTCATCGCCATCATAATTCCAGGGCGTTGCGACACGTGCCGATATCATGACGGCTTCCGCCTGCCCGATGATGTTCGCGCAGCTTTCGAGGCAACGCTTGGCAAGCGGCTGGAGAGCCGTTTCGAAGGCGCGCAGCTCTGTCAGCATCGCTTCCTTGATCCGGGTCGACTCGGCAGATTGATCATCCGATTTCGCCTCAGCGTATTTCTTGGCGGCGAAGCCTCCGACGCCAGCGGCGGCGACAGCGCCGACCGCCCATTGAACGAAAGGCACGGCCAGCAAGCCAAGCAAGGGAAGCGGCATTGCGATCACCCCACATTAAACGCAGCCTGCGATAGCATTAACCTTGATGGAAGTTGAGATCAACATTCCGCCTGGGCGTTCTCCAGCTCGATCAGCCTCGATCGCCTCAGAAATTCCGTCGCGCGGCCCTCCAGCTTTCTCGCCCGGATCCGCTCGTTGTCATCGCCTACGCGCAAATCCCGGATGGCTCCGAGCAACTGCGTCATCGCGCCGATCGGCGAGACAGGCTCCGCCTCCGCCAGCCGGTCGCGGGCGCGCTCGACTTCAAGCGCCAGCGTCTCGAACAGCCGTTCGCAATCGGTCTGGAGAGCGGCGAGGGGGCCAGACGCGACCGGGTCAACCGCGATTCTGAGCCGCCAGGCGCGATGGAGGTTGGCTTCGGCCTCGGCGACCGCCAGCGCGCTGGCGGCGGCGGGACAGAAAGCCACGGGAGACAATGTGGGCATGGAAGGCTCCTTTGCGGGGCTTTCAGCAGCCGAAAGGTGCTGAGCGCAGCCCACATGTGCTGGAGGGTCTTAATAAATCGTTAAATCTTCCCGCCATGCGCTGCTGGAAGCAGCTGTCGGAATCTGTTGTAGGGCGGCCCCGTTCAGGAAACGCTTATTTCGGCAGTTGGTCCTTTTCACGCAATTCCTGAAGATGGCGCATGATGATCATCATCGCTGCTTCCGCGCGTGATTTGCCGTAAACACCTGTTTCGACAAGTTTTTCGATATGGTCGGCTGCCGCCGCTCGCATCGTGATCGTGAACTGGACCGTGTCCGGATCGATGCGTTTTCGGGGCATTTTTATTGTTCCAACAATGCAAGAACACTTGCCGGAACCCCGCAATCAGGACAAGACGGATTCTCGCGGGGCGCGACTAAAAGCTGCCAAAGGAACCTGTCCGTGACAAAAACCGCCAACCGCCTGCCGCTGACCGTCCGGCTCGACCCGGATTCTAAACGGCTTTTCACCGAACAGGCCGAGCGCTGCGGGCTGGAGCCAGGGGTCGCGGCGCGCCAGATCCTCGAACTTTACGTCCAGCGCCTGCGCGAGGGTGGCGACTATATCCAGACGCTGGCCGATTTCTCGTCCGCGCTGAAGACGCCGCGATCGCCCAAAGGCCCCGATTGACGCGCAAGACAGGCTCGCCATTCTCGCCCATGGAGTAGCGAAGGCGAATTCGCGGCGAACGGTTGGGCATGAAACTCCTCGATTCGATATCCGCGCCCGGCAGTGCGCTGGGCGGCGGAATGAAGCCCGGCGCGGGCGACGACCGCTATGTCTTCGACGAGGAGGCTGGCGTCGCCTGCGTCATTGACGGCGCGACCGATGTTGGGGCGGTGCGCCTCTTTCCCGACGCGGAGTCCGACGCCGCGCGGTTCGCGGAAATCTTTGCGCATGAGCTTCTGGCCAATCCGCCGGCCGAAACAGAATCGCCCCAAGCCTATTTTCTCCGGTTTCTGTTGCGGCTTCGCGAGGCGTCGGCCATGCGGGCGCGCCACCTGCTGGAGGACGCCCCGAGGTCCTCGCTCCCCACCGCAGCCGCGACCTGGCTGCGGGCGCGCGACGGCGCGCTGGAATCGGCGACGCTTGGCGATACGCTCGCAATCGTCCTCTCGAATGACGGGACGATCTCGATTGCGGGCGACGCTGGCAAGCCGGCGGATGAAAGCGCCCGCGCGCGAAAGATCATGACCCTGACGGCGGCAAAGCGGCATGAATGGCTGCAGGATTTGCGAGCGATCCACAACACCGAGGCCGGTTACTGGATATTCGGCGTCGAACCCGAAGCTGCCAGCCATATCGTCCATCAGACGCTGCCCTGTCCGCCCGGCACGCGCGCCCTGTTGATGAGCGATGGCTTCTATCGTCTCGTCTCGCCCTATGGTCGGCATGATGACGCACAACTCATTGATCTTGCGATGGCGCAGGGCCTGGGAGCGCTGATGACCGAGCTACGGTCGATGGAGGCTGACCCTGCCGAAGACGTCCGCATTGGCCGCTTCAAGACGTCCGACGACGCGACGGCGTTGTTGCTGGAATTCTGAGGGAGTCTCCATGAGAACCCAGGCCGAAAAGGCCGCCGACTTCGCGGCGCTCCATGCTGCTCCCGGCGCCTTCGTCATCCCAAACCCGTGGGATCCGGGCTCGGCCCGCATTCTCGCCGCCCTGGGTTTCAAGGCGCTCGCCACCACCAGCGCAGGTTTCGCCCGATCGATCGGCGTCACCGACTATCAGGCGGGACGCGACAGCGTGATCGAGCACATCCGCCAGATGGCGCCAGCCGTCGATATCCCGCTCAGCGCCGATCTCGAAAATGGGTTCGGCCACGACCCTGCGACCTGCGCTGAAACCATTCGCCTTGGGGCCGAGGCTGGCCTTGTCGGCGGCTCGATTGAGGATGCGTCTGGCGACAAGGCCGCTCCGATCTACGAGATCGCGTACGCCGCCGAGCGCATGCGCGCCGCCGCAGACGCCGCCCGCGCCCTGCCGTTCAGATTCATGCTGACCGGCCGCGCCGAGAATTATCTCCACGGTCGGCCCAACCTCGCTGACACGATCCGGCGCTGTCAGGCCTATCAGGAAGCCGGCGCCGATGTGCTCTTCGCCCCGGGACTCGCCACCGCCGAGGACATCCGGACGCTCTGCGCCGAGGTCGACCGGCCGGTCAATGTCATGCGCGGCCCGCGCGGGCAGTTGCTCAATGTCACGGAATTGGAGGAACTGGGTGTGAAGCGCATCAGTCTCGGCGGACTGATGCACGTTGCGGCGATGACCGGAATGATCGAGGCCGCGCGAGAGATCGCGGCGACCGGCTCCTTTGGTTTCGCAAATGGGCTGGCGGCAGGCTCGGAGGTCGACACGCTGCTGACCGTGGGGACGCCGAACGCTGACCGTCACCCGCAAAATTCCGGCTAAGCCTCGCCGTCCCAATAGTCCCTCACCGCAGCACGATCATAGCGTTCGCCGAGCCAGCGGTTGGAGACCTTGTTCGAGTCCGGATAGACGCACGCGTCGTTGGGATTGTTCTCGCCGATGACGACATAGCGGCAGACCGTGTCGGTTTCGTTGACCAGGCAGTGTCCGACCTTGGCTCCGGCCGGAAAATAGGCGTAGTCGCCCGCCTTGAAGCGAATGCGCTTCTCGCCTAGGCGCAGCGTGCATTCGCCCTCCAGCACCAGTAGATGCTCCTCCTCCAGCATGTGGAAATGGAAGGGGCAGGACTGTTTGCCCGGCGGCAATTCCTCAATGGCGACACCGATATGATAGGGTATCTCGCCCAGCACGGCGCGGGTGAGGTGGCGAAACCTGGCGCCGAACCGGCCTCGGTCCAACACTTCCCAAGTCACGGCTTCGGCAGAAACAGGCGGATACCCATGCGGATCTGTCGTGTTATTCGTCATGGAACGGGATATAGCCCCGCATGTGTCCGCATGTCATGTGCCAGAAAGGCTCAGGAGGGTTTCCTTGCACGTGGCGATCCGGTTCAACTCATGCACGAGCCGGCTCAGATAGAGGCATATTTCCATGTGGACCATCCAGTTTTCGGAAAGGAGATCCCTGCGTTGCCTGGCCGAGGACGCGCCGGTGGATCCAGGCGCACCCGGCTTCGAGCTTGCGGCGCGGTTGTCTAGGGCGCTGGTCGTCAGAGGGATCGTCTCATCCAGCTATATCGCGTTCGATGACCCATTTTCGTTCGTCAAACACTTTGCGGTGGCAAAGCAAGATGGCGCCTGAGTTGCCAGTGACCGAACCTCCGACCAGTTCCCGCATTCTCGACATCCGCGACCTCTGCGTGTCTTTCGATACGCCAGACGGCCGGGTGGACGCGGTCAGGGGCCTGTCCTTCGACGTCGCGCCCGGCGAGTGCGTCGGCCTAGTCGGGGAAAGCGGCTCGGGCAAGAGCCAGACCGTGCTGGCCGCCATGGGCCTCACCGCGCGAAACGGCGCCGTTACGGGCTCAGTGATATTCAACGGCCAGGAACTCCTGGGCCTTCCGCGGCGGGAGTTCAACAGGATTCGCGGCAGCCAGGCGGCAATGATCTTTCAGGATCCGTTGACGTCGCTCACCTCGCACATGACGGTCGGCGCCCAGATGGCAGAGGTGCTCGCCCGTCACCGCAATATCAAGGGCGCGGAAGCCGAGACCCTCATCGTCAACTGGCTCGAGCGCGTCCGCATCCCTGAGGCGCGGCGGCGCCTGCACCAGTTTCCGCACGAGCTGTCCGGCGGCATGCGCCAGCGCGTGATGATCGCCTCCGCCATGCTGTGTGGCCCGGTCCTGTTGCTGGCGGATGAGCCTACCACCGCGCTCGATGTCACAGTTCAGGCGCAAGTCCTTGACCTGATGGACGAGTTGAAGCGCGAGACGCAGGCCGGGCTGGTTCTGATCACGCACGACATGGGGGTCATCGCCCGCATGGCCGACCGCGTCGTCGTGATGCGCTACGGAGAGCCGGTCGAGAGCGGCCAGGTCGATCAGATTTTCGCCGCGCCCAGGCATGACTACACGCGGATGCTCCTTGCGGCCATGCCAAGGCTGGATCGCGCCGATCGCGGCGACCGCCCTGTCGTCGGGCCACCGCCGGCGGCCGGCGAGGCGCCCCTGCTCGACGTCGATGACCTCCACGTTTCCTTTCCCGTCCATGTCCCGGGCGGGCTGTTTGGCAAGCGGGTTCCCCTCCGCGCTGTCGATGGCGTATCCTTCGATCTGCGGCCCGGCGAGACGCTGGGCGTCGTCGGAGAAAGCGGCTGCGGCAAGTCCACGCTGGCGCGCGCCGTTCTCAGGCTCCTCGATCCCACCGCTGGTTCGGTCGCCTGGCTCGGCCGGGACATCGCGAAAGCCACAAGGCGGGAGGTGCAGCCCCTGCGCAAGGAGCTGCAGATCGTCTTCCAGGATCCGCTCGCCAGCCTCGACCCGAGGATGACCATCGGCGACAGCATCGCCGAGCCTTTCACGGTCTTCCGTCCCGACATGGACCGAGCCGCCCGCGAGAAAGGCGCCCGTGAGATCATGGCCCGCATGGGCCTCGATCCGTCTTTCGTGAACCGTTATCCCCACGAGCTGTCGGGCGGCCAGAATCAGCGGGTGGGCATTGCCCGCGCGATGATCCTCAATCCGAAGCTCGTCGTTTGCGACGAGGCCGTGTCCGCCCTCGACGTGTCGGTCCAGGCGCAGATTCTCGACCTCCTGATCGAGCTCCAGAAGGAGCGCGGTCTCTCCATGCTGTTCATCAGCCATGACCTTTCGGTCGTGCGCGAGCTTTGCCACAGGGTGATGGTGCTCTATCTTGGCCGCGTCGTGGAGCTGGCCACACGCGAGGAGTTGTTCGCCAATCCGCTTCACCCCTATACGCGCGCGCTTCTCTCTGCCGTGCCGTCCCCCGATCCTGTCCGCGAACGCGCCCGCGAGCGGATCAAGCTGCAGGGCGACCTCCCATCGCCGATGGACCCCCGCGCCGGCCTGAGGTTTCTGAAGTCCAGACTGACCGGGAGCGAGCCCTTCTACCGGCCGTCGCTGCTGGAGGTCTCTCCGGGCCATTTCGTCGCCGAGCACGACCCGGCGCCAGTGTCGGGATCCTGAAGTTCAGGTAAACCTTTGGATCGCAGCGACACCGGGCAGGGAAGCGCTCCGGGCCTGAATCCCAAATCGCAATCTTCGCAGCAAATTCGAGCGCCGCGATTCACTGAAAAAACGGGACTTTCCTTGATACTCCCGGACGGTCGGTAAATGGACCTGCGAGGATCCCTTCCCATCATGCGCGTCGAGTGCGTCGATCCGAAGGATTTGACTCCGGGAGACATCGCCTGCTGGCGCCGCCTGATCGTCAACCAGCCTGTCCTCACGAGCCCCTATCTCACGCCGGAATGGGCGCAAGTCATCGACCGCCACAGACACGATGCGCGGATTGCTGTGTTTCGTGACGCGTCGAGCCGGGTGCTCGGCTTCCTGCCGGTCCAGCGTCCCAACGCTGTCGCGGCCATGCCGATCGGCAGTCCGCTGTGCGATTATCAGGCGCTGATCGGGCCAGCCGAAGCGACCTTCGACCTGTCTCGGGCGGCCCATGCGCTGGACGTGGGACGCATTGATTTCACGTCGGCCCTGAAAGACACGGCGCTCGGCGCGCATCTCCATACATCGGATGCCGGTCATCTGATCCGGTTCGAGGACGGCTGGGACGCCTATTGCGACGAGCGACAGCGGACGGGTTCGAAGATCATCGCCCGTACGCGCAAGAAGCTATCGAGGCTGTCGCGCGACTATCCCGGCGCTGTCGCCTTCGAGCCATTCTCTAAAGACGGCGGGGCTCTCGACCAGTTGCTGACTTGGAAACGCCAGCAGATGCTCCGCACCGGCGTCAAAGACATCTTCGAACATGCCTGGGTTGGCTCGGTGATCCGCGACACCTTCGAGACGCCGGCCACGTCGAGCTTTGGCGGCGCTCTCTTCGTCCTGCGTGTCCGCGAGGCGCCTGTCGCGATCCTTTACTGCCTTCAGGCGCGCGCCACCCTGCACGCCTGGTTCGTCGCCCATGATCCGACATTCGCCGAGCATTCGCCGGGACTGGTCGTCATCGCGGAGACCATCCGCCACGCTGCAGACCTTGGCTACCACGAACTCGATCTTGGCCCCGGTGAGTATCAGTTCAAGGAAAGCTTCGCCAACGCCTCGCGCCCGGTCGGCGCCGGATTCATCGGGCGGCGGGGCCTGTCGACAGCGTACAGGGCTGCCCAGTTCCAGATTCGCTCCATCGTCGAGATCCTGCCGGTGGGGCGTGCTCGCGGTTGGCCCGCCAAGGCGATGCGGCGCCTCGATGTCGCGCGAGGTCTCGATGTGGCCCGATCGCAGCCGGCGGCCTGACGCCCGGGGACCGGACCTGCCTTTCCACGTTCCGAAAAACCGCTATAGCTGCGCGCGCTGGCCGCAGAGGACGCCTTCGCCGTGACCGTTACGCTTCAGGACATCAGGGCCGCCGCCGGTGCGATCAAGGGCCAGGTGGAGCGCACGCCTCTGAGGTATTCGCGCACCCTTTCGGAAATCACAGGCGCCAAAATCTGGATCAAGTTCGAGAATCTGCAATTCACCGCCTCGTTCAAGGAGCGGGGCGCGCTCAACAAGCTGCTCAGTCTCACCAATTCGGAGAAGGCGGCGGGCGTCATCGCCATGTCGGCCGGCAACCACGCGCAGGGCGTGGCCTATCATGCGTCCCGCCTCGGCATTCCATCGACCATCGTGATGCCCAAGGCGACTCCTTTCGTGAAGGTCGAGCACACCCGCAATTTCGGCGCCCGGGTTATTCTCCACGGCGACACGCTGGACGAGGCCAACATCCATTCCCGCGAACTTGAGAAGCAGGAAAAGCTGACCTTCGTTCACCCGTTCGACGACGCCAGGGTGATCGCCGGCCAGGGCACGATCGGGCTCGAAATCATGGAGGATCTCGATGATTTTGACGTGATGCCGATTCCCGTGGGCGGCGGCGGCCTCGCCTCCGGCATCGCGACCGCCATCAAGGCGCTGCGCCCGGCGGTCTCGATCATCGGGGTCGAGACGGAGATGTATCCGGCGCTGCATGCCGAGATGCGTGGCGCCGAAGCGAAGGTCGGCGGAGCGACGATCGCGGAGGGCATCGCGGTCAAGAAAGCCGGGCGGCTACCGCTGGAGATCTGCACTCGTCTCATGGATGACGTGATCCTGGTCGGCGAGGATCATCTGGAGCGGGCGATCACCCTGTTCGCCACGGTCGAAAAGACGGTGGCGGAGGGCGCCGGGGCTGCGGGTCTCGCGGCCATGCTGGCCCAGCCCGAAAGGTTCAAGGGACGGAAGGTCGTGCTGGTGCTGTGCGGCGGAAATATCGACACACGGCTCCTGGCGTCGGTCCTCACACGCTCCCTGGTGCGCGAGAAACGCCTGACCTCGATCCGCATCGTCGGCAGCGACCAGCCCGGTCTGCTCGCCAAGGTGTCGACTGTGATCGGCGACAATGGCGGCAACATCATCGAGGTTGCGCACAACCGCATCGCGCTGGACGTGCCGGCCAAGGGCGCCGAGTTCGACATCATGATCGAGACTCGCGACGCCCTGCACACGCAGGAGATCATCGAGGCATTGACCCGGGCTGGATTTCCGCCCCGCAGCACCACCTGAAGCCGTGCGCTTCTCTCGCTCTTGCGGTCCTTCCGGCCTCTCGCCCTTGTCCGCCTCCAATGCTACAGCGAGCGGCAGGTCGGAGTGGTCGGAATGATGCGTTTATTGCTGGTCCTCATTGCGGCGATGGCGCTCGCGGGCTGTCAGCCAGTCGCGAAGATCGACAAGGACGATCCCTACGCCTCGCTCCATCCGTGGAAGCCCGACGCCAGGAACGTCGAAACATTGCCCAGCGGCGTCCAGTACGTCGTCGTCTCCAAGGGCGACGGCAGGGGCGTTTTTCCGGCCGCGATCGACGAGGTGGAGGTCCATTATGACGGACGCCTCGCCGCCAATGGCGAACAGTTCGACGCATCTTATGGCGGCGACCCCGCCACCTTCCGTCTCAATCAGGTAATCCCGGGATGGACCGAGGGCCTGCAGAAAATGCAGGTGGGCGACCATTTCATGTTCTTCATTCCGGCGGAACACGGCTATGGCGAGGACGGTCGCCCGGGAATTCCGCCCAATTCGGACCTGATGTTTCGGGTCGAGTTGCTTGACGTGACGCAGGCCAAGCAGTCGGACGCGGCGGCCTGGACAAAGGCGACGCCGTGGCCAACGGCGTCCAGCGAGGTGATCCGCACGGCCTCCGGCCTTGAATACCTGCCGATCCGGAATGGCGAGAGCGACAAACCGCCCGCAACGGACCGCGACTACGCGATTGTCCACTTCGAGGGACGCCTTGATGACGGCACGGTCGTCGAATCGACATTCGAAACCCAGGACCCGGAGACCTTTCCTATCGAGCAGCTGACGTCCGGCTGGGCGGAAGCGCTCAAGCTGATGCGCCCGGGCGATCGCTGGATGATCCGGCTGCCGGCGCATCTGCTCTATGCGGAGGAGGGCGACGGTCTCATCCCGCCGGGCGCCGCCGTCACATACGAGATCGATCTCGAAGACGTCATCGTGATCGACGCTCCCGCCGAGCCGGCGCCGCCACAATAGGCGAGGGCCAGAGCGACCTGCGTCCGCCTGTACGCAGACGAGATCTTCTAAACGGCCGGCACACCCATGCCGCGTCCGACGGCGGGACGCTCCGCAATCGTTTTCTCCCAGCGCTCGACGTTTGGGAACTGCTTGCCTGCGGCCTCCGCCACGCGCGCCCGCACCGGCGCCGACCAGGGGTAGATAGCCATGTCTGCAATCGAATAGGCGCCGCCCACGAACTCGGATTCGGACAGGCGCCTGTCCAGCACACCAAACAGGCGCGCGGCCTCCTCAGTGTAGCGGGTTCGGGCGTAGGCGTCGCCGTCCTCGTTGCGCACCCTGAAATGTCCGAACTGTCCCAGCATGGGTCCGAACCCGCCGACCTGCCAGAACAGCCACTGCAGCGTCAGTGAACGACCGGCCGTATCGGTCGGCAGGAAAAGTCCCGTTTTCTCTGCCAGGTAGATGAGGATCGCGCCGGATTCGAACACCGCAAGCGCGCCGCCCGGGCCGTCCCGATCGACGATTGCCGGGATCTTGCTGTTGGGCGACAGCTTCACGAAGTCAGCTGAGAACTGTTCGCCGCGCGAGATGTTGACGGGGTGGGCGATGTAGTCGAGATGCGCTTCTTCCAGCATGATCGCGATCTTGCGACCGTTGGGCGTCGTCCATGTGTGGAAGTCGATCATCGCCGTGTCCTGATCCTGAGAGTCACGAATCACTCTTCCACGTATGGTTCGACGAGACCCTTGAGCTTCATGGTCAAGGGGTTGCCCTTGCGGTCCACCGCGCCCCCTGCGACGACGCGCACCCAGCCCTCGCTGATGCAATACTCCCAGACATTGGTCTTTTCGACGCCGTTGAAGCGAATGCCTATGCCGCGCTCCAGCAGAGCCTTGTCGTGGAACGGGCTCTTCGGATCCTGGCTCAGGCGGTCGGGCAGGGTGTCGGACATGTGTAGACTCACGGGCTGGGCGTCCATCGTCCCTGCCCGAAGCGGCGGCGAAACACCAGACCTGCACGCTGCTCGCCCCTAAAGCGGTGTCCGGCCCCAGGCGATGAACGGCCCATTGCGAAAACCGTCCTTGCCATAGAGGAAGGGCGCTCCGTCGGGCTCGAGCACGCACCCGCCAGCGGCCTCCAGCACGGCGTGGCCAGCAGCGGTGTCCCACTCCATGGTGGGTCCCCAACGCGGGTAAACGTCCGCCCGCGCTGACGCGACAAGGCAGAATTTCAGCGATGATCCGATCGCCATCGTTCCCGCAAGGGTCTGCCCGGCCAGAAACGCCTCGGTCCTGGCGTCCAGATGCGACGAACTCGTCACGGCAGTCAGCCCGGCGTCGGGATAATCCCGGGTCGCCAGACGGCGCGCCTCGCTCGCTTCGACCCGTCCGCCAGGCTGGAACCCGTCGATCGCCCAGGCGGACGCCCCGCCAAAGAAAAGCTCCTCCCGGGCGGGCGCGAAGACGCATCCGGCGACCGGCCGGCCGTGCGAAACCAGCGCGATGTTGACGGTGAAATCGCCCTTTTTCTGGACGAACTCCCGCGTCCCGTCGACCGGATCGACGAGCAGGAAAAGATCGCCCAAACCGCCGCCCAGGCCGTCGCGGGAGGCGGCCTCCTCGGCAAGAACGGGAACACCCGGCAGATCCCGGGCCAGCCGGTCCAGAATGATCGCCTCCGCGCGCTCGTCCGCGTCGGAAACGGGACTTCGATCCGCCTTGTGGCGCGTGGCGAAGTCGGAGCGGTAAACGTCCATTACAGCGATCCCCGCCTCGGAGGCGATGTCGACGAACAGGCGGGAGAGGCGGTCGCGCTCGGCGCCCGGAATGCCTTCTGGTGTCATGGGAGCGTTGCCAAGAACCTTGCAAAATAATCGCGTCACGCTTTGCGACGGTTAGAGCACGATCACTTTGGTTGTAACCACCCCAAAGTGTGAATCATGCTCTACACATTTAGTGAGAGACGGATTCACGCTTGAAGTGAAATCTCCTGAGATTCGCATTTAAGCGATCCGGCTCTGGGCTTTGTGTCGACCCGTGGCGCCTGGACCAACCACGGGGCTGCACGCTCCTTGCATTGACCTATTGGAACAGCTGGACTCGCCATGGCCGTCAAACGCGTTCTCATCGCCGGTGGAGCCGGTTACATCGGCTCCCACGCCGCCAAGGCTCTTGCCTTGGCCGGTCGCGAGCCTGTCGTTTTTGACGATCTGTCGACCGGACATGCCCATGCGGTGAAATGGGGGCCGATGGTGCAGGGCGACATCCGCGACCCGAACGCCGTCCGCGCCGCCATCCGGCAGTACCGGCCCGACGCCGTCATGCACTTCGCCGCCCGGATCGAGGTCGGCGTTGGCGAAAGGGAGCCGGTCGATTTCTACGACAACAATGTCGGAGGCGCGCTTAACCTTGTGAAGGTCATGCTGGAGGAGGACGTCAGGACGTTTGTCTTTTCCTCCACCTGCGCAATCTATGGCGATCCCGAGCGCCTCCCGCTCACCGAGGATCTGCCCAAGCGGCCGGTCAGCGTCTACGGCCGCACCAAGCTGATCGTCGAGCAGATGCTGGAAGATATCTCGCGCGCCAAGGGTCTCAACTTCGCGGCGCTTCGCTATTTCAACGCGTCGGGCGCCGACGTCGACGGTGAGATCGGCGAGGAGCACGATCCCGAAACCCACCTCATCGCCAACGCCATCCGGGCGGCCGTCGGCAAGTACGGTCCGATGAAGCTGTTCGGCAATGACTATCCGACGTCGGACGGCACCTGCGTGCGCGATTTCATTCATGTGTCGGACCTCGCCGAGGCTCACATTCTTGCTGCCGACCGCCTTTCTGAGCAGGGCGAAAATCTCCAGCTCAATCTTGGAACCGGGGCGGGCTCGACCGTGCTCGATGTGCTGAAAGCCGTCGAGCGCGCCACTGGGCGCCCGGTCCCCTACGAGATCGCTCCGCGCCGTGCCGGCGACGCCATCGCGCTTTACGCTGACACCACGAAAGTCAGCGATGTGCTGGGCTGGAAGCCCCGCCTGTCGGACCTTGACACCATCGTCGCCTCCGCTTGGAACTTCCATCGCCGCGTGTGGGGGATGGGCAATGAACCTCCGCTCCGGTAGAGCCGAATCTCCACGAGATCCAACCGGCGTCGATATGACCAGAGGCGTCCCATGCGCGTGCTGCTGACGGGCGTCGCGGGCTTCGTCGGATTTCACCTCGCGAGCGTTCTGCTGGAGCGCGGGCACGAGGTGCTCGGCCTCGACAGTCTCAACGATTACTATGATCCCCGCCTGAAGCACGACCGGCTTGCGGCCCTGGGGACGCCTTCGAACTTTCGATTCGCGCAGGTTGACATCGTCGATGCTGCGGCGTTGAGGGCGGCAACCGACGGGCTCACCTTCGACATCATCATCCACCTCGCGGCGCAGGCGGGCGTGCGCTACTCGCTGATCAATCCTGGCGCCTATGTGGACGCCAATGTGCGCGGGCATCTCAACGTGCTGGAGCTCGCGCGGCATGCGGACGGACTTCGCCAGATCATCTATGCCTCGTCGTCGTCGGTCTATGGCGACCGCTCGGACACGCCGTTCCGGGAAACGGACCGCTGCGACTCGCCCGCCTCGATCTACGCGGCCACAAAGAAAGCGGGAGAGCTGATCGCCCAGTCCTATGCCAGCCTGTTCGGCTTCTCGGCGGTCGGCTTACGTTTTTTTACTGTCTATGGGCCATGGGGCCGCCCCGACATGGCATACTGGTCGTTCACAGAAGCGATCCTGAAGGGCGAGCCGATCCGGCTGTTCAACAACGGTCTGATGCGTCGCGACTTCACCGACATACGCGACATCGTCGAGGGCATTGTCCGTATGGCCGAGGCGGCGCCGCGTCTGGGCCACGAGATCTACAATATCGGCCATTCCGAGCCGGTGACGCTCGCCCGTTTCGTCGCGGCGATCGAACGCGCGACTGGCGTCCGGGCCATCGTGGAAAAGGCGCCCATGCAGGCGGGTGATGTCGGCGACACATTCGCGGACGTCTCAAAGCTGGAAACCAGTTTCGGCTATCGCCCCACCATCGCCATCGAGGAAGGCATCGAGCGGTTCGTGGCCTGGTTCCGGGAGTATAAGGGGTTTTAGGGGCGGCGACCCATTCCCCTCGATGGCCATCAGGCGCCTGGCGAGCGCCATGGGTTCAGAATATTGAGCGGGAGATCGGAAAAGTCCTTGTCGTTTCGTGTCGCCAGTGCGGCGCCCGCGACAAGAGTGATGCCCGCGATCAACATGTCCAATGCCTGGCTGGGCAAGCCTTGAGCCTGCCGCATCGCTCGATGCCGCCCGGCCTCACGCGCTGAAGCATCGTCTAGCGGCAAGACGAGCAATCCTTCGTCTACGAGGGTCTCGAATCGGTCAACGAGCGAGGCCTTGCGGCGTCCCTCCGGAAGTCGATGGAGGCCGAACATGATTTCCGAAACGGTTATGGCGGTCGTAACAAGCGAAATGTCCGGACGTGCAACAAGCCATGCGGCAACGGCAGCGTCCGGCGCCGGTTTCATCAGCTCAGACACGACATTCGTGTCGAGAACGATCATTTGTGTTTTGCGGCAGGTTTCGACGGCTGCGCGTTGAACGACAGCGGAGCGCGGTCGTCCTTGCGTGAGGGCAGGTCGAGTTCGACGCCCTGCGCGCCTGCGAACAGGCGCCGCGAAAGGGCCAGCAAAACCTCACCGCTGACACCGCCAACCGCACGCTTCAGTATGATCCGCGCTTCTTCTTCCATCGAATGACCCTGCTGGGCGGCGCGCACGCGCAGTCGCTCCTTCAGGGAGTCATCGATGTTACGAATGGTGAGGCTTGCCATGGTCGCGCTCTCCTTGCGAACTGTCTGTATCACGACGCATGCATTGATTTCAATGAGCGCATCGGCACAGTCGGCGCAGCCGGCCCTACTTCCTCAGAACCCCCTCGAGCACGGCCCGCGCTCCAGCCCCCAACTCCGGATGCGCCAGCGCCATCGCGGCAAACGCCTCAAGATAGAGCAGTTTGTCGCCGCAGTCATAATCCTGACCCTGATAACGGAAGGCGTGGAAATCCTGCACGCTCATCAGGCGCTGCATGGCGTCTGTCAGCTGAATCTCGCCCCCGGCGCCTGGCGTCTGCGTCGCCAGCAGGTCGAAGATTTCCGGCTGCAGGATATAGCGTCCGGTGATCTTGAGACGGGATGGGGCCTCGGTTGCTGGCGGCTTTTCCACCATGCCCTTCATCTTCACAAGCTGTCCCGCCGAATCGGGATCGGAAGGATCGATCACGCCATAGGATGACACCCGCTCCAGCGGAACCTCGTCGACGGCCACGATGTTTCCGCCGACCTCGTTATAGGTCGCCACCATCTGCGCGAGGCAGGACGGCTTCGACTTCACCAGCACGTCCGGCAGCAGCACCGCGAAGGGCTCGGCCCCGATCATCTCGCGCGCACACAGCACGGCGTGTCCCAGGCCCAGGGCCGCCTGCTGACGCGTGAAGCTGGCCGAACCGGGGGGGAGGGAAGCGGCTTTCAGTTCGGCCAGCAGCGCGTCTTTTTTCTTGGCCGCCAGCGTCGTCTCGAGTTCGAACGCCTTGTCGAAATAATCCTCGATCACATGCTTGTTGCGTCCGGTAACGAACACGAAATGTTCGATGCCGGCCTCCCGGGCCTCGTCCACCACATACTGGATCGCTGGCCGGTCGAAGACGGTCAGCATCTCCTTGGGAACGGATTTGGTGGCGGGAAGGACGCGCGTGCCAAAGCCGGCGACAGGCAGGACGGCCTTGCGGACAGGCTTCATGATTTGGTTCCCGGGCCCCACGCGGGGCTTGTCAGCATGGATTCCCAGAAAATCCCTACTCGACAGTGACCGACTTTGCGAGATTTCGCGGCTGATCGACATCCGTGCCCTTCTCGACCGCCACATGATAGGCCAGCAATTGCAGCGGGATCACAGCGACGATCGGCTGGATCACCCGTTCGGACGCCGGAATCCGCAGACTGCCCCAGGGCGCTTTTCCTGCCTTGGCGATGCCTGCCTCGTCGCTGACCAGCAGCACGCGACCGCGACGCGCCGCCACCTCCTGCAGGTTGGACAGGGATTTCTCGAAGAGATGATCGTGGGGCGCCACCATGATCACGGGCGTCTTCTCGTCGATCAGCGCGATCGGCCCGTGCTTGAGCTCCCCCGCAGCATAGCCTTCGGCGTGAATGTAGGAGATTTCCTTCAGCTTCAGCGCGCCTTCCAGCGCGATCGGATAGTGCTGACCGCGCCCGAGATAAAGAACGTCCCGCGCCTTGGCGATCTCAACCGCCAGGGCGGCGATGTCCCCCTCGATCTTCAGCGCCTCCGCGATCAGTCGCGGCAGCTCCAGCATCGCGCGCACATGGGATTGTTCCTGCTCTGCGGACAGGTATCCGCGCGCGCGCCCCGCCGCTATGGCCGTGCAGAGCAGGGTGCAGAGCTGAGCGGTGAACGCCTTTGTGGAGGCGACCCCGATCTCGACGCCGGCAAGGGTCGGCAGCACGATGTCGGCTTCCCTTGCGATCGAGGACGTCGGCACGTTGACGACGGCGGCGGTGATGACGCCGCGGCTCTTGCAGTATTCGAGCGCGGCGCGCGTATCCGCCGTCTCGCCCGATTGCGTCACCACCAGCGCCAGCGTGTTCTTTCCCAGCACCGGTTCGCGATAGCGGAATTCCGAGGCGACATCCGCGTCCGTCGAGATGCCGGCGAGCTGTTCGAACCAGTATCTGGCGACATGGCCCGCATAATACGCCGTGCCGCACGCCACGATCTGGATGCGGTCGATCTTCGTGAAATCGAGTGTTTTCCTGGCGTTCGTGATCGGGAGCGCAACGGTTAGATCGTACGCGTTGACATAAGCCGAAATCGTGCGGCCCACGAAATCCGGCTGCTCGTAGATCTCCTTTTGCATGAAATGGCGGTAATTGCCTTTTTCAGCGGCGGCGCCCGCGCTCGCGACAATCGTTTCGGCGCGTTCGACCTGCTTGCCGGCGACGTCGAAGATCGCCGATCCCTTGCGCGACAGCAGGCACCAGTCGCCCTCTTCGAGATAGATGACCCGCGTCGTGAACGGTCCGACCGCGAGGGCGTCGGAGCCCAGATACATCTCGCCATCGCCCACGCCGATAACCAGCGGCGAGCCCTTGCGGCCGCCCAGGATGAGATCCTCCTCGCCTTCGACAAGGGCGGCGATCGCGAAGGCGCCGCGCAGCTGGTCCAGCGTCCGCTTGAAGGCGGCCCTGGGGTCAAGGCCCTGGCCCAGTCCCTCATCTATGAGATGGGCGATGGTCTCGGAATCGGTCTCCGTCTCGAAGGTCCGCCCGCGCGACTCCATGGCTTCGCGCAGCTCACGAAAATTCTCGATGATGCCGTTGTGGACGATGGCGACGCGGCCGCTGGCGTGCGGATGGGCGTTGGTCTCATTGGGCTGTCCATGCGTCGCCCATCGAGTATGACCGATGCCGACGGTACCCGAGAGCTTCGTCTCGCGGACGAGCGCGTCGAGATTGCCAAGCTTGCCTGGCGCCCGCAGGCGTTTCAGGCGGCGGCCTTCCAGAAGCGCGACGCCTGCCGAATCATAGCCCCGGTACTCAAGCCGCCTCAGCGCCTCGACGAGGCGGGATGCGACCGGCGTATCGCTCAGAATCCCGATGATTCCACACATAAAGACTCTGCTCCGAACTACACTCGCGCCGCTGATCTAGGCGAAGCGGCGATTTAAGGTACTGCAAAACATGGCGGGGGTTCGTCATGAAATTCACGGTTTCACGGCCGGATATGGTGTTTCTGCTGCCGGCGTGAGCCATATCCCGTCGCCCGTACGGATTACAGCCGTGTTAGAGTGACGGATCAGGTCTTCGCGTAAGCTTCCAGCTAGATTTCGGGCTGACAAAGGATAGGTTTGCCGCATCACTAGAGAGGGCGGGGGAGCCAACATGAGAAGACTGTTCACGATCGCCATTGCGGCGAGCGCACTGGCTTCTGGAGCGCAGGCACAGGAGCCAGTGTACAGCAGGAAGGATACCGTCTGCAAAGACATCGAGTCGCTCGCGTCGCGGATAATGAAGGTGCGACAGAGCGGCAGGCTGATGTCAGAAGCCCTTGAGCAGTACACCAAAGGCAGAGGCTCAAGCATCCCGTTCATTGAATCGATGGTGGAGGAAGCCTACGAACAGCCTCGCTTTTCGGTCCCTGAAAATCAGGAGCGCGCTGTTGTGGATTTCCAGAACGAACAGTTTCTCTTCTGCCGCAAGAACTTCGAGGGATGACCGTGAGACTCATCGCAATCGCATTGGCAGCGTGTCTGGCCTGCGCATCGCACGCGCAGGAGTCAAACCCCTGGAAGAGGCTCACACCGGAGCAGCGCGCCGAGGCGCAAGAGGGCCTGGATGTCTACAGATGCCAGTTCGTAGTGCTCGTCGCGAAGATGGCGATGGCTGCTCGCCAGAAAGGCGTCGAAAAGCCTGCGACGCGCCAGTTTCTTATTGAGACGATCAAAATCGAGGGCACTTGGGTCGAACTGACCGACGATATCCTCGAGAGCGCCTACGAGTTTCCGGTCATGGCTTCCAAAGAGAACCAAGAAATCGCGGTCGAGTTGTTCGGCAGGCCGCACTCCGACAGATTCTGCAAGAAATGATCCCCACTTCATCAGCAGTAGAAATGCCGGAACTCTGGGAGAGGCCATGACGGCTCGCAAGATTTTCGGTACGGACGGCGTTCGCGGTCTGGCGAACACCTGGCCGGTGACGCCAGAGATGGCGATGCGCCTCGGCATGGCGGCGGCGACCTATTTCCGCCGCTCCGACCCTCGCCGTCACCTCGCCGTCATCGGCAAGGACACGCGGCTCTCCGGTTACATGCTGGAGCCGGCGCTGACCGCCGGTTTCACCGCCAAGGGCATGGACGTGATCCTTTTCGGACCTCTGCCGACGCCTGGCGTCGCCTCGCTGACGCGGTCGCTGCGCGCCGATCTTGGGGTGATGATTTCGGCCTCCCACAATCATTTCGAGGACAATGGCATCAAGCTCTTCGGTCCTGACGGCTACAAGCTGTCGGACGAGGCCGAACTCGCGATCGAGGGGCTGATGGTCAAGCCGCTCGATGAAGACCTGGCCGCTCCCGCCGGCCTCGGCCGCGCCCAGCGGGTGGATGATGCGCAGTCGCGCTATGTCGAGATCGTCAAGGCGACCTTCCCGCGAAAGCTGCGCCTCACCAACCTTCGCGTCGTCGTCGATTGCGCACACGGCGCCGCCTACAAGGTCGCCCCCAAGGCTTTGTTCGAACTGGGGGCCGAGGTCTTTCCCATCGGGGTCGAGCCATCCGGCTTCAACATCAACCGTGAGGTTGGATCTACCGACACCCGCGCCTTGGTCGAGGCGGTCCACCGCTACCGCGCCGACATCGGGATCGCTCTCGACGGCGACGCCGACCGTGTCGTCCTGTGCGACGAAAACGGCCGCATCATCGACGGCGATCAGTTGCTCGGGCTCATCGCGCAGACCTGGAAGGCGCAGGGCCGTCTCGCGAAAAACGCCGTGGTTGCAACCGTCATGTCCAATCTCGGCCTTGAAACGCATCTCAAGGGGCTGGGGGTCAAACTCGAACGCACCCAGGTCGGCGACCGCTATGTGGTTGGCCGCATGCTGGAGAAGGGCATCAATCTTGGCGGTGAACAGTCGGGGCATGTGGTCATGTCGGACTTTTCCACCACGGGAGACGGCCTTGTCGCCGCTCTGCAGGTGCTGGCCGTCATGATCGAGACCGGCCGCAAGCTTTCCGAAGTCGCTCACGTCTTCGATCCTGCCCCCCAGCGGCTTGTCAATCGTCCCTACAAGGGCGGCGACCCGCTTTCGCGCAAGCACGTCCAGGACGCGATCGCTTCGGCGGAGAAGGCGCTGGGCGCCCGCGGTCGCCTGCTGGTCCGGAAATCCGGCACCGAACCCATCGTCCGCGTCATGGCGCAGGCCGAGACCGAGGATCTGGTCCGGGAGGCCGTTGATGGCGTGGTGGCGGCTCTGGACGCCGCGTGACGAGTGCCGCTTTCGTCCGCCTGGAAACAGACAGATTGCTCCAGCTCTCACAAATGCCTATCTTGAGGATGGAGACATTACGGCATCATTGGCTTATGCCGCCCGCGCTGCTGGCAACAAGATAGCCTTCGCCGCCGAGTGATGCGGTGCCTGATCGATGCGCAACGGCCGCCCGCACTTGCTGACTGGCTGAAATCAAAAGGACATGACGCCGAGCATGTGTTCGAGCGACTTGGGACAAGTCGGTCCGATACCCTTATTGCTCGGATGTCATCGACCGTAAACTGCGTTGTCGTTTCGAAGGACGCCGATTTCTTTGATCTCCAAAAAGCCGGAAAACCACAAATCCTTTGGGTCAGGATCGGCAATTCGACAAACCGACATTTGATCGAATGCTTCGAGGCCGAATGGCCTCGCTTGCTGGCCGAACCGATGCACGACGAACCCGTGGTCGAAATCGACTGATCCTTCCTCTGGCCATCTCCGCCGCGCGAGTTCATATGGGCCGCAAGCCCGGTGACGGGCGGCCCGGCGGACCGCAGGCAAGGAGCATCCCCATGGCGGACGGCCTCGACCTCACCCCCAACCGCATCGTCGAGATCGCCGCGCCGCGCGGACGCCTCCGCATCGGGCAAAGTCTCCCGGTCACCTTCATCGCCGGCCCGTGCCAGCTGGAAAGTCGTGCGCATGCTCTCGAAATGTCAGCCCGGCTGCGTGAGATCGCTGACAGGTTGGGCTGCCACCTGATCTACAAGACCAGCTTCGACAAGGCGAACCGTTCGAGCATCAACACCGCCCGGGGCCTTGGCCTCTCCGGCTCGCTCGATATCTTCAATGAAATCCGCGAAACGTCCGGCCTGCCGGTCATCACCGATGTCCACCTGCCGGAACAATGCGCCGAGGTCGCGCAGGCCGTCGATGTGCTGCAGATACCGGCCTTCCTCTGCCGCCAGACAGACCTGCTTGTCGCGGCGGCCCACACGGGCAAGCCCATCAACGTCAAGAAGGGCCAGTTCCTCGCCCCGTGGGACATGAAGAACGTCGTGAACAAGCTGGTGCAGTCGGGTTGCCGCGACGTGCTGGTCACCGAGCGCGGCGTCTCCTTCGGCTACAATACGCTGATCTCCGACATGCGGGCCCTCCCGGAACTGGCCTTGACCGGCGCGCCGGTCGTATTCGACGCGACACACTCGGTGCAGCAGCCCGGCGGGCAGGGCGCGACCTCTGGCGGACAGCGCCAGTATGTGCCCGTGCTGGCCCGCGCGGCTGCCGCCGTGGGCATAGCGGCGGTCTTCATCGAGACCCATGAAGATCCCGACCGTGCGCCCTCCGATGGTCCCAACATGGTTCCCCTCGATCAGCTCGAAGGGCTGATGCGCCAGATCATGGCGATCGATGCGCTCTCAAAATCATTCGACGCCTGATCCGCTGTCTCTCACTGGCCCGGTCAGGGAAAGCCGCAGTTCCGGTGCGGCGGGAAGGGTCAGCGCCGCGCTCCGCGTTCCTCCCTCAAAAAACCTTATCCTCCCCCTCCAGCGCCGCTGGTAGTCTCCTCCCGTTGCGTCCTTCAGAAGGGCGATCCGGACCGACCGGCCGGGGGACGCGACGCGGATCACCGTCGATACGTGGTGGGGGTAACGACCCTGCAGGCGG
>Ga0163151_10000739_pt1 | contig 56803 bp, 48 predicted proteins | sample OliLakLV19MP5IB2_FD_145596 | JGI IMG/M metagenome (GOLD analysis project Ga0163151, IMG submission 145596) | Freshwater microbial mat bacterial communities from Lake Vanda, McMurdo Dry Valleys, Antarctica - Oligotrophic Lake LV.19.MP5.IB-2 | ecosystem: Environmental > Aquatic > Freshwater >... | reverse complement strand
GATTGTATATGTAGACAATGATATTTATTTCTATGGTGACCCTGTTTTTGTGAGCGAATTATTAGATAAGCATGCGGTAGTTTTAACACCTCATTTTTATCTTGCTAGTTCAGAAAAAGAGCAAAATTGGCTTGAGGCAAGTTACCGTGTTGGCCTGTATAATGCAGGTTTTATGGGCGTAAATAGGAGTGGCGCTGAGGCACTAGAATGGTGGGCAAATTGTTGTTTGTACAACCTAAAAAAGGCCTATCAAAGGGGCTTGTTCGACGATCAAAAATACTTGGATTTGATGCCCATCGAATTTGATGATGTTTATGTGTTGAAAAATAAAGGCTATAATTTGGCTGGTTGGAATGCAAGCAATTACGAGCTAAAAAGAGACCTTGTTAATAGAATGGTTAAGATTAATGAATTTGACTTAGTTTTTATTCATTTTGCACACATTAGTTTAACGCGTTTTTCTCGCCTAGCACATCCATTACATGAAGAGTATGAAAAGTATGTAACGCACCTTAAAAAATTTAACCCATCGTATAATCAAAATAGCAATAAAAGCAGGTGGTACGAGTGGGCTGCTTATTTAAATTATGTAAAGTGGAACTTGCTTCGTTTATTTGAGTGATTTTAAAGCCTCGTAAATGAGTAAAAAACAAATGGCAATTGAGCCTACTATCTGGAATTTTAAGCATTATAGCCTTTTATTGGTGACCTTAATTTTTATTGTTTTTGCGAATACTTTGTTTAACGGATATAATTTCGACGATAACTTAGTTACTAATAACCACCCCCTTACTTCAAAGGGTTTAAAGTCCATTTGGCGTATTTTTAGCAGCTCTTATTATACCAATAATGCCGATATAAATTTTGGGTATCGGCCCATTACGCACCTAAGCTTTGCGATAGAGCATCAGCTATTTGGTGAGAAGCCTGGGGTTAGTCATTTTATAAATCTCCTTATTTATTTGGTTGGAGTCTTTGGGTTTTTTAAAATTCTCTCAAATTGGTTCGAACCAAAAGCATTGCTATGGGCCTTTTTGGCAGCCTTAATTTTTGGTATTCATCCCATACATTCGGAAGCGGTTGCCAGCATAAAAAATAGGGATGAGCTTTTGGCCTTTGTTTTTTTGATCCTTTCGTTTATACAGTTAAATAAATTTGTTTCACATAATAATTGGCGCCATATTTTGTTTGCTGCCTTGTTTTTTGCCATTGGCTTATTGTCTAAAAAATCTATCTATCCCATGGTTTTTGTGATGCCTTTGGTGTTGATTTATATAAAATCTCTGGAGCTTAAAACTTCAGTAATCATTGGCCTTTTATTGGCAATTGTAGCAGGATTATTAGCAGCCGATTTTATTTGGCAACGCATGCTTTTGCTCATGTTTACGCCTATTTTGTTTTTGGTGCTTTTGGTTTTATATGAAAAGCGCAGCTTCATCTATAATAGCCTAAATACCCCAGTGGGATTAAAGATTTGGGAATTGAGTTTGGTTTGCCTGTCTATTTTGTTTAGTGCAGCATCTATTTACTTGGAGGATTATTTGTTTTTTGTGCTTGCTTCTATTTTTATGGCAATTTTATTTGTTCAACATAATTACAAGTCAATTTATTTAATCCTATTTTCAGCTCAGCTTTTGGCAGTTGCCTATGCCCTCGATATAAAAGCATTATCGCAAATAGCATTTCTGCTCAGTTCGCTTGCGATAATTCCTTTGCTAAAGAATAAAAAGTTTGAACCAATTCTATTTTTGAATTTCATTCTTACATTGGGTTTTATATTGATTTATAAGTTTAAACTGGGAAATCTTTTTCTTATTTTTAACATGGCGATAGTGGTTTATTTTGCAACAAAAAATAAGCTAATTTGCATAGGTGTAATGTTATTTAACCTGCTTGTTTCATTTGCTTTTTTTCGCCTGAATTATTTTAATTTGGTAATAGGAATCACTACTTTTCACTTAATATGGGCGTATAAACTTGATGCCTTTTTGGGTCGTAAATTTCCCACTGAGTTGTTATTGTTGTTGTTTCTTGTGCCAATTGCCTTTTTCGCTGACACCCAAAAAACAGCTTTCAATAATTATGTAGATGGATTAAAAATTGACAGGGTAGTGGCGGGTGAGCACATTCAAATAAGTCAATCTAATATAAATGAGGGCGAATTAAGCGAAGGAAGAAGTTTAAGCTATGTAGAGAACACTTTGATTGGAAACCAAACCATGGAGGCCAAATTTACTACTGGTATTACTACACTTGGGGAGTATATGCGCGTGCTCGCTTTTCCGCATGAACTGTTGTTTTACTACGGTTATGCCAAGGTAAAAACCAGCAGTTTTTCTGATGCCAACTTTTGGTTTTGGCTTGTTGTTCTTGCCCTTCTTTTGGCTTTTGTTTTATTTAATATGCGTGGCAATAAGTTTTTGCTTATTGGTTTCTGGTGGCTGCTCATTAGTTTATTTTTATTTAGCAATTGGGTAGAATTGGTGGCTGGTATGGTTGGAGAACGACTAGCATTTACGGCTTCTGCTGGTTTTTGCTTGCTTGTTGTAGCTGCAATTATGCCCTATAAACCCAGTCTCAATTTTAAGAAGATTGGATTTTGGGAATTAGGTTTAATGTTGGTGATGCTTGTATTCTCTGCCCGAACCATTGCTAGAAACGCCAATTGGAAGAGTCCGTTGGTTTTAATGGAACACGATATGGAAGATTTAAGCGAGAGTGCTTATGCAAACCACATGTATGCACTTACCTGTATGAACGAGTTAAGCAAATCGCACTCAAAACCTCAGCAGGAGCAATTTGCCTTGTTAAACCAAGCCGAAGAGGCATTCATTAAATCCATCAATATCTACCCATCTTACTTTAATGCTAATTTCGATTTAGCCCGTTTGTATATCCAGAAAAATGAGTTTGGTTCAGCCAAAAAATATTTAGATAATTGTTACCAACTCGATAGCAGTAATTTGTTTGTTTTGGAGGAGTTGGCTAAGACTTGTTTCGATTTAAAATTGACAAGTGAAACGGTGCGATATGCCAATATGTTTTTGAGCAGGTTTCCTCAAAACGAAAACATGTATGAGATACTTGCCTATACCTTGTTTATAGACAAAGAATATGTGGCGGCTAAACAAGCGGCAGAGCTGGGTTTACAATATTATCCGCAAAGTAAAAACTTAAGGCCATTATTGCTAGATATTGATAAGAATATTGTTTTAGGCAAGCCAGAATAGGCCTAAATTTTGGTTTCAATCCACTGCCATATATTCCACGTTTTATCTTCCCAATGATGATATACATGCACCATTGCAGGTGAATAGCTGTGCTCAAAACCATCATCTGTAATTTGCGAAGTTGTGGGGTTTATTTGCAAACCATTATTGTAATAATCGGCAATAAAATTAAATCGTTTAGATAAGGTTGGGTGATTGGCCAACCCAAACTCCCATGCCGTGGCAATGAGCGTGCCTTGGTCGCGGGTTTTCCAGTCTTTTAGGGTAAATATATGCATGGTTTTCTGGTGCCATGCATCTAAAAATTCATGACTTTTGTTGTTGAACAGAAATACACCCCCATTCCAATGTTGCCAATTTTCCTCTTTAACCTCTATGTCGAAGGTGTTTTTAATATATCCAATTAGATGGTCGCACTCATCGTGCCAGATATCTTCACCTTGTTTGTTATACCACTTTTTGTTCCATTTATTATAGGTCAAACCCGTTGCATGTTGCATTTTTGCGATGTCCATTTCGTACATAATTACCTCACCAGATTGGATATGCCAGGTTCTCGTTTTTTTATGATACTGAAACGAGCTATTAAATTTAAAAACTGGATAGCTCAATAAGAACCTGAGGGCAGTAATGGCTCTTTTTATAAATGATTTTTTTAGTTGATCAAATTCGTATTGAAGCTCTTTTGCATGAGCCAATAAATGAGGTTCGGTGATGGTTACGCCATTAATATCCTGCATAAATTGTTGGAATTTATTTCTATCAATTTCTCTATTTAGCAGGCAATTACAATTGACGGCGTAAGAACTAAACTTTCTTACTTTGCAATGGTCGGGAGCAAACCTAATTGGCGCAATAAACTCGCTAAAGATATCATCACAATCCGTTGAAACTGCCACCACATCTGTGTCTAAATAGCAGTAGGTGTTCCCCTTTGGCAAATAATTATGGATACCTGTTTTTAAAAAAATACTGGCCTGGTGGTGGTTTAGGTGTGCAGGTGTTTGTATATCAATGATGTGCGAATGCGAAATTGCAAACTCATTTCTGGCCGAATCGGTTAACACATAAACGTCGTTTTTTGAGTATTTCTTTAAGAAAGATAGAGAGAGCTGCAAAGTGTCTAGGTGCTCCTTGGTTCCACAAACCACATATACAAAAACCTCATTATTCATAGCGGTTCAATTTAAACCAAGTGGTCATTTCTTTAACGCCTTCCTCTAGCCCGCAATGGGGTTTATAATGGATGAATTGTTGTAATTTTTCTGTGTAACTATGAGTGCTTTCTAGTTCGAAAACGGGTAAGTCTTGGCTCTTATAAGCCAAAGGCTTATTTAGGTTCTTGGCAATGCTCAAAGCAAATTCTTTTACGCTAATGGGTTCGCCATAACCAATATTAAATATTTGGGCTGAACCAATCTCTTGCAGTTGAATTTTATCTATGATGCGTTCGATACTTTTTACTACATCGCTAACATGGGTAAAATCTCTAAATACATTTCCATGGTTGTTTAAGCTAATTTCTTCCCCAATATCTATAGCCTTCATAAATTTATAAGCAGCCATATCAGGACGAGTAAGTGAACCATAAACTGTAAAGAACCTCAAACCTATTGCTGTTATGCCAAATTGTTTGCAATAGTTTTCAATCATTACCTCACACATTTTCTTGGTAGTGCCATAAAAGGAGAGCTGCTGTGAAGTGTCGCTATCCTCATGCATAATTGCTTGGTTTGGACCATACACACTAGAGCTGCTGGCATAGATTAAATATTTGACGCCATTTTTGCGGCATTGTTCAAGTACATTAAATGTGCCATTCACATTGGTGTGGTAATACTTTTTGGGGTCATGAAAGGAGCCAGAAATGCCTGTTTCTGCCGCAAGGTGAACAATGATTTCGGGTTGAACCTTTAGTTCTTGTATAAAGTCATTTTGAATATCTCCGTGAAGTATATTTGGCATAAACCTTTGGCGAAAATGGCCAGCTATATGGTTGTTTGCCAATAAATCAAACGAGACCACCTGATGATGCATAAGTTGTAACTGCTTTTGCAAATGAAAGCCAATAAAGCCTGCTCCTCCTGTGATTAATATAGATGCCATGATGTCCTGCGATATAATTAATGCGGCAATATACTATTGCTAAACATTATTCAATCCATCTTTTAAACCATTTTTCCATAATGAGAATTTTCCAGAGTTTCCAATTGTAGGTTTCGTTAAGCAACTCGTCAATATATTCTGGGTTAATAATTTCGTGCTGAACCAATAAGCTATTCGTTAATTCTTTCTTATAAAAATTGATGTTCATATAATAGCTATCAGGCCCTACAAATCCTTGCTTTTTGCGCGCCAATATTGGTTCAGGCAGTGCATTTTTAATATTTTGAAACAATAGATATTTTGTTTGTGTAGGCGAATAGTAACACGATTCTGAAACAGAAAACACCTTTTCGAATAGCTGATGATTTAAGAACGGAACGCGAACTTCTAGCGAATTGGCCATGCTTGCCCTATCTATTTTAGTGAGCACGAGCTCGCCCATAAAGCATTTCATGTCTAGGTACTGAATAGATTTTAGGGGCGATAAATTTGGCTTATAATGTTGTTTGTAAAACCAATGCACATCTTCATTGATAAATTGATGTAATCGTGGGTTTAGCATGCGCTTTAACTCTGGTCCATCAAACCAGCCCATGGCCATTGCTTGGGCATAGAACGCAACAGTATCTTTGGGATTTGGTCTCTTAAACAGTTGTTTTATCCAGTTCAATTTTTGTTGCTTTTGCATAAACTCTTGTTGCCATGTATAGCCACCAAAAAGCTCATCGGCCCCCTCGCCACTTAAAACAGCCTTTACTTTGGTTCGAGCCAAATGGCTAACCATATAGGTTGGAACGATAGAGATATCTGCAATGGGTTCATCATACACATCTGGCATAATATTTACATACTCGAGGCTCTTCTCATTAACAACAATGGATTCGTTTTCTACTCTTAAATATTGGGCAACAATCTTGGCAAATTGGTCTTCGCTTTTCTCCCAATTGGCAAACCCAATGGAAAATGTTTTTGGGTTCTGACCCAAATCTTTCATGTAATAAACCAAGGCACTGCTATCGTAACCGCCACTTAAGAAGGAACCAATTTCTACATCTGCCCGGGTATGTTCTTTTACAGATTGGGATAAGATTTCGCCAATTTCTTTAATTAAATCTTTGTCGTCAATTTTATTTGAATAAGAGTTTAATTGCCAGTATTCGCGCTCCTTTATATTTAGGGTATGGGTATTAATTTCTAAATAATGAGCGGGTTTTACTTTAAAAACATTCTGCCAAATAGTCTTGGGCGATGGAATATATCTATAAACAAAATAATCGGCAAACGAAGTAAAATCAATCTCTTTAGCCACTTTACCAGAAGCAATGATGGCCTTTATTTCTGACCCAAAAATGAGGGTATCGTTTTGTTTAAAATAGTAGAGTGGTTTAATGCCAAAGCGGTCTCTAATTAAGTATAATTTATTTTTTGGCTCATCGTATAAGCCAAATGCAAACATGCCTTTTAGTCGGGTTATAAAATCGATGCCCCAAGTTTCATAAGCTGCAAGCAGCACTTCGGTATCTGTTTTGGTTTTAAAAGAATAATGGTTTTCAAGTTCCTTTTTTAATTCTAAATAATTATATATTTCACCATTAAAGGTAATCCAAATGGTTTTATTTGCATTGCATAGAGGTTGTTTTCCTGCGCCCGATAAATCTAGAAAAGAAAGCCTTCGGTGCCCCAATGCAATGGTTCCTTTTTCATTAATAAAAATGCCCGAATCATCTGGTCCGCGGTGATTAAGGGTATTTAACATGTTGTTAAATAAAGCTGCATTAATTCTTTTATTAATTTCTATTTCACCAAGTATTCCACACATAAATAAGTATTAATTAAACCACCTAGAAAATTTTAAATATAGGAACTCAATTGCAGAGAGTTTTCTCTTTTTAAGGTTTACTCCGCAAATTAAAAAGAAGAAAAAGATTGGATAATTTATTCCCCAACTCAGAAGTTGTTTTATGGCAATAAATAATTTTTTAAAGTTGATTCTATGCCACCAATCTAAAAGGGGTTGGTACCTATGATGAGGTATTAAAAAGACAAGGTGAAATGGCAGCCAAAAAGCCCATCTATAGTTAATAAAAATTAGGTTTATTAAGGATAAGAATGGAAAATAGAATTGATAAAACGCATTTGGCTGTTTTATAAAATGCATTGCACGCCAATTTTTAACTTTATAAAGGAAAAAGAATTGAGTTGTCAATCCAATTCCTATTCCAAAACTTAGCCAAATACTTCCAATGGGAAACATAATGGAAAGAAATAGTAATAGAAAAATGATTAAGTATTCGCAATAGGCCAGCCTAACCAAAAGTCTTATGGTTGCTGGAATTCCAATTAAAATAGGCAAAGTTATTTTGTTTATTTTTTGGTCTAAATGCAGGTCACTTAAATAGTGAACAAGAATATTTCGAATGCCAGCAAAAAGAAAAAGGACGGCAAGGCATAAAATTAAATATCTGTAAGATTGATTAGTTTCTACAAATAAATAGAAAGTTTGAAACGACAAAACAAGAGGAACAACATAAGCATAAAGGGAGTCGATAAGTACTGCAAGAAAGGCATTGTTTTTTAATCTTATTGGGTGTGCGGCATAGGCCAAGAACAAGGAAAGCTGAAAAAAAATAAGCCAAAGCGTTATATTATTTAGTGGCAACATGATCCAAGGCAATGCAGTTATAGTTATTATGACAATTAATAAGCTATAGGTTTGAACCACACCAAGGCCTTGGAGTTTGTTTTTTTTCCCCACCATTTTATCATCCTCTTTGTCAAAATACTCATTTATAAAATATCCAATTGCAGCAAATCCTAATGCAGTTGTGAAAGAAAGTACAAGTAAAACGAAAGAGCGAATGGAGAAAGGTATGGTTAACAAGGCAATCCATAAATATAGGGTGCCAAAAATTTGAGGAATAAAGCTAAACCTCCAATCTTTTGATCGTGTTCTAGTTAAAAATGATTTCAATTTTGTTAATTTGAATGATCCTATTTAAGCACAAAATGCAGAATTTTTCTGAGCATTCTAGTGCCAGCCATTTGTTTGTATTTATCCCAAAAGCGCCCTTCAGTTAAAGTATACTCGTCTTTGTAAGGTATTGTCTTTAAGATATCCTCTTTGTTACTCTGATTTTCACTTAGGGGTTTTAGGAAATAATTTGATGCGGAATTTAATATTTTAACGCTATTGTCTTCCTTTAAAAAATGCACATAATCTGCATTACTTGGGTAAAGGCTTATGCAAAAAGCAGGTCTCGTTTCATTGCTTTTATTGGGAAAGGATCCATGAAATAAATTATGAGAAAATACAATAGCATCTCCTTTTTTTAGTGGTATGGATATTAATGAATCTTTTACTTTATTTAAAGGTAAGAAAACGGAATCTATATTAGAGGAACGGATGTTTTTAAACCACTTGTGGCTTCCTGGAATTACATGGAGGCACCCATTACTTTCATCTACGTCGATTAGCGGGCTCCAAATAGAAAAGGAGATGTGCTTGGTTTCATCAACAATATTCCAATCTTGGTGCATGGACACACTGTTTTCGCCAATACCTTTTAACAAAAATATCCCGCCACCAATTTTGAAATCCTTGAAATGTTTGTTTAAGGAAAGATTGCATGCTTGAGTAAGATAAGCATCGATTTCTTGATTTTTATCAGCACTTATTTCCTTTGGTTTGTTTGTATAAACTCCATAAGAGCTAACTCGCGAATCGGCTGTTAGGTTGAGTTTATGGTAATATGTCAATATTTCCTTCTGAACCTCATTAGTAATGAACCCTTTAATTACAAAGTACCCATTAAATTGTAACCCAAGTTTTTGTTTAACAGAATTAAAAAGCATAAAATTTAGTGATATTTTGAAATAGAATATTAATTGATCGATGAAGTAATAAGCATACCATGTTGCTTTAAATGCTGGGCAATTTGAGTTCCTAAAACAAAATATCCTCTGCCATTAAAATGATGGTTTAATGGCCAACTATTAAAAGCAATATTATGTTGTTTGTAATATAGGTATTGGTCTTGAAAAAGGTCAATTACATAGGGCTCTTTACCTAAAGCATTCGTTAGTTTGTTTTTATTAAAATTGATTTCTAACGGATGAGGATGAATAATTAGAATATAATTAATTCCATGTTTTACGCAAAAATTACGGGTTTGATAGATTTTTTTCTTTATTAGTTCCACTGCCTCAATTTCTTTTGATTCTTGTTCGGATTTTTTAATTAAGTACTTATTATAACCTAATGCTGTTAAGGTTATAGCTCTAAATACATGGGAGTATTTAAAGGCCCATTCCCAAGTTGGACCAGTTTTGCCAGATACGGTGTTGTCTGAGTTAAATCGATTATCTCCGCCTTGATAAATAACATCATAAACGTCAGAATAATTTATGCTTGCCAAAACTATTTTAGGGTGCAATTCAATAAGTTTTTGACTTAGAATCTGGTAATCATAAAATACGTCGCTGCCGCAAACTCCAGCATTATATAAAGCATATTTTAAGGTGTCCTTATTTAGCAGGTGTTCAACCCTTTTAACCCAAGTACTATCGTATGAGGTTCCATCTCCCTCTGTAAAGGAATCTCCAATGCATATAGTATTAATTATTTTATCTGTTTTGTTAAAACTATAAACAGGTTTTTCTCTATGTCCCCACTCGTTATAAGAGTTTGTATAATTAAATTCTTTTGTATCAATATGGATTTTAGAATTAGGAGTCCAGGTATGAAACCTATTTGTTTCCTTTTTATAATATTTGTAAACATAGTCAAAACCCTGCCTTTCTTCACTTGTTAAATATATGCCCACTAACCTAAATGTCAATTCAAGCATGCCTATAAAAATAAAAAAAGAACTCAAGATTTTAAGCTTCATAATTAATAGGCAAGTTACAATTTTAGTTAACGCAAACTATTTATTTATCTTTTTTTTATTTCCTATTATATTACCTTACCAAAAAATAAAGACACATTCAATATGAATACGATAAATTTATATACTGCTAGTTTAGATAAAGAGTTAGAGGAACGAGGGTACATTGTTTTAAAGTCGTTTTTAAACAAAGAGGCTATTGATGGTTTGTTAAATTATTATCAAGAAATAGGTCTTAATTCAGAAAAAACCCAACCTAATTATTTATATGCTAATCCGGCATTAAGCAAGGAGATTTCAGCAACTATCAAATCCCATTTGGCAAAAGATTTTGATAAGGCATTTAAGACTGCCAATTTACTAGGTGGCGTTTTTATGGTAAAAAAACCTGGTGAACATAAGGAGGTCGATTTTCATCAAGACTGGAGTTTAGTGGAGGAATCTAAACATACTTCTTACAACTTATGGTGTCCTTTGGTTGGCACAAGCCAAGAGTCTGGTTCGTTGATGTTAATGGAAAAGAGTGATAAAGCTGGGCTATTTTACAGAAGTGCCACATTGGATCCCTTGGAAATAAAGTTTGACACTAAATATGAGCCTTTTATTTCAAGCTTCGATTTAAATGCTGGCGATGCCATTTTATATAAACACAGTTTGTTTCATGGTTCAGGAAACAATTCAAGTGCGAAAGATCGCATTGCGATAGCATGTGGTATTATCCCTGAAAACGCGGATTTTATTTATCAAAATTGGAACCAAGAAAAATCAGTGATTGAGTCATATAAGGTTGACAATGATTTTTATATAGACCATATTTTTGAAGTATTGTCTGGTAAAATTCCGGCAAAATATCAGATTATTGCTGAAACACCTTTTGTTAAAAAGCCAGTGATAGATGAATCAATTTTTTATAAGCGGATGAGGAAATTACACAATTTAAAACGCTTTTTCTTTTTCGATTAAATCATGTTAAAACGGCTAGCAGAGGTAGAAGATTTTTGTTTAAAAACTATTGATTTGGGCCAAATGGAAAATGGTGAATTTAAAACATTTCTATTTTTCCCAGGTAAAGAAGATAATGGATGGATTTATGCTGGGCCATCTGTTTTTCTTACCTCATCTATTGCTATAACCTTAATCAGTGAACGTAAAATTATTGCTAGTAAAATAACCAATAGGGCCGCACAATATGTCTTGTCGCAAATGGAGGAGAAAGGACTATGGCGGTTTTATCCACATAATGGCTTGTTTAAATTTAATACGCCATTAGATGTTGATGATACCAGTCTTGCTTCATATTTGCTACAAAAATTAAAGATAAAATTTCCCTGTAATAAAGAGTTATTGTATAAGCAAATTACTAAGAGCGGTAATTTTTACATTTGGTTTTTACCAAGGTTCAAGTTTGTTTTTACTCCATTAGTTTTTTTGCGCTTGCTATTCGATCTTAGACATTCATTCCCAATATTTTTCGCCTTAAAAGGAAGAACGAGTGCACCATTAATTAATTATTATGATAGTGAACATGCAGTAAATGCAAATGCAATTTTGTATTTAGGGGAAAATTCTCAAACAAAAAAAGCAATCAACCACTTGGTTGAAGATATTTTATTTGGCAATAGCTGTAACCTGTATTTTTATCCAAGTATTTTATACACTTATTACCATATTTCTCGAGTCTATTCTGAGTTGGGAATAAAGCAATTGGAAAATATAAAAATAAAGATAGAAAATTACTTTAGGAAAGATTGCTTTGAAGACATTTTAAATATTCAAGATAAGGCTGTAGCCATAGTAACACTTGCAAATTTTAAAATAGAATCAAATTTAAAAGAGAGCTTAATGACTGAAGTTTTAGCAGCTAATTTAAGCGAAATTGCTAAGCCTTATCCTTATTTTTGTACAAAGGACAGAGCAATGGTGGGTGGCAGCATTGAATATACTTGCGCAATTGTGTTATCAGCAATTAGGGGATATCAAGGACGTTAGGTATTTCTTGCGAAACTGAAATGTGGTCAAATGCTTTATTGTCAACGTGAATCGTGGTGTTTTGTTTAAACCTTTCAGGAAGTTTATAATATAAGCTTGCCGTGGTTTTTACTTTAACTATTGTTAGCAATGTGTCAATTATCTCCAATGGAATGGCGTTTTTTTCTACAAAAGAATATTCTAGATTATTCCTTAAACTTGTTCGAAAGGTTACATCTCCCTCAACAGCAACCAGAATTAACGGGATTTTTAATTGGCCAATAGAATTGGAATTTAAGATGAGTTTAAGGTAATTACCATTTTCTCGATTTTTGTTTTCCCAATCCAATTCTTGAAGAAGTTCTGGTTTAGATATGGGTAATATAATTGTGCTATGAGGAGGCATTTGAAAGGCAAAATCGTTAATTTGAAAGGTTTGATAATAGGATTTATTTACAAAATGAGGTTTTGGAGAAAGGTAATGCCTGCAAACAGACATGCTATATCGCAAGGAATCAATTACTCTTTTCTGGATATTGTTGGATTCCTTTAAGCTTATGGTTTTGATTGGTGTGAGAATAAGGCTGTTGTTTTCTGTTAGTTCGGTAACATTTGCAGGTATACCCTTATCATTTAAATAATAAGCCTGAAAGGCTGGGTCGTACATTTGCCATTTACCATTTGCCATTACCTCTGGAACAATGTGTTTTCCTAACCCCCAAATTCTTGCATTAAAACCTTGGGCTTTCCATATAAAGTATAGGAGTGTGGCTAAGTCGTCGCACTGTCCATATCCCAATGAGTTAAGTTGTACTAAGGGGTAATGGATATCTGAAGATTCTAGTGGATTTCGGTAAAAGTCCATATGATTGATAACAAAACGCCACGACTTTCGCTCCAGCGGCTCCTCTTTATATTCATTTGGCATCCTTTCTATTTCTTTTAAAATGCTATCAATAGTATAAAAAGAGCCATCCCAATAAATGTTTATTTGTGCAACGTATTTGCTAGAATTTTGAATACTAATAGGTTTCTTAATACTTACGATAAAGCTACTAGAAATCGATTCGTTTTTGCTATTAGTGCAATTTGAAAATCCAAATAATATAAGGACCGAACAAACTATGGTAACAAATTTGTTTTTAATGAACATCTTAGCTCACAATTATTGGTAAACTAACAAGCCCCCTTATATGTGTTGAATGTCTATATTCTGGCTTAAAATCATCTGGCAAACCTATATTTTTGAACCGCCTAAATAGTTCTTCAAAAATTAATCGAGTTTCTTGTTTAGCCAAGCTCGCACCTATGCAATGATGTGCCCCATGTCCAAATGATAATATGCGTCCCTTAGGTCTATTTAGGTTAAAATCATTTGGTTGTTCAAAATATTTGGGATCCCTGTTTGCGGCACCTATAGCTACATTTATGAGTGAGTTTTTTGGGATGAATTGTCCCTCAATTGAAGTATCAATTAGGGTTGTTCTGGCAATAATTTGTGTTGGCGCATAATAGCGAAGTACTTCGTTTAAGAATGATTCGAATAAGTTTGGGTCAGCCCTTAATTTAATCATTTGTTCATTATTACAAATTAGGTGATAAAGGGCTGAAGATGCTAAGGTTGGCGTTGTTTCATTTCCTCCTAATAATAGAATTTTAACCAAGTTAATTATTTGATCTTTTGTAAAATAATTTTGGGCGTTTGGATGAAAAATAAATTCAGGAATTCCTCTTTTTTGGGGATTATTGTAGGCTTCTTCCACCCAGCTGCTAACTAATGGAAATAGCTTCATCCAATTCAACATTGCTTGGTCTCTGTTTTGCACTGATTTGGTAGAAACAGCTTCCTTAGACCATTCAAGCAAATCTTTGTTATTACTGGTTTCAATCCCTAACATGGCAAGTATCACAAGGGAAGAATATGGAAGTGCAAAATCATTTAAAAAATCAAACCGATTATTATTGCTTAACCGATTAAATTGCGCTTCGCAAATTTGCTTATTTCTTTCTAAAAGTGAATCAATCCTATCATTTGAAAACATTGACCCATCTCCACTTAAAATCCTTTTATGATAAGTATGTTTTGGTGGATCGCAATTAAGTAAAATTGGGTCAAATTGGTGTTTCCCCTCAGAGGAAAATAGCTCAGGATGGTTAAGAATATGCACGCATTCTGAAAATCCAATTATTAACCACGATTGATTCTTATCTAGGTAATGTATATTCCCCTTTTCTCTCAATAAATTAGTCCATTTATATGGATTTTCGGTGTAGGTAGTTGAGGTAATATCGACGTCTGTAGTGTTCATTTTTTGGGATTAAAAATTCTGTTTTTCATTTTATCTATAAACGATTCATTGGCAAACCCTTCAAATCGTTCTTTCAAGAATATGCTGCTTTCTTGGCCAATGATATACCTGAGCTTATTACTCTGGTCAATTGATGCTATATAAATTAATTCTGCTACCTGTGCAGCGGTGGAAAATCCAGGAAACCAAGAGGTGTTTTGATGTACTGCTTTCATTAAGTTTTCATAATCAAGACTTGGTAATTCACCTAGCTCCACCTTTGAAGAAGTATCGTTGTCCTTTACCCCCCCGGGTTCTATTAGCTTAATCCTTATTCCAAGAGGTTCAAGCTCATACCTTATCGACTCTGAAAATCCTTCTAAGGCCCATTTGGAAGCATGATATAAACTAAATAGTGGAAAGCTAGTTAACCCGCAAATTGAGGATACATTTACTATGCACCCATAACCCTGTTTTTTCATGAAGGGTAAAACCGCCTTTATTGTTAACAATGTCCCCATAAAATTGACATTCATTTCACGCCTTATTTGTTTTTCAGTGTAAGATTCAAATGGTCCAGATAAAACAAATCCTGCATTGTTTATAATTACATCAATTTTCTCCTCTTTTCTGCCAATTTTAGCAATAGTTTTTGATACCGTTCGTGGACATTCTAAATCCATTTCATGATAAACAAGATTGTTGTGGACAATTAGATTTTTGTTTTTTCGTTTTGACCTAAGTGTTGCGTGAACCTGCCAGTTATTTTCTAGAAACACCCTTATTATTTGGTGTCCTATACTTGAATTTGCTCCAGTTATAATAGCTACCTTTAATTTCATCATTATTTTTTATGAGCTTTAATTAGGTAATAGCTGCCAATCGTAGTTGCCTCTGTAAACCCCTTCAAATATTGGTTTAAATCAATATTTTGGGGAAGGTAAACTTCTTTTTTGGACCTCCAACCATTTTTTTGTTTCATCTCTGCAGCACTATGGGGTAACACAAATTCCGATAAGTTTTGGTAAGATATTTTTTCAAATCCATTTATACTTAGTTTTGATACATACTCATCAATAGGGTATTGGTTTTCAATTGGTATTCCCATTTTCTGGGATGCTAAAAAAAACTGTTCATTTTTAGTAAAATTTGATAAAGGTAAACAGTCTGTTAAACACAATACACCATCTTTTTTTAAAACGCGCCATGATTCTTCAAAAAAAGATTCACGGGTGTCGAAGTGAAATGCCGATTCAATTGCGATTACCGCATCAAAAGTGTCGTTTTCGAAGGGTAGCTTTGTTGCAGAACCTTCGAATAAAAACACCCTATTACTTAGAAATTCTTTCTGAACTTTCTGCTTGGCAATTTCTACTTGCCGAGGCATTATATTTACACCAAAAATGTGCAAATTAGGATTTTTTTTCGCGATGTATACATCTTGGTGTCCATATCCAAATCCTGCATCTAAGATCTTAAATCCATCCTTTAACTCTGCTTTTGATAATACTAAGTCAATTAGGGCTTCACAAGCTAAATTTGCATTATTGGTATCCTTCCAATACCCAAGGTTTAAGTAATAGCAATCACCTTGGCTATCTAATAACATCTTATCTAGCCTTGAATACATTTTTTCAATGAAGTGTAAATTATTCTCCTTCATTTCCTATCAGGTTTTTATATACTTTCCAATTCCCTTTAATTAGGGCAACATTTGGCCTTTTATCAAGCAGATTATTTATGTATCTTCCATTGCTTACAATTTCAAAATATAATAATTTTTGCTGACTTATCATAGTATTTCCATTTATCATTATTGTAATAGTGAGAATATATTTGCCTCTTTTTAAGGTGAAAGCTTCTACGCTCGACATAATTAAAAGGTTGGTTGGCGCCTCCTCTGCTTTTGAAACATCAATTTCATTTAGCAAGGTAGAAACATAAAATAGCTCAGTACCAAGTATATTTTCCACACCATAAGAGATGTCTAATTTACATTTCCTTTTTAATGTTAGAGCCAAAAAAAAATCGATCGATTCATTTTCCAAAACATTGCCACTTTCAGCATTTCTTACATATACCTCCTGTAACTCAAAAAAGTCATTTATTACTGCCTTTTCAGCAATAAAATCGCACTTGTTCAATGGTAAATCGGTTGCATCAATATCAAAGGAAAAATTAATATATTCTTCAATTATATCGTTAGAATTTTCTTTTGATATTGAACCTTGATTGAGCATATAAATGTGATTACAATAACTCTTTATTTCAATAAGGTTATGAGATACAAAAATAAAAGTTGCATGATGCATTTTATTCATCCTTTGCAAAAATTGTTTAACTTTTATTTGAAAACTTGTATCCCCCACGCCCATCACTTCATCAAATAGATAGATGTCAAAATCGAGGTGAGCCAAAATGCTAAAGGCTAGCCTTAAATACATTCCATTTGAATAGGTTTTAACAGGCTCCTCAATAAATGATGCAATCCCACTAAAGTCAATAATTTCAGCGTATTTTTTTTCTATTTCTTTATATGAAAATCCGTGAATTTGTCCATTTAGAAATATATTTTCTTTTCCGCTCAATTCTATATTAAACCCAGCGCCAATGTCTAAAACACTTGCAACTTTACCTCGTATCTCAATGTTACCTGTTGTAGGTTTTGTAATACCTGATAAAATTTTTAGTAAGGTGCTTTTCCCGCTCCCATTTGGTCCGATTATGCCAATTGAATCTCCTTGTTTAATTTCAAAGAAAACATCTTTTAAAGCCCAAAAGTCTCTTGTTTCTTGACCCTCCCTGTTTTGTGTGACTTTCTTTAAAACGTATTTTTTTGAAAGTCCTTCCACGTTAATTGCTACATCACTTTTCATATATAATCAGCAAATTCACTTTCTTTTTTATTATAAAAACTCATTCCAACTATGCAAAAACATAGTACTAAAAAAAAGTTTGCAACCCAAATTAACTTGAAATGCCCATAGTTAAATAATAACCAACGCCATATTTCTATCACATTGGCCAATGGGTTAAAGTCTAGCATATAGTTTAATTTTTGTGGCAATATGTCGGTTGTGAAAAATATCGGTGTGAACCAAACGCCAAAGGTTACTAAATACGGAAGCAGGTGGAATAAATCGCGTCTTTTATACGCCAATGCAGCAATCCAAAATACAGGAAGTAGCCCACATATAGCATTAAATAAAATAACAATTGGGATAAAAACAATGTGCCACGAAATGGATATGCGGTAATAAAGGAGGAGTGGAATAAAAAGCAAAATGCCCAACATCAATTCAATTAATGCAATCAATGTTTTTGATAATGGAAGTATGCTTTTTGGGAAGTAAATTTTTTTGATGGTATGCGATGCATCCTGAACGCTGGTAGATCCTTGAAAAATAATATAAGAAAAGAAATTCCAACCTATTAGGCCACTCAAAACATATACAGGAAAAGGCAGTTCGCCCGACTTCCAATTAAGGATATACCCAAAAAAGAAACTATATATGAATACGGCTAAAAGTGGTTGTAACAATGTCCAGCTAATGCCCAATAATGTTTGAGAATATTTTACTTTTAAATCACGCCTAGCAAATACCCATATCAAAGATCTAAACGCCCATATCTTCTTAAAATATTCAATAAAACTATCGGGTTCAGAACTTATGACTCTTATTTTATCCATGCTATAAAATTATATATATTTATTCGAATGGAAAGATAAACTAATTTATTTTGTATACTTGAATGAATAGCAAATACCTTTGCATAAAGTTACACGCATGACCCATTTTGCCCATATCATTAACCCTGTAGATGCTTATTTAGGTAGCGATTTTTACAAATCGCAACAAATTACATTTGCCTCTATGATTGCTGCAAAAAACTTCTCTAATAAAGACAACATCCAATTATGTGTTACCCAGTTTGAAGCAGATAAAACCATTATTCCAACAGCGTTTACACAGCTTTCCAAATTAACACAATCTATTTTTGATATAAATAAAGATTTACGTGGAAAGAAACTGCCATTAATCGCAGAAATTCTCTCAAAATTAAAGGAAGTTCCACAGGCAGATTATTGTATTTATACCAATGCAGATATAGCCTTAATGCCCCATTTTTATGAAACTATTTCCGAGCATATTTTGCAAGGATTTGATGCCATAGTTATTAACCGAAGGCGCATTTCCAAAAGGCATTTAAACCAATCATCGCTGAACCAAATGTATTCAGATTTGGGCAGGTCGCATCCGGGTTTTGATTGTTTTATTTTTAGTAAAGACTTGCTGAACCAATTTGTGCTAGGTAATATTTGTATTGGTGTGCCTTTTTTAGAAGTTACGCTAATGCATAACCTTATTTCATTTGCAAATAAGCCCTTATTTATTGCTGATGCACACCTTACATTTCATCTTGGAATGGACGTAATGCCAAGTAGAAATAAAGCCTATTATTGGCAAAATAGAAACGAGTTTTTTAAGCAAATTTACCCAAAGCTAAAGCCACATTTTAAACTAGATAAGTTCCCTTATGCGGCGCTGCCATGGCCGCAAAGAGCGCTCAAATGGATCCTAAATCCAAGCTTATTTACGGCCAATTATTTTCATTTAGAAAGCGAGCATTTTTTTAATGAAATGAGGTGGCGCTTCCTCCAAAGATAATTATGATTGCGTAACCATTAATACTAAATGCTCTAAATAGGATTGCTTTTCAATGAACCTATCCTTGCTTAACTCATACATATTAAACTGTTCATTGTGTTTCAACAATAAAGCGAAACCTAAAATTTGATTATACTCAATGGCAGGCGTATTTACATTTCGTACTTTTGCAAAAATGGTTTCTAGGTTCAACTCAAAAAACGCAAATTGTAATATAAGCAAAGATGCACCTAAAACGGCGCCAGTACCAATAAAATCTACATTCCCAATGAACAATCCGGCATGAGCCGATTTAGCCCCAAAATCAATTAGATTTAAATGCACTAAACCAATGGGCTTTCCCGTTACATAAATCACATAATAATAGGCAACATTACTTTCCTTTAATTGATTGAACCAAAGTACTTGTTGTTCTGCATGGATGAACTCCCTAAATTCCATTTGTTCTGCAATTGAACTAGAATTTCGCCAAGTTCTAACCAATTCAATTTCATTAGCTTCGAGCCGCTTTAAGGTAATTCCGTATTTACTTATTTTGTACAAATTTCTGCAATAATAACTTTATCTAACTCTTGATTCGATACCCAAATTTGTCTAATATACTCGCCTATTACTCCCAAAGAAAACATAATGAGTCCGGTTGAAAAAAATATGGCCACAATTAATGAGGTAAACCCTATGGAAACATCATAAAATAACTTTTGAAAGATATAATAACATCCTAAAACAAAAAATACCAAAGAAAGAGACATTCCCATTCTGCTAATAAATTTAAGCGGAAAGGAAGAGTGAAGGAAGAAAATTAAAAAGGCCATTGAAAGCAGCTTACTGCCAGAGTAGCCAGATTTACCAAAGTCTCGCGGGTAGTGATTCACATGGCATGAACTAACTTTTGAAGCTGCTAATAACAAATAATCATCTATAAAATATTGTTTACTTTGTTTCGATTTAAATACGCCTAATGTATTGTTTTTCATTAATCGAAAAGAGGTGATCATTTTGTATTTTTCTGACTCTGCACCTAAAATCCTTTGAAGAATTTTTGTTCCTTTGTTTCTTAATGGATGGTGTTTTTTATCGTAAAACTCCCCATAAACTAAATCTGCATTTTGGTTTTGCATGCATTCATACATGGCTATCAAATCTAGTGGATTGTGCTGCGAATCATCGTCAATTGTGGCAACCAAATTAGATTGAGAGTGGTAGAAACCGATGGCAGTTGCGGTGTGTTGGCCATAGTTTTTTGCCAACTTTATATAGGTGTTTTTAAATTGAGCATTGTTTAAAGCGGTTTGTAAAGCCATTTCGGTTCGATCCAAACTGCCATCGTTTACAAATATCGCATGAAGTTTAAAGTAGTCTTTTTTTGCCAGGTTGTTTAGGCCTAAGATAAGTTTTTCTGTACCTATAGCCGAATTGTAAACCGGAATAATGATGTCTAAGTTTATCATAATTCTACGATGCTAAAGGAGAAATTAGGCGATAAATGAACCACGGCACTTGCCAAAGAAAATCCCACACCAAAGCCACACAACACCACTTTGGAGATTGGTTCAGACCGAGAAAAAATACCTAAACTTAAGGGGATACTGGCCGATGCTGTATTGCCATATTCGTATAAGGTGCTTGGAACCTTTTCTGGATTAAGTGAGAGTCGTTTAACTAACGCGTCGTTGATGAGTTTATTGGCCTGATGAAAAACAAAAACTTCTTGCGCTAAATTTTCTATTTCGGCAAAGTTTAGCAAGGCCTTTAAATGATTTGGAACAAGCTTTAGGGAATAGTTAAAAACATCGATGCCATTGAGGTGCATAAATTGGTTTTCAACATAAATTGCCTTTCTACCACTTCCATCTGTTTCTAAATTGAAGAAAGACGCTAATTCGTTCTGGTTGCTTGTTAAGCCTGTAACGCTTATGGCATCTGAGAAAACGGGTATGGTGCTTTTGTCGTTTTGGTTTATAAGCTGGGAAGAAAAATCGCCGCAACAAAGAATGGCTTTTGCATGTTGTTTCATCAAACTTTGCAGGATGCTCATGGCATTATGTACTCCATAAACAAAGCCACTGCAACCCGAATTTATATCAAAGCATAGGGTATTTTGTGAAAAATTGAGTTCTCCATGTAATTTGCAAGAAAGGGAAGGAATGGATGTTTGAATATTTTGTGTAACACAAATTAGCACGTCGATCTCGGAGACATCCCACTTCAATTGGTCTAGTAGGTGGTTAATGCCATGCTCGAAATAATCTATAATCTGGGTATTTGCCTCAACAATTTTGCGAAACTTTATGCCCGTATGATGAATGAGTTGCTCTTTTTCTGTTTCCGAAAATTCCTCAAGATTGCTGTTGTCTTGAGTATTAGCTGGATGCACAATTACTGACCCAGACAGCTCAAATCCGGCTAATTTACTTAGTGCCATTTACTCTTTTTGAAATTAAATCATAAAATTCTCCAAGAGTGGTAATCTCTGCTAAATCTGCCGACGATATAAATATGCCAAAAAGCTCATTCAACTTTGAAATGAGTAATAAAGCATTGAGGGAACTCCATCCTAATAGTTTCCTAAATACGGTGTTAGTGCTTACTTTATTGTCTGCTAACAACAATTCACTCGAAACCAAAAGCAGGAATTCATCGAAACTAAATAATGTAGAAACTGGAATAGACATGATACAAATATATATTAACAATGAAAATTACTATGATTTTTAAAATATTTATAAAAGAATAAAATCATTTTTATAGCAGTTTTTTTATTTTAAAATGTTTTTTATTGGCTTTCAGAGGTAATTTACATAGATTGCCTTTAAATTTACATATTTATGGCACTAAAATTACCAACGACTTTCTCATTTAAAGTCTTTTATCTTCTTTGCCTTAGCCTGATTTTACAAGCATTTACGCCCATAGCCACCTATGCGCAAGGTACATATTATGTGCCATCATCGCACATAACAGGTGTTTATCAAAATTGCATTGGCAAGGTAAAAATTAAAGTTTTGTATCAAGACGTGGGTAATTGGGGAGCCTCATCTATTGTACTTTATTATAAAAATTCTTCTGGAAACTTTGTTTCGATTATGCAGTTGTATAATAACCTGAGTTATTCTAATGGATGGTCAGACAATTGGGTTGGAAGTTCAAGAAACTATTCTTATACAGCACTTTCAGGAGCAACCTTATCAAATGGTTATAAAACCAATGAGGGGAGTCTTCATTATTTTGATTTTTATTGGAACGTGCCAGCAGATGCTTATGCAAACAATATCATAACCCTTGCTAGTAGTGGCACTGCGGGTTTTGCAACTTGGGCTCATACCACCTCAAGTAGCAGCTCCATTGTAACTTATCCAATTCTTTCTCCGCCAAGCCCTGTTGAAGCATCAGATCAAGTACATTGCGGTAAAGTGGCCTTGTCTTGGCAATTACCAGGAAGCTTTCCTTGTTCATACAACTATCAGGTTTTTAGGAATAATTCACTATATACCACTGTGGCTGGCAATCTTACTGATTATGATGATACAAATGTTGGAAACGAAGTAAACTCATATAAGATTAAGGCGGTTCATAGCCCAACATCAGGAGGCTCTATCCAAAGTATTTTTTCTAATTCGGCCAATGGATCTAAGAAGCTTGGATTGAGTGCGCCCGCTGCTATAACGGTAAGTGACAACGATTGTGGAGGTTCAATTAATGTGTCTTGGAGTTATTATTTGGCAAATCCTTTGAACTTTAAAGTATATGAATCTACCACCTCAACTGGCGCAGGAACCTTAGTTGGAACCATAGATGGGGGAGATAGAACATTTCAAAGAACTGCACCATCAAGAAATACCAATTATTATTATAAAATTAGCACAGTTGGAATTTGTGGAGAGACCTTTTCAACAAATAGTTACCCGGGTATGTCGCCAACTACGCCCAACGCACCTTCTAATGTGAGAACGAGTGTAAATGGCTCAAACACTGGAATTGTGGTTCGTTGGAACGACAATTCTTCGGATGAAAATGCTTTTATTATTGAAAGAAGTTTACAAGGCGGGGGGTCTAGTACACTATTTAATGTGCCTACTAATGATACAGTTTATGTAGACTATGATGCTTCAAAGTGTGTTAACTACACGTACAATATTAGGGCAAGAAACAATTGTCAACCAGGTGGTGTGCCTGCTTCCATAGCCTCCACTAATAGAATGTTTCCAGAGTTAGCTAATTCATTCAATGGCACTAGCAATAAATTAAAGTGTTCAAAGGGATATTTCCCTAACATGATTCAGTTGGAATGGTCTACCGTAAATGTGGATGTAATTAACCAATATAGAATTTTTAGAAAGATTTTTGGAAGTACAAGCGATTCTACGATTATTGGAACTGCGGCAATTGGCGAAGGAACTTTTGTTGATTATAGTGTAGCATCTGGTGTATTGTATAAATATACTATTGTAGGTGTACTTTCTTGTGCCGGAACAGTACGTTATTCAAATATCACCGAAGATGTTGGTTTTAGAAGCGCTTCTGGAATTGTAAGTGGTAGAATTACCTACCAAGGCGGATTTGCGTTGCGCAATGCCAAGGTAATGGTAGCACCATCTTCTTCAATTAATTTAGGTGCCTCTATTTTGTTTTCAGGAGCCGGACAATTAACGGTTCCAACTTCTACTACACTTAGTTTTACGAGTGGTATTACTACTGAAAATTGGTTCAAAACGCCATTGTTATCTGGCACTCAAACCATGCTTGATATTAGATCGGGCTCAAAATCTTATAAGGTTAGTTTGGTTAATAATACCATTCAGGTTATTGCTAACAACGGCTCTACTACAAGAACAGCAACGAGTACATCCACCTATTTGGCCAATAATTTTAATCAGGTTACAACGAGTTTGCGATCAGATTCTCTTTATATTTATCTAAATGGAATTAAGGCCGCGGGCATTTCGTTAACTGGCTTTACGCTGCTCCCATTGAATAACTCAAATATATTTATGGGTAATTCATTTAATGGTAACCTAGATGAAATTAGGTTTTATAATGCATATAAAACCAAAGAAGATGTTGTTGCAGATTATGGAAGAAAAGTTAACCCAAACGATTTGGGACTATTAGCCTATTATATGTTTGATGAGAATGTTTTGGGCTATAATGGTTTCTTTGATTATTCAAAGAATGGAAATGCCTATAATGAGAATCATGGAACTATGACTGGCGCAAGTTTTAGCTCTTTTACACCTAGCACTTCTCAACTTGCGTTTGCAAGTTACACAGATGAAACGGGTAGTTATGTGGTAACCAATATTGGTTTTACCTCGAGCGGACAAGTTTTCACCGTTACTCCGTCTTTTGAAACGCATTTGTTTTCGCCTGTTAACAGAACTGTATTTATAGGAGAAGGTTCAATTGTAATTAGTCAGCAAGATTTTATCGATCAATCGTCTTTTGAAGTATCTGGAACTGTATTTTATAATAATTCTTCATGCCCAATGGAGGGTGCCAATTTTAAAATTGATGGTGAATTGGTTGTTAAGAATGGTGTGGCTGCAAGTAGTAATAACCTAGGAGCCTTTAACATTCAAGTACCAGTTGGCAATCACGTAATTACTGTATTGAAAGAGGGCCACATCTTTAATAAAGGCAGATTTCCTTCATCTGGGGCTTATGATTTTCAGGGAGTTGTAGCAGATATTCAATTTAAGGATAGCACCTTAATTAAAGTGGTTGGTAGAGCTGTGGGTGGCGCAATTGAGGCAAGTAAGAAACCAGGATTAGGCTTGTCTGTAAACAATATTGGTAAAACTAGGTTGCATTTTAAGTCGCAATTGGGTGGAGGATGTAGCAGGGTTTCGGTAACCACAAATGATACAACAGGAGAATATGTTGCATACCTATTGCCTTTGATATATACCATTGATACCATGAAGGTATTAACAAACCCAGTTGCTGGCTTTGGTATCCAATCTGTATTGGACCTAAGCAATACAACTAAGTTGCAGCAAGCTTTTGACACCACTTATATAGGTGGAACCGCTTTAATTTCTAAAATTGATTCTGTATCATTCCATGTAAGGAAGGACTTTATTTATTATACGAATCCTCAATTGAGTTTTTCTCGCATGTTTAATAGAACTGCCACAGACACCTCGTTTATTGGTGAGTTGGCCATTTCAATTGATTCTGTAACAAGCATACCACTTGCACCAATAAACCCTTTTGTTTATCCAGTTTTTAAGCAATACAAGGATTATTCTGCTAGGGTATTTGCGTATGATGAATATCAAAATAATGACAGGTCACCTGTTGTAAAATATAAAGTTCCTTTAGACGGTGTTTTACAGGTTATAAATGACTTGGCCGCTTTAGAACAAGACACCATGTTTACACAAGTTTCCAATGGATCGGCGGTATATTCATTTAGGGCAGCATCCCCAGAGATGTCTAGAAATCCTTCAAATGATACTTTAAGTTTTACCCGCACTATTCAGGCTACCTTTTTTACGCAAGGAAATACAGGTTATCGCAATGTAAATTGGCTCCCTAATTCTGGTAGCACACCTTTTAGGGGAATTGTTTTTGGAGGCAGGTCTACAGGGTCTAATTTTATAACCAAAGGTCCAGAGAAGGTCGACTTAATATTGAGGGATCCTCCAGGTTCTGCAAGTAGTTCAACTTGGGCTAAAAACACTTCATATAATTCCATTAAGCGGTATTCAACATTAAATAATACAGGGGGTAGCTTTATGGGTACTGTTCAAGTTGGTGCAAAATGGGAAACAGGTGTGGCCGCAATTGCATTATTTGCAATAGAATCTGAGATAGCAGGAAGTGGCGGATTTGGGGTAACAAAAGAAACTACCGCAGGAACAAATGGGGAGTTAGTTGAAAGTATGAGTTCCGCCATTAGTATTTCTACAGGATCTAGTTCAGACCAAGTGGGTGCGAATGCAGATATCTTTTTTGGCCATTCAACCAATTATACCATTGGACTTGCAAACAACTTGATGCTCGTTTCAGATGCAGTTTGTGCCATGCCAAATTCTGTGTGTGGTGGTGTTGGTTATAATGGTTACAGAATTGGTATTAAGCAAAGCCTTTCAGTAAATCCAAATCAGATTCAAACTATTTTTGCCTATACCACAGGTGAAATAGAAGGCATTGTAATTCCGAATTTAGTGAAAGTTAGAAATCTTATACTTACTCAAGGTAAAAAATCGAATGGACAAAATAGGTATAGCATTAATTTTACCGATACGGATGACCCCAATTACGAGAAAAAATATGGCGCAAATAATGATGATCCTGTTTGGCTAACTAGTAGAAACAATAACAATGCTTTAACAGAAGAACCTATTGATAGCACAGGACCAAGTTATACCTTTAAGCCAGACCGTCAATATGATATTGATTCGGTTCGAATGATGAACAGCCAAATTCGTTTATGGAAAGAGGCTTTAGCCAGAAATGAGCGTGAGAAATACTTAGGTTTTGAGTTAGGCATAGGTGTAAACCTGACTTCTGGCTCTAATTTAAGTATCGGAAAAGCATCAATTACTAGGGAGTTTACTTCCACACGTTCAAAGGAAGAAACATCGTATGAAGAGGTATATTTAGCGCACGATGAAGCATATAATTTCCATGCAACTTCGGGAGGTAGTGGACTTATTTTTGACGGTAGTTTAACTTTAGGCGAAACCAAGGTTCATGATAATGGCAGTTCGGCAGATTCATCTGTAACCATTAGTTATACTTTAAATGATGGCGATGATGGCGACTTGATTTCTGTGAGTGTACTCGATCCAGGAACTGGAAATGGGCACATGTTCAAAATGATTGGTGGTCAAACTTCTTGTCCTTATGAAGGCATTGAGTGGGCGCATTATTATAAGCCAGGTGATTCAGTTCGTGCCACCACTAAATTTGAAGATGGACAGAGTGTGAAAATCACAAACGGTACTGCGCAACGCCATGTGCCCAAAATTAGCATACCGCAACCGGTGAAGTATAATGTACCAGCCGATCAGCCAGCTACCTTTACACTTCAATTAGGAAATGAGAGTGAGTCGGAGGACGATCAAACATATAAACTTCAAATTGTTGAAGTATCTAATCCAAATGGTGCAGTTATAACCATAGACGGTCTCGATCCTAACAGAGAGTTTACGGTTCCATATGCTACCAGCGTATTCAAAACATTGCGTATTACTAGAGGTGTAGAGCATTATGATTATAACAACATCTTGATTTTGTTTAAATCTCCTTGCAACGATGAAATTGTTGATTCTGCATACGTAACGGTTCATTTTATCCCAACTTGTACGCCGTCTGTAATATATTCTCCTGGCGACAAATGGACCTTAAACAATAGTTTTCAGGATACCATGAACGTAATTATTACTGGGTATGATTACAATTTTGGAGGATTTAAAGATGTAACTTTCCAATACAAGCCTTCTTCAAGTGCCGTTTGGAATATTTTAGAAACCTTTAAAAAGGTAAGTGCTGGTGCAGACGATAAGATAATTCCAACTATTCTGCCTTATATTGAGTACAAATGGAATATGAAGCAATTGGTGGATGGTCCTTACGACATTAGGGCAGTAAGCACTTGTACAGCACCAGGTTATGCAGATGCCAAAAAGGAATCAAATGTATACACCGGTTTATCGGATAGGGTAAATCCTAGTCCATTTGGAACACCAAGTCCGGCAGATGGAATTTTATCTCCAAATGATGAAATTCAAATTCAGTTTAATGAGCCAGTAGATAATGCATCTTTAACTTATCAAAACTTTGATATTAGGGGCGTATTAAATGGAAGTGCTCTGCAAAATACGGCAAGTCTTTATTTTGATGGCGACAACGATTATTTAGAAATTCCAACTGGGTTAAACTTAAATAGCAAGACATTCTCATTAGAGTTTTGGGCTAAGCGCCAAGGCTTAGGCGAACAAGTGGTATTTTCTCAAGGTATAGATAATGTTCAGTTTATGTCGATTGGATTTGATGATGACAATAAGTTTAACTTTAGAATTGGAAATAATTTTGTAAGAAGTAATTTAGCTACAGTGGATACGCTATCTTTTCATCATTTCACTGTTTCTTATAACTCCAATTCAGATTTATGCGAATTGTTTATTGATGGTGTAATAAGCAATACTGGAAACACCAATATTTATAATAAATACTTGGGTGGAGGTAAAACCATTATTGGTAAATTATCTAAAACCAATAATTTATTCTATAAAGGAAACCTTCGCGATTTTAGGCTATGGTCAAAAGTTAGGACTTCATCTGAAATCTTAAGTTCAATAAACCTCACTCTTAGAGGAACAGAGGCTGGCATTTTAGCCAATTGGAGAATGGATGAAGCAGATGGTAGCGTGGTGAATGATTATGTTAGGGCAAGACATGCTACTATATTTAATGCTGTTTGGGAAATTAATCCTAAAGGAAAATCGTATAGAATGGTGAATGAACCAATTGAGATTGGTGCCGCCGATTTAGCCTTTACAGAAGAAAAGGATTTCACCATTGAATTTTGGTTCAAAGGAAACAATACAGCAGCACCAGTTGCCTTATTTTCGAACGGACGAGGAGATTCTACAGATTCTAATCCATTTATAAAGTGGTCTATTGAAAAGGATGTCAATGGAAAGATTTTTGTAAAGCACAGAGGATTTAATTTTGAAGCTGTTTCTAACAATTACTTCAACGGAAATTGGCATCACTTTGCTCTGGTTATGCAGCGCGCCACAAGCATGGTTGTATACGTGGATGGCAACCAACAGAACAGTGTTTATCCAAGTGACTTTAAACAATTTGGCGGCAGTAAAATTTGGCTAGGCGGTAGGGGCTATCAGCTTTCTGGCTCAGCCGAAGTTGTAGACAGAAAGTTTGACGGTTATATGGATGAGGTTAGAATTTGGAATTCTGCACGTAAGGTTGAACAAATAAACCGTGATAGGGTAAACAGACTTTCTGGAACAGAATCTGACTTAATCTTCTATTTGCCATTTGAGTTGTATACCCTCAACTTGGGTGTCCCTATCTTAACTGGTAATTTGTCGGATATTAAGAGTCCAACTCGAGGCGTAAATGGCACCACAGCGCTCGGAAGCGGTTTATCTAGTGAGTCGCCTAAGATTAAATTACAGCGCCCTGTTCAAGCAATTAATTTCAGTTATTCAATCAACCAGGATAAGATTATTTTAACGCCAACTACTTTGCCTGCGCTAATAGAAAACGTAACTTTAGACATTACTGTTAAAGATATATTCGATTTAAATGGCAATAAAATGCAATCGCCTAAAACTTGGATTGCCTACGTTGATAAGAATCAAGTAAAATGGCAGGACCAAGATTTTAACTTTACCAAAAAGAAAGGGGAGGCGCTTATTTTTAATACCAACATTGTAAATTCTGGTGGCGCAATTAAGCAATTTAATCTTCAAAATTTGCCTTCTTGGATTTCTGCAAATCCGGCTTCAGGCACCATTACGCCTAATAGCTATAAGACCATTATATTTACAATTGATCCTAATGTTAACATCGGAAGCTATGAAAATGAGATTCAATTGTTAACCGACTTTGGGTTCCCAGATGGTTTACTGGTAAAAATGAAGGTATATGCAGATTTGCCGTCAAGTTGGGTGGTTAACCCTGCGATTTATAGCAATTCTATGAGCATAATTGGTCAATTAAGAATAAACAATGTAATTTCTACAAACCCAGATGATAAGATTTCTGTTTTTGTAAATGGTGTTTGTAGAGGGATTGCTTCCCTGCAATACTTTCCACAAATTGACCGCTACTATGCATTTTTAAATGTGTATAGCAATGTAAGTTCTGGTGAAACATTGCAGTTTAAAATTTGGAATGCCGGCGAGGGCAAAATCCATTCGGATGTAACGCCTGATATTAATTTCATTAGCAATTCGCAAGTAGGAAGCGTTTCTGCGCCTCAAGTATTTAATGCCAGCGATAAGTTAACAAGGTATATCCCAATAAACACCGGATGGAATTGGCTTTCATTTAATTTATTGATGAGGGACTCAAATAATATTAATGCCTTATTTAAAGATTTAAATAGTTCAAATGGCAACATCATTCGTAACCAGACTCAATTTGCAGATTACTCTAATTTGAACGGTTGGGTTGGCAGTTTAAGCAATACCAAATGGGGTTTAAAACCTCAATCTATGTATAGCTTGAAGTCGGTAAACTTTGATACCCTAGCAATATCTGGAGTTGAGATAGACCCAACTACGCGCCCTATCAATCTTGATTCGGGTTGGAATTGGATAGGTTATATTTCGCAACGAAATTTAAGTACAACAGAGGCTTTCTCTAGCTTAAGTGCAAGTTCTGGTGATTTAATTAAGAGCCAAACTCAGTTTGCCGTTTACGATCCTATTATTGGTTGGGTGGGTAGTTTAACCACCATGATCCCTAATAAAGGTTATATGTTTAGATCGGGTTCAAACGCCACTTTTGCGTATCCAAAATCGGCAATGTTTGGCAAAACAAACTTGCCAGATAATGAGTATATGAGTAATTTCTTTAAGCTAAATCCAAGTCAATTTGAATTTAATATGAATGCCGTTATTCAAGTAGGTGTTTGTGAAGAAGCATTGTCTTCGGGCAGGTTTAGCGTTGCTGCCTATAAAGGAAACGAGCTTCGTGGTGTAACCAAAATTAGCAGGCTTGATAATGGTTCAAGTTTATACTTCCTTAATATGGGTGCTAACTATTCCGAAGAATTAAATTTTAGGTTATTGGATGAACAAACCGGAAATAGCATTGAATTGGATGGTACTGCAAACTTCAAACAAGATCTAGTGGTTGGTTCAATAAAACAGCCTTTGTTTTTAGCTCCTACCAATAATTTTAATTGCCAAGGTTATGTAAAAGGTGCAACAAGCAAAATATCCTTAACTGCTTATCCTAATCCATTTACTCATGGCATTACATTAAGTATTAGCGGTATGTCTGATCCAAAACTAGAAGTAAGTATTTATGATGTTACCGGAAAATTGGTAGATCGTTTTACAAGCTTTACCAATGGCACATCTAATAACAACATCGATTGGAATCCGGCTTCTAGAGGCACATTGCTTGAGTCTGGTTTCTATTTTGTTGAAGTAAGTAATAGCAAAGAATTGGTTCGAACCAAAATCATTAAATATTAAACGCATTTAAAATAGCCTACTCCTGTTGGATTTCTAATCCAATTAGGGGTAGGTATTTCAAAATATAACTAAAAACACATGAAAATTAAAAATTTACTCACACTACTATTGGTAGTTTTTGCCCAAAAACTGCTCTTGGCAACGGCTCCTACCTGGAGTGTAAATCCGGCATCTTTTGCATATTCTATGACGGTTACGGCAGTTGCCAATGTAAACTGTGCAGATTTGGAAAATCCCAGTAACCGTGTGGCTGCATTTGTAAATGGCGTTTGTAGGGGAACCGCTCTAACGAGCACAGTAGTTGGTGGAAAGTATATTGCTTCCATGGTTGTTTATAGCAATACCACCTCTGGAGATACCGTTGTTTTTAAAGTGTATAACTCTGTAAGCGATTTGGTTTACGACGCGGTTGTGTCGGTTTCATTTCAAGATAATGCTTCGTTTGGGGTAACCACAAGTCCTTATATAATTAAAAATAACAATGCCCCAAGTGCCATTGGTTTGTCTAACAACTCGGTTCCAGAGAGCATTGCTATTGCTGGAACAGTGGGTAATTTTTCCACTACCGACGCAGATTTGGGTCAAACCTTTACCTATACCTTGGTTAGTGGCACTGGCAGCACAGACAACAGTAAATTTAGTATTGTAAGTGGGCAGTTAAAAACGGCAGTTGCCTTAAATTTTAGCGTTCAAAATTCTCACAGCATTCGCATCAGAAGTGTAGATAATTTAGGTTGTTCGGTTGAGCAAACATTTAATATTTTGGTTACAGATGTAAATACTCCTCCTACGCAAATTTTATTAAGTGATACAAGTATCAATGAAAACAGTCCAATTTTAACCAGCATAGGCAGCTTTTCTGCAATTGACAATGACTTTGGAGATACGTATACTTTTGCCTTAGTAAGTGGCACTGGCAGCACAGACAATGCTTCATTTAATATCAATGGCACAAGTCTTAGGTCTTCTGCTCAATACAATTATGAGGTTAAAAATAGCTATAGCATTAGGGTAAAAGTAACAGATGGCGCTAACAATACTTTTGAAAGAACGTTTATCATTATAGTAAAGGATGTTAATGATGCTCCTACTAATATTTTAATTAATGGCAACACCATTGGTTCAAGCTTTATGGAGAACAAGCCAGTTGGGGCTGCAATTGCTACGCTTTCTTCTATTGATGAGGATGCGAGCAACACTTTTTCATATACTTTTATAAGTACTGCAGGCAATAACAACAACGAATTCTCAATAATTGGAAATCAGCTTAGAACCAATGCTGCTTTTGATTATGAAACAAGACAAAGCTATGTCATCTTTGTTCAAACAAATGATGGTCTGGGTGGAATATTCACCAAGCAATTGTCGCTAACTGTTACAGATAGCAATGATGCACCAACAGCCATTAATTTAACCAATACTTCGGTTCAGGAAAACAGTGCCTCTAAAACTTTTGTTAGCAAATTATCTGGCACAGACCCAGACGCAACAAGCAATTTTGCATATAGTTTGGTGAGTGGCACAGGTAGCAGTGGAAATGGCAGTTTCAGCATTAGCAACGATAGTTTATATACCGCTATGAGTTTTGATTATGAAACTAAGTTAAGCTATAGCATTAGGCTTAATGTAAATGATGGATTTGGTGGAACCTTTCAACAAGTTTTCACAATTAATGTAATTGATGCCAATGACGTGCCTACCAATATTGATTTAACTTCTAATCAAATTCAGGAAAATAGCGCAGCAAATACCGTTATTGGAAGTTTCTCTTCTTTAGATCAAGATGCTTCAAACACCTTTGTTTATGCTTTGGTGAGTGGTATTGGTTCAACCGATAACAATAACTTTAATATTTCTGGCAATAACTTGCGCAGCTTGGCCTCATTCGATTACGAGACCAAAAGTTCTTATAGTATTCGCATTAGAACAACCGACAACGGTGGTCAGTATTTTGAAAAGGTGTTTGCTATTCAAATTACAGATGCCATTGATGTGCCCACTAATATTACCATTTCAAATGATAGTATCAGCGAGAATTTGACTACCAATTTTTTTATTGGAAATCTGGGCGGAGTTACGCAGGATGTGGGAGCAAGCTTTGTTTACTCTTTTAACAATTCTATTTCGGGTAACGACAATGCTTCATTTATTATCAGTGGCGCACAGTTAAAATCTAATGCATCGTTCGATTATGAAACTAAAAGCACCTATAATGTTTATGTGACTGCCTCGGTAGGAAGTGCTTCCTATACCAAGTTAATTCAGGTATTTATTAGGAATCAAAATGATGCCCCAACCGACATTTCATTAAGCCTTAATACCATTAAAGAAAACAGGCCAATTAATTCATATATTGGCTCATTTTACAGCACAGATGCAGATTTAGGAAACACGTTTACCTATGCTTTGGCAAGTGGAATTGGTGCTACCGATAACAGTTATTTCCGCATTAGCAACGACAGTTTGTATACGCAGGCAGTATTAAATTTTGAAGTACAAAATTCGTTTTCTATTAGGGTGCGTACCACTGATAATGCAGCCGGACAATTTTCCAAAGTATTTTCTATCATGGTAAGTGATAGCAATGATGTTCCTACAGGGCTGTTTTTAAGTGCCAGTGCGGTACAAGAAAACCAATCGGTAGGAACTGCCATAGCAACATTGTCTACTGCAGATGCAGACGCTGGCCAAACTTTCACCTATTCATTGGTTGGAGGCCTTGGGTCGACCCATAATAGTTCTTTCTATATACAAGGAGGTCAAATTAAGGCCAATGCGGTATTTGATTTTGAACAACAAAACATTTACAAAGTAAGAATTCAGACCAATGATGGTAATGGAGGCACTTTTGCAGATACCTTTTCTATATACGTGCTGAACCTAAACGATGCGCCAACTCAAATTGCATTGAGTAATGCACTCATTAAAGAAAACAGACCCGCAAATACTATTTTAGGAACGTTTACTACAACCGATCAAGATTTATCAGACGTATTTGTTTATTCATTTGATAATGTAACAGGAAACGACAACAATGCTTTTTATATAAACGGAAATCAACTTCGTAGCAACTTTGCTTTTAATTATGAAGCCAAGCAGATTTACAATATCTATGTTCAATCTTCGGATGGATTGGCAAGCGTTACCAAGCAGTTCTTAATTACAATTTTGGATAGCAACGATGCACCAACCAGCTTAAGTTTATCAAACAATACCATCAGTGAAAATTTAGCTTCGAGTACTTTTATTTCTACTTTAAATTCTGATGATGTAGACGCTGCGCAGAGCTTTAATTATAGCCTGGTAGCTGGACTTGGTTCTAACAACAATGCTAATTTTAGAATTAGCAATGATAGCTTATATAGCAATGCGGTATTTAACTTTGAAGCCAAATCTGCTTATAGCATAAGGATTAGAACCACAGATAATGGGTTGCTTTCATTTGAAAAGCAATTTGAAATTGTAGTGAATAACGCCAATGACAATCCAACAGACATTTCTCTTTCTTCGAATGAAATTACCGAAAACAAAATAAGTAGAACATTCATTGGCAGCCTATCAACTGCCGACCAAGATGTAGCCAATAATTTTGGTTATTCTTTGGTTACTGGGGTAGGTTCAACAGATAATTCAGCATTTATTATTACCGCTGGAGAATTGCGTTCTAATAGAATATTTAATTATGAGCAACAAAAGAGCTTTAATATTCGCATTCAAACCAATGATGGCAATGGGGGTTCTTATGAAAAGGCCTTCACCATATTTGTTATGGATAGCAATGATGCACCAAGTAATATTGTTTTGAGCACCAATATAATTGCAGAGAATTTGCCTATTGGAAGCAAGGTTTGTGAGATTAGCACCATCGACCAAGATACAAATGATGCATTCTTATATAGCTTTGCAAATGTTCAAGGAAATAGCAACAGCAACTTCCTCATTATAGGAAATGAGTTGAGAAGCAATGCCATATTCGATTTTGAAACCAAGAATTTCTACATCATTGTTTTAAATTCTACAGACGCTGCTGGCGCTACCTACACCAAGCAATTTGTAATTAATATTAAGGATAGCGTAGATGCGCCAACCGCACTTGATATCAGCAATAATTCAGTTGCCGAAAATGAGGCAACCGATGCTTATGTAGGAACCTTAAATGCAAGTGATGCCGATCAATTCTCTGGATTCACTTACACTTTGGTTTCGGGCGCTGGATCTACTAATAATAACAGTTTCAAAATTTCAAATGATTCGGTATTAACGGTATCTAGCTTCGATTTTGAAATCAAGAAATCATACTCAATTCGTGTTAGGGTTACCGATGCAACCAATGCAAGTTTTGAAAAGGCTATTGCCATTAATATTTTGGATGCAAATGATGCGCCAACTCAAGTTGCATTGAGCAACAATAAGTTATCAGAGAACAAGGCCATTCTTACAGAAATTGGTGCATTAAGCACCAGTGATGTGGATGCAAATGATTTGCATAATTACAGTTTAGTAAGCGGCACAGGCTCTACAGACAATGCTTTATTTATTATTGCCGACAATAAACTGCTTAGCAATTTTACCGCTAATTATGAGGTTAAAAATTCGTACAGTTTACGCATTGCTACCACAGACAAAGGCGCCAGTTCTTATGAGGCAATATTTGTGATAAACATTGTGGATGTAGGTGAAAAGCCAAGCATCGATACCCAATCTTTTAGCATGAATGAAAATTCGGCAATTGGTACTTTAGTAGGAACCATTGTTTCTAACAGTCCAGATGCGGGTGCTAATTTGGTTTATAGCATTTTATATAATACCGATCTTTTTGCAATTGAGGCGGCTACAGGAAAACTAAGCAATAAAACAATACTCGATTATGAAAAGGGAAGAAAGTATCAATTAACAGTTGTTGTAAAGGATAATCAATTGCAAGCACAATTTGACACGGCTGTTATTACGGTAAACATTGTAGATGAAATAGAAACCAAACAGGAATTGCCTGCAAATAATTATATGTCGCCAAACAACGACGGAATCAATGACTACTTTGTGGTGGAGAATGTAGAATTATATGTAGATTATAGCTTAACCATCTTTAACGAAATGGGCATGCAAGTGTATTTTAAAGCTAATAGCTATCAAAATGATTGGGATGGAACTTACGAAGGGAATAATATTTCAGCAGGGGTTTATTTCTATGTCTTCAAAAACAACAAAACAGGTGGCGAATTCAAGGGTGCATTAAACATTACTAAATAATTAAGCTAAAATTTATGAAATCATTAATCAATAAAATTTTCACGGTTGGCTTAATTCTTGTAAGCTTACAATCAACGGCTCAAGATCGTTCAGGTTATTATACCAATTTGCTTAATCCGTTCCTAGTAAATCCTGCAATGGCAGGCAGTTTTGACAATATTCACACGGTTTTTAATGCCAAGACACTAATAGGCGGCATTTCATCTTCACCACGCACTTTAAACTTTGGCATTCATTCGCCATTTGCCAATAAGACTTCTGGCATTGGAGCAAAGGTTATAACACATAGGGTTGGCGCATACCAAACTGTTAATGCAGAAGCAGCATACAGCAAATTAATTAAGCTTACATCGAACCATACCATTACTTTTGGATTGAGCCTAGGCTTTTTGCAGAATAATATCAATATGGATTTATTAAGCAGCACGGTTAATTTAAATGACCCTACGCTGCTTACGGCCAACCAAAATAAAATTAGCTTCACCAGCGGTGCTGGTTTGGTGTATCGCTTTAAAAAGAGGGCCGAGATTTATGCCTCTTCTCCTATGTTAACCACAGGTGATTTGGGGTTAAATGGCTTTTTTGTGGGCGGAGCCAATTATAATTTTGTTTTGGATCAAAACGGTGAATATGAGTTAAAGCCTAGCGTTAACTATTATAACTTTATAAACTCACCTAAAATGGTTGATATCTTACTTACAGCCAATTGGAATAAAACCATCAATATAACAACAGGTTATCGCACCAATGGAGCTGTAGTAATGGGTTTGGGCTTTAATTTTAAAAACGTATTGTTGGCATATAATTACTATTATCATACTGGAAATTTAAGCAATTTGGCTCCTGCTCAAAATGAGGTGGCTATTGGTTTTAACTTCGCTAGTCCAGAAAAGAGGATGAGAAAAAGCGAGGTTGTTAATGAACAAATTATTCAAGATCAATTAGATAAGATTAACAGCAAAGTGAATGGCATTATTAACCTTGATAAAACCAATCCGGGCTACTTAAATGTAAAAAACGAATTGACTAAAATTAACAAGGAATTGGAAAGAATTTTGGCTAAATACAAAATTGAAAACATTGATCAATTAAAGAAAATCAAAGAACTTCAAACCAATATCGAATTAATAATAGCTAAGTACAATGATTAAAGGATTACGCATTATCTGTATTTCGCTCCTACTCATAACGGGCAGCAGCGCATTGGCTCAGACCGATAGCAGCAAAGCCCAAATACAGAAAGAGGCTCTTCAAATGAGAGCTACTCTTAATAAGTATTTGTCTGATCAATTATTGACCAACGATTTGGGAGGAAAATCGGATGTTAAATCAGCTGTAATTGATTCAATTTCCAATATTATAGCCCACCAAAAGGTGGAGCTAGAGATGCTTAAATTGAGCATTCAAGGCATTGAGAAAGTGATTTCTGATGTTAAACAACAACAACTTGCATCCGAAGGTTCAAACATTTTAATAGTAGGAGCAAAGCGTCTAGATGAAAATCAATTGGAGTTATATTTTCCATTTGATGGGTCGAGTTTAACCAGTGCTCAAATAGTTACTTTAGACAAGTTTTTTGCCAATCGCAAAGCCAAGAAAGTTCAATTAACTGGATATTCAGACTGGGTTGGCACAGAGAAATACAATAAAAAATTGGCACAGAGAAGGTGTAACAGCGTAAAGCAAAACATCCCTGTTAGTAGCATGAATATAGCGATGGCCGAACCCATTGTAGCAGTTGAATTAAGTATTTCTGATGCATCGTACTTTAGGAAGGTCCTCATTTCAATTAAATAGTATTTGGAGACTTTGGAGTAAGAGCATTTATGGAAATGAGCTCTCTTATATCCAATTTTAAATGTATATATTTTTAAAAAAAACCGGTTCAACAACCGGTTTTTTTTATGCTAAATTCTTATCGCTAAAGGGTTTGTATGCTGCATGCTTTCTGTTTTTTTTAGTGTGATTGATGTATAAAAATTAGGAAAGGATGTAAGGCTTTGAAAGCCTGCTTGGCGCATCTTTGCAAGGCAAGGCATTTATTTTGGGTGTTAAGTAATACCAATTGTAATAATTAAATAGCCCAAAGCTATTTGATAATTTTACAAGGTTGAATACCCATTTAACAAAATAATAGTACAGTGAGATATTTGTGGAATATTGGACTATATATTTTGTTAAATGGGTATCATACAAAATATTCCTGAACCAATTATTGGTTTATGGTGCGTGTTTTATGAATTAAATAAAGTAACCCTATAAATTGTGGAATCTGCTATTGAACATAAAGTCGCCGTTTCAAAACACGGTAAAATTGCTTCGGTTAGGGGCACTGTAGTGGATGTATGGTTCGAAAACAATTTACCTTCTATTTATACCGTGCTACATGCCGGAAAAAATCAGGAAATAATAATTGAGGTATTGGCTCAGCTCAATGACCACATGGTGCGCGGAATTTCTTTAACGCCTACGCAAGGCTTGGCACGTGGCATGCAAGCGAGTCACAACGAAAAACAACTGGGTGTGCCTGTTGGAAAAAAGATACTAGGCAGAATGTTCGATGTGTTTGGAAATACCATAGACAAGCTAGAAGCATTAAGTGATATGGAATGGCGCAATGTGCATCAATTGCCGCCACCTTTGGCCAATCAATCTACGCGTTCAGAAATTTTTGTTACAGGCATTAAGGCCATTGATGTTTTGGTGCCCTTAGAGCGCGGCGGTAAAGCTGGTTTGTTTGGCGGAGCTGGCGTTGGCAAAACGGTGCTGCTCACAGAAATGATTCACAATATGGTGGGGCAAAATAAAGGCGTTAGCATGTTTTGCGGAATTGGTGAGCGTTGTAGAGAAGGGCAAGAGCTTTATCAAGAAATGAAGGAAGCGGGCGTACTCAAGAATATGGTGATGATGTTTGGACAAATGAACGAACCACCTGGAGCACGCTTTCGTGTTGGGCACGCCGCCTTAACCATGGCCGAATACTTTAGAGACGATGAGCAACGAGATGTGCTTTTACTTATGGACAATATTTTCCGTTTTATACAAGCTGGTATGGAGGTTTCTGGTTTAATGGGGCAAATGCCTTCCCGTTTAGGTTATCAGCCCACAATGGGAACAGAATTGGCCAAATTGGAAGAGCGCATTGCCAATACCAAGGCAGGTGCCATCACCTCCATTCAAGCGGTATATGTGCCAGCAGATGATTTAACCGATCCAGCAGCAGTTCATACTTTTTCGCACCTATCGGCATCCATTGTGCTTTCGCGAAAGCGTGCCAGCGAAGGACTTTACCCTGCCATTGATTTGTTGCAATCTAACTCAAAAATGGCCACGCCAACCATCATTGGCGAGCGGCATTATAAGCTTGCACACGACGTTAGGCAAACACTTGCACAATATGAAGACCTCAAAGACATTATTGCCATGTTGGGCTTAGAACAATTGTCGGCCAACGACCGAAATACAGTGAACCGGGCAAGGCGCTTAGAAAGATTTCTGACCCAACCCTTTTTTACCACCGAAAAGTTTAGCGGACTAAAGGGCAAAAATGTGCTTTTAGAAGATGCATTGCATGGTTGTGAACGCATACTTAACGACGAGTTTAAGGATTTTCCGGAGAGTGCTTTTTATATGATTGGCGGCATAGATGAGGCAAAAATGCCTACCCAAGAAGCCAAACAAAAGAATGAATATGTTGGATCAAAACGAAAGAGATTAAGTAAACAATAAAATATGGAAACGAACTCAATGCAACTAAAAATTCTTCTTCCTTTCAAGAGCTTTCTTGATATCAAGAATGTAAAAAACATTGTGGCAGAAACGAGTGAGGGTTCTTATGGTTTTTTGCCTCAGCGACTCGATTGTGTTGCAGCCTTGGTGCCAGGAATATTTTGTTATGAAACCGATGAAATGCATTACTTGGCCATAGATGAAGGGGTGATGGTAAAAACAGGAACACAGGTTTTGGTATCGGTTCGCAATGCCATAGGTGGTAAAGATCTTGGCGAGCTTCAAGAGTCTGTTGAAAAGGAGTTTTTAAATATAGATGAGCAAGAAATAAATGTCCGTTCGGTTATGGCAAAATTGGAAAGTGGATTAATTCAGCGCATGGAAAAATTAAGCAAATATTAATATTATGTCAGAACAAAACGAATATCAAAATCTGTTTAGCAAACAGGTAGGCAAAAAGGAAACACTCAAACTTAGAGCCATTAGCGAAAACAAGCGCAGTGTTTGGTTTGGTTTAGGAATGATGGGCATGGTAGGATGGTCTGTTGTGGTGCCAACTTTACTTGGAGCAATCTTAGGGGCTTGGTTAGACAAAAACTATCTGGCCGAACCAATTTCTTGGACCTTAACCTTGTTGTTATCGGGCCTTTTTATGGGCTGCCTTATAGCCTGGTTTTGGATATCTAAAGAAGATAAAGAAATGAATTATAAAATACATAAATAAAATGGTTGAAAATTTATACAGGATATTATCTTTTGCCACGGGATTGGCATTGGGAACATTGTTTTTTGGCGGACTTTTTTTAACAGTAAAAAAGGCTGTAACGGCTAAGATGCCTGCTTTATGGTTTTCTGTGAGCTTCATTTTTAGGGTGCTTATGGTCTTAATTGGTTTTTATTTTGTGTCGCGCGGCAGTTCACAACAGCTCCTCATTTGCTTAATTGGTTTTGTGGCCGCCCGCTACATCGTTATTAGTCGCACCAAGGGATTTGGCGCCAAACCAGCAGCGTTAAAAAAGGAGATCCATTGTGAATCTTAGTCCAGACAATACCGTATTTTGGCAATATGGCTTTATCACCATTAACCTTACCCTTGTTACTACTTGGGCCTTAATGCTGCTTATGGTAATTGGTTCGAGGCTCATTACAAGAAACTTGAAAGCAGATTTTAGTATCTCTCGCTGGCAAGGCATTCTTGAGATAATTGTAAGCGGCATGAATAGTCAAATAAAAGAAGTGGGCTTAAACAAACCCCAACAATATATTGGCTTTATTGGCACCCTGTTTTTGTTTATTGCTATTGCCAATTTGTGCATCATTTTTCCCTTTTACGAGCCACCCACTGGTTCGCTTTCTACCACCACCGCGCTTGCCTTAAGCGTATTCTTAGCAGTGCCTTTTTTTGGCATAGAAAAGAGCGGACTAATGGGCTATTTAAAATCGTATTTAAAGCCAACATTTATCATGTTGCCTTTTAACCTCATTAGCGAAATTTCGCGCACAATTGCGCTGGCCATTAGGCTGTTTGGCAACATCATGAGCGGCGGAATGATTATAGCTGTTTTATTAAGCATATCACCTTTCTTTTTTCCAATTATAATGAAAGCGTTGGGCCTACTTACTGGAATGGTCCAGGCATATATTTTTAGCATTCTTGCCACAGTATACATTGCTGCGGCAGTTCAACAATCAAGCACAATAAAATTAAAGGAGGATAAAAATGGATAGTATAACAATCATTGCCGTAACGTCAATTATTACTGCCGGTTTCACCACTGGAATAGGTTGCATGTTGCCAGCAATTAGTGAAGGAAAATCGGTGGCCGCAGCACTTGGTTCAATTGCGCAACAGCCAGATGCAGCACCCACCATAACCCGCACGCTTTTTGTGGGCTTGGCTATGATAGAATCAACCGCCATATACTGTTTTGTGTTGTCTATGATTTTGGTCTTTGCCAACCCGTTCTGGACTTTCATTATTAAGTAAAGAAATTATTATGCAGATTAACTGGTTCACGGTAATAGCGCAAATCATTAATTTTCTAATTTTGGTTTGGTTGCTCAAACGTTTTTTGTACCAACCTATTCTAAATGCAATCGAAACGCGTGAAGAAATGATTGCTGCCCAATTAAAGGATGCAGAAACAAAAATGGCAGATGCCAAAAATGAGCAAGATGGGTTTAGACAGAAAAATGAAAATTTTGATGCACAGAAGAAAGAACTTATGAGCAAAACGCTTGCTGAAACCAATGAATTGCGCGATAAATTGCTTGATAAAGCAAGGACTGATGCCAATTTGCTTAGAACAAAACTTGAAACGGCTTCTCAAAAAGACCAGGAAGCCCTGAACCAAAAAATAGCGCAAAAAATTGAAGAAGAGGTTTTTGCTGTGTCAAGAAAAACACTTGCTATTCTTGCCTCGGCGAGCCTGGAAGAATTGGTTGTAAAGGCCTTTATAGAGCGTTTAAATGCATTATCAGACGAGGAAGGTGTTGAGGTTGCTACCGCTTTTAAAAGTGCTGATAATGCAGTTTTTGTGCGCAGCGCTTTTGATTTGCCAACAAATTTGCAAACAGACATACAAAAAACCTTGGATGAAGTGCTGGGTAAATCCATGCAAATTGAATTTAAAACCGCGCCTCAATTAATAAGTGGCATAGAGCTTTCTACCAATGGTTATAAGCTTTCGTGGAGCATTTCTGCCTACCTTAATTCGTTTAAAAAAATTCTGGCTGAACCAATTTTAGAGGAAGAAACGGCTTGATAAAAAATAACATGGCATTGAGTAAACTGCATACAATTGTTGAAAATACTTTTACCCAACTGAGGGCGGGAATTGATGCGCATGAACTCAATTTTATGCCCCGCGAAATTGGAACGGTAATGAGTGTTTCGGCGGGAATTGTAAGGATCTCTGGCCTGCCAAATGCCGGGTTTGAGGAGCTGCTTATGTTTCCCGGAAATTTATATGGCATCGCTTTTAATTTGGATCAGACAGAAATTGGTGCCGTACTCTTAGGTGAAGATGCGCAATTGAATGCCGGCGATGAAGTTGAACGCACGCACCGTGTGATGGATATTCCTGTTGGAGATGGTTTAATTGGCAGGGTAATTAATCCTTTGGGCGAACCAATGGATGAAAAAGGTCCGATTGTTTATACCGAGCGTTGGCCTATAGAGCGACCATCGCCTGCCATTATGGATCGTGCTTTGGTAAGTGTGCCTTTGCAAACCGGATTAAAAGTGATTGATGCTTTAATTCCCATTGGTCGTGGTCAGCGCGAATTGATACTAGGCGATAGGCAAACAGGTAAAACAGCCATTGCCATAGATGCCATCCTAAATCAGCGCGATAAAGATGTAATTTGTATTTATTGTGCCATTGGACAGCGTGCTTCGTCTGTGGCTAAAGTGCTGGCCAATCTCAAAGAGAATGGTGCAATGGAATATACCATAGCGGTTGTAACAGAAGGCAACAATGCCCCCGGACTGCAATACATTGCACCTTATGCCGCCACAAGCATTGCCGAATATTTTATGGAACAAGGTCGCGATGTGCTCATCGTTTACGACGATCTTACACACCATGCGCGTGCCTATAGAGAGCTTTCTTTGCTCTTAAGAAGACCGCCAGGCAGGGAAGCTTTTCCCGGCGATATTTTTTATATCCATTCAAAATTATTGGAACGGGTTACGCATTTATGTGCCCATTTAAAAGGGGGTTCTATAACGGCCTTGCCTATTATTGAAACCGAGGCGCAAAATATTTCTGCCTACATACCCACCAATCTAATTTCTATTACAGATGGGCAAATTTACCTCTCTCCAAAATTATTTGAATTGGGTGTTTTGCCAGCGGTAGATTTGGGCAAGTCTGTTTCGCGTGTGGGTGGCAAAGCGCAGTTACCCGCCTATAGCACCATAACTGGAAATTTGAAGCTTGCTTATGCCCAGTTTGAAGAGCTGGAAACCTTCGCGCGTTTTGGTACCCGTTTGGATCAACATACCCAACAAATTATAGAACGTGGAAAAAGGATTCGTGCTTGTTTAAAACAACAAGAGCTTAAACCAATGTCGGTACCCCAACAAATATTGTTGCTGCTTGCCTTAACCAGCGGCGCATTCGATTCTATTCCTTTAGATAAAATACAAGAAGCAGAAAAAACGTTACTTGAGTATAGCTCAGAACTTTCTCCTGCAATTTTGCAACAAGTTTTGGGGGGTAAAAATTTAAGTGAAACAGATAGAGGAGCAATATTGAAGATAGCCAATTCGGCCTTGCTTATTTTTCAAATGAAGTCGGATGAAGAAGAAGAATAAAAATGGATACATTAGATACATTGCGTAGAAAAATTGATGGGGCCAGAGACATTCAATCTGTGGTGCGCACCATGAAAGCAATGGCCGCCTCAAATATAGGTCAATACGAGACTGCAGTAGATTCGTTGGGCGATTATTATAGCACGGTTTCGTTGGGACTAGTGGCATATTTTAGGAACAATATGGCTGAACCAAAAGGCAATTTGATAGCAGCAAAAAAGAAAGAGGAGCGCATCATTTACGCCATTGTTTTTGGTTCAGACCAAGGACTTGTTGGACAATTTAATGATACCCTTGCCAATTTTGTTAAGCAATCGCTGAATGCACTTGCAGGTAAAAAGGAAATATGGGCAATAGGCGAGCGGGTTCAATTGATTATGGCCGATGAAGGGTATGAGATTGGCAAATCTTTTTTGGTTCCAAATTCGGTTGCAGCTATTAGCCCATTAGTGAGTGAAATTTTAGTGAAGAGTGAAGAAAGTTATGAAATTGAAAGCCACAGGGCGTTTTATATTTTTCACAATCAACCCAATCAATTGGCTGGATATTCGCAGGTTATTAAGCGCTTGTTGCCCTTAGATGAACAATGGCGACAAGAATTTATTGACCATCCATGGCCATCACAATACATGCCGCAGTTGGCAGGAGATGCAGAGGCAAGCATTAAGGCGCTCATTCACGAGTATCTTTTTATCTCACTTTTTAAGGCATGTACCGAATCATTGGCAAGCGAAAATGCCAGTAGGTTAATGGCCATGCAGCGGGCAGAAAAAAACATAGATGAATTACAAGATAACCTCAGTCGCAATTTTCATCGCTTGCGACAAAGTTCCATAGATGAAGAGTTGTTTGATGTGGTATCGGGTTATGAAGCAATGAATAAAGGTTTGAACCAATAACAAAATGAAAAAAGAAAATAAACAAACGCTTCACCAGTTGTATATTGAACTGGTTAAGTTGCAGAAGGAAATTATATCCTCCGACTTAAAATTACTGGTTATTCTCGAAGGGCGCGATGCCGCAGGGAAAGACGGAACAATAAAAAGAATTGTTAAACATTTAAGTCCGCGCGAAACAAGGTTAGTGGCCTTGGGTAAACCATCGGACAGAGAAAATAACGAGTGGTATTTTCAACGATATACCCGGCAGTTACCAGCAAGTGGGGAGTTTGTTATTTTTAACAGAAGTTGGTATAACCGTGCCGGTGTTGAAAAGGTGATGAATTTTTGTACAGATAAGGAATATGACCTTTTTATTCAAGACGTAGCGCTGTTCGAAAAAATGTTAGTCGACTCGGGCTTTATCATTTTAAAATACTATCTAGATATAAGCAAGCAAGAGCAAGAAAAGCGTTTGGAAGATAGGAAACACGACCCTTTGAAGCAATGGAAATCTAGTCCCATAGACGACAAAGCGCAGAAGTTTTGGAAAGAATATTCGGTGGCGCGGAATAAAATGCTTGAAAAAACGCATTTCAAAAATTCGCCTTGGTACATAGCCAATGCAGAAGACAAAGATGATGTGCACATTGCCTTAATTACACACTTACTCAACCAAGTTGACTATAAAGGCAAAGACGATAAATTATTAGAAAACGACTACGGATTAGTATATCCAGCAAGCAATAAGAATATCAAAGACAAGCTTTACGAATAATACCATTGCTTAACCCAACCTGCAGATATTTATACAGAAATATCTGTTTATTAGTGCGTTAAAATTTCTTTTTTAATTTTCGGGGAACACAATATGTTTTCTTTGGAAAGCTTCATTTTTATAATTTAGTGCCCAGTAAATGCCCAAAGACAACAGGCATTATCCAACTATTTTTTAGCCTATTACCTATTGCATATCGGTATTTCCTTAAACAACTATTAGCAAACAAAAACCAATAAAAAATCAAATGAAAAACTTAGAAACACTTAACCAAACAGATAGGGAAAAGCTGTTAAAATTCCCTGCCTATATTTCCTTACTGGCCTCAAACAATGATACAGGTTTGGATGAAGTAGGAAGGGCGGCAGCCATTAAATTCTCGCACATCAAAACCTTTTCATGCGACCCAATGCTATTTAATTTTTACCAGCAAGCCAATCAGGTTTTTGAAGATAACATTACAACGCTCGACATGGAATTGCCAGAAAAAAAAGCAGAAAGAGAAGATGCCATAAAGTTGGCCTTAGAAGAGCTGGAAACCATCCTCAAAAAGCTTGGGAAAAACTACGCAATTGTTATGCACCGCAGCATGAAATCATTTAAAGACCACATTTCAAAGTCGCATCACAGCGTGCTAGAATCCTTCATTTTCCCCATTCCAATTAAAGGGTTAACGTATTAAAATATAGTTTCGGGCTGAACCAATAGCGACTGCTAAGACTAGTGTTACTGGAGCATATTAAAATCATTTTGAAACATGCAATTGAAACCTTGGCATCTGGAATAATCATCATTTTCACTCAAACAAATTTCTTGCAATTTACCGAAACGATGATTAGATTTGAATTGTAGCAAGGTTGTATTAGTTTTTGTTTTTCTGTCTTAACTAACACAAGCCTAGGAACTTATATGCAACTTTGCTACTTTACTTATCAATATAATGCATTGATTGGCAGATACTTATTAACCCCGAAACTTTAGTTATATAATCTAAAATCGTTGGGTCAATTAGATGGTATTTTGCTATTTCCTCCGCAGGAGGCAAAAAATTATCATCATCAATCTGGGTGTTTTGAATTCGCACCTCACCCCTATTTGCGTGGAGTTGTTGAGATTTTTGACTTTTAGCCATTTTGGTCAACTAGTATGTGGCTATTTAAAGCCTTTTTGAAATCCTTAACAACATTTGTCATATCCTTTTGAAGTTTCTTTTTGTCATCAAAGACCGATTCATCCAATCCATTCAAAAATTCCTCTCTAATTTCAACAATTTCAGAATTTCTATTTACGTAGACACCTGATAACATTTCAGAAATACTTTCAAGTTATAATGATACTATTTTAATTGTTTCTGACATAGATTTTGAGTTGTTGTAATAATTTACTTCGCAAATATACGTGTGTAAAACGCAGGTTTTACACTAAATAATATTTGAAAGTGTTATTTTGTGGTCACAGGTTATTTGTTATTTAACCTAACAATCCTAATAAAAATTGTTGATTTTATTCGTAAAAAAGGCCGATGGGATATCGGCCTTTTGCTCCCTAGCTTGTGACTGAACCCAAGATAATAAGCTTTTATTGTGTTGCAATTAGTTCTACTTTGACAAGTTAGGTAACATAGTTTTTCTCAATGTCAGCAAGCTTTTGCTTGTGTCTGATATTAATTTGATTCATAACATCTTCTTCACTCATTCCTTTTTTAGGGTAAACATTTAACATAATTTCCCTGATGTCATAAGCTATTAATAAAGATAGTTCCTCTTTCAGATAGATTTTTTCAATTAAAATAAAATGCATTGCCATCATTACCATAGCCATGTGATGGTGCCATGCTAACCAACCTCTCACTTGATATTCAGACATTCCCGCTTCCTGTTTTGCATCTCTGAATGACCTTTTGGATGTCTATTACAAATAATTCATTGAGTTCATCTAATTTTTTCAAAAACCAGGAGCTATTACCATAAAATCCATCAGCTCCAATCCAGCCATATTTAGTACCTAAGGCTCGCTGGCGTTTTAGGATGTCAAGAGCTAGTTCAAGTTTGCTTTTAAACTGAAGCCGTTTATTGGGAACACCTGCTTTTTTACAACGATGTTTATCATCTGTCCAACTTTCAGGCAGAAATAGCTCTGTATCTATTAAACCATAATGATTTTCACCAGTTAATGTCGCGTAAACTGCAACCTGACAATTATCTACTTTTCCTGCATTTCCATTATATTGTCGGCTTATACCAACAGAATATTCACCTTTCTTTGATAAAGCTGATTCATCAATTAATAAACCTACTCCATCAAAGGAATTTAATAAATTACTAGTATCCACAGAAACCTTATCAAATACTTTTCGGGCATCCCAAGGCAATTCACTTATAAAATGTTGTATATTGTAATAATCACTATCAACAACCTGTTCGGTCATTCGCTCAATGTTTCGTTTGCGAGATTGAAACAATCCTTTGATATATTTTACTGCATGTTCCAACTTGTCATGAGTAATTATTTTGAAAACATTTTTAAAGCTAGACAAATATTTAAACAGCCGTTCTTGGTCGGCAATTTTCTTATTGACATCGGCTATATATTAACGGTGATTTTTTCTATCTTTTTTTGCTAACACAAAGAAAACCCTTTGATACCAATAGTTTACGACATAGTTATTAACTTGTCTAAGTAGAATTAGCGTAGCTTGCTAATTGATAGTCACCTGCGAAAAACCCTAAATTGTCTATGTTAATAAGCTTCCCCACCATCCAAAAGATTGCCAAACTCGAAGGCTAAGGAATACTAAAAAAAAAGACATTTAAAGTATGGCTAATAAAAGGTTTCGATACGTGCTTGCTCACGCCTATAGCAGTGGTAATGACGATTTTTATTTGGATGATGTAACAATTTTCGAAAATGGAACCATTGGCGTTGATAATTATGTTGCCGATGTTATAAGTGCCCAGGATTATTATGCCTTTGGAATGCTCATGCCTGATAGAACTTTTAATGACCCAAATAGAAACGGCTACAGATTTGGGTTTAATGGTAAGGAAATGGATAATGAAGTGAAGTGTCAAGGAGCAAGTTATGATAATAGGATGAGAATTTATGATCCTCAATTGGGTAAGTTTTTGAGTGTTGATCCATTATCCAATTCTTATCAATGGTATTCGCCTTACCATTTTGCAGGGAATACCCCTATTTGGGCTTTTGATATTGATGGGTTAGAAGAAGCTTTTGCAACAGATCATTGCGAACTTAGAACTGGGAAAAACACAAGAACTTACGCTTTGAATAGTAATCCTAAACCTGAGGATATTGTCTCAATTCAATTTAAATATTGTGAGGGAAGATTGAGACAAAAAAGGCAACCGAACAAGAATTAAAAGGAATCCAAGATTCAAAGAAAAATAAATTAAATCTTTTAAAATTATCCTGATTCACAATTGGCTCAAATCCAATGTTTAAAATTATGTATTTATTGGAAGCCATTTAACTTGCCAAATAAAATTATGAGGAGGTATTAATTAAAAAATATACTTTTGAATAAGTGCCATGAAAAAAATAAACTTCTTTGTTCTTCTTTTGGCTATTTCTTTTTTTAACCATTGTAAAAAGGATGAAGTAGCTAACACTGATTATTCAGTAAAATATTATGCCTATGCCACTAATGGAATTGCCGATGTTAGGGTAGATTACGCCACAATACCCGAGGAAGGTAAGTCGGCACAAATGCTATCTGGAAGCAATACCGGAGGTAATTCAAAAGTTCCATGGAGTGCTATTTTGGCTAGTAAAGGGTACCATAAAGCACCCTATTACTTTAAAGTTCGTAGCGTGGATCAACTTTCAGGTTGGTTAATTTTGAAAGTGTACCAAAACAATGTGCTAATTAAAGTGGATTCGGCTATTGGCTCTGGACAAATGGTTGAATTATCTGGAAGTTTGCCTAAATAAAATAAAATAAATTAAAAATTATACCTTATTTGTAAGTATGAAAATGAAAAAGTTTTTTGATCAAGTTAGGCAAATTGGTTTGAAAATCAGGATTCAATTATCTTCAAATAGTAGTACAATTATCCATCAATTTAAAGCCGAGTTTAATATTTGTATTGATGGTACTCCTAATATATTTTACTGGGTGGTAGAAAACGCGTATAAGGTTGAAATTTACCCCCAAATTGGCGATGTTACCTTTAAAAAAGGAAGAACCCAATTCTTTGTTAGCAAAAACATTCTAAAATACACCATAAGGGCATATGGTAAAAATTGTATAAATACAAAAACCATCTCACTTAGGATAGTAGATGTAATTTTGCAGGCACAATCGATTCCAAAAGTAAGGTCTTTTGAATTAAATACGATTGCTCCTGTTTTTGAAATAAAGAACGTAGAAAATTTTACCCAATTGAATCTGGAAGAGAAAACGCAGGTTAAAAAACTGGAAAACAATCTTCAAAATAAGTCTAATACCAATGATCTTCAAAATAAGATTTTTAATCTTTTAGGTAATGCAGAGCTTGAAATTGATAAGTTAAAAGAAGGGTCCTCTATTTTGGGTAATTAATTAAAACAACATGACACAACAATCTAAACATTATCCTTACAAGGACCATCACCAGTATTGGAAAATAACAAAATGGCTTTGGGAATGTGCCGGAGCAGACAGAGAAATTTTACAAAATTGTACGTATTCTGATGCTGTAAAGTATGCCTGTTTGGGTGGAATAGTTTTAGGGACAGGTGTGTTTGCTTTTTTGTCAATGACCTTTGCCATGTCTATTATTTTTCCAGTTGATAAGGAAATTATTGAAAATGGTGCCACAAAAATTAACCATAATTTTGCTATGTATTTTGTACATTATGCTGTTGGTTTGTTTTGGGGGTATGTTATTTTTAATTTAGATAGGTTTATTGTTTCAAGCACTGGAAAAGGAGATGGTAAAGATTCTATTTCAAGAAATGAATTTCTAAATGCTTTACCTAGGATAATTATGGCAATAATTATTGGCTTAACCATTTCTGCTCCACTAGAGATTTATTTGTTTTATCCAGAAATACAAAAGCAATTTATAACTACAAATGATGATAAATTGGCAATTCAAAACGAAAAAATTGAAGCTCAGTTTAAATCAGATTTGACCAAAATTATTGACGACATAAAAGAGATTCAAGCAATTAAAGATAGATTATTATTGGAGATTGAAAAAACACGGTCCATGGTTATATATGAAACCTCAAATGGCGATTGCAAATCAAAATGTATCGAATTTAAAAGGCAACTTGCTCAAGATCTTTATCCAAGGGATTCTATATTATTCACTGCTATTGCAAAGTTGCAATTGGAGCGAAATGGTATTTATTACATGATGGATTCCTTAAAATTAAGTTTTAAAAGAGAATTAAATCTCAAGCCTGGTTTTTTAGAGTGTATTCTTACATTAGGAGATATACCCGATTCAGGAATTCCTGTTCACATGGTTCAGGCACTTTTTTTATTGGTAGAGTGCGCACCCGTTTTCTTTAAGTTAATGATAGCTTTTAGTCCATACGACTATTTAGAAAAGAATATTAAGGAAATTAGATTGGCCGAAATGGCTATTGAGAAGCGAACCGAGTTGCAAAATATTAACGGAAAAAATGTTGAAGTAGAAAGTTTGATTTTTCATGGTGCTGAGCATTTATTAAAGGAAAAAATTGAATTATTAAATGCCCAAGAAAAAATAGCAAAGAAAATTATTGATAAATGGACAATACAAAAAGAAAAGGATATTGATGACAATCCCAACAATTTTTATAGTTAAATAATGAGTGCAAATTTTCTTTCAATATTTGGCGCTTTTGATACCTATTTAATTGAGCCTCCTAAACCAAAAAAAATGAATTATTTTGGATTTAGTGGATTTATTATTTTGATTTATATTCCGTTTTCTGTTTTTGGAATTTATTATGGTTTAAACCTAATTGCCAGCCAAGAAATAATTTCTTTGTTAGTTTCTCTTTTATTTACCTTTATTAATATTAATATGATGAGGTTTATCATTAGCAGTGCAATATGGAATATGAGTAATAACGGGAAATTAAATCCCCCAAGTATAGGCTATTCTGTTCTTAAATTATTGGCTATAAGTTTATTGGTTTTAATTACAACTTTATGTTTTGAAACGTATTTTTTTGAGTATCAAATTTTTAAAATTATTTATCTTCATTCAAACGAAATTTATGTAAAATCATCTCTTTTCTTTAGGTTATCAATGCTTAAAAAGCATTTACCAATCACTTGGTTGTTTTCAATATTTATTACTCTTTTTTTTATGATTCCAATGATATGGCGGTTGTTTTTACGAAGCGGAGGAAACGAGGCCTATCAAAAGGCTTTGAACAATTTGCATAAAACCATTGTTTTGGACGAATATGCTAATTTTAAAGAGTTTTATACTCAAATAACAGAAAGTAAATTTGGCCATACAACAAATTTCTATGAAGCCTATTCTGATGCCCCATTTAATAGGGTTCCAAAGACAAATAAGTATCAATTAGCAGGTGTAAATTTACTTTATGATATGTTAGATCAAGCAACTGTTGAGCCAGAGCAATTTGATGACAATTCGGCTGCTCGTTTAAATAACCAATTACCGCCGCCACATGGAGTTGGTTAAAGGAAATTTTACTGGCTCATATAGCGGAGTAGGTTTAAATAATTTCTCTATTCATCAATTGCATGAGGCTAATTTTAATACAGGTGCGGTTTTATCAAATGCCACAATTATTACTGAGGAAGAAAAGATAGCACTTTTATCAAATGATCACATCCCCTTTACAATTATTAGGGCAGTACATGTTTATTATAAAACTACCACCATTAATGCGCCATTAAATGCATTAGAAAATTTATATGAGTGTTATTTATTTGAACATTTGGTAGCAAGCAACCAAAACCATGATTATGGAAAAACGGGTAAAGTATCTGGCATTTTAGTAGCTACTATTTTGGATGCCCAACCTCCTTCTTTAGTTGACAGTAGTCAATTTGATAATAGTAATATTATTACTGAACAAACTCATTTAGCAAATGGAAAAAACGAGGGGAATAAGGGTTCTCTTTTTGATGGTTGTTTAAGTAATTTGTGGTGGTTATTGGTATTATTGTTTCTGCTTTGGCTATTGTTTCAATTTAAAGATTGCAATACGCATCCAAAGCCATTACCAGTCATTGATTCTACCGAGGTTAAAATACCTTCAGATACCATTACTTTGTATAACAGTAAACTTACCATTTCTTTATATGATTGGGACATTCCAGACGACGATATTATTAATGTTTATATGAATGATGAGTTGCGAGTAAAAGAATTGATTTTGCAAGGGCGGGTTTATTCTTGGATGGAGGAGCTAAAACCGGGTAATAATTACCTAAAATTAGAAGCTGTTAGTAATGGAAAAATTAGAAATTGTTCACCAACCATTGAAATAAATGACCAAGCTGGAACACTTATTTTTAAGACCGATTTTAAAGTTGGTAAACCAGTAACTTATATTATTAAAACCGCTCACTAATTGCCTATCCAAGAATATCATATTACGGGTAAATTTAAAGCTAATTACAGCTCAAGTAAATCGCATACCAATCAAGGTGGGTTTAGGTTAAATACTATTACCAATATCTTTGATCCTATCGTATTCTCGCCAGCTTCCATTGAGCCCTATCAAACCAAACACATGGTGCTTGGCGATGATTATTTTTATATTAAAGAGCTAAATGATGTCATTGTTTCTGGGGGAGGGCAGTATTTTAAAACCAAGCTTACAAATGTTTACATACGCGAGGTTCATTTGGCAAAAAGGTCTGAGCTTACTGGCGAAATTAATGGAATCATTTATGCCACTTTGCGCAAAGAAATAACGAATAAAACAGGTTCAGAATCTGGTTCCCATACTGTGAGTAGCGAACCAAATAGTATTGAACCTTATGTGCCAATCAGCCAATTAGGCAAAAAAGACAATAATGGGTTCTTTGGAAGCGCTTTTTTGCGCGCAATTTATTGGCTTATACTACTACTGACCTTACTGCTTTTATGGAGTATTTTACCTCATAAATGGATGGCTATTCTGCTTACATTGGCTTTATTGGTTTTGGGGTATTTTCTTTTGCGGTTTTTAGGAAAAATTATTTCATTACTCATTTGTGGTTTGTTATTGTTGTTTTTAATTACAACATTGTTGGGAATTATTGATCAGAATCATAGAACAGACCCAAACCCGCGCCCTGCACCTATGCCCTACCCAAAACCTAATCCAGAAGAAGAAGATAAAAGTGAGGAGAAAACAGAATTAACCATTGACACTACTGAAACGGAAATGAAGCCGTTAGCCGACTCTATTTTTGTGCTGCATTTTCGGCATTGGAACGATTATTTTAACAATGAATATAGTGGTATTTTAAAAATAAGCCAAAAGCAATATTTTGTTGCCAAACAAAAGCAACAAACCCTAGAAATAGAAATGGGTTCCTCAGACTATGACGGTTTCCACGATGTTTATAAGAGCCTTTATCAATATGATGAAAAAGGACTTCCTTTTATCTTAAACATGTTCGACAGCATTAGGTTGGCTAAGAATTTAAATGCTTATGCTTTTTCAAATATGGTGGTTAGTTGTGTTCAAGACATAGATTATGTGTTGGTAATAGATATTGCATGTGAGTTTTTTAAAGCCAATAACCCACAGTATCAAAATATACCTTGTTTAGATGGCGTAAAATTTGGTGTTCAATCACCAAGTGGCTTTATGTATAATTTGCAAGGAGATTGTGATACCAGAGCATTACTTTTGTTTTATGTACTATCTCATTTTGGTTACGATGCTTGTATTATGGTGAGCCAATCATATTCACATGCTATTTTAGGTTTAAACCTACCTACAACTGGATTTAGTTTACAAGCAAATGGGCGCAACTACTATACTTGGGAAACCACTGCCAAGGGGTTTATGTTAGGGCAATTATCACCACAGTGCAGCAATATGAACAATTGGCATATCGTTATTACATCTAAATAGGTATTTATTATTCGCAAAACATAAAAATTTAACTCATGAAAACAGAATTATTTGCACTTTCCATTATCCAATTGGTATTATCTATTTTCATTGTTGTGTTGGTGCTTTATTTTACAGTAACATTCATGCGATATTGGTTTAAAAAGCGTGGAGTTGAAACAAACAATAATTTGGCATTTAGCATAGTTGGCGCAGCAGTTCTATTTTCAACAGGATATATAATATCGGGGGCAATTCAACCCATTATAAATGCAATAAGGCAATTAAGCATACAATATCCCGAAACGATGAGTCAATCTCTTCAAAGTGTCAAATTTGTGTTGTTGTTTGTGGCTTTAGGTTTTTTAGTTTCACTCATTAGTAATTTTACAGGCTTTGGATTGTATAATATTCTGACCAAAGATCACCATGAAATACAAGACATTAAAGAAGGCAAAGTGAGCACAGCCATTTTGGTGGCAACAGTAATTATGGTAATTGCCCTTTTTGTAAAGGACTCCTACATACTCATGCTCGAAAGCCTAATTCCATATCCTGATATGCCAGTAAGGTTTAGGTAGGAGGCTTAATACCTATTATTCAAAATATATCATCCAATTTTTCTACAGAACAAATAGTTATAAGTGTATTCTGGTAAAAAAATAGGGATAGGTAGGTAAGAATTATCATTTGTAATGGTTTTTTCGCTTTGTGTTTGTACCCTAACCAAAAGGCCGTAGGTCTGGTTTTTCTGTCCATTCTCTTCGCCCTCAGCAAATTTTTGAACCAAAACAGATTCCAATTCTGTATTATTTTCAAGCAGTTGAATACCCCTAAGAATGCCATCTTCCAATGGGCCATAAAAATTCATTTCTGTATCGCCATATTTAATTCGCATAGATATTATATTAGGCATACAAGATAAAAATAAAATTGAATAAAGGGAATGTTGGCTGTTAGGATAGCAAATTGGCAGGTTTTTGTTAAACTATAAGTAATTTCAGAATAAAGTTTACTGGTTTTTATATGTGTTAACTTTTGCCTTATAAATAGTTTGTAAGGATTGTTTGCTTGTTAACCATTTTGTTTCTATAGGGGCTTACTCAGGCCTAATGAATACCGATGTATAGATAATTTCTTGCTATCGCAGTTTCGTTTCAAGAATTTCAGGTTTTAAGGTAAAAATGAGGTACAATTTAAACCCTTTTTTGGCTTTTGCTTAGTAAAAGAAAGGCAAGTTTATTTTTTTTAAAGTCTATGATATAAATTTAATTGACAATGTAATTGGAGCAAGAGTAGAGTGGTAAAAAAATAGATAATGGGTTTATAAAAATAATGTTAAATTTGGATGCAAAATGATAAAAGGAGTATTATTTCGTAAAACTTTACTAATAAAAAAATGATAGATATTGACTTAAAATTCCATTTAGCAATGTTTGGTAGCTATGATGATATAAAACCTAAACCAGACACTCTAAAAT